>Ga0265295_1006849_pt1 | contig 13521 bp, 8 predicted proteins | sample Munlansysbiofilm_FD_192503 | JGI IMG/M metagenome (GOLD analysis project Ga0265295, IMG submission 192503) | Leachate microbial communities from a municipal landfill in Southern Ontario, Canada - Methane capture system biofilm | ecosystem: Engineered > Solid waste > Landfill > Unclassified ... | reverse complement strand
GAAAAAGCAGGGCAGAAAATAGGGACATTGTGCTCATAAGCCACTTGTACCAGCGAATCTTTTTTTACGGAATGTTTGGTAAGATAGCGCCCCATTTCGCGGATGAACTCGCGCGAAGAATAGGGACGCGGCTCAAGGCTGTCGGCAATTTTGCGGGTAGCGTCGTCGCAGGCCTGCAGCTCTTCTTCGTCGATAAAGGTATCGTAGATGCGGTCGATGTATTGTGCACGCAGCTCCTTGTCATCCACATGGGTCGTTCCGCGGTAGTGCTTGTAACCGAGCGCCTCGAAAAAGTCCATATCAACGATGGCAGCGCCGGTAGCCACCACGGCATCTATCATATTATTTTTGATCATATCCACATACACCTGCATGCAGCCGCCGGCGCTGGTACTTCCGGCCAGGGTGAGCCAGATGGTGCATTCGTCGTCGTTGATCATGCGTTGCAAAATGTCGGTAGCCGCAGCCGTGTCACGCGAGGTGAACGACATGCCGCGCATCGCATCGATGATGGGCGTGCTGTCGAAGGATTTGATGTCGATATGACGGATGGGTTCTTTGAGTAAGCTCTTTTTGTTCATGATTTCTTTTTCTTTTATAATGAGGAATAAAACAGAATGCTGATGAGGTCAAAACATCCCATGAAGCGCAAGATTCTCTATTTTATTGCGCGGGCGGCCTGTTCTTGGAATTTGTAAGTTAGTAATTTATAAACGAGCTTGGCAGCGAGGAAGTCGGGCGCTTTGTTGTCGTCGACAGGTGCCAGCTCCACCACATCAAAACCCACCACATTTTTTTCTTCGACAACGCGGCGCAGGAATTTTATTACCTGGTACCAGTACAATCCGCCAGGCTCGGGCGTGCCGGTGCTGGGCATGATGGAGGGATCGAACACGTCGAGGTCGATGGTGATAAATACATTTTCGGTAAGCTGATCTACGGCGTCGTCCATCCAATCGTCGTTGTCGTAGATATCTTCGGCCAGAAAAAGGTTTTCATCCACCAGAAATGGTTTTTCGATGATGTCCATGCTTCGGATGCCCACCTGCACGAAGGGGCAAATTTCGCGCACCCGCGACATCACCGAAGCGTGGCTGTAGGGCGAGCCTTGATATTCAGGGCGCAAGTCGGTATGGGCGTCGAGTTGCAGCACGCTCAGGTTATCGAAGTGGCGGGCACAGGCGCGCACAAATCCGGTGGTGACGCTGTGTTCGCCGCCAAGACCCACCAGAAACTTTTTTTGCTTCAGATAGTTGTCGGCAGACTTTTCCACAGCCTCTACCATCGCTTCGGGCGACGATTTCTCCGTTACGGCTTCGGCGGTATAAAAACCTTTTTTATAAATCTCTGTATCGGTTTCGATATCGTACAGCTCCATGTTGGCCGAAGCTTCAATGATGGCCGCCGGCCCTTTGTCGGCGCCTTTGCCCCAGGTGCTGGTTTGGTCGTAAGGAACCGAAATTACTACCGCCACCGCGTTGGCAAGTAAGGCATATTGCGCTTCCACTCCTCCAAAAATTTCAGATGTTTCCATAATAAGTTAAAATTATTTCGATTTTTCCGTTAGATTTTTTGTAAGCTCTCTTTTACTTCTTTCAGCCAGTCGATGGCGCCAGGAATTGCATGCCACACACGATGGGCAAAAGAGGCATAGTAGATAGCTTCCTCTTTGTCGCCGGGACTGTAATATCCCGACAGGTTTTCCAGGGGCTTTTTTCGTGTAAGCAGCGCGGGCACGTATCTGTTGTATTCGATGGCAGCTTTTAGTTTTTTGTTTGCCTGCGCTACGGCTCCTTTGTTTTTGAAAATAAACAGCGCAGCATCAAAGAGCGCAAAAGCTGAATAATCTTCTTTAAAAATCTTTGCAAACTTCAGGTATTTTTCGTCCTGGTTGGTTTGGATAAAATAGAGCATCACTTGATCACGCACGCCCTGGTTATCGTTGGGGTTGAGTTCGAGCATTTCTTCCATCACAGCGATGCTCTTTTTTTGCTCCCCTGCTTCATTAAGCATATCGGCATACAGCAAAAGACAGCGCATGTAAGTGCGCGTTTCGTGCAGACCCCAGAAATATCCCTTGTTCTTGTCGAGATATTCTCCGCCAAAGCGATGCCTGCCTATGTCGATCGCTTTTTTGATATAATCGATTGCGCGTTCAAGTACCGGCGTATGCATCGCCAAAAATTCATACGCCTCGATGCAATAAGGATCGAGCTTGAGGGCTTTTTCGATGTTGGCTTTAGCTTTTTTTGGCGACAGCTCGTAGGCATCGAGAACCAAATCCTGCGCTTTCTCAGCATCGGTGAGCACCTCGTCAGGAAACGAAGGAATTTCTTTTCCTACTATAGTGTCCATAAATTTTTGTGCTTCCTCAAGAGATTTAAAGTTCTGAGCATCGAGCATCCTGTGCAGATCGGTCATTAGTTTATCGTGTTGCTTAGCCATTGGGATCAGTTTAGGTTTTTAAATTTAAAATCACGTCTTGCAAATTTAGAATTATCTTCTAATATTTGTTGTGATAAGAAAAAATCTCCGCATGTTTTTAGGTCTGTCTTTTGACCTACGGTGAATACGATCACCAAAAGTTATGACCTACGGTGAATACGATCACCAAAAGTTATATTTTTGCAAAAAAATAAAGCAATGTATTTAAGATCATTAAGAGATAAAATCGAAAAAAGAATAGGTTCGGGAAAAGTCATAATCGTTATCGGCCCCAGGCAAGTTGGTAAAACAACGCTAATAGAATCGATTCTCAAAACAAAGGATTATTTGCTTCTTGACGGTGATGATCCTAAAACAAGGACATTATTATCAGCGTCAAACACTGAACAGATCAGGTCAATTTTAGGAAATAATCAATTTGTTTTTATTGACGAGGCACAGAGAATTGACGGGATCGGCTTGACGATGAAAATCATTACCGATAAGTTTAAAGAGGTTCAGTTGTTTGCCAGCGGCTCTTCTTCTTTTGATTTATCAAATAAAATTAATGAACCTCTTACAGGAAGAAAATGGGAGTATCAATTGTTCCCGATTTCATGGGAAGAGTATGAAAACCATCATGGATATTTGTATTCAGAACAACAACTGGAAAATCGGTTGCTTTACGGATTCTATCCTGATGTTTTAAATAATCCCGGCGACGAAATCCCGATTTTGCGCAATCTGGTAAGCAGCTATTTATACAAAGATATTCTGTCTTTTGCTGACCTGCGGAAACCGGAAGTGCTTGATAAATTAGTGCAGGCGCTTGCGCTTCAGTTGGGCAGCGAGGTCAGCTATTCCGAGCTGGCACAAATTGTTAACGTCGACAAAAACACCATTTCCAAATACATCGATATCCTGCAAAAGGGATACATCATCTTTAGATTGGGCAGCTTTAGCCGCAATATCAGAAATGAAATTAAGACCAGCAATAAAATCTATTTCTACGACAACGGCGTAAGAAATATGATTGTTGGAAATTTTTCTCCTTTAGAAATAAGAAGCGATAAAAACGCACTGTGGGAAAACTTCCTGATTTCGGAAAGAGTAAAGCAAATTGAGTACAAACAGAGCCTGGCACGCATCTATTTTTGGAGAACAAAACAACTACAAGAAGTTGACTTTGTAGAAGAAGAGAGTAATAAGATTACTGGTTTTGAATTTAAATGGAAAAAAAAGACAAATGTGAGACTACCCAAATCGTTTACCGAAACGTATGATGCTGAAAGCAGGATAATTGATGTAGAAAACTTCAGAGAATTTGTTGTGATAAAGCAATAGCAGTGATCTAAAACCAAAAATCCCCGTATGCCTTTTGTCATACGGGGATTTTATTTTTAGGTGAGGAAGTTGCTGATCTTTAGCCCCACATAGATGGTACGCGGCGTCATAGGGCCATAAATGTAGCCCGGGTCGCGGTCGATGCCAATATCAAAATCGTCCTGATAGGCGTTGAATATGTTTTTGATTCCGGCAAACAGCCGAAGCGTGGCGCCGTTGAGTTTGATGTCGTAGCGAACTTTGGCGCCCATGTCAAAAAAGACGGGCGACTCTCTTAGCTCACCGGCCTCTGGGTCGGGGATATTCATACCAAAATAAGGCACAAGCATTTTGCCGGTGTAATTGCCCGAAGCAGAAATGCCCAGCTTTTTGGTCGTTTGCCAGTCGAGGGTCAGGTAGCCATATTGTTCAGGGGTGCGGAAAAACTTTTTCTCGTCAAACTCCTGCGCTTCTTCGTATTTGCTGCTTTGCAGGGTATATCCCGTTTTGAGCGAAAATGGCGTCAGCGGCACCACATTCAGTTCTATATTAATACCCTGCACACTGGCGCCACCGTCGGCATTGATGCGTGTATAAATCACCTCCCCGTTTTGGTCGGGAGCGCTGAACTCGTTTACAAAAGCATCGTTGAGCTGTGTATAAAAACCTTCCACAAGCAGCCCGATATTAATCGTACCCACCAGTTTGTTAAAGTCGAGCGAAGCCATAAAGCTATGACTTGTCTCCTGTTCCAGATCGGGGCTGTTGCGGTGAATCACGCGGCGCGAGCCTGATGTTTCGATGTGCAGGTCTTCGTCAAAAATCTGCGGAGCACGGTAGCCCTGCGAGTAGCTCAGCCGGGCCTGCAGGTATTTTTTAACATCATACTTCAATGCAACACGCGGGCTGAACACGTTTCCTGATTTATCTTCGCCGGCTTGTTCCTGGTCGTCTATCTGATAGTGGTCCAGCCGTGCCCCCACCGAAACTTTCCATCTGCGCCAATCAAGCTCGTACTGAGCAAAAACTCCGGTAGTGTTGGTGGTCTGGTCGGCAACAGTGAGCGTAGCAGTATGCGGAATCGTCACAATGGAATCGCCGATGATGACGGCATTTTCGATGTCGGCATAGCCGGGCTTTTTATCGGTGAGCCAGGCGCCGTTGTTTTCGATGCCGGCCACTATTTTGGAATTTTCAAATTCAGTGTTGTATTGCGCACCGAAGGTATATGAAAAATCCTGGGTATCGCCGTAGTCTTTCAGCGACTGGTTGGCGCCATAATACGAATCTCTGTTGATGCGCTGCCCCGAAACAAAAACGGAAATCAGATCATTTTCGCCGATAAAATGCTCATATGTCAAGGCTCCTGTGGTGATGTTGTGATCCACTGCTTCGGCTATAAAGGCCTCGTGCACCGGATAGTCGAACCTGTCGCCGCCGCGCCGTTTTTCGTTGATGTGGAAAAAATCGCCTGAAATGCGTGCTTTGGTTCCAAAGCGATGGTAAACCCGCGAACCGATGGTGGTGTTTTTTAGCGATGCTATCTCGGAGAAGCTGTCGTTGTTGGCATCGAAGGGTTCTCTGTCGCGATAAAAACCGTACAGCGCCATGCCTGTTTTGTTGTCGGCGCTCACGAGCGAGGTATTGAAATTAACAGAATAATCAAGTGCTGCATCGTCCGATCCGGAAATGCCTACGCCGGTCATCCCCGAGTTTATCCCCACTTCGTAGGCATTGTTTATCGGGTCTTTAAGTATCAGGTTGATGGTGCCGGCAATGGCGTTGCTGCCATAAAGTGCCGAGCCGCCGCCACGGATTATCTCCACGCGATCGATCATGTTAGAAGGTATCAGCTCCAGGCCATACACCCCGGCAAGCCCGCTGAAAATGGGGCGGCTGTTGATAAGAATTTGCGAATAGGGGCCTTCCATGCCGTTCATCCGCACCTGCGAAAAGCCACAGTTCTGGCAGTTGTTTTCCATGCGCAGGCCGGGGCTGAAGTTGAGTCCTTCGCTCAGCGTTACCGATTGTGTGGTAGCAAAAAGTTTGGGCGTAAGCGTGTTGACAATCGTTGACGACTCCAGACGGTTGCTGGCGTTTCTGTCGCCGGTAATTACCACCTCTTCCAGCCCCAGGTAGTCCTGTTCCAGCTCAAAGTTCAACTCTTTGGTTTCGTGCGCCGTCGCAGTTATCGATTTTTCCTGTGGCTTATATCCAAGCGCCTGAGCCAGAATGATGTGCTCGCCTTCGGGCAGATGGATGAGAAAGTAATGACCGGTTTCGTCGGCAGTGGTGCCTATGGTGGTGCCTTTGATGCTAACGGTAGCAAACGGAATGTGCTTACCGTTGCACACTACGTGCCCGATGATGTTGGCATCGGTTTTAGTTTTTTGGGCAACAATGATTTGTGTTTGTGTTATCAGTAAAAATAGTAAAACAAGATGTGCTTTTCTCATAATATCAAATGGTGATTTAATAATAAAAAAAATGGGTTGTTGTTACCGGATTGGCATAATTCGTCCGGTGATCCACGGCGGAATAATTCCCGTCGTGAAAAAATAAAATTGGAAATCTGATAAATGATATTATGCGAGAGGAGGCGCCCGCCCATGGTGCAGGGATACAAATACCTGCGGACGAACCTGCGATGGCAACGCAAACGAAATTGCCCGTTTGGCCGGGCCGATCAGTGCCAGCGTGAAGAAGGTAAAGACAAAAAGTATCTGCAGGTTTTGTAAAAAGAATATTTCAGCTTTGGTGTGATGATGCGTTTTGAATGGCTGCCCGTCATCCGATTTGTGGTACGGGTGGGCGTGCTGAACGATGGTGCCGTCGGCCATCTTGTGGGCGTGGACGTACAGCGCCTGGTTGGCAATGAACATTCCCATGATGCCTATCATGAGAAAGATCACAAATTTGGTCGCTATGTTTTTAATCGTCTGCGCCATCGGGCGTGTGTTTTTGGTCTGATAAGTTTTTTATTAAAAAACCTTAAGACCACAAAAATATTATTGATAACGCTGCGGCAGCAATGTGTTGGAAGTTGTAGGTTTAAAAGGTTTGCTGTTTGACCTGTCATAGTATTGGTTGACAAAAAAATGTTTCGTGTGAGTGCACCTTATAAATTGTTGAAGGATTGCTTGTGCTGCCACCCAAATTTCCGACCTACAATGCTCCCACTGCGATCATCTTCCCAATGCCCTAATTTTTCAGTGAAGTCAAAACGCTATCTTTGCGCCTCTTTTTTTTATAAAAATAATCGGGACAATGCATACTGACCAGACAAAGAATTTTAAAAGAACAACGGTAACATCGGCGCTGCCCTATGCCAACGGGCCGCTGCACATCGGTCACATGGCCGGCGTTTATATTCCTGCCGACATTTACGTGCGCTACCTGCGCAGCAAAGACGAGGAGGTGCTTTTTATCGGCGGCAGCGACGAGCATGGCGTGCCCATCACCATCAAAGCGCGACAGCTGGGAGTTAGCCCACAGGACATCGTCGACAAATACCACGCAATGATTCGGGATTCTTTTGCCGAATTTGGTATTTCTTTCGACGTCTATTCGCGCACCTCTGCACCAATCCATCACGAAACAGCATCCGCTTTTTTCAAAAGACTCTACAACCAGGGTAGCTTCATCGAGAAAATTACCGAGCAATACTACGACGAAGAAAACCATCAGTTTCTGGCCGACCGTTACATCACCGGCACCTGCCCGCGCTGCGACTACGAAAAAGCTTATGGCGACCAGTGCGAGAAGTGCGGCTCGTCGCTTAGTCCCACCGAACTTATCAATCCCAAATCGGCACTCAGCGGCAACGTGCCTGTGCTCCGCGAAACGCGTCATTGGTATCTGCCACTCAATGAAGACGAATCGTGGCTGCGCCAATGGATTCTCGAAGGTCACAAAAACGACTGGAAACCCAACGTGTATGGACAGGTAAAATCGTGGATCGACAGCGGCCTGCAACCACGCGCCGTTACCCGCGACCTCAACTGGGGTGTAGATGTTCCCCTGCCCGGTACCGAGGGCAAAGTGCTTTATGTTTGGTTTGATGCGCCCATCGGATACATCTCAGCCACGCGCGAATGGGCTCAGCAAAATGACGGCGACTGGCAAAAGTGGTGGAAAGACCCGCAGTCGCGGCTGATACATTTTATCGGCAAAGACAACATCGTGTTTCACTGCATCATCTTCCCGGCCATGCTCCACGCCGAAGGCTCCTACATCCTGCCCGACAACGTGCCGGCTTTTGAATTTCTTAATCTCGAAAACGACAAAATTTCTACCTCCCGCAACTGGGCGGTGTGGCTGCACGAATATTTGGTGGATTTCCCCAACCAGCAGGATGTGCTGCGCTATGTGCTCACGGCCAATGCACCCGAAACCAAAGACAACGACTTTACGTGGAAAGATTTTCAAACCAAAAACAACAGCGAGTTGGTAGCCATTCTGGGCAACTTTGTTAACCGCGCTTTGGTGCTTACGCAAAAATATTATGATGGGAAAGTGCCGGCGGCGGGTGAGTTTTCGGATTACGATAAAGCTGCTATCGACGACTTAGCCAGTTTTCCCGGACGCATCGGGCGCAGCCTGGAGAATTTCAAATTCCGGGAATCGCTGGCCGAGATGATGAATCTGGCCCGGCTGGGCAACAAGTACCTGGCCGACAGCGAGCCCTGGAAGATTTATAAAACCGACCCGGAGCGCGTAAAAACCATCATCAACCTGTCGCTGCAGATTTGTGCCAACCTAAGCATCGTTATCGCACCGTTTCTGCCGCACACCGCCACCCGGCTGGCAGCGATGCTAAATCTCCCGGAGCTAAAATGGAAAGACGCAGGAAATGCGCAACTGCTGGCCGACGATCATCAGTTAAACACACCTGGATTGCTCTTCGAAAAAATAGAAGATGCTACCATTGAGCGGCAGGTTCAAAAACTCTTCGACACAAAAAAGCAAAACGATGACGCTGCACCCCAGGCTACACCAGCCAAGCCCGACATCGACTATGACACCTTTGCCCGACTCGACATACGCACCGGAACCATTTTGCAAGCCGAGAAAGTAGCCAAAACCAAGAAACTGGTCAAACTCAAAATAGATACCGGCATCGACCAGCGCACTGTGGTTTCGGGAATAGCTGAATATTTTGAACCCGAAACGCTCATTGGCCGCAAGGTGAGCATACTTGTTAATCTGGCGCCACGCACCCTGCGCGGCATCGAATCGCAGGGCATGATACTGATGGCCGAAAACCACGATGGCTCCCTGGGCTTTGTTGCTCCACCCGACGATTTCGCTAATGGCAGTGAGATAAAATAGAGGCCCTGCAAGGGTTTAAGAAGCTCCGCGCTGTTAGGCTTCTACCGAAACCCTGACAGGGTTTAGAGAAGCTCCGCGATGTTCGACGTTTGCCAAAACCCTGACAGGGTTTTAGCAAGGGTCTAGAGACGGTCGTTGAAGAAGGTTGTGATTTTCTCAAAAAGATGCACACGGGCTTTGCCGCCCATGTTGTGCTCGGAGCCGGGATAAACGAAATAATCTAATTGCTTACCTGCTTCGATGGCTGCATCGAGAAACATCAGGCTGTTTTGCCACATCACCACCGGATCGTTGGTACCATGAATGATCAGCAGATGGCCGTCGATCTGATCGGCATAGTTGAGCAGGCTGGATTTGCGGTAGCCTTCAGGGTTTTGCATGGGCGTATCCATATAGCGTTCGCCGTACATCGCCTCGTACCATTTCCAGTCGACAACAGGTCCGCCGGCACAGGCTGCTGCAAAGATTCCCGGATGCCGCAAAAACATCGACATCGTCATAAAACCACCATAACTCCAGCCGTCGATGCCCATGCGCTCCTGATCGACATATTCGAGCTTTCGCAGATAGTCGACGCCAACCATTTGATCGGCCATTTCTATTTCGCCACATTGCCGGTGGATGATGCTTTCGAATGCAAAGCCGCGGTTGGCCGAGCCACGGTTGTCGAGCGTAAAAACCACATAGCCTTGCTGTGCCATCAGGTTGAGCCAAAAACCGGCTCCTCCTGTCCAGGATTTGTCGATGAGCTGAGCATGCGGACCGCCGTATAAATAGACGAGTACGGGATATTTTTTGGAAGGATCAAAATCCACAGGCTTTATCAGCCGGCACCAAAGATCGGTCTGCCCATCGTCGGCTTTGAGTGAGAAGAGATCCATCTCACCCACGGCATAGTCGTGCCAGGGGTTTTCATCCTGCAAAAGGGTATCAACGGTATTACCATCATTATCCAAAAGATAATATGCGCGCGCCATGCCGGTGCTGCTGAAGATGTCGAGAAAATTCTTCATGCCCTCCGAGGCGATGATGCTATGAACGCCTTCCTGCCGGGTGAGGCGTTGGGTGTTTCCGTTGCCCATCGAAGTTGCATAAAGCTGACGCTCCAGCGGGCTGGCAGCAGTAGATTCGTAATAAACCGTTTTTCCTTCGCTGTCGAGGCCAAGCAGGTCGGTAACTTCCCATTGGCCGTTGGTGATCTGGCGGATAAGTTTGCCATCGGTTTGGTAAAGATAAAGATGGCTCCAACCGTCGCGGCGGCTTTGCCAGATAAACTTCTGTGCATCGCCGGGCAGGAAAAAGAGTTCATGCTGTGGCTCCACGTACCGCTCGTTTTGCTCAGTAAAGAGCGTCAGCAGATATTGTCCGGTGGCGGCATCGTAATGGTTCATGGTAAAATGATTCTGGTCGCGGTTGAGGATGCCCACAAAAATGCTTTTGCCATCAGGCGCCCAGGTGACGGAGGTGAGGTATTGATTTTCTGACCCGGCAGTATTCACATAGGTAATTTCGTTGAGCGCCGTATTAAAAATCCCCAGCTTCACCTTTTGGCTTTTTGCGCCGGCCATCGGATAGCAAATCGGGCTGGCAGTGGCCATAGGATGGTACAAATCTACAAGCGGATAGCGCGCTACTTCCGATTGATCGATGCGGTAAAAGGCCAAACGGCAGCCATCGGGCGACCAGAACGATCCCTGGTTGATGCCGAATTCGTTGCGCGACGGCACATGACCGTACAAAATATCGTCGTCGCCTTTGGCTATCACCGTTTCGTTTCCATCAACAGAAACATACAAACCGCTTTCGATTGTGTAAGCCACGTTGAGGTTTTTTTTGCTGATTTGTAAATTGTCCGCTTCCTCGGGATAATTGTTGGCATCTTGCAGCGTGCTGTCGACGAAATTGTATAGATACAGATGTTGATTGTCCCTAAAATAAAACCGGTTGTCGTCGAGCCAGTTGATGCCGGGAAAACGACGCAGGGATTTTGCACCTGCCTTTTCCACGGCCTCATTTAGCGCATCAAGCCGCAACAATGTATCGGCTTTAGCCGGATCATCGCTGTGTTTTTGTATCAACGAATTATTGTCGACGTAGGTAAAAGCCTGCGTAGCGCCGCGCCACTGCAGGTTACTGATGGATTTGGGATAGATTTCCCGGTTCAGGTAGTCGGCGTAGTCGAACAGCTTGTTTTGAGCTTGTGTGGCAAAGAAGCTGAAAAGCATCAGCCCCAGAATGATCTTCTTCATTTTTGGTTTTTATTAATAAAAATAGAACGAGTTGTAAACAGCGGGCAAATTTATAGATTTTGGCAAGAGGAAGAGAAAGATACAGGCTTTCGGACTCACGCCAACCTATGAACCCAAACTCAACTTTCTCCTTTGTTCCAGTTTTAACGTTTCTATGTCCTTCGGACGATAGAAAGTTACCTACTACCCTCAGACTTTCGGGCGTCCGCCAGGACCTCGAAACTTCAACGCTCTAAAGACTTTCGAGCGTCCGCCAGGACCTCGAAACTCTTTTCTCTTTTAACGTTTCTATGTCCTTCGGACGATAGAAAGTTACCTACTATCCTCAGACTTTCGAGCGTCCGCCAGGACCTCGAAACTCTTTTCTCTTTTAACGTTTCTATGTCCTTCGGACGATAGAAAGTTACCTACTATCCTCAGACTTTCGAGCGTCCGCCAGGACCTCGAAACGTCAAAAAGACGATAGAAAGTTACCTACTGCCCTCCGACTTTCGAGCGTCCGCCAGGACCTCGAAACTCTTTTCTCTTTTAACGTTTCTATGTCCTTCGGACGATAGAAAGTTACCTACTATCCTCAGACTTTCGAGCGTCCGCCAGGACCTCGAAACGTCAAAAAGACGATAGAAAGTTACCTACTGCCCTCCGACTTTCGAGCGTCCGCCAGGACCTCGAAACGTCAAATACAAATCGAAAGATCTCGAAAAATGAGTTATCGAAATACCCGCCAATTTGGGTGTTGAAATTTTATTGTTGGGATTTGTTCGGAGCTTGATTTATTGAATTTTGGAATTTTGTTTCCCTACTTTTGCACCGATTAAAATTAAAAAATGATGATGACTTACGCCGAAACCCTCGAATATATGTTTGCCCGGCTGCCCATGTACCAGCGCATTGGCGGCGCAGCCTACAAAGCCGATCTGGATAATACCATTACACTTTGCCGCAACCTGGGCAACCCCGAACGACATTTTGCTGCCGTGCATGTGGCCGGCACCAACGGCAAAGGTTCTGTGAGCAATATTGTGGCCAGCGTGCTGCAGGAAGCCGGTTTCAAGACCGGCCTTTATACTTCACCCCACTATAGGGATTTCAGGGAACGCATCAGGATTAACGGCCAGGAAATTCCCGAAGAAAAGGTGGTAGCCTTTATCGATCAATACCGACCCATGCTTGAAGAGATAGCGCTTTCGTTTTTTGAAATGACGGTAGGAATGGCTTTTCACCACTTTGCTGACGAACAGGTTGACATCGCCGTGGTGGAGGTGGGCATGGGCGGCCGGCTGGATTCGACCAACGTGATCACGCCATTGGTATCCGTGATCACCAACATTGGATTGGATCATACCCAATTTTTGGGCGACACGCTGGCAAAAATTGCAGCAGAAAAAGCCGGCATCATCAAGCAGGGGGTTCCGGTGGTGATTGGTGAAACGCAGCCGGAAATAAAAACGACTTTTGAAACCATTGCCGGCGAGCGCAACGCACCCATCATTTATGCCGACCAAAACTGGCAGATTGCCTCTGACAATCAGCAGCAGGTAAATATTCTTTTTAAAAATAAACCATTCCTCACCACTCACCTTCCGCTGCATGGAAGCTATCAGCACAAAAATTTGCGCACCGCGCTTGAAGCCATTCGTCAGCTCGATAATACGCGTTTTAAAATTTCTAAAGAAACCATTGCTGCGGGCATCGAAAATGTGGTGGTTAACACCGGCATGCGTGGCCGTTGGCAAATGCTTTCTACCCGCCCGCTCACCATCGCCGACAGCGGCCACAATACGCATGGTTTGCAAATGGTGATCGACAACATCAATGCAACGCCCCATCGCGAGCTTCATATGATTATTGGGGTGGTAAATGACAAAAATCTGGACGAAATGATGAAGCTGCTGCCCAAAGATGCCCGTTATTATTTCTGCAAAGCCAACATCCCGCGCGCATTGCCTGCCGGCGAGCTGGCGCAGATGGGCGCAAAGTGGCAGCTTCGCGGCACAGCATATCCAACCGTCAGCGATGCCTGGCAGGCCGCCCGGCAAAAAGCCCATCCCGACGATCTGATCTTTATCGGCGGAAGCACTTTTGTGGTGGCAGAGGTGGTGTAAGCGGGATTTGCCTAAAAACCCGAAACATGTTTTTATTTCGGCGTACTTTCCTTTTGACGGTTTTATAGATGATGTTGCTGTAAAGATAG
>Ga0265295_1006848_pt1 | contig 13521 bp, 10 predicted proteins | sample Munlansysbiofilm_FD_192503 | JGI IMG/M metagenome (GOLD analysis project Ga0265295, IMG submission 192503) | Leachate microbial communities from a municipal landfill in Southern Ontario, Canada - Methane capture system biofilm | ecosystem: Engineered > Solid waste > Landfill > Unclassified ... | reverse complement strand
GATTTCTTCGCCAGTCAGGGCTTTGAAAATTCTAACCGACCAATTATTCCCGATACGACTGAATATAGGGATTTTTTTCCCAGTCATGCTGCGACATCCTAAAACAATGGACTCAGGACAAACCACTGCGGACTCCAGTACCCTGACAATATCTTCAGGAACATGCTGACCATCGGCATCGGCCGTAATAACCGGCATAATATTTGACCGTTCAAGTAAATAGTTGAATGCGGTTTTCAATGCCGCACCTTTTCCTTTATTATGATTATGTGTTAAAACCGTAACTTTGAGATTTCGCGCCAGATGTTCGAAGATAATCCGATATTTAATTCCTGAACCGTCATCAACAACAATAACCCGATAAGCATCTCGTCCATATGCCAACAAAATTTCAACCAGACCGATCAACTCGTCGCCTGGTTTATAAGATGGGATAACAATAAAAACTTTCTGTGTTTGTACCATAATTTAATTGTCTTCCGCCCGATATTTATGTTCATATAGAAAAATTCGAAAAACCGCAATAGTATTTATTACTTTATGCCATCATCGGATACTCTTCAAACTACGGCCTCTATATTAATTTTATATTACCGAAAGAACAACTGGAACTGAAAATTCATTGTATGTTATTGATTATTAATTACTTACTGCATTTTGAAGCAATCTTTGATAGTTATTTTACTTCAAATCAAAATTGACATTTTTAAGTTTTTGTGCTATTATTAAATTCAACAATTTTTCACCACAACACGGAGAACCTTATGAGAATGCAAGGCGTATATACCGCATTAGTCACCCCTTTTGACCGCAATGGCAATGTTGATTATAACTGCTTGCGTAAGTTGGTGAAAATGCAGATCGCCGCTGGTATTGACGGGATTGTACCGGTTGGGACTACCGGCGAATCCCCAACATTATCCAATGAAGAACATCTTAAAGTTATTGACACAGTTATCGAATCTGCTGACGGTAAATGCCAAATTGTTGCTGGAACTGGAGCAAACAGTACTGCTGAAGCTTTAGAATTAACCCGCGCTGCCAGAAAAGCTGGCGCGGACGCATCGCTACAGGTTACACCTTACTATAACAAACCTACACAAGAAGGACTTTATCGTCATTTTTCAGAAGTTGCCGATAAGATCGGGTTGCCGATTGTCCTGTACAATGTTCCTGGGCGTAGCGGGGTTTCAATCGCTCCGGAAACAATTGCACGGCTGAGCACCAACTCTAATGTTGTTGCCGTTAAGGAAGCAGGCGGTTCAGTTGAGCGCGTTTCTGCTATTCTTGAACTATGTGATATTACTATTCTCAGCGGTGACGACAGTTTAACTGTGCCGATGATGTCTGTCGGAGCCAAAGGTATTATCAGTGTTGCCTCTAATATAATTCCTGAAGCAATCAAGAAAATGACTGATGCCGCGAATGCAGGAGATTTTAATACGGCAGCTGAGCTTCATAAAAGATTTTACTGCATTTTCCGTGATTTGTTTGTCGAATCGAACCCGATTCCTGTAAAAGCGGCAATGGCTATGATGGGTTTGATTGATGAAGAATACCGCCTTCCCTTATGCGGAATTAGCAGCCAAGGAAGAGAAAAACTAACCTCTTCTCTTAAAAATTGTGGTATTATTTAATCACCAGCAGTGGTCAGGTAAATCTGTTTATATCGTTGAAGAACATCATCATGTTCTTCAACCGTGGTTTTTGGAATATCATAAACACCAATATCCGCTGGATATTTTAACGCTTGATCACCACACTGATGTATTGACTGCATTTGCACATTATCAAAAAAACAGCAATGATTTACTCAGCAAAAACTTCGAAACGATTACTAAAGCGATAACACAATTACGCCATGATGAACACCTTGACTATGCGGTTCGGCTAGGGATTGTTGCCAATTCAATTGTATTTTCCCATGTCAATTATTCTCAAAACGTTAACCCTTTGATAAAAATTGTTAACTTCCAAAACCTCCCTGAATACCCTTCAACTCCAGAACTTTTGGTTGAGTTGTCCGAATATTATGGTTGCGCGCTGGAAAGCTCTTATCTGCAAAAATGCCTGAATGCCGCAAGTTTCAAACCATCGGACAGAAGTTTCATCCTGGATATTGATCTTGATTACTTCAAAAGCAATCGTTCAGTCCACCCTCAAAACAGTGACATTTTCAGATTGCTCATTGAGCACTGCATTTGTATTACAATTTCAATGGAACGGGATTGGGTTCGCCTGCTAAATCAGGACTGGGAAAAATCAGATTCAGACTATTTTCTGCATGAATTGAAATATCTCGTGGAACAAAGTCAGCATCAGCCGGAAAAGCACAAAACAGCCTTCCAGTGAATAATTGATAATATAATTACTTTTTCTTCAGAGAATAGTGCTATACCGCCTAAATACAGAGTGCGGTCAACAGAAATAACAAAAACAAAAATACAATAACAGCAGCAAAAGCCAACCACACTGCCCGCTTCAAATCCGCGATTTTCAATTCTGCACGACTGTTACCAAGATACGGATAATTCTGGACTCCATTCGGATATTCACGCGGTCCGCCAAGGGTCAAATTCAATGCGCCCGCAAAGGCTGCTTTAATCCAGGCTGAATTCGAGCTTGAAAGCTCATTACGGTGCCGCCAGGCTGTTGCAACAGCCACTTTCCCGCGTCCTTTTGGTATTGCCGCTACTGCTACTGACAATGCGGTCAGCCGCGCCGGAAGCCAATCCGCAAAATGATTGATTACAGTCGCGAAACGTCCAAATTTGGGATATATTCCGTCACAATATCCCCATTGTTCCTCAAGCACTTGCACTGTACGCGCAAATACCGCTCCCGCTGCGGCACCCGCAACACCTTGAAAAATCCAACCTATTGCAGCCCAGAAGAAAACACTGGTAACGATCCCCACCAGTTTGACACTGAGGTTTTCAATGCCAAAGCAAATTAGCTCTTTACTGATCAGTCTTGCAGTTGAAAAACGCGTCATTTCACCCAAAATACGACGTGCCACCGAAAGATTGCCGGAACGCAAAGGGGCAATCAAGGCCAAACTCTTATGCAATAACCCGCGCATCGAAATAGAAACCCAGATCAGCACCGACGCGAGTAAAATTCCATTTAACATGGAATATAACTGAACCACCATAACCAATACCCAACACAACAAAACCGTTGGCGGAACAAGCATCAGCCACCCGAGTATCCCTGCAAAAATAGTATTTCCGAAATACTCACGCAGTTTTATCTCAGAATCTGCGGCAAGACGCTTGAAAGCAAGTATCGGATACCAGCGATTTTGCATATCCCCAAGTAAAAAATCAAGAATCAACGTAACGCCTAAAATAATCAGCAGTTGATTCATACAAACACCTCCTGGTTAACAGAGAAAAACTCAAGCAGTTACCAAAAGAGCGGCGGTTTTTTCCACTCCTCGATCGACCATTGCCTGTCGCATCATGTCAACAACCTCATTAGGAAATTCCATTGCAATAGCTCTACGGAAAAATTCCTGACATTCAGCCATGGAAAAATGAGCAATAACTTCTCTAATCAGCGGAATCAAACGAGGCGGCAAACTCATCGCAGAAATTCCCGCTCCAATCAAAATCGGTGCCGCAAGCGGATTGCTGACAATTTCGCCGCAAACCGTCAAAAATTTGCCATCAGCGGCATTGACTTTGGCCGCTATTTCTCCAAGCACTCTCAAGAAACCGGGTTCAAGATTGAAATTGATGAATTCTTCCTCATAATAAAGCCGGTCCACAGCGTACATGTACTGAAGCAAATCATTTGTGCCAATGGAAATAAAATCTACTTCTTCAAGAAAACGGTCAAGCGATACATAAACCGAAGGAACCTCCAGCATTACCCCAATTCGGTAATCATTACAAAATTCAAGCTTATCTGATCGCAATCCGCGCACGACATCACCCAGAAGCAACTTTACCGCACAGATTTCCTGCAGTGAAGAGATCATCGGAAAAAGAATATTGAGACGACCATTTTGCCCGGCTCTCAGAATTGCGCGCAGGTGAGCATGCAAAAATTCCGGATGTTCCAACAGCAATCTGGTTCCTCTCGGGCCAAGTGCCGGATTAACCATACGCGGTATATTCAGACAATTAATCTGTTTATCAGCTCCGGCATCAAGGACACGGACGGTTACCGCCCCTTCCACACTGGCAAATATCTTGCTGAAAATATCCATCTGTATATCTTCGTCCGGCAAATAGTCTCGAAGCATAAACATAAATTCCGAACGATATAGACCAATGCCGTCGGCTGCATACTTTTTCACCAGCGGGGTTTCACACAACAGCGAGATATTGGCTTTAAGTTTTATCCTAACACCGTCCGCGGTAAGGGTTTTTCCAATATTACAAAAATCCTCATCATGTCCGTTTATAACCGACTCAAACTGTCCTGCCAGTTTTGCGTCCGGATTGATATATAATTTTCCGGAATGTGCATCAACCACCAACTTGTCGTCATTTGCGACTTTGCACATTACGCCTTTGACCCCCAGCAGCGCCGGTATCTCAAAAGCTTTAGCCAAAATCGCGACATGGCTGGTCATCCCACCAGTTTCACAAACAATGCCGACCACTTTATCAATGGACATGCGCAAAAGATCTGAAGGCATCAATTCATTGGCTACCAAAATCTGCTTGCGGCTGTCCGCTTTTTTGATGTTGTTCCGTTTGGGCTTTTTGCGTATCATCTGAGCGGATTCAATAAGCCGTCTCATAACATCTTTAAAATCGATCAGCCTCTCTTTAAATGTATTATCGTCGAGCTGCAGGAATTTTTTTTCAAAACGGTGGTAAACAAGATTCGTGCTGAACTCTACCGTATGAAAATTATCAATAATCTCCTTGCGAATACTGTCCATCACCATTTTATCTTCAAGAAAAAGCAGATGCGCATTAAAAATCGAAGCGTCAGCTTCAGAAAGCATGGTTAGCGCACGTTTTTCAAATTCTAAAGTGTTCTCTCTCGTCATGGCGATTGCACGCTCAAGAAGTTTCAGTTCTGCTTCAACGTCGCTACACGCGCTATTATCTAAATCAGCGAAAACATCACGGACTTTGTATTTTATCGCAGTACCATAAACCACTCCGGGGTTTACCGGAATCCCCTCCAGCTTGAAACTACCCCGTCGCTTCGTTGCCTTGGCCGAACTGCGGCGATTTAAATCATTTATGAGTCCGGAACTGATAATCAAGTTAGCTAATTGCGGAGCCAGGTTACGCGCAAGAGTTACCGCTTCATGTGGAAATTCAACTTTTTCACAGCGCTGAATCACCAGCACACCAATCTTCCTGCCGGATGATAATAACGGAACCGCCAACATTGAACTGAACTTTTCTTCGCCGGTACTTCGAATATACTTAAATCCAGGATGGGAATCAGGCGATTTGATATTGATGATAGTACGAAGTTTAAAACAGCATCCGACCACACCATCTCCTGGTTTCAGTGCTACTTTGTTGACGGACTTGGGATTCAATCCATCGGTGGCAGTCATTATCAGTTCTTCGCGTTCAGCGTTGTATTCATAAATCGAACAAGCATCGGCATTGAAGGAATTGCGCAGCACTTTCACAACCCGCTGTGCTACCGGTGCCAAATCCGAGATACCACTGATTGATTTCGAAATTTTTCCCAGCACACCAAGAAGATTACCTATCATCTCCGAACTTCTCCGAATTTAAGATTATTAATAATAAATAATTCCGGCGTAATGTACACCCGAATCTGTTTATTATCAAGCACATTTATTGAATGCAATTGCCCCGGCATGGCTACCTGCCGAACCCGAATCCCATGTTTTTAACCAATTGATTTTAGCAGCTTGCACGATTATATTCAGAAATATCTTTGACAACAAAAACCATCACGGATAATTATTGATATATGTCGGATGAGAACGCGAACCAGGCAAGACAACGCCTGAAAATTGCGATTGTACTCAATCGCTTTTATCCCGAAGTAGGCGGAGCTGAGACAAATCTTTATTTCCAGGCCGCAGAACTCAGCAAACATCATGATGTTACCGTCTTTACGCCGCGGCGACGCCAAGATACACCGGCTCGTGAAAAAATCAGCGGGTTCAAAGTTTTCCGACTGTTCGACTGGTTCAATTTATCCGGCAAATATCCGAACTTACGCCGAGACACCTTTATCCCGCAAATTTTCATACACATCTTATTCAAAAAGTTTGACGTAATTCAGGTATTTCCATCTTTAAACCATAACAACATGGCGGCGATGCTGGCGGCCAAACTGCGCCGGCGTCCTTTTATTTTATGCTCTTTCGATCTGTTGGATTATGCCATGATTGAAAAACAATACGGTCGAATTGATCCTGAATGCCTGAATTCGTATGTACCAAGCCGAGTAAGGCGATTTTTGTTCGGTCAATGTTCACACATTTTCGCCATCTCGGAAAGAGAAATCACGTTTTATCGTCGTTACAACGCTAATGTAAGTTTTTCGCCGGTTCCGGCGCAGCCCGAAGAATTTATGGAATCAAATAGCGTGAATATCCGTAAAAAATATAAGATTAACCCGGAAACCATGATATTTCTGGTATTAGGCAGATTATCCAGCATCAAAGGACAGGATCTGGCGACATCCGCATTTTGCGAAATTTCGGAAAAAATCCCGGATTCGATAATGTTTCTAGTCGGACGGAATGATTATGAACCGGATTTTCTCAACCGGATCAAGGCTCAAATTATTGAACACAAGCTGGAACACCGAATAATTTGTACCGGCATGGTTGAACGCTCCGAAGTTTTAAGCTTTCTGCGGCAAAGTGACATTCAAATTGTTCCGGTACGTTTTATGAATTCCGGTGCGGTAGTAGTGGAGTCATGGGCGGCCGGAATACCGGTAATTCAAAGCGACGCGGTAGACCCGAATCTGGTCGAACCGGGAAAAAATGGTTATTTGTTCCACTCGAAAGATATTCAAGATCTTGCGTCATGCATGATGAAAGCATACGCGGAGCGAGAAAAACTGCCGGAACTGGGCAAACGCGGTCGCGAAATGGTTTTAAAAAGATTCACCTACCCCAGGCTGATCAGAATTTATAACGACATTTACCGTAAACTCACCGATAAACCCGGGCGGAATCCATGAAAATTCTGATCAGCTGCATTCCATTTGATCAAGGCAAATCCGGAATTTCCGTATATACTGCCAAAATTGTTGAAGAACTCTCCCGGCTCGGTCATGAACTGGTATTGTTTACTGAGCACGATGCCGCCGATTCCTTTCGTGGTTTCAACGTTATTCCACTGCCCAAATGGACCGGCAAACCACTTATTTCGATGCTGTACCATCTTTTTATTCTGCCTTTAAAAGTAAAACGGCAACAATGTGATTTCTGTATTATCGCGGGAGGAAACCGGCGCGCTTTTTCATATATGCCGACTTTTACAATTACTGTGGTTCATGATCTGGCGCAATACCATGTTGCAGAGAAGTACGACCCGCTACGAATGTTTTACCTGAAAAAAGTGCTTCCGACATTTGTTCGCCGCACCTCGGCAGTGGTGGCAATAAGCCGTTCTACGGCACTCGATTTGGAACGTTTCTGGAAAGTCGCTCCTGAAAAAATTCATATCAATTTTAACGGCTTGACCATCCCTTCGGGGCAACACCCGGGCTGGCTGAATCGTTTCAACCTGCAACCCGGTCGTTATATTCTTTATCTTTCCCGGATTCAGCATCCGGGAAAAAATCATGTGAACCTGATAAAGGCTTTTGAAATGTTGCCGGAACAACTTAAAAATGAATACTATTTAGTCCTCGGTGGCGCCGACTGGGATGGAGCAACAGAAGTTCACCGTTACGCTAAAAATTCAGATTGCGCGGAACGCATCATTTTTACCGATTTTATTGATTCAACCAATCTGGAAGAGGCGTACCGCAATGCCGCGGTTTACGTTTTTCCATCCCTTTTCGAGGGGTTCGGCTTGTCTTTGATTGAGGCAATGCATTATGAGGTTCCATGCTGCTGCAGTGATAATTCTTCGCTCGGCGAAATCGGACGCGACGCGGCATTGCTTTTCAACCCGGAATCTCCCGATGAAATAGCCGCTGCACTGAAACGGATTCTAAGCGAAAATGAACTCCGGCAGCAACTTATCGCGGCGGGAAAACTTCGTGCCGCAGAATTCAGCTGGCGTGAACATGCCTTAAAACTGGTGCAAATATATGAAAACTCGCACCGATCCTGACCATTTTAAAACTCCGTGACACAAGGCAGGTAGGCACTCGCAAATAGCATCGCTAACGGTTATATTTTCCTAATCAAAATTCAAAAAATGGAGAGAAAATGTTATGAAATTTATATTGGCTGTCCTGGTTTGCTGTCGTTTCTCGTTGCTACTCGCCGCCGATTTACCGTCAACGCCGACGAAACCGTCGATTGTTGCGGCTACCTATAACATTCGCTGCCCCATCGACGCGCCCCCTAACGACTGGCCGGCACGCGCTTCCCGGGTCGCCCAGGTCATCCGCAACCGCGGCTTTGAAATTATTGGGATGCAGGAAGGCAACAAAGATCAGATCGCAGACCTGTCGGCACGTTTGCCCGGATTCGCCTGGGTCGGAGTCGGCCGCGACGACGGCAAAACCCGCGGCGAATTCAATTGCATTTTCTATCTTGCCGACCGTTTCGAATTACTCAAGAGCGAAACTTTCTGGCTCTCCAAAACACCGGAGAAACCAGGTTCCCGCTCCTGGAATTCCGCTTGTGCACGCGTTTGCACCTATGGCTTATTTCGTGACCGCAAGACCGGAACCACGTTGGTTTTCGCCAACACCCATCTTGATCACAGAAGCCCGGAGGCGCGAATCAATGGTGCCAAATTGATCGTCGAGCGGCTGCTCGCAAGTTATCCCGATCTGCCGATAGTATTGACCGGCGACTTTAATTGTACGCCCGGAAGCGCTCCGTTGCTGGCGCTGGATGGTAAATTTTACAATACGCTCACGATCTCCCGAACTCCTCATGCAGGGCCAGATTCTACGTTTTCTGCCTTTGTCGTCGATCCGGCAAAACGCAAGACCGGTTTTGAAATTGATTATATTTTCGTTTCTCGCGGAGTGACTGTGCTTAGCCATACCACCTGCGACGATCTGGTTGACAACCTATGTCCGTCAGACCATTTCCCGGTGACCGCGAAAATCGTGTTGCCATAAACTTCGTGGTGCCGGAACAGTTTAAATCAAGCAGGAAACCGACTTGAATTTATCTTCGGCATGAGACGTGACGATTTCTTCAAATTCTTGTTTCTGAATCTAATTCACTACTTGAAGAAACAAACTGACTGATGTATTCTTCATTTCGGAGCCTCCTTTGGTTTTTAGGAAACCGCAATATCCAGTAACGCACCAAGCGGTTCCAATTTTTTTCAGCCTTTCAAATAATTATCAGGAAGATGTGATGAAAACTATAAATCTGCAAATCAACGACCATGAATTGGCGGTATTGCTCGGTATTCCGGTTCACCGGCTTGATTATGAGCAGACCTTGCAGCGCATCTTGGAATTTATAGAGTCCCCGGCCGATGATCGATGCCGAATGGTGGTCACCCTTAACGTTGATTTCGTGGTCAATGCCCATTCATTTATGCGGCATCGCGGGTATCCGGGAATGATTGATATCCTGCGCCGCGCTGCGCTGGTAACACCGGACGGTATGCCGCTGGTGCTGCTGTCCAAAATGCTGGGCACACCGCTTCCTGAACGGGTCACCGGCGTAGATCTGGTGCAAATGATTGCCGAAAGAGCGGCATTGAAAGGGAAAAGTTTGTATTTTCTTGGTGGGACTCCGCAAGCTGCCCAAAAGACCGCGGAGATATTTTCTTCCCGTTTTCCCGGACTTCGGATTGCTGGCATCGACACTCCATGGGTTTCGCTCGATAATACGGCTGAAACCGCGGCTTTAGACCAACGCATTTGCGACCAGATAAATGCGGCGAAGCCCGACATCCTGCTGATCGGATTCGGCAATCCTAAACAGGAACTGTGGCTGGCGCGCAATGTCTCGCAGTTAAAAGTTCCGGCAGCAATCGGAATCGGCGGCACTTTCAATTTCATTAGCGGCGAAGTCAAGCGCGCGCCGATACTGATCCAGAAATTATGTATGGAGTGGATATATCGGATTATTCAGGAACCGTCGCGGCTGTGGAAACGTTACGCACTCGGGCTGATCATTTTCGGTGGACTTTCGTTCATTGCCCTGGCTTCTTCTGTTATTGGCATCATCTTAGGTTTTGCCGGAAAACGCCAAGCGGAATGCCAACTTGATGAAGATACTCAAAGCGTGGTTATGGACTGTCGGGGAATAACCTTTTGCGGCAATTATCTCAGGATTCAGATTCTCGAAGCGGCACACCACGCCGAAAAAAACAACTTGAAATTCAGAATCGCCAATGTCAATCCCATTTTAAAAATTCAGCTGCTGGCACACCGGGTGATTTGACTTCTTGCAGTAAATACTCCCAGTTCCCAAGAAAAGATTCCCTGCCGAAATTTGCCTGTACATAGACACGCCCGTTGGCGCCCATTTGCCTGCGCAACTCGACATCCGCGAGCAACTGACTGACTGCGGCCGCCAGTCTCTTGATATCGCCGTAGGGCACCAGCAAACCGGTACTGCCGTCAATCAGATATTCCCGGATCCCGCCGATATCAAATCCGACCAGCGGAATTCCATTGGCCAGTGCTTCCGGCCCGACCAGACCGAAAGGTTCCTGCCAGCGCCACGGCAGCACTGCCAATGCGGCATCGGCAAAAAACCGTTCCGGATGATTAGCCCAGCTGTGAAATTTTACCTTACCGTCTATTGAAAGCTGTTTTGACAGATGACGCAGATTTTCTTCTTCCTCGCCGGAGCCGAGAATATCAACCGTGAAATTACCTTTGATATGGGGTACCGCACTCAGCAAAAGATCAACGCCCTTCCCTCGAATCAGCTGACCGGCGACCAGCAGATGAGCTTCAGCGCGGTTCTGTTTGCGTTCAGTTTTGGCGGGTATTTTTATGTACGGGTAGATGATTTCGGTTTTTTCCGCAGGCGCGCCGTTAGTTATCGCCAGATTGCGCATAAAATCTGAAAGCACAACCAGATAGGACGAAGCACAAATCAGATTCCATACACGCGGTTTTTTGATGAAGCTGTCATTGGCACGCTCCGCAAAACCGGCTCGGCATGATCTGGTCATACCGCACAAACCGCAGAGCAACCGCGAAGTCGTGTAATGGCAATTCTTATGGACAAACGGATAATAGAGGCTGTGTCGCGGACAATAATATTCATGGTCATGAATCACGCTTATGACCGGAAATCGCTTCATGATCGCCGACAACGCCTCCGGTTCGCGGATTTTGTGAATGATGGCGATGTCGATATCTTCAGGAACCGAATCCAGAGCATCCAGAAAGTGTGTGCTTTCGAAAACTTTGCAAAATTCATTTTGATCTTTACCCGGCATTTCGAAAAGTCCGTATATCCGATGCCCGCGCTCACGCATCAGCTCAGCCGCCTGATACATATATCGTTCAATTCCTCCCGCGAAACCGGCAAACTCACCGACAAAAAGCAGTTTCATATACGCTTCCTCCTTGCCTCAGCACATCCTCCGCGATACACCGCATATTTCTGAACTGCCCGATATACAATGCCATGCGGGATATCTTTAATTGCGCAATTCGCAATTTCGAATTGAAGATCGCGCGCGATTTCCATGATCGCCTGTCGCAGCAACAGCAACCCCGACGGACGCGCTCCGGTTATCTGAAAATCGGCACGTCCCTCATTGAAAAAACGTTTCCAAACTTCTCTCAACGTATAGTTGTGCGAATGCTCAACCACCGCATCCGGAGCATAAACAACTTTAAGATTCATGTTCATTCTGACTCGTCTGCTCCATTCCACATCCTCAGAATACTGCATCGCCATATCAAACGGTTCCGAAACCAACACTTCCCGACGCGCCGCCGAGGTCACCAGCGAAAAAAAATCCGGAATGACAGTCTCGCCCGCAACTTTGAACGCGCGCTGATATTCGCGCTTGATAAAAGCCCATGCATCCGGACGCGGCAATTGCCGTCCATACACCGCACCGCAATCCGGATCAGCTAACGGCGCGGTAAGCTGATTCAAGTAATCCTCATTTTGCGGAATTGCATCCGAATTATTGAACACTATCAAATTCCCTTGACAAAAGCTGACCGCACGGTTTAACACGCGCGCCGGATTATAAGGCAGCTGGTCCGGTTCAAGCCGTCTGACTTCACAGTATTCGGCAATTATTTCAGCAGTACCGTCAGTCGAACTGTCGTCACAGGAAATTATCTCAAATTCGCCGCAATCTTTTTGCGACAACAACGCCTCCAACGTACGGCGAATTCGCGCCGCATCATTTTTTGAACGTACAATTACGCTGATCATTTCGGACTGCCCTTCCCCGAATGCCGCTCCGTTTCATGCTTCATGAGAGTAAAAAATCCGGCAATTTCATCGGGAATAAAATCAGGTTGAACATTACTCAAAATCGCGGCATTCGAGTCAATGTCGTCAGGCGAATACCCATGCATACCGGGAATTGCTTTTCCACTCATATCGCTCGGCACCAGCTGAATACCCGGATCCAGCAGAAATATCTCATCGCCATAAAGATTGCCTTCAAAATCGACGTTGAACCTCTTTTTCTCTTCCGCAGACAACCAATGTCCCGGCACACCGTTAAAACTGTTCAGCAGTTCGCTACGGCACCCTTCCTTCAGAATATAAATACGGAGCATCGTCGAATCGTAACAGGCGATATAATCAACCCCGAAACGCAACGGTTTACTTTCAATTATTGATTTCAAATCAACGCTGCCGTTGCATGGTGTCATGCCATGGTCAGAAATGAGAAAAAAACGCAGTTCGCAATCGGCAGCGGCACCGGCGTCAAACAACTCATTTACCGATGATGCGTATTTTTTCAGCTCCTGCTCGACCTTGACCGGGTCCATAACATTGAAATGAAGCATCCCGTCAATGCCGGCCGTATAAATAAACAAAAAGTCGCATTTACCGCCGGCAATGATTTTTTTCGCTTCCTGTAGATTCTCAATATCGCCGTTGCGCCAGTTTGAAATATGAAAGCTGATCCCGCTTTTATCCAGCATGTCACGCAGATTTTCCACCGGCTTCAGACCGCCCGCCGCAAAAATATCGCCTTTTTCGCAGTAATCAAAAAATGGCAAACGGTCATAAGGTACCTGATATAAATTGAAATATCCGGTAAAACCATACCACCATTTAATAATTTTGCTGAGTTGATGACGTACCCGATGATGGTTGAAAATAATCCCGGGATGCATGAAATATTTCAAAATGTTAAAAAAACGGAACGGCGAATGTCCGTCAGGATTGCGAAAGAAAAAACTGAAATGCCGATGCACGGTCGGCGGTTTGCCGGTCAAGATGGTCGGCACCGCAGT
>Ga0265295_1006846_pt1 | contig 13522 bp, 10 predicted proteins | sample Munlansysbiofilm_FD_192503 | JGI IMG/M metagenome (GOLD analysis project Ga0265295, IMG submission 192503) | Leachate microbial communities from a municipal landfill in Southern Ontario, Canada - Methane capture system biofilm | ecosystem: Engineered > Solid waste > Landfill > Unclassified ... | reverse complement strand
TCCGAGTCGAAAGCAATTTTTGTCTCAGAGGCATTAGCGTATAAAGTCCGTGGTGAGAATTCAGTCGCCGATGATATATTGATGATACGAATCGATGACTTTGTTCCAATAAACGAAGTGACCTTTCCTGTCGTGCGACCGGGAGTAGATGTGGCCGAAGTGCTGCCCGACGATCTGGCTTCTATCATTTATACCTCCGGTACCACAGGCCGGTCAAAAGGCGTTATGTTATCGCATAAAAATGTGGTATCCGATGCCATTACTTCAGGAAAAATTCATTATATGAATACGGCCGACAGAATGTTGTCGGTTTTACCCCTTTCTCATGCCTACGAGAATACACTTGGGCTCGTGCTGCCATTAAGCGGAGGGGCTTCTGTATATTATCCGGGCAAACCTGCTACCGCCAGTGTGCTCCTGCCTGCACTTAAAAAGGTTCAGCCCACGGCCATGCTGACCGTTCCGCTGATTATGGAAAAGATTTTCCGCAGCAACATATTGCCGACTCTTACCAAGAATAAAATGATGGCCCGTGTTTATTCTATTCCTTTTTTTAGGAAAGTGTTGCACCGTATTGCCGGCAAGAAGCTAATGGCAACTTTTGGTAATAAGCTGAAATTTTTCGGTGTAGGGGGCTCTAAACTCGATCCACAGGTAGAGAAATTTCTGTATGAAGCAAAGTTTCCCTATGCCATTGGCTATGGCCTGACTGAAACTGCACCGCTGCTGGCTGGTTTTGGCCCGGCAAACCAACGCCTTTATTCAACCGGCAAACCAGGTATTGGCGTTGAGGTGAAACTCTATGATGTGAATCCGGTAACCGGAGAAGGAGAAATAATCGCCCGGGGCCCGAATGTTATGAAAGGGTATTATAAAGAACCTGAATTGACCCGCACGGTAATTGATGCTGATGGTTGGTTTCATACCGGAGATATTGGCCTGTTCGATAAACATGGTGTACTCTTCATTAAAGGCCGTATCAAAAACGTGATTATTGGCTCCACCGGTGAAAATATCTATCCCGAAGAAATTGAATCTGTGATCAATAGTAATGCCTTTGTTACAGAATCACTGGTGCTGGAACAGAACGGAAAACTCGTTGCAATGGTGCATCTAAATATTGATAAAATTAAGCAGCAGTACCAGGAGATGATTGAAAAATCGCAGGAAGCCCTCAATGAAAAAGTTGAAGAATTGCTTAAAGAGGTGCATGTGTTTGTTAATCAAAGAGTTAGCAAATTTTCTAAACTCAACCTTGTGATCTATCAGGAAAATCCTTTTGAGAAGACGGCTACCCAAAAGATAAAACGATTCCTCTATACTTAATGTTATTTAGTAATGAGGCACCTTCGCCCTGCTAATTATCGATATCTGCTGAAAGAAAACCATTCAGGTGATTCTGGTTTTTGAAGATAGTTCACCGAGTGCCCTGCCGAAATTTCCGAGGGATCTGAAGTGTTGTTTTATATTTTTTTTTCACTGTTATTTGGTAAAACTTTCGGGATTTCTCCCTCTGGTCATAATGAAAGGGCTTTCGTGATTTTCATCTTTGGATGGGGTTTGTTGCGGCTTTACCGCAACAAACCCCATCCATTACAAACGAATTAGCTGACATCTCGAATAGAGTGAGGAATCTCAGATCAAGAGTCTGGATAAAATTCATTTATACCGGACAATAATGATTTTTTTAATCATTTTTTTATCGGTTTGCTAAAATCCAGTCCGCTAGCAACAGATAGCTCTGTGTACGATTTAATGGCTTGATCATTAAATTTTTAGATGTACTGTTTTCCCTGTCTAAATCAGTCTGGAATCGATTCTGATTTCCCATTTTTGGAAAGCAGTTGAAGAACTAAAACTTCAAAAGGATATATTCCTTCAGTAAGGAGAGCCTCGATTGCGTAATATTTAGATATATCAGTGCTTCTCTCTGTAAATTTTCATCATCCGATGCTATATTTGTTCCATCTATGGAAATCAGTAAATCTCTTTCTCCCATTTTATAACTCAGCCATGTTCTTTGCGACTGTTTTAAGGCCCTACGTTCATCCTCGTTCAGTAATTGGTTTAACATCATATAATACTTTGTTACTAGTTTATTATACGCTTCGGCTTTTTCTTCCAGACATTTTGTTGTTCCTGTTTCATTGATACAGTTTTCGCTGTTTCTGAGGTATGTCGACTCAATTCTAAATGTATCAGTTTGATATTGAATAAGAAATCGTTTTTTTTCCAAAGGCATGTTCATGTATTGATAATTCAGCTTATCCTGAAAAGTATCAATTGATTCTTGTTGTGGGTTTTCCTTTGGGTTTTCTGTGGTTTGTCCTTGACTATGCTGACCCGCTAAAAGTATTAGGAATAAAATGGAGATATATCTCATCTTTCTCATGACGTTCTGTTTCGTTATTTGATTGTAGGATTTCACAAAAATACACTATTGAAAATTAATTGTCAAGTTCTGTATTGTAAATCAAGTAAATGATTTGCATTAATCGTTGTCGGGTTTAATATGATATACGTAAAAGGGGGTGAGACGGTTGCCGTTCTAGTCAGTTTTTTCTTTTTCATAGGATAGAAATCCAACTCAGCCCTGCCTGCAATGTTTCCGAAATCCGGAATTAAAAAGCGTTTGTTCATCATACACCAGTATTCTCCACTCTTCATCGTTTATTGAATGTATAGCGGGTCGTTTCTGATCCATGCGCCGGGTGAGATTTGTTGTCCTTTATACTATTCTTTTTATTAATACGGCTTTTATGGATTTTGATGGGATAGATTTTTTGAGCCACACGAGAGTTACAAGGATTTTGATTTTTTGGTGGATTGAGCCGCACGGTAGTGCGGCTGTACCCGGAGCGTATGATTTTAAATGTAATCGGGGCGATGGGTTATGTTTTAGGAATTTTTGCATTAATAGATAAAAGATTTATCCGATGGGAAAATTTGCAGGGAAATATTGGTCTGAATCACATCGGCTTCGGGGATGGAATTATTCCAGAAATGGGAATTATTTTATTACGATCAATGCAAAATATTCCCGGTGTTGGTTTGGTGAAATAAAAAATGGTGTAATGATAAATAATGCATTTGGTCAGATTGTGGAGGAGCAATGGCTTCAATCTTTTTCCATGAGACCTGATCTATATCTAGATACCTGGGTGTTAATGCCCAATCATCTGCATGCTATAATTTTTATCAATTCTGCTATAGAGAGAGGGAATTGTATGGGTGGGTTTATTCTTAATAATGAAGAGAAGAATCCGGTTCTTCAGCGCCCAAAAAATTCTATATCATCATTTATGGCCGGTTTCAAGTCTGCATCAATGGCACGTATTGATGATTATATTGATCAGCAAGGGCTGCAAGTGCCGAAATTCAATCGCAATAACAAATTATGGCACCATAGTTACTATGACACGGTTATTAAGGCTGAGGATGATCTGGTCAGGATACGGAAGTATATTAAAGATAATCCTATAAAATGGTAGCATCTGGTAGCATCTCAAAAAGTATGTAAATACGCACTGCCGTGCGTATCATTGCCGTGCGTATCACTGCCGTGCGTATCACTGCCGTGCTACTGTCCCTTATTTCCGCAACGCCCCCTTAGTAAACAGATGCTCCGGAATCTCTTTGTTGAAGCTGATCTCCTCAACAATAAACTCTGTCCCTTCACCACTCTTAAGCATATCCTTAAAAGCTATTTTGTAGGGATACCAACGACCATCAACCTGACGGATATCCGAGAGGATGGTGGTCTTCAGCATCTTGCCACTTTTGGCATATAGCTCCTCTTTCATAGGAATGTAGCGCTCTGTGTCAACCCATACTTTACGCATGTAATAGTTTACGTCTTTCTTGTTTGCGATAAGTTCCAGTATGTAGCACCGTTTCTGCTCAATCTTCTCCTCGCCGGTTACTACAGCATCGTATGCATCCTCCAGTTTGTTCTCTTCCATCATATCTTCGTAGCTGAGGTCGGAGCCCATCATTGACTGGCGGAGCATATGGCCGGAGATCTGGATGGTGCGGTCGGTGGAAGGGCTGTAGATGTAAAGCTTGTCTTCCAACTTAAGCATTTTGGTTCCTTTTTCCCGTGCAGGAGCGAGATACTCTGAGTAGGAACGTTCGCCCTCTGTATAGGTGATCATCTCCATGGTACGGTCAGAACGTCTGCCATGGACTACCATGGAGGCTTTTGTAACAGTTCTGTCGGCGGTCATATTCTTATCAATACGATCCAGCACCTCTTTGCCGTCGGGATACTGCCCCAAGGTGATGAGAGGCAGTATGGCAAGTATGATTAATGTTATCTTTTTCATGATATGCTGTTTTCTAATGTTCTAACTCTTTGAATAATTTAGCAGTACTGCGTTTGTATATTCCAATACCGGATAGCATAGTCCCCAATACCGAGGAGAAAAGACCAGGGATAAACCCAATCCAGAATGCGGTGGGTGTAATCCGTGACTTGAATACATTGGGCATCATCATCGAAGAGGTCTTCATAAAACTCTCCACATTGATGCCATGCTCCTGCATCCAGTAGGAGAGAAGAAGTCCGAAGATTGTACCAACTACGGATCCAATAAGTCCCACAAGTACCGATTCCATAATCTGCGTTTTATAAACATGACCCTTTGCTTCTCCAATGGCCAGCCTTAATCCAAACTCACCATATCGGCGAAGACCGCCAATGAGCCCTGCATTCCACAATACAATAGACATGGCTACGATAAAGAGGAACACCATAAAGAAACCCATGGCGTCAGCAAGGTCGAGTATTTGTCCCATGCTATTCTCCTCTTTCAGGGTTACCATTACCGGCGCAAATCTGTCCGGATCAATCTCTTTGCTGAGGTTATATGTATTGGTTATCTCTTCTGCGAGTTCGGATTCATAGTAGCCTGACGGGAAGAATCCCAGAATTTCGGCGGTAGCATCGTACATGCCAAGTGCCATTCGTACGTCTTCAATGTCTGCGATGATCATCCCTTTGTCCAGTGCATTGATACCAAAGGCAAAGGTGCCAACAATGGTGAAGTTGTAAAATGCCATTCCTCCGTCCATGTTAGAGCTTATGAGTGTGGCATCATCACCAATGTTAACTTCCAGTTTTTCGGCAAACTGATTGCTGATGAGAATCTCTCCGGGTTTGGAAGGCATAGTGCCTGTTTTTATGGCCTGAAGAATGTTGAGTCTCTCTACTTCCATCGTGTTTTCGGAGAGCAGGTCCACACCCATACCCATGGCCGTACCCTGGCTTTTGGTATCCCCATTCTCATCAGGGATATCCAGCAACCCGCCAAAACGGATTCTTTCTGCCCACGCCATATCCGGGTTCATCTCTTCCAATTCTGTGATGATATCTTCGGCACCTAATAAAGCCAAATCGATGGGGTTCTGGTTTTTGTTCTCCAAATAGGCTCTTGACATCACTTTTACATGACCGCTTTCAAAACGAGCACTCATCTCAATGGTATCGCCCATTATCCCCGTGATGTAACAGTAAAATACTACAGTCAGGAATACTCCTAACGCCGTAACTATTGCCGGCAGGAAGCTGCGGTGACGATCGCGCATCAATCCTTTAAAAAGAAATTTTATCATTGTAGTTTCCCCCTTATTGCATCTGTTGGTTTCATACGTGATATCTTACGTGCCGGAATCCACGAGACGATTGCTGTGGTAATCAGCACTAGTAGAGAAGTTCCGAAAATCAGCATCATACTGAAAACAGGATAGATTACATCGGCAAGGGCAACACCAAAGTCCTGCGTTGCTTCAACCGGAAATGCAATTCCTTTGGTTGCCATAAACCAGAAGAGCGGAATGCCATAGATCGCTCCGACAATCATTGCCAGCACTGCATGCATCGCACCTTCAACAGTAAACATGCGCACTACTTCTCCGCGTGTCATTCCCAAAGCTACAAAAGTGCCTATCTCGCGCTGACGGCGGAAGATGGAGAGTACCTGCGTGTCGAAGATGGCCAGCATTGCCAGCAGCATAAGTATTACATACATAATCGACCCACCGATGGATTTTGTTTTGATAAGCTCTTCGATATCACTTAACAAATCGTGCTGTGATTTGAAGATCCAACCCGCAGGATAAGCTTCCTCTGCATGATCAACACCGGAGATCAAAATAGTGGCTTCATTGGGTGTTCCCATCATCTGCTGCAGACTCTGTAGTGGAATCCATATCTGTCCTGCATCCACAGAGGGAACGTCACAATCAAAAATTGCTGCGATTTTAATTTCCACCGCATCAAATGTTCCATGGACATCACGCCAGCGTAATACCACATAATCACCTTCCTTAAGTTTGCTGTTTTTTGCCATCACTGTTCCAATGATTGCATTAATTTCTTCTCCCTCAGTATCCAGCATATCCGTTGGAAGTGCGATGACATTGTTTCTGGTTGAAATGCCTTTTAATAGTACCGACTGCATTCTGCCATCAGGATAGATGGTTCCCTGCGTAATAAGTACAGGAGTCATTTTCCCATCTTCGATTAGCTGATTGTACTGTTTAGGGATTACAGCATGGCTTTCGTTGAGTGTAAACGGATCAAAAGGATCGTAGGTTTCCTGCCAGAACTGGCTCTCTCCAATCTCCCATTCGATCATGTCGTGCTTGGCCTGATGATCCCATCCGCTGAGAAATCCGCGGAAAAAGATAATCATTACAAAGGCCATCGACAGCACAAACACATTCAGCCAGGTCCGCAAACCGGCACCGAACAGGTTTCTAAGTGCTAATTTTATCGTTCTCATGGCTAAAGGTTTTTAAGGTCCTGTTCAATCATTCCGTCCTTCAGAATGATTTTTCTTTTTAGATATTGGATCACCTTTTCGTCGTGCGTGGCAAAAAGGAAGGTGGTGTTCAGCTCTTCATTAAGTTTGAGCATAGTTTTTAGGATGTGATGTGAGTTCTCCGCATCAAGGTTGGCGGTAGGCTCATCGGCAAGCACCAGTGAAGGCTTTTTAACCATGGCTCTGGCAATAGCTACACGCTGACATTCGCCACCGGAGAGTTGGTTTGGACGCGACTTTAGTTTATCTGTGAGTCCAACCCATTCCACTGCATCATGCACTGCCTTTTTGCGCTCTGCTGCTGTCATGTTGAGAAGTAAAAGCGGGAACTCCACATTCTCGAACACATTATACACAGGCAGCAAATTGTAGGTCTGGAAGATAAATCCCATCTCTTTTCTTCTCAGGAGTGCAGCCTCAGTAACGGAAAGCTCACCAATGTTATGACCCAACACTTTGGCAGTTCCCTCAGATGGATTGTCAAGAGAGCCAATGATGTTAAGCAGCGTAGTTTTACCGGAGCCACTGGGACCAACAAGACCTGCGAACTCCCCCGTTCCGATCTCCAGGTTGATACCATTGAGTGCTGTGAAATGTCCCTTTCCGGTGGGAAAGTGCTTCTTCAGCCCCTCGATCTGTACTGTTAATGTGTTTTTCATGACTAATAAGTTCTAGTGATTGTATATGAGCATTATTTGAAATCCTGTACCTGTATAAATTGCAGCCTCGGGCATATTGCCGTAGAGGTTGAAATTGTCCGGGTTCCAGTAGAGCATCAGCATTGCTGAAAGATTCGTCCAGGAGTGCTGAAGGTTCAGAAACCGGTACCAGTCGTTATTTTTGTAATCGTAATAAACCATTATGGTTGCATTGTCAGAAAGTGAAATGGGATAAGCTGCTGACATCGCTGAGAAAGCTGTATAAGTACCTTCACCTGCAAACTTTTCAGATGCGCCTGCGAAAAGTGCTTCGTGTGTTACGTGCAATCCGTTTCCCAATCCAAAGGTGTAATCCACACCTATGTTTAATTGTGAAGTCCAGGATGGAAGAATATCCTGTTGTTGATGTGCGGTAACCGCTTCAAACCATAAGCCAACAAAAGTGTCCCATCGTCCGTCCAATGCGAACTTCTGTTCATTAACCTCGCCAAGCCCCGGGAAAAAGCCCGTTGTATCTGTTGCGTAATCCATAACTCGGTTGTGGTATGATAAGGCTACCTCTCCGGCGGGAACAGGAAGCTGAACCCGACCACCAAATTCTGGCCGCTGCTTCTTCGATGCAATGTATTCCCACCCTTTGGTGCTTTCGTTACCATACAGTCCCCAAAGCCAGATATTGGCGTTGTTGAGAAAGTAGTAGCGACCCAGAACACCGTAAACCCCATCGGTGATTTGCAACGGGTCACGTGGATCCAGCCTGTCGAACCACATCAAAGGACGCAGCATGGTGGCGGGACCAAAGGCGATTTTTTGCAATCCGGCGCGTACTTCTAATTGTGGTGTGCTGTAACGAATCCAGCCACGGTAAGGCTTTAACGAGTATTTTGTGTCGTATTCCGGGTTGAGGTAGGTGTGAGTTATAGAGCCATTTGCTGATACTCGTGCCGTAAGCTGATGATTTTTGAAAATCGTATCAGAGATATTTAACTCCGGAAGATAGCGTGCTCCAACCTGATATTGCAGTGTGTTAAATGGTTGTAATGCACCCCAGCCGCTTGCCTGTCCGTCGAAACTGAACTCCTGAGATAGGGCGCCGGTCCATGTGAACACAACTAGTAATATGACAATAACTCTTTTCATCATTTCTATCTTGCTAATACACCATAATAAAACATTGTGAGCGTTTCGCGGATGATCTCCTTTGGGTCACCGAAGTGTTCAGGGAGGTTCTCTTCCTTTATCATTTCCGTCAGTTTATTTAAGTACCAAAGAATAAAATGAGGTCGTAAATCATCTCTTATCTCTCCTTTCTTTTGTGATTCCTGCATGTCTTTTAGCACAATCTGCATGGTATTCGTAGTAGCTTCAGTAAGGAAATTTTGAATCTCCTTGTCGGGATGCACATAAAGCTCTTCGTATAACTCCGGACTCATCTGATCTGATGCAGCCATCTTCAATTCCAGAATTGCTTCAATTTTTTTCTCATAGTTAACACCTGACTCTGTGATAGCAACATATTTTCCCATTGCTTCATCAAACATCACTCTGAGCATGTGGAGGATCAGATCATTTTTATTTTTGAAATACTTATAGAAAGTGGCTTTGCTGGTATTTGCTGTTTGGCATATCTCTTCGATGGTAACACGCTTTATGCCATGCTTCCAGAATAGCTTCTGACCTGTTTCGCGGATTTGTTTTTGTTTTACTGTCTCATTCATCATACCACAAATATAAACAAATTTCTCAAAATTGAACGAAATCTGTCATAAGACTCAAAAATCGTTCATAAGTTACAGATTTGTTTAAATTTAATAAGGAACACAGAGTTTCGCTGAGGATGCACGGAGTTTCACGGGGTTTTCTGGTACGTTGCTAAGCATTTCTCAATGAAAAATGGCTCTGGTATATTAAGGAGGATATTTTGAAACCTAACAGGTGAAGTAGACTTGAATGCAAAGCAACTGTATATAAATGAAATTTTATACCTTTATAGAAAATTTCAACCATCTACCATGAAAAACACTATATCTACAATTTGTTTTTGTATTATTTCAATTATTGGATATTCCCAGGTATGGACTGAGCCGGTGAATATTTCGAGTATGGAGGGGCTTGACAAGAACCCAAGTATCGCCATTGATAATAATGGGAATATTCATTGCACTTGGGTACATGATTATGGTACTCATTATAAGAAAATATATTATTCCCATTCCGATGATAATGGTTATTTATGGACCAATCCCCAAGACATTTCACAGAATATTGATACATGGTGTGATTCTCCTGAGATTATTTCAGATTTAAACAATACTGTTTATATTTTTTATAATGATAATGTAAGTAATCCTTCAGAGAGTGTAGTCTTGATGCGTTATTTAGAAAATAATATCTGGAGTAATGTCGATACAGTTACTAACGAACATCCTGGTTCGAGAAATATTGTTCTTATTGCTGATAATGAGAATAAAATTTTTTGCTTCTGGTATACGGATTATAATAATGGTTCAAGTTATTATAAATATTATCATAATAATACTTGGAGTCAAGTTTTCCAGGTGCATCCCGGACCACATCAATTTGGAGTGTCTGATGCTGTTGTGGATTTAAATAATGATATTCATATCATATCATTTTATCATGAAGAATATCAGACATATAATGATGATAAATATGTTTATTCAAAACTGAATAATGAAATTTGGAGCCCCATTGATTTTATAAGTCCGCATACAATCGGAGGGGGGGCAGGAATTGATGTTGATGAATATTGCAATCCTCATATTGTTTTTCGGCAAGAAGTCTCAAATGATACTATCAACAATGATAGTACAATGTACAGATATTATGATGGTATTTGTTGGAGTGATTCAGAAGTAGTAGTAATTGATCCAATGTCTCAACGTATTGAAATTGATGAACTTAGTCATGTTCATCTGTTTGATGTTGAAAAATCTGATGAAGGCTCATATCTTGTCCATCATAATAAAGTTTTTGGAGAATGGAATAGCCAAATAATATGTTCATCACCTTGGAATATTATCCATTATGATATTCTTATGCATGAAAATTTTTTATATGCTGTTTTTCTTGCTCAGAATATAAATAATAATGATGCAGATATATTCATCTCAAAATTTGACTACGTTTCATCAATAGAAGAGAAAGAAGTAGAATCGTTTTCATGTGCGTTCTTTCCAAATCCGTTCAGTAATAATACGACAATATCGGTTTCTAGTATGACTTTACAACCTTTGACAGTAAAGATATATAACCTAAATGGTCAATTAGTAAGAAAGTTTAATACTACAGATGTCGTTGGAACGAAAGATATTATTTGGGATGGGACTGATACAAATGGGAATAAAGTTAATAACGGTACATATTTAGTCCGTGTTTTAGGGAAGAAGAAAATTCTATCACGTTTGTTATACTTAATTAAATAGAAATGAAAAAGATACTATTAATTCTTCTTGTAGTCTCTCTTTGTTTTGATGCAAAGTCACAAGAAAAGTATGCAGTCCTTATTTGTGGTTCAGAACCAGATGAAACAGAATGTGTAATGGATTCATTGTCTCTTTGGGGTGCCTTAGGTGATACTATACGCAATGAGTTTTGGAATGATACATATTTGATGTACGAGTCATTGATTAATAATTTTGGATATGCAGATGAGAATGTATATGTTATCTATTATAATGGAATAGACTTTAACCCCAATGGACAAGCTGACCGATACAATTCTGCTTTTAACTTTCCTTTATATGCTCCAATAACTGATTTAAGTGCAACAAGAGAACATGTGGAAGAAGTCCTTATGGGTTTTTCTAATGGCTCAAATGGATATCCCCAATTGACAAAGGACGATTTTCTATTTATATGGACTTTTGGACATGGAAGTTTCTGCGGTGATAAGAACCCAATCTATCCTTGCTTGCTATTAAAAGGAAATGATTACATCCAAGATGTTGAATTTGCCTCTTTATTAGACAATATTGATGTTACAAAAAGGGCATTTTGGATGCAACAATGTTTAAGTGGTTCATTTGCTAATAATCTGGAGAATTACACAACAGTTTTTCATTCTGCTTGTCAACCTCTTGAAGCAGGAACTCCTGCTGATAATTTACCAGATCTTGAGAATGAGGTTATTGATAATGAGATGTATCAACATGGAGAATTTAATTTCCATGTATTTTCTTCCACAAATGGGGAAACACCTTATTATTCAAATATATATAATAATCAACCATTAGCTAATGCTGATTTAAATTTGGATAATATTATTAGTTTTTATGAGTCTTGGATATGGGAAAGGGATAAAGAGTCTAAACCAGAAACACCACTTTTTTCAGATTTGGGTAATATTGCCAGTCAGACATCTCTGGAATACCCAACACTCCTCTCCACCAATATTCCCGCTGCATCAAATATTACCCACCGTGGATTAATTGGCATCTCTAAAGATATACATGTTCCACAAGGTACTCAGCTGACAATTTATAAAAATGCAGTGTTACATCTGGTCAATGACGCTAACCTTATTGTTGATCAAGGAGCTACACTTATAATTGGTGATAGTGTTACTATAACAGGAACGCATTCGGATAATTGCTTAGTCGTTGAAGGTGATCTCTCAATTGGTAGTGATGTCGTTTTTAATTCACAAAACAATGCGTCATGGAATATTTATCTGAAAAATGAATCCCAAAATCTCACTCTTCTGAATACAGAGTTTTCGAATTGTTCTGTTGAAAGTTGGTGTAATATCGTTACTCTTACTAATGGTACCATAACAGATTGTAAAAGCTTTTCCTCACACCGAGGGTCAGTTACTATAACAAACACTGATATTCTCAAAACAGAGATTTACCTTGAAAATCAGGATGACAATGACAACTATATCTCATTAACAGATAATGATTTCTCCGATGGAGTAGATAAACCGGCCATCCATATCTGGAATTACAGGAAATATGAAATCGAAAACAATACTATTGAAGGATATTATGATGGTATAAAAATTATGCAATGTGGTTATGGAACTGTGGATAAAATTAAGGTTGAGGAGAATAATGTCTCTAACTGTTCACATTCAGGAATAACCGCTTATGGCTCCAGGGGAATTATAAATGACAACCATATTTCTAATAACATGTATGGAATATGGCTTGGAGATCACTGTTCATTCCGTGTGGCAGGAAATATGAATGCCTTAAACAATTCACAGACACAGGAAATTATGGATAATTCAAGTTATGAATTAACCAGTACTACTTTTAGTTTCCCCTACTACTTCCATCTTAACCGTGTTATTGATGAGGATAATGCAGGTGCTCCACTGGATCCATTAATATATCACCGATATGACTCTTCTCAATACTCTTTCCAGAATGATGTGAGATACAATTGCTGGGGAACATTCTTTAATCCATATTATGATTTCTATCCAACAGGATATACCTGGCAGCCGGAATGGTGCCCTCCATACATGGCATATCCGGATAATGGAGTGCCGGGAACGGTATATGATTCATGTCAGTCGCTACTTGTTAGTGAAAACTATAATCAGGCTGAAAGTCTGTTTCAATCTTTGATAAACACTTATCCTCAGTCTATTTATTCCATGGCAGCATTACATGAACTTTTTGCACTTGAGAACAATCTAACCTCAGATTTTGCTGCTCTGAAATCCTATTATGAAAACAATACGGTTATACAAAATAATACTATTCTGACCAAAGTTGCCGGGCACCTCGCTCTTAAATGTGATATCAAGGAGGAGAACTGGTCAATACCTATCGCATATTACGATAGCATTATAACAAATCCTCCAACCTATGAAGACAGCTTATTTGCAGTTTTGAATCTGAACTATGTGAACTTCATGATGCAAAACAGTGGGAATAAGTCTGGGCAATCAATCATGAACTCTTCCTATATAAAGAAAGATATCGCAGAATTTAAACCATATTGTGATGAGATTCTGGCACTCATTCCGCCACCAGCAGAGAAAACAGAAGAACAGAACAGCATTCT
>Ga0265295_1006845_pt1 | contig 13523 bp, 8 predicted proteins | sample Munlansysbiofilm_FD_192503 | JGI IMG/M metagenome (GOLD analysis project Ga0265295, IMG submission 192503) | Leachate microbial communities from a municipal landfill in Southern Ontario, Canada - Methane capture system biofilm | ecosystem: Engineered > Solid waste > Landfill > Unclassified ... | reverse complement strand
AATGCCTATTTATGATAAAAATATTTCATAACTCTTTCTATAAAAGGACTGCAAAACCTTGTTAAATCTTTGATTTAGTTGTAATATAAGGCTAAAGAGCAGTAGCATAATGAGTTACGCAACGAGATAAATACGCTTGTTGCGTTTTTTCGTTTCATCACACAACAAATTAGGAGGAGTAGGTATGCGAAAATTTTTAATGATTTTGGCCTTTTTGTTTATCGCTATAGGTATTGCTTCATGTACCGGTGCACAAAACATCACGGTCACGTTTGAAGAGAACGGAGGTGAAGCTGTTGAAGATATGGTTATCAGTATTAATTCAACCAGCATTAACTTACCAACACCCGTTCGTGAAGGTTTTACATTTGATGGTTGGTACTTAAGTACCGATTTTACACAACCATTTACGATTGCGGCACTGTTGACACAAACGGGATCTGTGACGCTTTATGCTAAATGGGCAGATGATGTCGTACAGTATACCATCACATTCGAATCAAATGGTGGTAGTAGCGTTTCAGCAATAACACAAGGTGCTGGAACAACGGTTACAGCTCCGACAAATCCAACAAAGTCTGGATTTACATTTGGTGGCTGGTATAGTGATTCTGCTTTAACAACAGCATTCACATTTGGAACGATGCCTGCAGAAAATATCACACTCTATGCAAAATGGGTTGCAGAAGTTACCAATCAAACCATCACATTTGAATCGAATGGCGGTAGTGCTGTAGCTAATCTAGTAGCTGCTATAGGAAGTACGATTGCTGCACCAACAGCACCAACAAAGATGGGTTATACGTTTGGTGGCTGGTATAGTGATTCTGCTTTAACTACGGCATACACATTTACAACGATGCCGGCTGATGCACTTACACTTTATGCAAAATGGACATTAAATAATTATACAATTAGTTTTGAAGAGAACGGTGGTAGTGTTGTAGCTGATAAGACACAAGGATACAATACAGCTGTGGTTGCTCCAACAGCGCCAACCAAGATGGGTTACACATTTGGTGGTTGGTACAGTGATTCTGCTTTAACAACAGCGTATACATTCTCGACTATGCCAGCACAGAATATTACACTTTATGCGAAGTGGACACTAAATAATTATACGATCACCTTTGAAGAAAACAATGGTAGTGCAGTTCTTGATATCACACAGGGATATAATACAGCTGTGGTTGCTCCAACAGCGCCAACTAAGATGGGTTACACATTCGGTGGTTGGTATAGTGATTCTGCTTTAACAACAGCGTATACATTCTCGACTATGCCAGCACAGAATATTACACTTTATGCGAAGTGGACACTAAATAATTATACGATCACCTTTGAAGAAAATGGTGGTAGTGCAGTTCTTGATATCACACAGGGTTATTTAACAGCCGTAGTTGCTCCAACAGCACCAACCAAATCAGGTTATACATTCGCTGGATGGTATAGTGATATTGCTTTAACAACAGCATACACGTTCTCAACAATGCCTGCTGAAAACATCACACTTTATGCAAAATGGGATGTTATCACATACACCATTACATTCATGAATGTTGAAAACTTATCACCAATGAGCCTTACTGCAGGTGCAGCTATTGTAATTACAGATCCAACTAAAGAAGGTTATGAATTCCATGGTTGGTATATCGATCAATATTTCATTACACCATTTGAAGCATTAACAATGCCAGAAGCCGATCTCGTTCTTTATGCGAAATGGTTACCTGCTAAATACCTTGTACACTACAACACAGATGGTGGTACGTTAATTGATGATGCATGGGGTATTTACACATTTGAAATCCCAGTTCCTGATATGACACCAGATAAAGAAAACTTCATGTTTGTTGGATGGTATTTAGATGCAGCATTAACCATTGGTTATGACAATCAAATGATGCCAGCTAGTGAAGTCACACTTTATGCGAAATATATAGCTGATACTGAGACATTAACGATTGCTGAAGTTTTAGCTTATCAACCAGGTCATGCAAAAGTCAGTGGAACTATCGTTTACAAATTCGTAACAGGTCAACCTGGTTACTATGTCTCTGATGGTACGGGTATTATCTTTGTCTTAGCACCAGCTGATTTATCAGTTGGTACGATGATTGAATTTGAAGCTGATTTTGGTTTCTTTGAATATACACCACAATTCACAAATCAGACAAACCGTAATGTCATCACTGAAGGAACACCAGAAGTTCTTATATTTAATGAAATACCTATTTCAATGATTGTGCACCAAGATCCAAGCGATGTATCAGTTATGGGCTTACCAGTTACCATTGAAGGTGTTTTAGCGTTTGATGGCATGAGATTCTCATTAACTGAAGCTGGAACGGGTGAACAAGTTATCATCAATTCTAAATCAATTGATATGATGTCAAATCCATTTGCAGGTCATGTGGGTGAAACGATGCGAATTAACGCTATCGTTCACGGTTTCGATATGATGATGGAACAATGGCATGTGGTTTATGATGGCACAACACCAGCTGAAGTTGTCACATTAACTGATCAAGAAAAGGTTGATGGTTTATTGTTGTTTGCACAAACGATGTTGGATGGCGAAACATTCAATCCATATCAAGTCTTAGAATTACCAACAACAGATCCAGTTTATGGTGCAACATTAGCCTTTACAACAATCGGTGATAACGCATCATACTTTAATCCAGTAACTGGTATATTTGAAAATACCACAGTTGAATTAACCATCACAATTCGTTTAACAGTCACGTTAAATGCTGCTTCAGGTCAAGTTGATATGATGATCACATTATTACCTGTTGAGATTTTAACGATTGTTGAATTCTTAACTCTTGAAGATGGTGATTTTGGTCTTGTTCAAGGTATCGTAATATTCAGTATGCAAGACATGGGTGTCATGATAATTGCTGATGATACAGGCGCTATCCTTCCTATCGAAACAGAACATCATGCAGTTGTAGGAGACGAAGTAGTTGTTCAAGGTCATAAGATGACAATGATGGGATTAACGATTATGGGATCTTATGATCATCCAGTTGTTGAAGTATTATCAACAGGAAATCCAAATCCATTAACACCAATAGTCGCATCTGTTAGCCAGTTTATGATGTTAGATCCAATGAATTCAATTTATTGGGGTCGTTACTTTGAAGTTTCAGGTTTATTACAATGGGATGATATGTTCCATATGTTTGCATTAACTGATGGTACATATAGCATGCCAGTTCTCACATTTGATGAAATGACATATCAGATGCTTAATCAGTTTGAAGGTTTTGAGGTGACATTGCGTGGCTTTGCTATGCCAAACTTTGATGAATCAGAACCGTTCTTAATGTTTATCTTCAGTGGTATCGAAGATGATATTATCTTCAATTACACTGATCAAGAACTAGCTGATCTAATCAGCATCATGTTAAAGGATTACTTGGAAAGTGAATCTTATTTACCAGGTCAAACGTTGGAACTTCCAACAGAACATCCTGTTCTACCGATTACAGTCACTTATGAAGTTGATCCTTTAGATGTTGGTAAACTTACAGGTTGGACCATAGATCCAACCATAACAGAAGCAACAACGATTACAGTGGTTGCCACAGTTGCATCAGGTACTGCTACTGCAACCGTTTCAATTGATCTCAATGTTATTCCGATTGAAATCATCACGATTGCAGACTTTATTGGATTAGCCAGTGAAGATTTCTATTACATCCAAGCAGTTATTCTTTACATTGATACAGAAACAGGCATGATGATCGTTGCAGATGCTACAGGTTTGATTATGACATCTGCAAAAGATATAAGTCTTCTTGTCGGCGATGAAGTTATTCTTTATGGTATGTTTAGTGAAATGGAAGGCATGACATTAATCATGAACAGTCCTGATGAAGTCATTTATCAGATCGTTGCACATGATCAACCTACACCGTTAGCACCACTTGTTGTTACAACAGGTGAATTATATGCCTTAGATGAAACGATGTATCCATGGTTAGTTTATACACAGGTCTTAGGTACACTTAGAATGTATGGCACGCCTGAAGGTCCACAATATGCAGTTGAAGATATGGATCATAATCAAGTTCCAATCTTCATGATCACAGATACAGATTCACAACAACTCAGCTCGCATGTGGATGAAGAAGTTAGAGTTACCGGTATTTGGATGAATACAGATGAAACTGAAGGTATGCGCGTCTTAATCTTCTTAGATCGACCTGGTGACGTTGGACCCATGTTTACAGATGCAGAACTTGTTCAATATTTAGCTGACAAACTTGAAGATATATATACAGGTCGTATCTTAAGACCAGGTTCTACACAATTACTTCCAACCACCTATCCGCCATATAGTGTTACACTTTCTTATGAAGTTTTAGGTGTCAATGCATCATTATATGATCTTACAACAGGATTGATTTCAGATACCATTACAGAACATACTGAAATTGGTATTCGTGCAACGATTACTGCGGGTTCATCGACTGTAGTCGCAGAATTCACATTTGTCATTGAACCGATTGTAACATCAACAATTGCAGAATTCTTAGCAGGTAATGAAAACGATGAGTTCACCGTACGTGGTATTGTTGTATTAGCACAAACCGGCGATGGTCCAATGATGATTGCAGATGATACAGGTTACATGTTTATTGTTAAAAATTTCCCAGTTGAAGTTGGTGATGAAATCATTGTGACAGGTCTTGTGACCTTAGAACAAGGGTTGAAGTTAATGTGGGATTATGAAACAACCGTATTAGATGAAGTCTTATCGCACAATCTACCATCACCACTTGTTGCAGAAGTATTAACAGTTGAAGAACTTAACTTAATCGATATGACAGATACAAGCAATTGGGGACGTTATATTGAAACAGTAGGTATTTCAGCTTATGAAGATTATTCTTTCTATCCAATTCTTTACATGGAAACCAATTATGGTGAATCTATACCCTATATGCCAAGTTATCTTTTCAAGGACGTAAAGATGTCGATTGATCAATCGAACCTTTATATGTACAATGGCTTTAGAATTATTGTTAGAGGTTTCTTATTCCCAACATTTGATGAAGAAGATCCTTATGCACCTGATCGTATGATCATGGTTCCTACGGAAGATGATATTTATTTGGGATATGCTAATGATCAGGAAAAGATGGATGCACTGCTCGCTATGGGTGAAGAACAACTTGAAAACAAGATATTCCATCCTGGCGATGAACTACAGTTACCAGTTGAAATGCCAGTGATTGGTGCAAGTTTTGTTTGGGAGTTCTTAGGTGATATCAGTTTGGTTTATGATGAACTCAATGATGTTTTCCTTGATGTCACAGAACTAGTGGTCATTCAATTACAGGCAACAGTTACGATTGGGTCGGTTACTCAAGTTGAAGTATTTAATATCACAGTTGCTCCTTATCCTATGATAATGATTGAAGATTTCTATGGTTTACAAGAAGGTGACTTCGGAAAACTTGAAGTTATCGTAGCTAGAGATCTTGGTTATGGTGAATTCATCTTACAAGAACCTTCTAGCTTACTTTATCTACTTACAAAATCATTTAATGATCTAGTCGTAGGTGATCATATTATCATCTTTGGTCAAAAATACGATTCTGAAGGATTTATTAGTATCGCAGGTTGGGATGATCGAGCTTATGTTCAAGTGGTTTCTTCGGGAACAGCAGAAGACTTCATAACCTCAACAGGATCACTTTCAGAAATTGCAACACATAGCCATGAAACATTGAACCTCATGTACTATTATGAAGTCGAAGGCTTACTGTATTTTGATAGTTATACGAATGACTTCTATTTAACAGATGGTGTACATACAATTGGCTTATTCTTAGAAAACATGGATGTCTATGCAGCAATGGAACTATTAGCAAATACACCTGTTAGATTGAGATTCTTCAATTATGAATATTGGTGGACGAATGCAGGTGATATGTGGACTGGTCTTGTAATCAATACTCCAAACTTTATTGAAGGTATCACATTCACTGATGAACAGATTGCTAACTTCATGATGCAATATGCAACGGTTATGTTAAATCAAACGTATAAAGATGGTTTAACATATACATTACCGACAGAAAGCCCTTATTTTGGTGGTGCTATTGGTTATCAAATTGGATTGGGTTATGATACGGTAGCGGCTATCAGTGGCAATGAAATCACATTTACTGAAAATGCGAATGAATATGGTGTTGTCATCGATATCACCGTGACTTATGGTACAGCATCTGTTCAACAATCTTATGAGATGACAGTCTATCCTTATGATCCTTATGTACCAACATTTGTTCCTGGATCATTAGGAGAATTACCAGTTGTAATGGGTGAAACTCCTGTTGGAGAATTTGCTGGCTTATATATCTATTCTCAGGATAGAAATACCAACTGGGGTGGTGGAGACGATATGGTTGTTGATCTCTATTTACCAGAACCATGGCAAGTTGGTGCTGATTATTATACGCTACAGTACTATGATATGATGACATCAAATTGGGTATATTTCGATGATGGTTACGGTCCTATTGAAAGTTACTATGACAATTTCAGTTTGGTGATCAATGGCTCTATGACAGTACGTGCGATAACGAATACAGGACTTGTATCAAACACAGTTGATATCGTATATACAGATATTGATACTTACTTTACGGGTTATGGTATTGACATGGGTATGTGGATTACAGGAGTAATGATGCCATTTGTTGGTTATGGACTCATCTTAGATGAAGTTGGTATTTTTAACCTCTATACCCATGAACAAATCTTTGATTGTTACACTGTTCAATGGTATCGTGTTAACCCATACACATTTGAAAAGATTTTGATTGATGGAGAAACAGAACATACGTATATCACACAACCAGAAGATATTGGTTACTATTTAATGGTTCAAGTGAAAGCTGATGAAGTTAACGCTGGTGGTATGATGCAGATCTTAATTGATGAAACTGTTAAACTCTCTAACGAAGGTTTCATTAACAACGCGACGAATACAGGATTTGATATTGGATTTGAATATGCCTTATCATTGCAACAAGTAATAGACATGATGAGAATCTACGATACACGCGGTAACGAATTAATCCCAGTTGAGATCACACCAACTGCAACACCATTTGTTTATCATGTTGAAATTGATTTTGGTGGCAATCGTGAATTTAATGTGTACGTGGCTAATGAAGTGATGATTGCTGGTATGCCTAGCGAATATCACATGTCAGAAGGATTCTATATCGACATATTTGAATGGTAATCCTAGAGGATTAATCAAAGAACCCCACGATTTTGTGGGGTTTTTTCTTACATCTTTATTAGTTTTTTCATATTTACTTCAATTTATGATAATATAATGATTGTTAATGAGGTAAGAATCTATGACATCATCTACACAAGTTCACATCATTTCCATCATTATATTGATTTTATTGTTTGGTTCTATTAAGCAACAGTCAAGATCAGTACAACAACAAAACAGGTACTATTTAGCACTTGTTGTTTTAACTATTATAGCCATGATCTTTAAGATCACAATGAATTATACAGATGGTTATACCTCAGGGATTGAAGAAGTTTTATTAAAGATATCAACAGCACTTTATTATTTAACTTCAGTTGTCGTTGTTCTTCACTGGCTCTTATATTTACATCATATTTTAAAGGGTAAAAAAGTATATGAGCGTTTAATTATATACATCTATTTACCTTTTGTATTACTCGCTTTTGTCTCTGTGACATTATCTGCTTTTGGTATACCAGTCATGTATACGATTAAACCTAGCGGGGGTATCGAAAGATATGTCATGTATAGTGTGATCATATTTACAGAATATTTGATTATGATAGGTTCTGTTTTCTATGTGATCTGGAATCGAAATAAAATCTCTCGCATCGAATATTTAACACTGATTGCGTATTTATTACCACCCACATTAGGTATTTTTTTAAATGAAACGCTATCTGGTGTTGACTTAATCTGGCCTTCGATGACGGTATCTCTTGTCATGGTTTATACCAACATCCAATCACGGATGACCAATACTGATCCTTTAACAGGTGTCTTCAACAGAAGAGAGTACGAAAAACAAGTAGACTATTTATCGAGTCAAAAAGGGATGCACAAAAAGATTTGTGCCATCATGATTGATATCGATAATTTTAAAAAGATTAATGATGAAGAAAGTCACCAAACAGGTGATAAAGCATTAATTGAAGTCAGCAACATATTACAAAAGAGTATTAGAAAGAATGATTTTATTGCACGCATCGGTGGTGATGAGTTTTGTATCATGATCGAAAGTGATCAGATAGATGTACTCCATCAGATTGTCAACCGCATCAATGAACAGATGCAACTCTTTAATGTCGCATGGGAAGGAAAGAAGATTAGGCTTTCTATGGGGTATGGTATCTATGATGCAGTCTATCATAAAAATTTTAAGCAGTTTTTTGAAAAACTAGATCGTTTAATGTATGATGATAAAAATCTTTCAAAGGAATTGTAAAACACTAAGTAGGCTTAATAACCTACTTTTTTCTTATTTAAAGGCTTATTTAGAAAGTCTTATAACTTTATTTGACTATGTGGTAAAAATCCCTATAATGAAGGTGAAAAACACGATTTAAGGAGTTTTGTAGATGAAAATAAGTACCAAACTAAAAAAAGGCGATCATCTCGCACTATCTAAGTTAAAAAAAGGATGTCGTGCTAAGGTGATTAGCATTCATACGATCGATAAGGCGTTGCGAAGACGTCTTTTAGATATGGGTATTACAGAAGGTGTTCAAGTTAAATTGAAAAAGATTGCACCTCTAGGTGATCCTATCGATATTGAACTTAGAGGATATGAACTATGCTTAAGAAAAGCAGATCTTGATTTGATTGAAGTCGAGGTGATCTCATGAGAATTGCACTCGTAGGAAATCAAAACTCTGGTAAAACAACACTTTTCAACTTATTAACTGGGACGAATCAAAAAGTCGGTAACTGGCCAGGGGTTACGGTTGAGCGTAAGGTTGGTTTTATTAGAAACACAGATTATGAAATTATAGATCTACCGGGTATTTATTCGCTTTCACCTTATACATTAGAAGAAAACATTTCACGTAACTTTTTATTTGAAGAACAAGTTGATCTCATATTGAATATTATTGATGCTACAAGCATTGAAAGAAGTTTATATTTAACCACACAATTATTAGAATTAAAGATCCCTGTCATTATCGCATTAAACATGATGGATATTGCAGATAAACGAGGTATTAAGTTCGATTTAGGTACGTTAGAAAAACGTTTGGATACGACGATTTTACCGATTTCTGCGTTGAAGAAAACCAATGTGTTTAATTTAATTCAAACGATTAAACAGGGAGATTATCGCAGAAATCTTTATCAACACATTTATGATCATGATTTGGAAAATACCATTTCACAGTTAGAAGAAAGAGTTGACACAAAACATTCTCGCTTTTTAGCTGTCAAGATGATTGAACGAGATCCTCTTTTTATCTCACACGCTACAGAAGAAACTGATTTTATTATCGATGAACTTGAAAAGAAGTATTTCAGAGACTTAGAACAGATAGTTGCTGATGAAAGATATCGTTATATTGAACTAATTAGAGATGAAGCTGTTGAAGCAAAAAGAGATATGATGACAACAACAGATCGTCTTGATCAAATCTTTTTAAATCGCTATTTAGCGATACCGATTTTTATGGTCATCATGTTTGGTATTTATTATTTAGCTGCAGGTCCTATTGGTAGTTGGACAGTTGACATGGTAGGAACGGGTGTTGAGTTTGTTTCTGAATGGATGACAACCTTTTTAACTAATGTGAACGCATCGCCTTGGTCAATATCACTTGTTGTTGATGGTATGATTGCAGGTGTTGGAGCAATCCTTAACTTTTTACCACAACTGATCATTTTATTTTTACTCATTTCAATTCTTGAAACGACAGGCTATATGGCTAGAATTTCATTTTTCTTGGATCGCGTTTTTCAAAAGGTTGGTTTGTCAGGAAAATCATTAATTCCGTTTATTATTGGATCTGGATGTAGCGTTCCAGCCATCATGTCAGCTCGAACGATTAATGATGAAACAGAAAAGAAAATGACGATTATGTTAACACCATTTATACCATGTAGTGCTAAGCTTCCAATCATTACACTTTTTGCAGGATATTTCTTTGGTGATCGATCTGGCTTTGTTTCTGCATCGCTTTACTTTTTAGCAATCTTCATTATTTTGCTATCAGCCTATGTGATGAAAAATGTTTTATTTAAAGGTAAAACATCAAGTTTTATTTTAGAATTACCTGAGTATAAACTCCCTAGTTTACGCTATATTATATATGATGTTTTTTCAAAAGCTTGGGCATTCATTGTTCGTGCAGGATCAGTCATATTAGTAGCTTCGATTATCATTTGGTTTTTACTCTCATTCGACTTTAGAATGACCTATGGAATTGCTGTGGATGATTCGATGCTGGCATGGTTTGGTAAACTGATTTCATGGATCTTTTATCCGATGTTAGGTGAGATGTCATGGGCTGCAAGTATCTCAGCTATTCAAGGTTTAGTCGCTAAGGAACAAGTCGTTGGATCGATGGCTATTATCGCTGGATACACATCGGATGTTTCAGAAGCAAGACTCATTTTCACAAGTGGTATATTTGGCTTCTTTACGGCATCTTCAGCTTATGCATTTATGGTGTTCAATTTATTTTCTGCTCCTTGTTTTGGTGCGATTGGTGCGATGCGTCAAGAACTAGGAACAACCAAGCGCATGTGGAAAGCTGTTTTATTTCAAACGGGTCTTGCATGGGTTTTAGCAGTGCTTGTTTTCCAAATCGGTAGACTGATTGAGGTGATCTTATGACACTTGCAGATGGCATTATTTTAGGAGTTGTTGCAGGTATTATAGCCTTCATTCTATATCATCAATTTAAGAAAAAAGATGAAGGTATTTGCGCACGATGTTCCTATGCTAAATCATGTTCAAAAGAAGAATGTTTCCCAACAAAAAAGAGCGATTGAATAGAGTGAACCCTATTTAGTAGACACATCAAAAACAAAGGGTAAATAACAAAATAAGAAACATTTCCATATAATGGGTTTATGGAGGTGTTTTTTATATGGCAAAGAAAGGACAAACATTTAAGAACTATGATTTAGATTTTAAGTTAAAGGTCGTCAAAGAACAGCAAGCAGGTATGAGTTACACAGCATTAGAACGAAAGTATAGCATCCCGTGGGCAACCATCGCAACTTGGATGAGGATTATCAGACGAGATGGCATGCTTGATTTAAAACAAAGAGGTGGGCATAACAAGAAAGATATCGATTATAAGGAACGGTACGAAATCTTAAAAAAGTTCCAGGACTTCTTGGCTACCAGCGAACAAAAGAAAAAATAAATTTCATCAACAAATACCGAGAGGTCCATAAAATTACATTGATGTGTGAAGTGCTGAAGATTAGTCCTAAGACGTATTATAAGTATCGCTATGTGAAAGATAAAGACTATCAAATGTATAAATTGATTCGGCGTGTATTCAAGCAAAGTCTCAATACATATGGTTATCGTAGAATCACCGATGAGCTCAATGAGAGAAGTCATCAAGTTAATCACAAGAAAGTAGCGAGGATCATGCATAAATACGGATTGAGGCCATCTTATTTGAAAACTGAGAAACTTACCAATCAATACAGTAAAGACAATATTCGACCTGATTTACTGCTTAGAAAGTTCAACCAAAAAGGTTGGGTAACCGATGTTACGTATCTCATTTTCAGTAATAAACACGCTTATCTATCAACCATACTTGATTTAGAAACGAGAAAAGTCGTCGCTTATCAAATCAGCAAGCATAATGATAATCAGCTCGTGATGGACACATTAAACAAGGCGATTAGAAAAACAAAAGATCTAAACGGACTGATTATCCATTCAGATCAAGGATTTCAATATTTATCTTACGAGTATAAAACTGTCTGCGAATCAAGAGGTATCCTAATTTCAATGTCCAGAAAAGGGACACCACTTGATAACGCAGTCATCGAGAGTTTCCATTCCCTGTTAAAGAAAGAGACTCTGTATAATAATGATATCAAATCTTTGACTGAGTACATAGCCTTCGTGCATAAATGGCTCAGATTTTATAATACAGAGCGTAGGAAAACAAAAAAGTAGACCTTTTTTTATTCGTGTCTACTTTTTGGGGTTCACTTCATATTGCGCTCTTATTTTTTAGTCTTTCGATTGATGAACAACAACTTGTGGGAATGGAATTTCAATACCATTTTCATCAAGGAGTTCTTTAATACGTTTTCTTATCGCTCTTTCGACACCATAGTGCTGTTCATTTAATGTCTTGCAGATCACGCGCATATCGACGCTGCTTGAATTAAGATTGGTAACACCAAGACAGGTTGGATCTTCAACGATTTCTGTGTATGTTTGTCTTAACTTAGGAAGTTCTAGATTTAGAATATCCATGGTTTTTTGCATATCTTCTTGATAACTGATACCAAAGTCGATGGTTGCTACTGAAAGATCTTTTGAAAAGTTGATGAGTGATGCAATTTCACCATTAGCTAAAATCATGATCTCATTTTTCCAGTTTTTAATCTTTGTTGTTTTTAGACCGATATCAATGACTTCACCCTTGAAGCCTTTAACTTCGACTTTATCACCCACATCAAAGTGGTGTTCAAACACAATGAAGAAACCTGCAATAATATCATTAATCAGTTTTTGTGCACCAAGACCAACAACTAAACCAAGAATACCTAGACCAGCTAGTGCAGGTCCTACATTGACACCCCATATGGCTAAGACGATGATGATGGATGCAATGGTAACCGTATATTTAATGATACTGCGTATAACTCTTGATACTGTGCGTTTTCTTCGTTGATTTGGGCCTTCCTTTTTCTCAATGCGTTTTAAAGTTATCTTACTGATTCGAAGAACAAGCATTGCGATGAAGAAGACAACAGCAGAAGAGATTAATCTACCGATGGATGCATTCAAAATGTCAACTAAATCAGTTCCGACACCTGAAAGATATGTCAGAAGATCATATTCCCAGATGTAGAGAATAAAACCTGTTGCAGCAATAAACAAGATAAACGAAATGACATAACTCAAAATAATGATACCTTTCTTGAGTGAATCCTCGCGTTTCTTAATGAAACGATTTTCTATTGTGATGAATCCAAACAAGAGAACGAGCGTTCCAACGGTTAATCCGATGTTAAGACCTGTTGAAGCAAATAAAAGATGAAAAATCATAGTGATATGCTCCTTTCTACTTCATATATTATACCATAATTGACTCCTTTTTTTAGGTTCTACTAATGTGGTGGTGTCTTTTACATGAAAATATGTAATACCATTTAAAAATAGTGTGAAAAGTGTTAAAATGTATTTGCATTTTGGAAAGGTGGGTCATACATGGAAAAAGATCACCAGCTCACACCCTTTTTTACCAAACTT
>Ga0265295_1006844_pt1 | contig 13525 bp, 11 predicted proteins | sample Munlansysbiofilm_FD_192503 | JGI IMG/M metagenome (GOLD analysis project Ga0265295, IMG submission 192503) | Leachate microbial communities from a municipal landfill in Southern Ontario, Canada - Methane capture system biofilm | ecosystem: Engineered > Solid waste > Landfill > Unclassified ... | reverse complement strand
CACCGCCAAAGCCGCCCCCGCCGCCAAAGCCTCCGCCGAAACCGCCGTCTCCCCGGCCGGTGCCTCGACGTTTGCGACCGCGCGCCAGCCGGTCGGGGATGTGCAGCACTTTGCCCAGGATCCCCAGCGCCAGTCCAGCCAGCGCGCCGAGACCGGCCCACAGCAGGCTTTCGGTCAGCACGAACACGAAGCCCCCCATCAGCAGGGCGCCGATGAGCGGTGTCGTCACCAGGGCGAAGAAGGTCAGGGGCAGAAACATCACGCGCTCGTCGAGCACGTCGCTCTCGTTCGATGGCTGGGTGGGGGGCGGCAGTGGTTCGCCAGCGATCAGGCCGATCAGGGCCGAGACCCCGGCCTGCACCCCGCCATAGGCATCGCCTTCGGCCAGGCGCGGCGCGATCCGTTCACGGATGATCCGCCCGGCATCCACATCCGTCACGGCGCCTTCGAGGCCGTAGCCGACTTCGATGCGCAGGTGGCGGTCCTGCATGGCCAACAGCAGCAGCACACCGTCGTCGATGTCTTTTCGCCCCATGGCCCATTGGTCGAAGACCCGGCGCGCGTATTGCTCGATGGTCTCGCCCCCGGTGGTGGGCACCAGCAGGACGAAGAGCTGCGAGCCGTGCGTGGTTTCCAGGGTGCGGACCTGTTCCGTCAATGCCCCGACCTGTGCCGGTGTCAGGATGCCGGTCTGGTCCATGACCGGCCCGGTCCAGGCCGGCACGGCGATGGGGGTGCCGGTATCCGGTGCGCTCCGGGCGGCCTGGGATGCAGTGGCCGGCGACAGGGATCCGTCTGCGGCCAGGGTCGGCGCTGCGTTGATGCCTGCCAGGATTCCCAGTGTCAGCAGGCCGCCCGCCAGTGCGCGGCGCACGTTCATTTGCCTTGTCCCTGGGGCAGGTCGAATTTCACTTCAGGGTCGCGCATGACCTCGTCGGCCTTGTCCAGGCCGTATTGGGCCTTGGGCTGGTAGCCGAATATCCGCGCCGTGATCAGGGTGGGAAACTGGCGGATCGTCAGGTTGTAGGATTGCACCGCGCCGACATAGCGTTCGCGCGCCACGGAGATGCGGTTTTCCGTGCCTTCGAGTTGTGTCATCAGGTCGCGGAACAGGCCGTCGCTTTTGAGTTGCGGGTAGTTTTCCGAGACCGCCAGCAGGCGGGACAGGCTGGAGGACAGGGCCCCCTGGGCCTGTTCGAAGCGGGCCATCAGGGCCGGGTCGTCGAGATCGTCGGCGCTGATGCGGATCTGGCCGACCCGGGCGCGTGCGTCCGTGACCTGTTGCAGCACGGTGCGCTCATTGACCATGTAGGCATTGACCGAAGAAACCAGCTTGGGCACCAGATCGGCACGGCGCTCGTATTGGTTCAGGACCTGGGACCAGGCGGCCTTGACCTGCTCGTCCTGGCGCTGGATTTCGTTGTAGCCGCAGCCCGAAAGCAGCAGCGTCAGGGCTGCCAGCGCAGCCAGGTTCAGATATCGTTGGAACATCCGGGCCTCTCGTGTGTTGCCCTTTGAAGGGCGGAAGTCACGTTATAATAACTGGCTTTGCGCGGCCAGCCAGTCGCCGCGCGACGTCTTTCGGTCCCCCGGCGCGCATCCGCGCCGCTGCGGCACCCTTCAGTCTTCATGCGTCAGCCTCGATTGGTATCGCTCGGTTCGAGCGATAGGCAGTCGCAGGAGTCATTTTCTTGGATACTTCGATTACCTTTGCCTCGCTCGGCTTGGCGGAACCCCTGTTGCGTGCCGTCCATGATGCGGGCTACACGCACCCCACGCCGATTCAGGCCCAGGCCATCCCGCGCGTCCTGGAAGGCGGCGACCTGTTGGCCGCGGCCCAGACCGGGACGGGCAAGACGGCCGGCTTCACCCTGCCGATTCTGCATTACCTGTTGAGCCACCCCGCTGCCGCTGCGCGTCCGGGCCGCCCTCGCGTGCTGGTCCTGACCCCGACGCGTGAGCTGACCGCGCAGGTGGAAGAATCCGTGCGTCTTTACGGCAAGCACACGTCCGTGCGTTCCATGGTGATGTTCGGCGGGGTCAACATCAATCCCCAGATCGCCGCGTTGAAGAAACCGGTGGACATCCTGGTGGCCACCCCGGGCCGCCTGCTGGACCATGCGCAGCAAAAGACGCTGGACCTGTCCGGTGTCGAGATCCTGGTGCTGGACGAAGCCGACCGCATGCTGGACATGGGTTTCATCCACGATATCCGCCGTGTGCTCAAGCTGCTGCCGGCCAAACGCCAGAACCTGTTGTTTTCCGCCACTTTTTCCGACGAGATCCGCAGTCTGGCCCAGGGCATCCTGCACAATCCGGGCGAAGTCTCCGTGGCCCGGCGCAATACCACGTCCGAACTGGTCAGCCAGCGGGTGGTGATGACCGACCAGGCGCACAAGCGCGATCTGCTCAGCCACATCATCCGTGAAAGCGGCTGGCACCAGGTGCTGGTGTTCACGCGGACCAAGCATGGCGCCAATCGCCTGGCCGAAAAACTGGTGAAAGATGGCCTGACTGCGGCCGCCATCCACGGCAACAAGAGCCAGGCCGCGCGCACCAAGGCCCTGGCCGGCTTCAAGGACGGCAAGGTAGCGGTGCTGGTGGCCACCGACATTGCCGCCCGCGGCCTGGACATCGATCAACTGCCGCAGGTGGTCAATTTCGAACTGCCCAACGTGCCCGAGGACTATGTGCACCGCATCGGCCGTACAGGCCGTGCCGGCAGCGCCGGCAGTGCGCTGTCGCTGGTGGATACGTCCGAAGTCAAGCTGCTGCGCGCCATCGAGCGCCTGACCAGGCAGACCATCGAGCCGATCACTGTGGAAGGCTGGAATCCGGCTTCCATGGTGACGGCCGATTCCGCGCCCGATGCCCGGGAAAAACGCGCAATGGCGCGCTTGCAGGGCGAAGGCTTTGGCCGTGCGGGGGGTGGCCGGCGCACTGACAACGGACGGCGGGACGGCGCTGGCCGCGATGGCCGCCGGTCGGATGCCGCTGCGGCTGACCGCCGTTCCGGCCCGGACGCCCGCCGCAATGGTGGACGTGCCCCGGGTGGGCGGCCTGCGCGTGACGGCGGCGCGCCCCAGGCAGTGCGCCGGGATGCGCGCCCAGGCACATCGGGTCGCCCCGCCTTGCTGCGCAAGGATTGACCCGCCCGCCGGCGCATCGGAGTTCTGCATGGCCCTGTCCATCTGGCTGGCTTTTTTCACCGCATCCTGGGCGATTTCATTTTCGCCCGGTCCCGGGGCGCTGTGCGCCATGGCCTCGGGGCTGAAATACGGCTTTCGCCACAGCGTCTGGACCCTCGTCGGCCTGCAGGCCGGCATTATCTGCCAGATGTTCATCGTGGCCCTGGGCGTCGGTGCCCTGCTGGCCACGTCCGAATGGGCCTTCACGGTCGTCAAATGGATCGGCGCGGCCTATCTGGTGTATCTTGGCGTGCGCCAGTTTCGCACTGATGCCGCGCCTGTGGTGGTCGAGGCCCGCCCGCCGAAAAGCGCGCATCCGGTGCGCGACCAGTTGCTGCGCGGCTACCTGGTGAATATCACCAATCCCAAAGGCACCATGTTCCTGCTGGCCGTGGTGCCGCAATTCCTGGACCTGAACCGGCCGCTGTCGATGCAGTATTTCCTGATCGGCGCCACGCTGTGCTTCACCGATCTGGTGGCCATGAGTTGCTATACTTCGCTGGCTTCGCGCATCTTGCGAATGCTGCGCAAGCCGGGCCACATCCGCTGGCTGAATCGCAGTTTCGGATCGATGTTCATCCTGGCTGGCACCGTTCTGGCCTCTTTCAGTCACAAGCACTGAAGCCGATCATCCCGCAGCCCCACCCGACCTTCTCATGAGCCTGACCGACGAAGTCGCCCGCCGACGTACTTTTGCCATTATTTCCCACCCCGATGCCGGGAAGACGACGCTGACTGAAAAGCTGCTGCTGTTTGCAGGGGCCATTCAGATCGCCGGCAGCGTCAAGGCGCGCAAGGCCAGCCGGCATGCCGCGTCCGATTGGATGGAAATCGAAAAGCAACGGGGTATTTCGGTGGCGTCCTCGGTGATGCAGATGGAATACCGTGACTGCGTCATCAATCTGCTGGACACCCCGGGTCACCAGGATTTCTCGGAAGACACCTATCGGGTGCTGACCGCCGTGGACGCGGCGCTGATGGTGATCGACGCGGCCAATGGTGTCGAACCTCAGACCATCCGCCTGTTGCAGGTCTGCCGCGCCCGCAATACGCCCATCATCACGTTCATCAACAAGCTCGATCGTGAAGTGCGTGAACCACTGGACCTGCTCTCCGAGATCGAAGGCCACCTGGGCATGGATGCGATCCCGTTTTCCTGGCCTGTGGGCATGGGGCGCCATTTTGGCGGGGTCTTCGATCTGCGTCATGGTCGGATGCGGGTCTTCCGGCCCGGTGCCGAGCGTCATCGGGACGATGACGAGACCATTGAAGGCTTGGACAATCCGGCACTGGCGGCGCGTTTCGGTGATGCCTATGCCAAGGCCCGCGAGGAGATCGAGCTGATCACCGGGGCCATGCCGGCCTTCGATCATGCGGCGTTCCTGGATGGTCGCCAGACGCCGGTGTTCTTCGGTTCGGCCATCAATAATTTCGGTGTGCGCGAGGTCCTGGATGCCCTGGTCGAACTGGCGCCCGCGCCCGGCCCGCGGGCCGCGCTGGAGCGCAGCGTGCAGCCTGCAGAGCCCAAGTTCACTGGCGTGGTGTTCAAGGTCCAGGCCAATATGGACCCGGCGCACCGCGACCGGGTGGCCTTCGTGCGCGTCAGTTCCGGCAGGTTCGAACGCGGCATGCGCCTGAAGGTCGCCCGCAACGGCAAGGAAATCCGCCCGAACAACGTCGTGTCTTTCCTGTCCCAGCGGCGCGAGATCGTCGAGGAGGCCTACGCTGGGGACATCATCGGCATCCCCAACCATGGCATCCTGCAGCTGGGCGATGTGCTCTCCGAAGGCGAATCCCTGACTTTTACGGGCTTGCCGTTCTTTGCGCCGGAATTGTTCCAGGCGGTCGAGGTCAAGGATCCCCTGCGCACCAAGCAGTTGCGCACCGGCCTGACACAGCTGGGCGAAGAAGGCGCGATCCAGGTGTTTCGCCCCGAGGCGGCCGGGGGGGCGCTGCTGCTGGGGGCCGTGGGCCAGCTCCAGTTCGAGGTGGTCGCCCACCGCCTGAAAACCGAGTATGGCGTGGATGCCCGCCTGATGCCGGCGCGTTACAGTCTGGCGCGCTGGATCACCAGCTCCGATCCCAAGGCCCTGAAGAAATTCATGGATGCCAACGCCGCCAACATTGCCTATGACGTCGTGGATGCCGTGGCCTTTCTGGCCAGTTCGCCCGCGCAGTTGCGGGTTGCCCAGGAACGCTACCCCGACATCGAATTCCACACCATGCGCGAACACGCCGGACGGGTTTTCGCATGAACCCTGTTCGCTGCTGGGCCAGCCTGCGGCAAACCTGGACACAAGCCGTATCCAGGCCGGCCGGAAGCATCCTATACAATGCAGGAACCGCATCGATAGACGAGGCGACCCGTTCATGTCCTGGCGTCTGATTTTCGTTGTTCTGTTGCTGGCCGCAGGCGCATCTGCCTGGGGTGGCCTGCAGCTGGGCGACTGGTTGATTGCGCATGGGCCGGCGCAGATCCAGATGCCGAAACCACACCCCGAACTGGACCAGGCTGTCGTGCTGGATGCCAATGGCAAGCCCTATGTCGCGTCTGCCCCGCAGGTGTTGCCCGACGGCCGCCAGGGCGTGCCGGAACTGGCGCCACCCGTCGATTGGCGGATCCAGCAGGATTCCCTGCTGGACGCTGGCCGGCCGATCGCCTTGGCGACCACTACGATTTCCATGGACGAGGCCATCGAACTGGCGTCCCGGAATCAACTGGGCGACGGCTTGCAGGGTATTGCGCAGTTCGGCAGCCTGGGCGGCAGTCAGGTGATCCAGCCGATCGACGTGACGACTGCCCCGCCGCCCCCGCCGACGGCCCAGACGGCCGAGGCCGATGGCCAGTGGCAGGCGGCCTTCCAGGCGGAACTCAAGGCCTGCGAGTCGCTGGGGTTTTTTTCCAGGCCTTCGTGCGCCTGGGCGGCGCGCAACAAATACTGCGAACCTCACGCGGCCTGGGGCCGTGTCGCCGGCTGTCCCGCGAAAAAATCGGGTTTCTGATCCGGTCCCGGGCCGGACTGGGCAGGGGGGTTACAGCTGGGACTGCAGGTAATTCTGCAATCCGATCTGCTCGATCAGGCCGATCTGTGTTTCCAGCCAGTCGATGTGTTCTTCTGTGTCGTTCAAGATGGTCAGGAACAGGTCCCGCGAGGCGAAATCCTGCACGGATTCGCAGTAGGCCATGGCTTCCTTGACCGTGGCCTGGGCGGTGGTTTCCAGTTTCAGGTCGCAGGCCAGGATTTCGGGCACGCTTTCGCCGACCAGCAGTTTGTGCAGATCTTGCAGGTTCGGCAAGCCGTCGAGCATGAAGATGCGTTCGATCAGCAGATCGGCGTGTTTCATTTCGCCGATGGATTCCTTGTATTCGTGTTCGCCCAGCGCGGTAAAGCCCCAGTGGCGCAGCATGCGCGCGTGCAGGAAATACTGATTGATGGCCGAGAGTTCGTTTTTCAGCTGCTGGTTCAGATAGCGGATGACGGTTTTGTCGCCTTTCATGGCCTGTGTCTCCTTGGTGCGCGGCCCGAGCGGAATTGGACAGGTCGCGAAAAACAAGGCTAGCACGACCCGCGCGCCCGGGGAACCAGGGGCACGGCAAGGAAGATGCGGCTTGGATTCAGGCGACGTGGCGCTGCGCGATGCGTGACAGCACCGTGACTTCGACCGGCCCAGTCAGCCCGCTGGCGGTGCCGACATCGGCCGCATAACGACCGCCTGGCAGATATTCCACCGCTGTGTCGGCACAATGGCCGCAGCAGGTCGCCACGCCCAACTGGGCCTGGAGATCGCCCAGATCCTGCGCACCCTGGGCGATGGCATCCTGGACCTGGCGTTCGCTGATCGCATTGCATACACAAATATACATGAGAATGATTATCATGTTTTCATTGCGGAATGACAAGACCTGAACGGCATCCGGCACAGTCCATCCTGCGCGGCGTCACCCGTCCGGCTGGTCAGGTTGCCGGAATGTGACGGGTTTTGGCGTATCGGTCAGGGATTCCGGCAGGGTCGCAGCAGGGTCACGTCGCCATCGGTCGGCATGATGGCCCGCAGAGGTACGCAATGCCCGCCGGCGCACCAATCGTAGTCGGCCACGTAGGGCGAGCGCGTCAGCCGCAGTTCGTCCAGCGGTCGGATATGCGGCTGGTAGACGTACCAGCCGTCGGGGCGAAGCACGGCGTCCGGCGGCGGCTCCATGCCCGCGCCAGAACCCCGGATTCGCGCCTGTCCCGGGATCAGGGTCGGGCGGTCGTCCGGGTCGGCCTGGACGGTGTAGTCCTCTTCCCAGCGGATTTTTTCGATCGAATGGGTCCAGGCCAGGGTGAAGGCCCGGACCGGGACGAAGCGCGGCGGTACCTGGGGCGCCGCCGCCAGGCTCAGGCAGACGCCCAGGGCGCCCAGCATCAGGCAGCCGTTTGCGCCGCGCGTGCGCGGCGACTGCGGGCCACGTGCCACACCAGGAAGAGCGCCGTGGCGGCAAAGCCGATGTCATCGGTCAGCGGGACTGCGGCCACCAGCAGGGCGGCTGCTGCGATGATGTAGAGCCGTTCGAACCAGTTCAGCGCCGTCAGCAGGAAGCCGGTGATGCCAGCGGCCCACAAGGTGATGGCAAGCAGGGCCTTGAAGACGATGTAGGCCACGTCCAGCGCGTCGCCGCCCTGTAGCATCAAGGCCGGCGCATAGACGGCCATGTAGGGCACCACGAAACCGGCCACGGCCACGCGCAGCGCCTGGATGCTGATCTTCAGCCCGTTTTCGCGGGCGATGGGCGCAGCGGCAAAGGCCGCCAGCGCCACCGGCGGGGTCAGGTCGGCCATGATGCCGAAATAGAACACGAACATGTGCGAGATGATCAGCGGCACACCCAGTTTCAGCAGAATGGGCGCGGCCAGGGAACTGGTGATGATGTAGTTCGGGATCGTCGGGATGCCCATGCCCAGCACCAGGCAGGTGATCATGGTCAGGAACAGGGCCAGGAACAGGTTGCTCTCGCCGATGGCGATGACCTGGCCGCCGAATTCGGCGGCCACGCCCGTCAGGTTGATGATGCCGATGATGACTCCTACCAGCGCGCAGGCTGCGGCGACCGACAGCGCGTTGCGTGCGCCCTCGGCCAGGGAATTCAGGGCCAGTCGCAGGGTGTCGCGCCCGTGTTTGCGCACCAGCAGCACGGCGGTCAGTGCGGCGATGATGACAAAGAAGTCGGTCACGCCGAACTGGATGAAGCCTGCGCAGGCGATGCCCAGCAGCAGCCAGAATACGTAGCGCAGGACGGGTTGCGAGGCGCCCTGGATGACAGCGGCGCCGAAGATCAGGATCACCGTCAGGCCCAGGCCGATGGTGCCCGAGAACAGGGGGGTGTAGCCGGAGAACAGCAGCGCCACCAGACCGATCAGGGGCAGCAGCAGGTACCAGCGGTCGCGCACGGCTTTCCAGGGGTCGGGGCAGTCTTCCTTGGCCAGGCCGTGCAGGCCGCGCCGGCCGGCTTCCAGGTGCACCGAGATGAAGGCGGTGGTGAAATACAGGATGGCGGGGATGAGGGCGGCCTTGACGACTTCCACGTAGGGGATGTTGAGCGTTTCGGCCATGATGAAGGCGACTGCGCCCATCACCGGCGGCATGATCTGCCCGCCCATGCTGGAGGTGGCTTCGACCCCGCCGGCGAAGGCCGGGGAATAGCCGAAGCGTTTCATCAGCGGGATGGTGAACTGGCCGGTGGTCACGACGTTGGCCACGCCCGAGCCGTTGATGGTACCCATCAGGCCGGAGCTGACGACGGAGACCTTGGCCGGGCCGCCGCGCGTGTGACCGACCGTACCCATCGAGAAGTCGCTGAACAGTTGGATCATGCCCGCCTGTTCCAGGAACGCCCCGAACAGGATGAACAGATAGATGTAGGTCGATGACACGTAGGTGGGCGTGCCGTAGATGCCTTCCACCCCGAAGCTCAGGGTGCCGACGATCTGGTCGAAACCATAGCCCCGGTGCATGAAGGGGCCGGGAATGTATTGGCCGAACAGGCCGTAGGCCAGGAACAGGCCGCAGATGATCGGCAGGGCCCAGCCCATCATGCGGCGGGTGGCCTCGAAGACCAGCAGGATGGTGATGATGCCTACGACCATGTCGGCGTCGGTCATCTGGCCGGCGCGTGCCGTCAGGTCGGATTCATAGATCCAGTGGTACAGGCTGAGAACGAAGCCCAGGCCGCCCAGGGCCCAGCCCAGCGCCCGGTTCGCGCGGCTGCCGCTTGAATACAGGGAAAAAACCATCAACAGCACGAAGCCGACGTGGATGCAGCGAACCACCTGGCTGGACAGCGGGCTGTAGGCTGCCGTCCAGATCTGGAAACAGGAAAAGATCACGGCGATCCAGAAGATGCTGCGCGGCAGCGGCTGGGCGGCGGTGTCGTGGGGAGAACTCATGGGTGCAGACCAGGGTACTGAAAGGGCGGTTCAGACGCAGGTCGGAACCGCCCGGAGGCAAATGGACCGTTCCGGTGGCTCCGGTTCAGACTGGAGCCGCCGGAATCGTGCGGCATCATTGAATCAGGCCGACTTCCTTGTAGTAGCGCTCGGCGCCCGGGTGCAGCGGGACCGGCATGCCTTTCATGGCATGGTCAAGCTCGATCGACTTGGCCGCATTGTGGGCGGATTTCAGGGTGTCGAGCTGTTCGTAGAAGACCTTGGTCATCTGGTAGACCAGGTCGTCAGGCACCGTCGAGGCAGTCACCAGGAAATTGGGCACGGCTGCGGTGGGCATGTCTTCCGTCTGGCCTTCATAGGTGCCGGCGGGGATGGTAGCCGCCTGATAGGCGGCATTGCCGATCTTTTCGATGACGTCGGCCGGGATGGGCACGATGACGATCTTGACCGAGGTCGCCAGGTCGCGGATCGAGGACACCCCCAGGCCGGCGGACTGCAGGGTCACGTCCAGTTGGCGGTTTTTCATCAGTTCGACGGATTCGCCGAAGGGCAGGTATTCGACCTTGTCGAAATCGTCGTAGGACAGGCCGGCGGCCTTGAGGACGGCGCGGGCGTTCAGTTCGGTGCCGGAGCGGGCGGCGCCCACCGAGATGCGCTTGCCTTTCAGGTCGGCCAGGGTCCTGATGCCGGAATCGGCGTTGGCGACGATCTGGATGTAGTTGTTGTAGGTAGCCGTCATGCCGCGCAGATTTTTCAAGGGAGCCTTGAAACCGGCCTCGGCGCTGCCTGTGTAGGCGTCCGACACAGTATCGGCCAGCGCGAACGCCAGTTCGCCACGACCGGCCTGCAGCAGGTTCATGTTTTCGGCCGAAGCCTTGGAGACCTGTGCGGTGGATTTGGCGTCGGGGATGTGCTTGTTGTAGATCTGGGACAGCGCCACGCCCAGCGGATAGTAGACTCCGCTTTGCCCGCCGGTCAGGATGTTGATGAACTTGGTGTCTGCCTGCGCGGGAGCGGCGGCGATGGCAGCGGTGACCGCCATGGCGCACGCGGCCAGCCATTTCGTGATGGGCATGGTGGGTTCCTCTTCAATTTCGATAGGGAGAGATCCTGAATAGTAGCAAGGGTCGGCCCGCGCACCACTCGGTAATCACCCTAGAAAAGACAGGGTATTTCCAGCATTCGGCCGGGGGTGGCATGGGCCGGAAGCGCATGGAGGGGCAGCGGCCTCGGCTATACTGCCGCAGATCAGGCCCGTCCCGGGCGCGCTTGTCGTCCGCTCAATGAAACTGCCCTCCGCGCCCCGAATCGATCTGCTGGAACCCGCCGTGATGCTCGCGACGGTGTTGCAATGGCTGATCCTGGCTTCTCTGACCGGGCTGGTGGTCGGCACCGGCACCAGCCTGTTCCTGCACGCGCTGTTCTTTGCGACCGGACACACCCAGGCCATGCCCGTGTGGGCCTATTGGCTGCTGCTGCCCCTGGCGGGCCTGGCCAACGGCCTGCTGATGGGCCATGCGCGCCGCCGCCTGGCGGCCTGCGGCCTGAAGGATTCCATCTTCGCTGCCGTGTACGAACAGGGTGGGCGCATGCCCTGGCGGACTCTGTGGATCAAGCCGGTGGCGGCCATCATTACCCTGGCCAGCGGGGGTTCGGCCGGCAAGGAAGGCCCATGCTCGCACCTGGGGGCGTCCCTGGGGGCGGTGATCGGTCAGCTGTTCAGGCTGAACACCGATCTGCGCCAGCGCATCGTGGCCTGCGGCGTCAGCGCCGGCTTTGCCAGCGTGTTCGGCACGCCGATCGCCGGCGCCCTGTACGGGGTGGAGATGCTGGTCATCGGGCGCATCCGCCACGATTTTCTGTTTCCTGCGCTGATCGCCGGGGTGACCTCGTACCAGGTCAGCAAGGCCCTGGGCATTCCCTACGAGCACTACGCGGTCGAGGTGCTGCCGGTGTTTTCCGAGTCGTTGTTTCTGCGCACCATCCTGGTCGGCATGCTGTGCGGGCTGGTGGCGCGCGTGTTCGTGGACCTGATCCGTGTGGTGCGCCACGCCTGCCAACGATGGCAGGCTCGCTGGGGGGTGTGGCCGCCGCTGATGCCGATGGCGGGTGGCCTGGTGCTGGCGCTGCTGGTGTCCACGGCCATCCCGACGGACTACCTGGGCCTGAGCCTGCCGCTCATGGACCGGGCCCTGATGGGCGAAGCCATGCCCTACACGGGTTTCCTCTGGAAGACGATCCTGGTGGCGGTGACCTTGGGGTCCGGGTTCTACGGCGGCATCGTCACGCCCCAGTTCGTCATCGGTGCGGTGGCGGGCAACGCCTTTGCGCACCTGTTCGGCATCAGCCCCGCCCTGGGGGCTGCTGTGGGACTGGTGTCGGTGGTGGCTGCCGCGTCGAACACGCCGTTGGCCGCCATCCTGATGGGGGTGGAGTTGTTCGGCGGTGCGGTCGGTACGCTGTATGCGGCCGGTGCGGCCATCGCTGCCTACCTGATCATCGGTCACCGCAGTGTCTATCCGGACCAGCGCCTGGGGTATGCCAAATCGTCCTGGATACGGGTCAGGCCCGACATTCCGGTCGGCCAGGAAAAAACCCACTTGTCCTATGGCCTGCTCAAGACCTGGCGTCAGATGCGGACGCGGGGCTGGCGAGTCTGGCCGAAGGCCGGGCGGCGCGTCGGTGATGGGCGGGCTGTTGATGGAGAAACGCGAGATGATGCACAGCCCTGAACTGATGCTGGCCGGCATCGGCATGGCGGCCATGGGCGCCCAGTGGCTGGCCTGGCGCCTGCGGGTGCCGGCCATTCTGTTTCTGTTGCTGGCGGGCATCGCCATGGGGCCTTTTGCCGGCTGGCTGGAACCGGATGCGCTGTTCGGCGACCTGCTGTTTCCCATCGTGTCCTTGTCGGTGGCCGTGATCCTGTTCGAAGGCAGCCTGACGCTGGAATTCCACCAGACACGCGGGCTGGAGCGGGTGGTGCGGCGGCTGGTGATGGGTGGCACGCTGATCGCCTGGGCAGTGGCGGCGGTGGCGGTGCATGTCTTTCTGGATTTCCCCTGGGACCTGGCCGTCCTGTTCGGGGCCATCACGGTCGTGACCGGGCCGACCGTCATCGCGCCGTTGCTCAAGACCGTGCGCCCCGTAGCGCCCGTGGCGCAGGCCCTGCGCTGGGAGGGGATTCTGATCGATCCGATTGGCGCGCTGCTGGCGGTCGTGTCCTACGACCTGATGGTGGCGCTGCGCATGACCCGCGACTGGGGCCATGCCTTGTGGGTCTTTGGCGCTACCCTGGTCGTGGGCCTGTGCGTCGGAGTCGTGGCCGGCTGGCTATTGAGCGTGCTGCTGCGGCGGAACTGGGTGCCGGATTCCCTGGTCAATCTGTCGGTGCTGGCTTGGGTGTTTGGCGCGTTTGCCTTGTCCAATGCCCTGGAGCATGAATCCGGCCTGCTGGCCGTGACCATCATGGGCCTCTGGCTGGCGAACCAGCCGGGTGCGCCGGTGCGCGACATCCTGGAATTCAAGGAAACGCTCAGTCAGATCCTGCTGTCAGCGCTGTTCATTCTGCTGGCGGCGCGTGTGGCGCCCAGCCAGCTGCTCGATCTGGGCTGGCCCGCGCTGGCGGTACTGGTGGCCATGCTGTGGGTCGGGCGGCCGCTGAAGGTGCTGTTTTCGACCTGGGGGTCGGGGCTGAACTGGCGCGAACGCAGCCTGCTGGCCTGGATCGCACCGCGCGGCATCGTGGCGGCAGCGGTGTCGGCGCTGTTTGCCCTGCGCCTGGAAAAGATGGACGTGCCGCACGCCGACCGGCTGTTGCCGATGACCTTTCTGCTGATCATCGGCACGGTCATCTGGCAGAGCCTGACTGCGCGGCCCATGGCGCGCTTGCTCAGGGTGGCCGAACCGGACCGG
>Ga0265295_1006842_pt1 | contig 13527 bp, 14 predicted proteins | sample Munlansysbiofilm_FD_192503 | JGI IMG/M metagenome (GOLD analysis project Ga0265295, IMG submission 192503) | Leachate microbial communities from a municipal landfill in Southern Ontario, Canada - Methane capture system biofilm | ecosystem: Engineered > Solid waste > Landfill > Unclassified ... | reverse complement strand
TGCAGCTGCATCAAGGTCAGCATCAGTACAGACAATCATAGCATCACTCCCTCCAAGTTCCAGGACCATTTTTTTTAAGGTAGGAGCAGCAAGCTCGGCAACCCTGATCCCGGTAGATACTGCACCGGTGAACGAAAGAGAACGTACTGATGTGTTTGTAGCCAGAGCTTCTCCAACTTCTTCTCCGGGGCCGGTTACAATCCGGAGTACTGACGGCGGGAGACCTGCTGCATGGAGATGACCTGCAAGAGCCATACAGGTGAGCGGTGCAGTACGGGAGGGTTTGAGCACCATGGTATTTCCGGCGGCAAGCACCGGCCCTATCTTCCATCCCATGATTATTGCCGGAACATTCCAGGGGATGATTGCAGCACAGACACCGATTGGCTCACGCACCACCATCATATGACCATACTGCCTGCTTATTCCGTAATCACCCTGCATCGTCCCGGAGATAGAAGCATAGTACTCAAGTATGCGGGCAAATCCGGCAATTTCATTTTGGGATTCACGAAGAGGCTTTCCTTGTTCACGGGTCAGGAGACCGGCAAGGTTTTGCTGGTCTGCCCGTACCAGTTGTGCGGCAGAAAACAATATTTTTGATCTGTTCAGAGGGTCAGTGTGAGACCATGAAGAAAATGCCTCCTCTGCATGTATCACCGCATTATCAACATCTTCATGCGTTCCCGAAGGAATGGTCCCGACAAGACTCCCGTCTGCGGGGTTATGAACAGAAATTACCTCTCGGTCCTGAAAAACCGGTTCGGTTTTCATACGTAACAGATATGATGCGGAGATAAAAAGATTTCAGTGGCGGCATACCAGAAAAATAAGATACTAAATTTTCAGCCGCAGACAGTTCCGTACATACAATCAAGTTCTTGTGCAATTCCTTCCCATCTGAACTGCCGGTATACCTTGGATCTTCCCATTCTGCCAAACCGGGATAGCCTGTCTGTATCTTCCAGAGCCCTGCATATCCCGTCTGCAATCCTATCTGCTGAAACAGGGACTTTTATGCCGTCATGATATGAGTCAATATTCTCATGCAGACCGCCCACATCACATGCGACGACCGGCCTTCCTGCACTCCATGCCTCAGGGAGTACAATGCCAAACGGTTCATTGCGGCTCGGGATCACAACCAGGTCTGCAGCATTAAGAAGCCGCACATACTCGGCATCGCTGATATATCCGGGAAAACGAACAGGCAGGCCCTGGTCATACGCCTTCTTTTCAAGCCAGGGACGCATGCCTCCGTCACCAGCCATGATGACCTGTAGTCCCCAGAACTGGTCCTTTACCTTTGGTAACGCTTCAAGCAGCAGGTCGGGGCCTTTCTGGTATGCCATCCGTCCGATATAGAGGAGTGTCGGAGCATACGGATGAATTCCCATCTCTGCTTTTATTGCTCCCTGGTCCAAATCCACATCAAATTGTTCAGGGATGACACCATTTGGAAAGACACGAATCTTCCAGTCAGGGACATTGTACAGGCTCATGACCTCTTCGCGGAGAACATTACTAACCGTGGTAACCTGGCGTGCAATGAGGCCGGCATACCATTCCTTCCCACTTATCTCCTGGTACTCCCACCAGTTTCCATGTTCGTTTCCATTTCGTCCAAATTCAGTAGAATGATAGGTAAATATGGTATTTCTATCTTTGAGAAGATGTAACGCTTCAGTGACATGCCAGTCATGGAAGTGAAGAATATCAAAAGAAGGCCTGTCAAACTCCAGAAACCGGCCCACCATGCGGCGACTCATGTCCCCGCAATATTCGACGATATTCCCTCCTTCAGGTCTGACTCCGTGGTAATGCACCCCATTGAAGGAAAAGTCACAATCCCCTCTGGTAAAAAAATGAACTTCGTTTCTTTTTGACAACTCCTGTGCTAAGTATGTCGCAGCGCTCGCCAGTCCGCCAACCCGTTCGGAGTATAATGACTCCCAACAGAAGAATGCAATTTTTTTTCGTTCCACGTTTAAATCTCCCTGCAATGTCACCCGACAGAATTTCTGCCGAAGTTCACGTTTTTTTCAACATTTTGTACGTTTTTGTAAAGGATTCGGTTTTATCCGTTTACTATGCCTTCCCATAGCAGAACACAACCTAGTAGGACAAACCAACATATATATGTATTTATTAGCTCAACATTTAAATAATAAATTTTTCAAATAAGGCTCGTTTTCAGGATTAAAGCGCATATAATTAATTTTATATTAGTTATACTTTTTGTGAATTTTAATCCATATGTAGGATGAAGAGAATTATAGGCAACTGCGATGAACATATATAGTCATTAATAGACACTTATGATCGCGATGAGTCAACCATTTCAAGAGGTGATGCCAGTGGAATGGATACTGCCATAAAGGCAGGCCATACCACCGGACCTATATCACGTGTAGAATATGAAGAAACGGTCAGATCTGTAAACAAGCCCGCATATATTCCAATATATGTGGAAATCCCAAAGCCGGTTTTAGATCCGGCAACTATCTATGCTTCCCTGCCACCCGGGGAAGGATTTCTCCTCGAATCAATGGAAGGAGTTCCAAAAAGAGCAGTCCGTTCCATCATCGGCACCGGCCCTCTTGCAACTCTTGCAATTGCAGAATCACTGAGTGGAGCCGGGAAGTCAGCACAAGTATTCCAGAATGTTGCATTACAGGGCAGACAAAACAAATCTCCAACAGAAATAATGCAGGAAATCATCTCTGGCATATCTGCGATCTCCCCGGATGGGAGGACATTTACCGGAGGTATGGCCGGATATTGCCGGTATGACCTGGCAGCAGATATCACGAGAGGGATGGTGCAGGCAGGAAAAGAAGATGGTCCGGTTATCAGGCTCATCGTCCCCGGCGAACTGATCATTTTTGACCATGCCTCTCATTCCTGCATGCTCATTGCCGGAACACTGGTCGAGGAGGGAGATGACCTTCAGGAAAAGTATGAAGATGCAGTGAAAAAGATCAAAAGGCTCCAGAACTTTGTTTCAACTGCACCACTCCATACCGTTACATTCCCGCTCCGGACAGAAACGCCGCTCCTTCCGGATCATGACCGGGATTCTTATGAACGTGCAGTAGAGCAGGCGCTTCTCCATATCAGGGCAGGAGACATCTTTCAGGTTGTTCTTTCCAGAAGATTTTCCATTCCCTATGCCGGAAATCCATTCAAAATCTACCAGGTACTGAGGGAGATAAACCCTTCTCCATACCTGTATTACTTCGATTTTGGTGATGAGGCCATCATTGGGTCCAGCCCTGAAATGCTTGTGAAAACTGAAGGGAGAACTATCACAACTGTTCCGATAGCCGGGACCAGGCCTCGGGGAAAAACAGAAGAGGAAGACGCACAATTAGCAGAAGATCTGCTTGCCGACCCCAAAGAGCGGGCTGAACATCTGATGCTGGTAGATCTTGCACGAAATGATATCGGCAGAGTTGCCAAATTCGGAACCGTCCGTGTTTCAGACTTTATGGGAATTGATAAATTCTCTCATGTCCAGCACATCACTTCGGTTGTTACCGGTGAGATGGAGGAAGATAAAAGCCCGGTTGATGCACTTATAGCCTGTTTCCCGGCCGGGACAGTGAGTGGTGCTCCAAAAATTCGTGCAATGCAGATTATCGGGGAATTAGAACCAGTTCCCCGGGGACTGTACGCGGGTGCAGTCGGGTACCTCGGGTTTGACGGCCTGATGGAATTTGCCATCGCAATCAGAACCGTCATTGTGAAAGACAAGATTGCAACCTGTCAGGCAGGTGCCGGAATCGTGGCAGACTCTGTTCCGTCCCGCGAATTTGACGAGACTCAGGCAAAAGCAGGCGCAATGGCGCAGGCAATATATGCCGCCGGAGGACTTGTATGAACGTTGTAATCATCGACTGCTTTGACAGTTTTACGTATAACCTCTACCAGCAGGTAGGATCGCTTGGTGCACAACCCATTCCAATCACCTGCAATCACCCAATTGAGACGGTGCAAAGAGCAGATCCAGACCGGATTATTCTCTCCCCCGGCCCCGGCACTCCAAAAGACGCAGGAGTCTGCAAAGAAGTTATCAAAACCTATATTGGAAATGTTCCAATCCTTGGCGTGTGCCTTGGACATCAGACCATTATCCATACCCTTGGAGGCACCATTTCACAGATGAAACACCCGGTCCATGGAATGGCCAGTGAGATAGCGACAAATGGTGAAGGGATATTTGCCAACGTTCCCCGACACTTTTCAGCGGCACGATACCATTCTCTTACCGCAGAACCGGGAAGTCTTCCATCAGATCTTACCGTTACCGCAACCACCGTGAATGACGGAACTATCATGGCAGTATCACACAAAAAACATCCGCTATTTGGCCTGCAGTTTCATCCGGAGAGCATTATGACTCCGGACGGACGGGCTATCATGATGAACTTTTTACAGCTTGGGGAGGAATGCTGATGATCCAGGGAACTATCCGGAAAGTCATCAGTATGCAGGATCTTGGCAGCGATGAAGCCAGAGAACTGATGACATCAATTGCAGATGGACGAATAACAGATGCACAGATAGGATCAATTCTCACCGCACTGAACATGAAGGGAGTCACTGCCAGTGAAGTCACCGCCTTTGCAAAGGTGCTCAAAGAACGGGCAGTCACCTTAAAAACTGATGGAGTCGGAACTTTTGTTGATACCTGCGGAACCGGGGGAGACGGGGCCCAGACATTTAATATCAGCACAGCCGCAGCTCTTGTTGCAGCAGCAGCAGGGGTCAGGGTTGTCAAGCATGGAAACCGGGGAGTTTCAAGCAGGTCAGGTTCAGCAGATGTCCTTGAAGCACTGGGCATTCCAATTACCCTCACCCCACAGGAAGCTGCAGCATCGGTTGCACAGAATAATATTGCATTCCTGTTTGCTCCCGGCTATCATCCGGCAATCGGCCGGGTTGCATCTGCACGAAAGGAGATAGGTTTTTTCTCCGTTTTTAACATATTAGGTCCGCTCCTAAACCCGGCAGGTGCATCAGCACGACTTATCGGAGTCGGAGATACCAGGCACATTCCTTCTATCACCGGTTCTCTTGCAAACCTTGGCGTTTCCCATGCAATGGTAGTGCATGGTGACGGAACTGATGAGATTACCATCACCGGAGAGACGCTTATCTATGAATTAAACCAGGGGACTACCTCCAGGTATGTGCTGACACCAGAGGAGTTTGGCATTTCCCGTGTCCCCCATGGAGCAATAACCGGAGGAGGGCCTGCAGAGAATGCACGGATCATCAGGGACATCTTTTCAGGAAAAAAAGGTCCGTGCAGGGATATCGTCCTCATCAATGCAGCAGCGGCTATATACCTCGGAGAAAAAGCAGCCTGTCTCTATGAAGGGTATGACATCGCCTGTGATGTTATCGATTCAGGACAGGCAGAACATCTTATGCTGTCTCTTCAGACAGGAGCCGGACAATGATCCTTGACGATATCGTAGCATCATCCCGCCGCCGGGCTGCATCACTGCCAGATTCATTCTCCGTTTCTCACCATGTACCTGTCAGTCTGAAGAGTGCTATCCATCAGGCTCACAAAAACGCAATTATTGCAGAACTAAAATTTGCTTCCCCCTCAAAAGGCGTCATCAGACAAGAACAAAAACCTGCTGATGTTGCAGAAAACCTGATAAAAGGCGGATGCTGTGCTCTTTCAGTCCTGACAGAACCAGATTTCTTTGCAGGATGTGCAGATACTATCCGGGCTATCCGGGACCGCATTCCAGTTCCGATACTTCGAAAAGACTTCATTGTTCATGAACATCAGCTTGATGAAACACACTCTCTCGGGGCTGATGCCGTTCTCCTGATCGCCGCAGTGCTTGGAGAAGAAACCGAATACTTTGTAAAGCAGACCAAAAAAAGAGGGCTGGAACCCCTTCTTGAAGTTCATACCAGAAAAGAAGCCAGAATGGCAATTGATACCGGTGCAGAACTTATCGGGATCAATAACCGGGATTTGAGGACATTGAGGATCGACCTTTCAACTACCAGAAATATTGCCCCCCTGCTCCGTCAGGCTGGTCTGACAATAGTTTCAGCAAGCGGCATGGTCTGGCCCTGTGACATCAGATCTCTTCGCCAATATGCAGACGGATTTCTTATCGGTTCGAGTATTATGTCATCAGGTAATCCAGAAAAACGTGTGGAGGGATTTGTATGCGCATAAAAATTTGTGGAATAACGAGGCCTGAAGATGCAGCATTGGCAGACCAGGCTGGTGCTGATGCTATCGGGGTAGTACTGTTTTCAGACTCAAAAAGAAGCGTGGATCCTGATACTGCATCTGCAATATTCAGGGCTGCCGGACCCTACATGGGCAGGGTGTGTGTAACTCATACCAGGTCAGAGACAGAACTTGCGCAGATACTTGACCTTCATCCAACCGGAGTCCAGGTTTCACATCCTCATACTTTCCCGAAAGACAGGACATATCAGGTCATCCAGGTGATGAGGCCCGGTGATAGCATTTCCGCATCAGCAGATGCCGTAATTGTCGATACAAGCATGGGAAAAGGGATTATCTATGACGAAAAATTTGCACAGGAAATGATTACTATGTCACCAATACCCGTAATCCTGGCCGGCGGCCTGAGTCCCGATAATGTCAGAGATGCAGTCCGGACACTCATGCCCTATGCAGTTGATGTTGCATCAGGGGTCGAGTCTGCGCCAGGCATAAAAGATCCAAAAAAAGTTATTGAATTTGTAAAAATTGCCAGGGAGGCATCGAATGAAACTTAACACCCGCATGGGAGAATATGGAGGTTGTTTTGTCCCTGAAACCCTGATGGGTGCCCTTGAAGAACTTGAATCTGCATACCAGAATATCTTCCCAAGTCAGGCATTTCAAACTGAATACACAAAATACCTGACAACGTTCGCAGGACGAGAGACTCCGCTGACCTATTGCAGGAATATGTCGTCTGACATTGGCTGCAGAGTATATCTAAAGCGGGAAGACCTGCTTCATTCCGGCGCCCATAAGCTCAATAATGCACTCGGGCAGGCACTCCTGGCAAGACACATGGGCAAAAAACGCCTGATCGCAGAGACCGGAGCAGGACAACACGGCGTTGCAACGGCCATCGCAGGAGCTGTTCTTGGCCTTGAAGTGGATGTGTTCATGGGTGAGGTCGATATTGCACGCCAGGCCCTCAATGTCGCCAGGATGAAGATGATGGGGGCACGGGTTATTCCCGTTACATCAGGAACACGGACGCTTAAAGATGCCATTAACGAAGCACTCCGTGACTGGGTTGCCAGAGTCCGGGATACTCATTACCTTATTGGGACAGTCGTCGGGCCACACCCTTTTCCGATCCTCGTCCGTGACCTGCAGCGGGTTATCGGCGATGAGGCAAGAAAGCAGATTCTGCAGGCAGAAGGAAGACTCCCGGATATCATTATAGCCTGTATCGGGGGCGGATCAAATGCAATCGGAATATTTCATCCGTTTATCGATGACAAAACCGTCAGACTCTATGGGGTGGAAGCCGGCGGTGAGGGACTTGACAAAAAGCACGGTGCTACGCTTTGCGGGGGCAGACCGGGAGTGCTTCATGGAAATTACTCATACCTGCTCCAGGATGCATTTGGCCAGATTATCGAGTCGCACTCAATTTCGGCAGGGCTTGATTACCCGGGAGTCGGCCCTGAACATGCCATGCACAAAGATTCAGGCCGGGTAACATATGGCGCTATCACCGACACCGAAGCGCTTGAAGCCTTCCTTTACCTGTCACGGACAGAAGGAATTATCCCTGCCCTTGAGTCATCTCATGCGGTTGCCTATGCAAGAAAAATGGCGCCTGAACTATCCAAAGACATGATCCTTATTATCAACCTGTCAGGACGGGGCGATAAGGATGTGGAAACGGTCATAAAATACATGGAGGAGCAGAAATGAACCGGCTGTCCCATGCATTTGAGAACCGCTCCCGTGAACTGCTTATGACCTTCACCGTTGCAGGAGATCCAGACTATGAGACCAGTATTGCCATCATCAGGGCTCTTGAAAAAGGCGGAGCAGACATCATTGAGCTGGGCCTGCCCTTTTCAGATCCGGTCGCTGACGGTCCGGTTGTCCAGCAGGCTGACCAGCGGGCTTTGGAAACGGGGATGAATACCGACCGGTTTTTTGACCTTGTCAGAGATGTTCGCAGCCAGTCAGATATCCCCCTGGTTGTCCTGACCTATACAAACCTGATATTGCAGCGGGACATTGGGATATTTTATCAGGATGCTGCCAATGCCGGAATTGATGCAGTTGCTATTGCGGACCTTCCGTATGAAGAAGCAGGCCCCTATATCGTTGCAGCTGAAAAGGCTGGTGTTTTACCGGTTATGATGGTTAGTACAACTACATCGCCAGAGAGGCTTTCTCAGATCCTGACGGTGAAGAGCGGGTTTATTTACCTGGTTGCAGCGCTTGGCGTGACTGGAATGAGACATGAAACCGATCCTGAAGCGATGCGGCTTCTGACGTACCTGAAAGCTCATACCACCATACCGATAGCCCCGGGTTTTGGCATATCAGACCAGAAGCAGGTGAAAAACTGGGCAGATACCGGAGCTGATGCAGTCATTGTTGGATCTGCCCTGATTAAACAGATTGAAAAGCGGTCAGCCAATCCTGATGAGTTAGTTCAGGCCATTATAGAATTTATCCATTCCCTGAAAAGGTGAAAAACACACATCTTTCAGGGCGCTCCGTCGGAGCCTCCGGCCCGTGTGAAGGGAAGACTGACGGTAAACCGGGAACCCGTGCCCGGGCCATCACTTTCAGCCCAGACCGTCCCTCCATAAAATTCCATTATCCTTCTTACAATTGCAAGCCCAAGACCAGAGGACTGCCGGTCATGCCGTGACCGGTCTGCCATGTAAAACTCATCAAATACATGGAGTATTTCTTCCTGTGTCAGGCCAATTCCGTTATCTTCAACGGTAATGGTCATCACTTCATCATTAGCCTTGGCATATACCTTAACCTTCCCCTGATGAGGCGTATATTTTATCGCATTACTTATGAGATTGTCAAATACTGATGAAGCATCCTGATTGGAAAAGCGGATGGCCAGATCATCCGGAATCTCCATCTCAACAGTCAGCTCTTTTTGTTCAATAAAGAGCCAGTTCTTATCAATTGCCTGTGTGAGTACCGTAGCAGGTTTAATCAGTTCATACTCAGCGGGTCCATCATGACGATTAAACCTGGCAAGTATGAGGATTTTTTCAATCTGTTCCCTTATTGAATACGCCGAGCGGAGAAGGACGCCGTAAAGGTCGCGTTTTTGTTGATCCGGTTCCTCACGCATCAAACCGGGGAGAAGAGCGACCAGGGGAGTTAACGGTGTTTTCAGGTCATGGCCGAGCTGGTTGACAAAATCATCTTTCTGCCGGAGGAGCCGGTTTATCTTAGCCGTCCGTTCCTTAACCCGGTCATCAAGGTCTCGATTCATTACAACCAGGCGATTTGCCAAAAAATCAAGTTCCTGATTTTTATCCTCAAGAGCTTTTGCATATTCATGCAGCTGTTTTTCTGCTTCTTTCCTGGAACTGATATCCCTGGCAACAACCAGAATACCGGGCTTGCCCAGGTACCTGATCAGCATGGTTGATACTTCAACCGGGATATTCTCCCCGGAGACACCAATGAAGACCTTTTCTTCAGGAGGATTTGAAAGAGTTCCGGATAATGAATTATCAACACGTGATTTTACCGGGGAATGATAGTCAGGATGGACATAATCAAGGATTTTGTGCCCAAGGACTTCATCCTCTTTTTCTGCACCGAAAAGGTGCATACCTGCAGGATTCAAATAGAGGACCTGTTTTCCGTCATGCACAAAAATAGCATCAGGAGAGAACTCAACTAAGGTTCGGTACTGCTCTTCACTCTCCCGGAGTGCATAATTAACCTGTACCAGTTCATCGGTTCGCGCCGCAACCAGTTCTTCAAGTTCTTCCCTGGACCTTTTAAGCGCATCTTCTGCCTCTTTCCGGTCGGTGATGTCCCTGACGCATTCAATTGCGCCAACAATCTCTCCTCTGGCATTTCGAAGAGGAGAGGCGACCCCCCATAAAAACGTCGTGCCTTCACCAAGACCAGGCATATACGCTTCACCAACAATTACTTCCCCTTCATGCCTGACATTGAAATAACGATCCTCATCAGCCAAATCAGGAGCAAGGGCCAGATCGACAAGAATCGGCCTTCTCACCCCATAAAAAGGCAGTGCATGCTCATAGTCATCCTTCCCAAGCATATCCTCTGCATCAATTCCGGTCATCTTAACCATCGCACGGTTCCAGAATAGTACCTCTCCCTGGTTGTTGATAATCATCGTAGCATCAGGGAAAAACTCAATGACATCCACAAGTTGCTGTTTTGATTCACGGAGTGCGTCTTCAGCCTTTTTCCGGGCGGATATATCAATAATGACCCCACGTACACCAGTAATGGCGCCATTCCGAAGTACAAGGGAGGAGTGAATAATTACAGGGAACGTTGACCCATCAGGCCGTAGTCCGAGATATTCATTTGGCCTTGATGGATCGCCCTTCACAACCGAAGATGCGGCCTCAATGGCCCTTTCCCTGTCTTCCAGCACTAAAAAATTAAATATAAAAAGACCTTCAAAGGAACGCTCAGGATCATATCCGAACATCATGTAGGCCTGGCGATTTGCATAGGTGATGTTCCCATCGAGAGAGCATTCAAAAATTCCTTCCGGAAGGAGATCTGCAAGATCCTTATATCTTTTTTCACTTTCCCGCAGTTGTTCCTGCGATTCTCGTAATTCCTCTACCCTGAGCCTAAGTTCATCTCCGGATGCAATGAGTTCTTCATACGCGGAAATCATATCAATATTTCGCTGCTCAAGTTCATTTTCGGCCTGTATTCGTTCAGTGATATCCCTGATAATTGCCTGGTACTGAACAGTCCCCCTGATATCAAGCCGGCTGATGCTCATCTCAGCATCAAATACAGTGGTATCAAACCGACGGAATTTCCAGGTCATAAAGACTCCTCCATCCAAAAAAGCAGTTTCAAAATTAGATTCTGCTTTTTTCCGGGTTGCAATCCCGTCAGGCTGGACCTCCGGGGCAAGTTGAACAAAATCCAGACCCATCAGATGGTTCCGATCAGTATTGAACAATAATGCAGCCTGGTTATTGCAGTCACAAATTCGCCAGTCGGACAGGAGAATAATACCATCACGTGCAGTCTCAAAGAGCAGACGGAATTTTTCCTCACTCTCCAAAAGTTGCCGTTGAGACTCTTCAGTTTTTACTGTCTGTTTGATTTTGTGGGCAAGCTCAGCAAATAATGAGGGAGTATCCCCACCTTTCTGGAGGTAAAATGCGGCTCCGTTATTTATTGCCTCAATAACAACTTCTTCCCGGCCCTTCCCGGTGAAGAGAATAAAAGGTACAGTAGATCCTTTTTCACGGTACGTCCTGAGCAGATCAATGCCTGTCATTCCCGGCATATGGTAATCAGAGACTACAATGTCATATGCCCCGGTCAGAATCATATCCACAGCCTCACGACTAAACCGTACGGTTGTAACGGTAAAGCCGTCCATTTTTTCCAGGTATAACTTAAAAAACCCGCAGAAGGACTCGTCATCATCGACGTACAGGACTGATATCATCAATTGCCTATGAACTGTCTGATAATCCTAAGGCACGGTGTTATATCAAGGTTAAGTTACCATAACCGGGGTGACACACTGGCTGATCCGCTATATGCTCTCGAAATATTTCCGTCGGATTTCCCATGGACACGAGTCTCTCGTTCCCTTTTTCCGCTGCGATAATATCCTGCATGTCACGTAAGGTCCGGACCGGAGGTATCTCGCAAAAAACATGCATACCCCGATTTAGGGCATCGATAACGACTCCTGGCCGATACATATTCTGGGGAGCCACAAAGACCGCATTAGCACCAGAGCCCAGGAGCCCCGGTAGTTCTCGTAATTTTTGCTTTGCTATAGAATTCGAAAGAAACGAATATCACTAAATAAAAGATTATCCGAATTAACTCGTACATGGCATATATGCACGAGGGTGATTTATGAGTGATAGAATGGATCGCTCCGAATGCACAGTGTGTGGATATATCTACGATCCTGCTGTGGGAGACTCCGCTTCAGGAGTTCCCCCGGGCGTCTCATTTGAGGACCTGACGGCAGACTGGGTCTGTCCGGAATGCGGGGCGGAAAAGGATCAGTTTGTGAAGGTGAAGGAGTGATCCGATTAAAACGTGTATATGATGAACCTGCACCAGAAGATGGATTCCGGGTACTCGTCGAACGGTTATGGCCGCGGGGTATGACAAAAGAACGTGCACAGATAGTTCTCTGGATACGGGAGGCGGGTGCAAGCACGGAACTTCGGAAATGGTTCAGTCACGATCCGGATAAATGGGAGGAGTTCAGACAGAAGTACTTTCTCGAGCTCTCGGAAAGGCCGGAAGTCATCCGGCAGCTCGTTGATCTGATCAACGAGAACAAGGTAGTTACCTTCCTGTTCGCCGCGCATGATGAAGAGCATAATAATGCTGTAGCCCTGAAAATGTACCTGGAAAAGAGAGGGGATGGATTATAAAAGTAATTATTGACAGGCTTAACTGCGTGAGCTGTGGAACGTGCTGGGAAGCATGTCCGTTATTTTTTGAACAAAATCCCGACGATTCCTTCAGCCAGATTATCGAAAAATTCCGGCTAAATGAGAACTGTGCAGAAGGGACTCCCCCGGAGGATTTGGAAGGGTGCGCCATTGAAGCCGCCGACCTCTGCCCTGCTTCGGTTATTACAGTCGAACAGTAAAGACTCACGTTTTCGGATAATACCCAACCGAAGGGAGTTCTGTGCAGAATCAATAAGGGGAGTGCAACACAGCAGTCCCGGACAAAAATTTATATTTGCAGATTACATTATGAAAATTATGCAGGAACCTGATAGGCCCCCAATGCCGCCGTTTACCTTAGAGACTGCGATACAAAAAGTTCGCATGGCTGAAAATGCATGGAACACCCGTGACACGGAAAAGGTTGCCCTTGCCTACACCCCTGACAGTGTGTGGCGTAACCGGGCCGAGTGTTTCACCGGACGCGATGCCATTATCGCATTCCTGAAACGGAAGTGGGCAAAATAACTCGACTACCGGCTCATCAAGGAAGTCTGGGCATTTAACGAGAACCGGATTGCAGTCCGGTTCGCATACGAGTGGCACGACGATGCAAACAACTGGTTCCGTGCGTACGGCAACGAAAACTGGGAGTTCGCAGAGAATGGGCAGATGAAACTCCGGATTGCAAGCATCAATGATGTACCCATCAAAGAAAAAGACCGCAAGTATCACTGGCCTCTCGGTCCCCGTCCCGAGAATCATCCCGGATTGTCTGACCTGGGCCTGTAATTCTCACCTTTTTCAAATTTTTTTACATCCAGCATCCCTCACGTAGAAAAATAA
>Ga0265295_1006841_pt1 | contig 13532 bp, 11 predicted proteins | sample Munlansysbiofilm_FD_192503 | JGI IMG/M metagenome (GOLD analysis project Ga0265295, IMG submission 192503) | Leachate microbial communities from a municipal landfill in Southern Ontario, Canada - Methane capture system biofilm | ecosystem: Engineered > Solid waste > Landfill > Unclassified ... | reverse complement strand
AAGATTCAAAAGATATATAAAAAAATAGATAAACTTGAACTTGAATTAACTAATTTAGAAAATAGTATTAAAGATATTTATATTAATGATTATAAAAGAAGACAATATAAAACTAAACTGGAATTAATGTTAAAGGAATATTCTTTTTATAATTTATCTTTAGAAAATAAAAAATATAAATTTCTATCAAAATTTTTTATTGACTCACTGGCTACGGTAAAAGAAAAAAATGATTTCTTTGTTAAAAATGAAAAAATAAAAGAAGCAGATTTTTTTTAATCAGTTGAAGAAAATCCTTTAACAGAATCTTAACAAGATGCAGTAGTTATTAATGAAGATAATAATCTTGTAATTGCAGGAGCAGGTTCAGGTAAAACAAGTGTGATAGTTGCAAAAATTGGGTATTTAATAAAAAGAGGCTTTGCAAAACCAGAAAATATTCTTGTTTTAGCTTTTAATAAAAAAGCTGTTGAAGAAATAGAAGAAAGAATAACAAAAAAATTAAACATAACAACTAATGTAAGTACTTTTCATGCTTTTGGATTAAATATTATTGGGAAAGTTAATAAGAAACCAATAATATGTAATTGGGCAACTGATGATAAAATTTTAACTAATATGATTAGAAATATAGTAAAAGATAAATTAAATGATGTAAATTTTTACGAATTATTTAAACAATATTTTCTTGAACATTTTATCCCTTATAAAAATCAATTTGATTTTAAAAACAAGGGAGAATATTACGATTATATTAAAAATTATGATTTACGAACTCTTAATGGAGACCTTGTAAAAAGCTATGAAGAGCTTGAAATCTCTAATTTTTTACGATTAAAAGATATTAATTATATATATGAATCTCCTTACGAACACGAAACTTCAACATCACGATATAGACAATATCAACCAGACTTTTATCTTCCGGATTATAAAATTTATATTGAACATTATGGAATTTCAAAAGATGGTAAAACAGCTCCTTATATAGATAATATTAAATATCTCGCCGATATAGAGTGGAAAAGAGCATTACATATACAAAATAACACTAAACTAATTGAAACATATAGCTATGAAAAATCTGAAGGCCATTTATTATCTTCATTAGAATCTAAATTAAAAGCTCATGGCGTGATTATGAAAGATATTCCTTTTGAGGAAGTATTAAAAATATTCAATGAAAGAAATGGAACAGTAGATAGATTTACTAAACTTATAATTCAACTTCTTCAAATAAGTCATACAAATTATCTTTATTTTTCCAAATATATTCTTGTATTGTTTTTTCAGAAATTTTCATCATAATTTATTACTTTTATATTTGATTGTTTATTGATAAGCATTATATATAAAATGGTCTGAAAATTAATAAATAACTTATAAAATATTATATGTTGGAACAGAGGAATACACCTTATATTGCAATGATTGGCAAATGAAGTATATTCTTAAATATTTAATTTTTACAAAACTCTACAATATGTAGTTCTTTATAAATTTATTGTCTGTTTTATTATTAATTAAAAAATTAAATTATTTTTTAATTAATAATGCTACAATGTTTTATGCAAGAAAAAAATAAAACAGAAAAATCACAATTTAATAATTTACCTGATAATGACAATAACTATTTAGTTTTAAATTATTGTGCAGCAGTAAAATTAAAAAATGAATCACTAATACCAAATATACAAGTGATTTTACGAAAAGTAAATATAGATAATCTAACTGTTATAAAAAATTCCCCTGATATCGTTGTTTATCTCCCAATACCTGAACTTGATGACGTAAGAATTGGTTCTGTATGGAAAAGACGTCAAAAAGTCTTAGATAAATGGAAAAATTTTGATACCTTAGAATATATGGAAGATGTAAATTTTAATTTTGATTTTACTCTTCATAACCCTCGAATAGTAAAATTTAATGAAGAAATAGATTCATTAGGTGATTCTCTTTCAAATATCTATAAAATAAATTTTGAAAAATCTGAAGAAAAAAATATACCTTTTTTTAATAAAACTAATTATACAAAACTAATTAGTGATGATGGTATAACTGTTTTAATCCCATCAATTGAATTATTTGTTTCAACATACACTCCTCAGCATAAAATTATAAAGCAAAGATTATTGCAATTTAATCTTGATGATGCAATTAATGAATTTATTAACTTAGATAATTCAAAAGTTGAAAACCAAGAGTATCATATTGGTTTATATAAAAAATTGGAAGACTCAAATATTAAATTTTTAGCATATGCAAAATTTAATAATATATCAAGAAATAGAATAAGTTATCTTTCTTCTAGTTTAGAGTCTAATTCGGGGAATACAATTTCTGGTTATCAAGTAAGATATCCAATTGTGTTACCTTATCATCCAATTCATTTATTTATTAGTAGTGATGGTTTATGGTTTAATGAAAAAACATTTTTAATTCAAAGAATTTATATAATAAATATTCCTAGTGATATTACTGTTAAAGCTATTGTTGAAGGGAAAATATATAATGTAGAAGAAAAGTTTTATAAACCAGAAAAAAAAGAATCTAAACCGAAGATTATAGAAAGTGAAGAAGAAAATCAAGATCATGAAAATGGAATAACTAATCTTTTAGAAGTTACAAATATAACTGGAATGGATAGTAATAAACAACCAAGAAGAATGGAATCTCTTCATAGAATAAAAACTCAAGTTAAAACTATTGATGATAATAAACCTAAAATAGAGATTTTAAATAAGGAAGAAGAAAAAACAGAATTAATAGAAGATTCTGAAGCTGAAGATAATAAACCAATAGATATTCAAAATGATCAAGAAACTCCAAAAATAAATAAAGAAAATATTGAAAATGTTGAAAATGTTGACGGCTCAGATGCTGAAAAACTTCCATCTGGAGATAACTCTAAACAAATAAAATATTTACCATCTCATCGTGATATTGAAACAAATTTTTTATTTAATCAAATAATAGAAATTTTGAATAATTTTAAAATAGAACAATTTATAGTTGAGTATAAATTTTTAGATAAAAATTTTAGAGAATTAATAAAATTGGAAGAAACTACATTTTATGAAACACTTTTAAATAATGGATTTGATAAAAAAGATTTAGAAAATAATTGGTATAAATTGAAAAAAAGAGAAAATGGTGAACTCAAAGAATTAGGATACCGAGAATATTTTCTAATAGAAATAAAATTAATTGATAAATATTGTTACTTATTAGAAATAGGTAAAAAAGAATCTGAAAGTAGTTATTTGGGTGCAATTTTTAGAGATTTAAGTTTTAATAAATTATCGAATGAAGAATTGACAAAAGTTTTAAAAAAAATTGTAGAAAATGAAGGAAACTACAGCAAAAAAGATCCTTCAATTACTGATGTGAAAAAATTAAAAGCAGTAGATTTAGGAGTTAAATATGAAAAATATTCTCATAAATTTAATGAAAAATTAAATGAATTTGTAAATTTAAAACCAAAAATTAGAAAGAAAATTAAGTCATTAAATGGTTTGAAATAGAAAGTATTTTTATATAACTAATTTATTAAATCTTTATATTTAAGATAGTTAGAAGATGATCAAAAATAATTATTGTTAAATTTGAAAAAAAGATAAAAAAAGTCATAAAAGAGTTTTTTGTTTTGTATGATTAATAAAAATAAACTTTTATTTAAGTAATTTATTAATTATAGGAATATTCATGTTAGATGTAGTGCTTGTAAATAGTCCATTATTCAAAGAGAATAATCAAAGTTATAAAGATGAATATTTACCTCCTATTGGATTAGGATACATTGCTTCTACTCTATATACAGCAAATATTGATGTTGTAATTCTAGATGCAGTTGCAGAAGGTTTAAGTATAGATGAAATAATTAAAGAAATAAATCAATTACAACCAAAATTTGTTGGATTTAATATATTTACAACAAATTATGAATTAGTTAAAGAAATTATTGAAAATCTCTACTTAACTACAACCATTTTAATAGGTGGTATATCTACTAAAGCTTTATACAAAAAAATTTTTTTGTGGGAAACCAAAAATAAATTGAACGTAATTTATGGAGATGGAGAAAAAATTACGTTAGATATAGTAAAACAAAATATAACAGAAAAACCATATGAATCTTTTGAAAATAAGAACTTTTATCTTGTAAGTGAAATATCTAAATATTACATAAAAGATATATCTGAATTAACATTAAATAGAGTTTTTTTTAAATTTGAACCAATAAAAAATGTATTTAATGAATTTGAAGTATCAATAGTTACAAGTAGAGGGTGTATTTATAATTGTGCATATTGTTCCGCAGCAAGTTCAAGAAATAAAGAATTATCTATTCGTGAGCGTGATAAAAAATCTATAGAAAAAGAATTAGCATATATAAAGAATAAATATCCTCAAGTTAAATCAATAAGAATTTTGGATGACTTATTTTTAAAGAATTTAAATTCAATAAAAAATGCAATTGAAATATTTAATAAATTTAATTTTCAATGGAGAGGCATGGCTCATATTAATAGTTTTAAAAATATAAATCAAGACTATTTAAAACAATTGAAAAATTCTGGTTGCTTAGAATTTTCAATTGGAATTGAATCAGGATCTGAAAATATACTGAAATTTATTAACAAAAATACGAAAACTGATGATATAAAGAATACAATAGAGAATATATTAAAAGAAGAAATATCTGTTAAAGCTTATTTTATTTTAGGTTTTCCAACAGAGACATTAGAAGATTTTATTTCAACTTACGAGTTAGCGAAATATTTAAAAGAATTATCAAAAAAATATGTAAATACAGAGTTTAGAATTAGTATATTTAAATTTCGTCCTTATGAAGGTACGAAATTGTATGATTTAATTGTTAAAGAAAATATTAATATAGTAATAGAACATGATAATAATCTAACAGATGTAATTAATAGAGGTAATTTTAATTTTAGTGCAGGTAATTACTCAGAATGTAAAAATTCTGAGCTTAATAGTTTTATAGAAAAAATACATAAATTAAATGATATTTAACTTGCATATTGAATTTGATTGCTAAAAAAATTTGATATTTTTAATTTAATATTTTCAATATATATATCCTTCTCTTTTCTTTTATATACATATATATATGAAGGATGATAAACCGTTTCAAATGTAATATTATTAATTGTTTCTTTTAAAGAATTAGGAATTGAAGAAAGAAATTTTTTATTGTTTAAATTTTTTATTACAAAATTAGCAACTTTATTACCTAAAAGAAAAACAATTTTTGGTTTAAGTGTTTTAATTTCATAGATTAAATTTTCAAAACATGCTTCCATTTCTTCTTTTTCTGGATATCTCAATTTATTTTTTTCATCTAATGGTAAACATTTTACTAAATTAGTTTTATAAAAGTATAGATTATTAAATTCTTTTTCTATACTCTCAATAATTTTTCCACTATTTGTATCATTTGATAATGGTATAGAAGTTTCAATACAGTCAACTTTTTTTGCAGATAATCCCACCCATAGAATATCGGAAAAAGATTGTTTGTCTAAAAGAGGCTTTTGATTATTACATAAATTACAATTCTCACATGAAAATAAGCATTCCATTATTTAATCCTTCTTAAAAAGTATACTTATTATACTATAAAATTAATAAATAAACCTTAAATTAAGAATAATTTTTATATATTAAGTATAAATATTATACTTTTGGAAAATTATGACATTTGATGAATTTAAAGAAAAGAAAAAAATTTTGAAATTAACACATAAAGATTTCGCAGATTTAATAGGTTATTCTGAATCTTCAATTAAATCATGGAAAATGAAAGGTGTTCCTAAATGGGTTGATATTGTTATTGAACATTTATTAATTTTAGATGATTTAAATAAGAAAAGTTGTAAGTATAGGAATTTTTTATAAAAGCTAAAATAATTTATTAGTAACTTTTTTACACGAGTGAATTTTTTTTTATTAAAATAATGAATAAAATCAGAGAAATATTAAAAAAAAGTCATAAAAAAGTCATTTCACTGATAGAATTGACAAATATATAGTTTAAAAATATATTTTGAATTAGATAATCAATTATTATAAAGGTAAAAAATGTCATTAATCCTTCATCGAATAGTAATGCATAAAATTGGTAAAACTCAACATTTAACTGATGCAACACCAACGTATAGAAATGAAATTTATACAAATAATGAAGTTTTAGAAACACTTACAGTATCATTAGCTGAAACATATAGTAAAAAAACTTCTAAAGAATATTCTAATTTTAGAATAGGAGAAAATATTCCTCCATTTAAAACGATTTTGGATAATTATTTAGCTAATACAAATGATGATACATTTTTAATTTTCAGTAGAAGAGCTACAGAACAACTATCAGAAAAGATGAACTCAAAACCTGCATCAACAGGAGGTTTTTTGGTTATTGTTGATTATACAAATATACATAGGTTTATATTAATTGCACTAGTTAATAAAAAGGAAGGATATACTGAAGATAATTTGGATATATTCAGAATTGAACAATTGAATACAGACCAATTAGGAATGGCAGGTTTTATTAATATAAGCAATTATTTAAATGATAATACAGAATATAGACCTCTATCATTTATGAGAGGTACAAGAGAAGTTTCAGATTATTTCTCATCTTTTCTTGGTGCAGATTCAAATATTGAAACTTCAAGTCACATGACAGGAGTATTTATTAATGCATTAAAAGATTTTTTTATTTTTAAAGAATATGATTTATCAAAAAAAGAGCAATTGTCACAAGCAATTTACGCATTTTGTGATGAAAAAAGACAAAATTCTGAACCTGTTAATATAGCTTCAGTTTCAGCTCTTATTGATCCAGATAATCAAAATGAATTTTTTGAATTTACACAAGATGAAGAAAGAAATTATAATTTAAATACAATTATTGAATCAATAAACAAGCAAAAATTAAACAATCTAAAATCTTTTAGTATAAAAGGAGAAGGATTTAGAATTTCTTTTGATAGAGAATTATACAATAACACAATACAATTAAATGAAGATGATGAATTAGTTATTTCAGGATTACCTGAAGATTTTATTCAACAATTAAGACAGGAATTTACAAATCAAAATGAATAAAAATGAATATGATTTAAATTTATTATTACAAAATGCAGAATCTATTGAAAAACATAGTACTCAAAGAAATACTGCATTATTAAAAATTAAATTAAATTCAAGTCATATTAAAATATTAAATAACTTTGATAAAAGTAATATCACATTTTATACAGAAATTATATCTGATATAAAAGGACGAATAAATTTAACTGATTTACAAGAAAATGACATTATAACATTAGATATATCACCAAGTTTTTTAAAAACAAATCTTGATTTTTATTTTTACTTTACTTTTGATGAGTTTATTGAAAAAAATAATACTTCAATATCAGATAAATATTTTTTTATTCTTGATGAAAAAATAACATCTTTTAATAAAGAAAATCCCAAATTAAAAGTATTGGATATTATTATTCAATTGAACAAAGTGTTTAATGATATATCTGATGATGTAGAAAAAGGAACTAAATATACAACTTATACAATTTTTGATACTAAAAAAATAAAAATTAAGAGTAATTTTCAGAAAGAAGATATTGGATTTTTATTAGATAATAATATAAATTTTGGAGAAATAGTTTTTGATTTATATAATGATTTGGAAGTTACTTCTGAGAAAAAAATAAGAACACTTTTTTTTAAAAAAGCTATGGAAACAACTTTTGATGATAAAAATTTAAAAATGTCAGATATTTTGAGAAATATTGCAAAATTATTTGAAGAATATGAATCTCATTATAGGGCATATATAAATTCTTTAGAACCTGAAAAAATTAAACAAAAATTTGAAGATGAACATAATAGTTTTTTAAAGGAGTTAAATAGTATTTTGACTGACGTGCATAATAAAATCATATTTATTCCTTTAGCATTTATTTTTGGTGCGAGTCAGCTTTCATCTAATGATTCAATAAAGGGTATAATAATTATTTTAGGAATGTTAGTATTTACAATTTTTGTATCAACTTTTTTAGAAACCCATGAAAAAGTTTTAAATATTCTAAAAAATAAATTAGATGAAAGAAATAAATATTATAGAGAAGAAGAACCTTCTTTATATAAAAATTATGAGAATAAAATAGAAGAACTTATTGATTTAGTAAAAAGTATTAAAATTAGAATACAAGTAGTTAGGTATTCTAATTGGACTTTAACTTTAATAAGTGCAGCAATTTTACATTATTTAAATTCTTAATTTAACTTAACTTTAGAATAAATTTTTTCTGTTAAATAAAATTTATTTTTACAGCAACAAATATAATAATTATTATCTATTTTAAAAATATTTTTAATACTTAAATATACATTTGTTGGGATTTTGATCCTATGAAAATACTCTAAAGAAATATTGATTAATCTTTTTTGTTGAAAAATAGTTAATTTTTCTTTTTTTAATAAGTAAATCAATCTCAATTGTAATTGTTTTTTTCTTGAAGTAGTTGATTCTAATGTATAAGTTGAATTTTTAATTGAAGATAAACTGTAGTTGAATCTTTTGTTTAAGTAATTAATGAAACCTGTTAAAGAACTTTTTTGACCAGGATAGATCCATAGATAACCATCAACTATATTATCACTCAATTTTGAAATATTAAAATTATTCTTATATTCAAGTAATTTTATAGCGGGAGTTAATGCTAATCTTATTGATCGTTGAGTGGTTTTCTTTGATAAATACTTTTTTTCTAAATATTTATAGTAACTATTTACAATTAGATAATCAGAAGAATTTTTATTGAAATGATTTAGATATGAATCAATTATATTTAAATTAGAATGTAGCTTTTTTGTTTTTTCGTCAATCTCTATTATTTTATAATCATTTAAAAAAATCATAACTAAAAGGTATTTTCTAGTAAATGAAACTTTGAAATGATTTAATAAATCAAAATATGTAGGAAATCTATTTAATACATTTGCTAGCAAATCAATTTTATAAAAAAAGATAAAATATTTTTGAATAAAATTAGAACTATATTCTATACCTTTTCTTTTTCTTAACCACCATGTAAATTGTTCAAAAAAAAGATTTGTAAATTCAGACAAAAGTAAATTTAGCATAGAAATTTTTTTTGATAAGCTATGAAAACAAGAACATTCATAACAAATTCTTCCTCTTCCTGCAGGGAATATATTTTTACAAATTCTACAAATTCTAAATGGTTCTGTAAAACATTTTTTACATATAGGTCTGTTTTCTTTTGAATATGTAAAAGTTATAGTATGTCTTTTACATAAACTACATATATCCAAACATTTTCTATAACATTTGTCACAAAGTAATAAAGTTTCAGTATTTAAATGTCTATTAAAAACATTGTTTTTAGAGTAATTACATTGTGGACAAATTTTTTTCATTCTAAAAATTCTTCAAGTTCATACATTAATATGTCAACTTCTTCCTTAGATTTTGGTTGAATTTTTTTATGATGAATTCTTTTATTTTGAAGAGTTTCTTTTATTTTTAAATTTTTTGATAAATATTTTATAGTAGAAGATTCTGGTATAGCTGTATTTGAACCTAGAAATTGCCTACATGTAATTTTTGATATTCGTAAAAAATTTTCAAATAATTTTATATCCATTTTTAAAAATCTAGAAATAATATGCATTAATTTCATTCTTTCATCAGACTCTAAAATATCAAAATATAAAGTTGCTTTATTTTTAAATAATACATTATCATTTAATTTAAATTCTTCTTTAAGTAGGCTAATGATTCTTTTGTTTTTTTGAATAGCTAGTGTAAAATGTAAAAGAGTTCGAATAGTATAAAATAATTCAAATAAAGGTTTATCTAACAGATTATAATTGGATTTTACTATTTGTTTTTCTTTAATGCAATTATTTAAATAGATTTGTAATTCTAGAGATTCAGTAGAAATATTTTCATCTGAAATATCTAATCTCAAATCGTGACTACAATAACTACAGATATGAAAAGTATCATTAAAGTTTTTTAAATTTGGTGAAAATTGATGATTACATCTTGGACATTTGTTCTGTAAGAGTTGATTATGAATAGGGCAGATTACATTCCAAGATAATCGATTAAAGATATAAAAAATTGTATTTTTTTCTTCAAGACACTTCGAACAAAACTGTAAACCATTTGTTTTAATCGTGTATTTTGTTCCACTTGGAATTATCCATTTCCATTTTTTTAAAGAATCAAGTGGCTCTTTTGAAAAGGTTGACAAGAAGTTTTTTAGTGTTAATCTTTCTATAATTTTTGAATCAATATCTGTATATTCTGCTAATTGATGAATATCTTTACTTTCTAATGATTTATCTATATCATTTAGTATTAATTTAGAGTTATTAAATAGGAAATCTGATAATACATTTATATTTGTACCATTGTTATTTGTTAATCTTAATAGCCATGAACTTATCAATTCATATTTTTTAGGAAAAATTTTAACGGCTAGCATAGCTTTTAGGATTACTTACTTTTGCTTCTTTTAGATAAATAAATTTTTCTATAATATCTAATGTAATCTCTTCAATATCATTAAGAATTGCATATTCTGCACATGCAATTAATATTTTGTGTAAATGCCCTAAATTACCTTGACACATGTCATATAATAATGTTGCTTTTTCTTTTGAAGCTAAATTTGAAGGTTTTTTTAATGGAATTCTTTTTTCAAAACTTTTTAATAAACCTCTAAAATCATTATCTAATTCCCATCTATCTATTTTTATAATATCAAATCTACTAACATGTTGAGCCTCACTATATAAAATAGTTGCAGCTGCTTTTGTACCAACACCAATTATTGCTATCATTAGTTCATTACTTATATTTTTAATAGCATCCATTATAATTTTTTGTTTTAGAGGGCTACCTGTTAAGATATTATGTATCTCATCAAATATAATAGTTTTCACTTGAGAAATTTTTAATAAGTGAATAGCTTGTTGTTTTAGCCTTAATTTAGAATAAGTAATTCTATATGGTGCCCAAAATTGTTCTAAAATTTTCACATATAATTCTTTTTCATCTGAACTTTGTACTTCCACATATATTATTGGTTTTATAGTTTTTATTTCATCATTTGACTCAATTTGAACATCTGGATTCATTTCATGAAATTTTCTTGCAATAGTTGTTTTACCCATATTAGGTTCAGCTATAATAAGTAAACTTTGCATTCTATATTTTTTAGGTTTATTCATATAATTTGACATGATTTGAAATAGTTCTTTTGCTTTTGGGTAATTAATAACAAAAGCTTCATTTATAGCATAGCATCTATCTTTTTTATTTAATTCAAGTAGATGTAAAAAATCTGGATGAATGTGTTCATATGTATTGTTCATTTATTACCTTTTAGTCAAAATCTGGGATATCATTATCCCAAATATCAGATTCATTATTTTTAGGAATACTATTTGTTATATGTTCATTTATGATATTTGTAACTGAACTCTTTTTATTGTTTTTTGCTTTTTGAATCATCTTTTTTTGTTGTTTAGTTTTTTTAATTGATTCATCTATGTGGCTATAAAGTTCTTTATAACCTTCTAAAATATTATATTCATTAAGAATTTTACTGTTAGTTTTTTCGATATTACTTTTTATAATATTAAGTTCTTGTAAGCTCATAGATGGGAATTCCAAGTTTGCTAATCCAACTTTATGATATTCTTGTTGAATATTATCATAAAACCAGATAAACGATATATCTCTAGGATCTCGTTTAAAAATATATTTTGGATTTGAATTGCTACTATCATAGCCAATATCATAACCTCTAATTTTAGTTCTTAATATTTGATCAAAATAAGTTAATCCGTCTATTGTTACACCATTTTTTTGAACAGTTCTTTCAATAGATGGTAGAAAATCAATGGTTAAACTTTCAATATCTCCAGGTATTTGAGGATATCCAATTCCTGGTGTATCTTTTGTACCAAATATACCTTCTTTCCATTTAATATAAGGACTAGTTTTTATACCAGAATGAATATTGTGTTGATATATTTTAGTAATATAAATCAATAACCATTTTTCAAATTCATCAAATGTCATACATGCGTTACCCTCAGAATCATAATCCATTTTTTCTTTTATATTAGAATAAGTTGTTCCAGGAATATCATGAACTTCTGTCATTGTTGTTCCAATAAGTCTTTCAATGTGACCACCATACTCTTTTTTACCTATTGGTCTAAAATTGATATGAATACCATTTGCAAGACAAGCTTGTTCAACAGAAAACGATCTAAAATCGGCACCGTTGTCTGTAAATATATTGTCAAATTTTCCCCAGACATTCCATTCTGTATCAAGTTCAAGCTGATTTAACAATTTGTTTTTTTGTAATATAGCATTTACTATACACATTCCTACAGATACACCACTAGGAGCATCTAATGATAAGTAATAACCAACAATCATTCTAGAGTAAATATCAATAGCTAAAGTAAGCCAAGGTCTACCAATAGAAGTACGATGTTCATCATCAACTATATGTAAATCAACTCTAGTGTGATCAATCTGAACTTTTTGTAAAGGATAATCAGCAGAATATCTTTTTGTTGCAGGTTTAAATTTATCCTTTACTAGGTTTTTACTATTTCTCTTTTCTAAGAATTCATATTGCGTTATTTTATTTATTCTATTTCTGATTGTATTATTACTTGGTAAAGCTAGATTTTTTTCTAAACATTTAATTTTAATTTTATTAATAACAGATTTAATACTAGGTCTTTCTTTTATTAAATAATCATTTTTTATTGTATCTTGGATGATTTTTTCAATATCTTCAGCAATAAAAACAGTACCATTTTTTCTTCCTCTTTTTTGCGAAAGTAATCCTGTAACAGTTCCTGTTGATTTATATCCACTTAACCATCTGTATAACGTTGTAAAATGAATACCTATTTCTTTTGCATGTTCTTCAATCTCTTTTCTGGTTGCACCATTCAATAATGGTCTTATTGCATTTAGTCTTATCTCAATTGTTTTCCATTCATCATCTGCAATGTCATCAATATCTTTAAAAATATACCCATTATCTTTTATCATATTATTAGGAATAGGTTTTATATACTCAATTAACAATCTTTTTGCATCATTTGTTTCAATATTTACACCTATAACTTCATTAAAATCAATAAGTTGAGTTATTTTATAAATTTGACTTTCATATTTAACAAAATTTCCTATGATTAATTGAACTTTTTGCCTATTCAATTTTAATTTTTCATTTTTTATTGTTGTCATAATTCTACTCCTAAATTATCCTCTTCAATATTTAACCAGATAACAGTTTTATTATTTAATGGGATTTTTAAATCTGTAACTAAAACTTTTGAATACATTAAATACCATATATGAGATAGAGCATTGCCTTTTTGATAATCTGTAACATATAAATGTGTTAATAAATATTCAATAGTAG
>Ga0265295_1006840_pt1 | contig 13533 bp, 10 predicted proteins | sample Munlansysbiofilm_FD_192503 | JGI IMG/M metagenome (GOLD analysis project Ga0265295, IMG submission 192503) | Leachate microbial communities from a municipal landfill in Southern Ontario, Canada - Methane capture system biofilm | ecosystem: Engineered > Solid waste > Landfill > Unclassified ... | reverse complement strand
ATAAACCACAGTTTCTGAGTAGCCGGTTCCAGTTGAATCTTAACCTTATTTTGATAATCTTGGGCTAATTCTAACAGTTTTTCTTTATCCAGCTTCTCCACAAATCTATCTATTTTTTTTATTGCAGGGTCAGATAGGTCTAACGAATAGGCCAGGTTAATAATATCCTGGAAAAGTGAAGGACAAAGGCCATCACAGGGTTTAAGATCTAAAAATTTTAGCCCTTCTGGCAAGCTAAAGTTCATTTTTTCAATAAAAGACTCCGCAGAAATTACTTCTAAGGCTTTGAATTCCATAACCTCAGCTCTGGCAGCCATTCCTAAGGGCAGAGCCGGCCCATAACTTATCAACATTTTAGGATGAAATCCTGAAGAAAAAGCCAGTTTAAGTCCAGAACGCCGGAAAGCTTTTTCCAGTTGATTTAAAAGGTCATTATGGGAGAGGAATCTGGCCAAACCAGTTTTCTGATAGGCTGCTCGATACCGGACAGGTTTTCCCAATCCCTCAGTTCTTAATTCAAGACTTTCGGGTCTCTGGATTACTACCGGCTTGGCCTGACCTATCTTATATTCCGGCCAGAAACACGACTGACAAGAGGCACAATTTTTTTCACCGCAAGAAGCAGTGTATCGGGCCTCTTCGGCTGCTTTGAGTTCTTCTCTTAAATATGATTTTTTTAAGCCGATCTTGACTATATCCCAAGGTAACTCCGCTTCGGGATCAATAGTTTTAAGGTAATTTTTATAATCAAGATTTTCTTTTTCAAAGGCCTTCTCCCAGAGGTCAAATCTGAATAGATCCCGCCAGCCATCAAATCTGGCTCCACCGGAGTAGGCTTCTTTAAGAACCCGGCCCAGCCTACGATCTCCCCGAGAAAAAACCGCCTCCAGAATAGAAGTTTTTATCGAATGCTCCTTAAGCTCTACCTTTTTCCAGCGCCTGACCTTGTTTTTTATATAATGCTGTTTTTCAATAAGAACCTGTTCCTCTTCCATGGGCAACCACTGAAATGGAGTATGAGGTTTAGGAATAAATGGTGAAACACTCAAGTTAACCGCCGGTTGAACCCCGCTGATATTCTTACCAAGGTTTACCACCCGACCGATCAAACTGATGATACCTTCAAGGTCTTCAGCAGTTTCGGTGAGAAGACCAATCATGAAATAAAGCTTAATCAGTCGCCAACCATGTTCAAAAGCATAACTGGCCGCTTTCAATATTTCGTCATCAGATATTTTTTTGTTAATGACTTTCCTCAACCGTTCAGTGCCGGCTTCTGGTACCAGGGTAAAACCCGTCTTTCTGAGGCTGTGGATATTCTCTACTATCTTTTTTGACAGCTTATTCGGTCTTAGCGAAGGTAGTGAGACGGCGATTTTCATCCGATCCAAATAGGGCATCAACAGATCAATCGACTCTTCAAGAAAGGGATAATCTCCTGCCGACAGAGCATTGAAAGACAGGTCGTCATAACCGGTAGTTTTAAGTCCATTCAGGACCGTCTGGACTGTTTGATCTAATGGCCGGTAACGGTAAGGGAAATAAAGATTTACTGCCTGGCAGAAACGGCAATTCTGAGGGCAACCTCGGGCTACCTCCACCTGGAGCCGGTCAAAAACAGTTTGAACACCAGGGACGATGAACTTTTCTGGAGGCTGTTGTTTAGACATCGGAAAGATTATTCTTTTTTCTATAGCCTTAGGGAATCCAGTTTCGGCTCTGGGCACTAAAAGAAAACTTTTTTTCCCAGGCTCGGTCCGATAGAAGTAAGGGATATATAATCCGGGGATATTAGAAAAACTTCTGAGCAGTTCTTCCCGGCTATTAGCAGCTGGCTTAGCTTCAAGATACCGATCTATTATTTCAAAGAAGACTTCCTCACCATCTCCAAAGGCAAACAGATCTATAAACTCCGCCAGGGGTTCAGGGTTCAGGGCCGCCGGTCCACCAGCTACCACTAAGGGATGGTTTAGAGTTCTATCTTGACTCAAAAGTGGAATCTTGCCCAGTTCTAAAATGTTCAATAGATTAGTGTTATTTAATTCATAAAGTAAAGAAATACCGACGATATCAAATTGAAAAAGTGGAATTCTGTTTTCCAGGGAAAATAAAGGGGTTTCTGATTTCCGTAGTTGCTCTTCAAAATCTGGCCAGGGGGCATAAACTCTTTCTGCCAGCACTTCAGACCTTTGGTTTAGCAGGTTGTAAAGAATTTTCTGGCCTAAGTAGGACATGCCTATTTCATAGGCTTCTGGAAAGGCCAGGGCAATCCTTAGCTTAACTGCTTCTGGATCTTTCTTGATTTGATTCCATTCGCCACCAGTATAACGTCCTGGTTTCTGAACTTGCCTGAGGAGAAATTCTAAATCCTCAAATTCTATTCTCTGGATCTTATTCATATAAACCTTTATATCTTGTTGCCAATATCTTCAAATGAAAGAAAACCGCCGCATTCTAACATTTATTGCCAGACTACAAGCCAGAAAACTGGTCAGCAAGGATGAGCCCCCATAACTTATCAGGGGCACAGGAATCCCGGTGATTGGAAACAAACCAACCAACATCATAACGTTAATTAAAAATTGGCAGCCTATTAACATAGCGGCCAGAAAGGCCAGGTAAACTCCGGCTCGATCAGCTGAAACCCAGGCTGAAGAAAATAATCGGTATAGAAGTAAAAAATACAGGCTGAACACTATTATCAAACCGAGAAACCCAACCTCCTCGGCCATAACTGCCATGATAAAATCAGTATGCCTGGCTGGCAGGAAACGAAGCTGACTCTGAGTTCCTTTCCGATAACCTTTTCCGGTCAGCCCACCAGAGCCTATAGCAATCTTGGATTGACGCAGTTGATAGCCGGCTCCTCGCGGGTCCTGATCCGGGGTCAGAAGAGTTTCGATTCTTTGTTTCTGATAATCCTTCAGTCCGTAATTCCAGCCCACCAAGCCGATAACCAGCATGGCAATCAAAATAACGGCTAGATGCTTTTTCTTGATACCAGCCAGGATGTAAGTACTCACAAGTATTGGCAGATAAGTCAGGGCAGTCCCCAGATCTGGTTGCAGAGCAGTCAGAGTCGCTGGAAGAACTACTACCAAAGTGCTCAAGAGAAAAGCTTTTAGCGACATTAAGTCTTCTTTATATTCAGAAAATATCCTGGCCAGAACCAGGATAACCACCAGCTTAGTAAGTTCCGATGGCTGAACCTGGAATGGACCTAAAACTATCCAGCTCCTGGTATTGGCTATCTTTTTACCAAAAATTAGAAGTCCCAACAATAACAGGTTCATAAAAATGTATAAGGGAAGAGAAATAGAAAGATATAATTTGTAATCAATCATCAGCGAAATAAGCAAAACTACCAGGCATAATAACAACCAGGTAATTTGTTTCCAGACATACTGGCTGCCCTGATAATAGATAGCGCTGTAGACAAAAATAATTCCTGTGATGGAAATCGCCACCATTAACAAGATGGTGGTAACATCAATTTCCTTTAATATTTTCCGGTCTAACATATTTATCTCTATAGGCTTTAAAAATCTGGCCAGCAATAGGAGCGGCTGTTTGTCCGCCGAGACCTCCGTATTCTACTAAAACTGTAACTACTATTTCGGGGTTTTCCCTGGGAGCAAAACCGGTAAACCAGGAATGGGTTTTGGCCACCTGGCCTTCCTCCCCGGCTATTTTCTCAGCTGTTTTCCGGCTAATAAGCTGAGTGGAGCCAGTTTTGCCGCAGATGTCCAAGCCAGCCTGAAAAGCACCCTGGCCGGTTCCATGATTATTAACCGACTGCCACATTCCTTCAATAACCTTTTCAAAAGTTTCTCTTGGAAGTTGAATCCTTGATCCTATCAGTTCTCCCCGGTTTTCTTTAATCAGAGTTGGCCTAACACTTAGACCTCGGTTAGCAAGAGAGGCAGTAACACAGGCAATCTGAATGGGGGTCACTAACAAGGGTCCCTGCCCTATAGATACCGAGATGGTTTCTCCCGGATACCAGGGTTCTCCCATAGTTTTTCTTTTCCACTCTGAAGATGGGACCAAACCATCTTTTTCTCCAGGAATATCCAGGTTTGTTTTCTGCCCTAACCCCATCTTACGGGCATAGTTGGCGATAACATCTATGTCCATCTGGTATCCAAGTTGATAGAAATAGACATTGCAGGAATCCTTAATTGCCTCGGCCAGGTTGCGCCTACCATGACCTGCTTGATACCAGCAAGAAAATACATTTCCATAAAGCTTAATAGCTCCGCTGCAGAAGAAAGTTGAGTTTTCAGTAATCAATCCCTGATCAAGCCCGGCCAGAGCCATAATAATCTTAAAAATTGAACCTGGAGAATACATCCCTCTGATAGCCCGGTTTTCTAAAGGCTTGCCCGGATCGTTCACTATAGATAACCATTCTTCCGTGGAAAACCTGGTAATAAAACGATTCGGATCAAAAGATGGGGAACTAACCAGGGCTAAACACTCGCCGGTCCTCGGCTCAAGGATTACGATCGCCCCTTCTCTTCCCTGCAATAATTCTTCAGCTTTTTTCTGCAGGTCAATATCAATAGACAGAACCAGACTTTTACCCGGGAGAGGCTCAGTCCGGCTTATTTCTGCTATCGGGCGCCCGCGGCTATCAACCATTTCCACCAACTTACCTTCTATGCCAGTTAGATAATCGTTATATTGTTTTTCTAGCCCGGACTTCCCGACCATCTCTCCAAGCCGCCACTGTTTGTCAGGGTTGGCTTTAATTTCATCTGCAGAGGCTTCCTGAAGATATCCTAAAAGATGAGCCGCAGTTGAACCTAAGGGATAATTTCTTTTTGGTTCGACTTCCAGTTTAAGCTCAGGGAATTCTTCTTTGCGGGCCTCGATTAGAGAAACTTCTTCCAGTTTCAGATTGTCCTTGATAACCACCGGCTGGTAGAGTGAAACAAATTTATAGCGCTCAATTCTTTTCCTCAGCTCTTCCTCACCCAGTTCTAATAAAAGGCTCAGATTGTCAATAGTTTTCTCGTAGTTATCGATAGCTTCTGGCACTAAAGAAAGCTTAAAACTGGGGATATTGTCGGCCAGAATTACTTGCTGGCGGTCCAGGATCAAGCCTCGAGGCGCTACCAGAGGCAGTTCCCTGGTCCGGTTAGCTTCAGCCATCTTCCAGTATTTTTGATGGTCCAGAACCTGAATTTTCCAGTAAGAAGCCAAAACAAGAAGAAAAATTGCCCCCAGAATATATAAGATTATCTTTGACCTTTTGATTAAGACAGTTAAATCTTCGTATATTCTGGACATCTTATTTTATTCTGGCAGCCGGGCTCATCTTCTTAAAAAGACTTATTAGAGAACTGGTCAGAATAGCCGTAAAGACTGGTTGAAGATAAAAAGCTGGATGGCTATAAAGCAAGCTTTTTTTGAAAACTATAGAATAGAAAAACACCCATATGACCAACTGAAGCAAGCTTAAGAAAAACAAAAAGACCGACCTTCTATAAAAATTATTGATATCAAGCTTATGACTTAGCCAGCCGGCCAAAAAGCCGGCCAGAGTCTGACTCAAGCCGGCCAAGCCGAAAACTCCATAAGACATGGCATCCTGAATCAAGCCAGCACAGGTACCCATAATGGCTCCTTCGAGCTCTCCGTAAGCTACTGCCGCAAATAAAACCAGAATAGAAAAAGTATTTATTAGAATAATGAGAGTAGGTTCCAGCTGCCCCAGTAAGGCATATAAAACAACTGCCACGATTATTCCGAGACCCAGAACATAACCTTTTCTGACCAAGTTTTACCTCAAAATCAAATTGGTGTTTTTTAAGACAGCCACCAGCTTTAGTTCGGCTATATTAAAATATGGCTGGACCACAATTTTCTTAAATATTCCCTCATCGAATGAAATTTCAACAATTCGCCCTATTCTAATTCCAGGAGGAAAAACTCTATCAACCCCCGAGGTTAGGATTTCTTCGCCCACTGTTCCTGCTGGAGAAGAAGCCATGACATATTTAACTAAACATCTGCCCTGTCCATTCCCAGAAAGTATCCCGGGCAATTTATCAATACTGGTAACCACCGCCAGTCCGCTTTCTTCAGAAGTAATTAGCACTACTCTGGCTTCATGTGGAGTTATGGGATCTGCCGTCCGTCCAACCAGATTACCAAATCTATCGCAAATCGGGAGATTCTTGACCAATCCATCGGCTGATCCACGGTTAATGATAGCTGAACGATAATAATTAGAACTGTCAAAGCTAATAACTCTGGCCGGAATAACTGAGTCAGATATTAATTGAAGATTGTTTTTTAACTCAAGCTGACTCAAAGTCAGCCTTAGCTTTTCCTGAAGCAACTGATTTTCTTGCCTCAGGAAGAATACTTCCTTTTCTAACTCTTGGCTTTTTTTCTTAAGCTGGCTGAGATTTCTCAAGTCCTGCCAGCCAGTAGTTACGAACTCGTAGGCTCCAACTACTACTTTTTGAACTGGAGTAAAAACCACCATTAGAAATTTTTCCAGCAGGGTTTGCTTACTTCCTAAAGGAACTTGATAAGAAATTAAGAGCAGGTGGAATATGATCAGAAGACCGATGATTAAAAATTGACGTTTTGAATCCTGGAAAGGTGACATTAAAATTCAGTCTTTTATATCACTCCAGAGAAATTTTTCTGAGCAGATCCAGATTGTTTAATAATTTGCCCGCGCCCATCACGACTGATGTTAAAGGGTCTTCAGTAATAAACACTGGAAGTTGAGTTTCTTCTCTAATTCGTTTGTCCAGATTTTTTAGCAAGGAACCACCCCCAGTCAAGATAATACCATGGTCAATGATATCCGCTGACAGCTCTGGGGGGGTTCTTTCCAGAGCTATCCTGATAGCGTTAATAATTGCCGTGATCACTTCTTCAATAGCTTCTCTAATTTCCTGGTCATCAATCACTATAGTTTTAGGAATTCCTTCTCTCAGATCGCGTCCCTTAATTTCCAGGGTCAGAGTTTCATCAAGTGGATAGGCTGAGCCTAACTGCATCTTAATCTGCTCGGCAGTTCTTTCTCCAATCAGCAGATTATATTTTTTCTTTAGATACTGGATGATTGATTCATCCATTTCATTGCTGGCGATTCTTATAGAATGATTAAAAACTACTCCGTTCAATGATATTACGGCTATATCTGTGGTCCCACCCCCAATGTCAACTATCATGTTTCCGGTCGGCTCGGAAATGGGAAGATCAGCTCCTACCGCGGCTGCCATTGGTTGCTCAACTATAAAGACTTCCGAAGCCTTAGCCCTTATAGCCACGTCTTTTACCGCCCTCCTTTCAACCTGGGTTACCCCGGTGGGGATTCCTATCACTATTCGGGGGCGGAGAACAAAACCTCTATTGTTCATAGCTTGTCTGATGAAATAGTCAAGCATTTTTTCAGCAATTTCAAAATCAGCAATTACTCCATCTCTCATCGGTTTGAGGGCCACTACATTATTTGGCGTTTTCCCCAGCATCTCCTTGGCTCTGTTACCTACGGCTTCAATTTTCCCTGTTTGTCTGTTAATTACCACAATCGAAGGCGCTTGAACCACGATACCTTTGCCCTTCAAAAAAACCAGGGTATTGGCAGTTCCCAAGTCTACAGCCAAATCGGATAGCAACCTATCTTTCATCCAGCTCCAGAGACTCATATCTGTCCTTTCATCTTTCTGTATAAAAACTACTCACAATATTTAGCACAAAAAGGTCCAACTATCAAATAATATGAACCTTTTAATCAAGAAAATTGGTCTTGACTTGTCAGTTACTTTTTTAATATACATAGTTAACAGACGAATCACTGGAAAGGAGAGTTAAATGGAGCACAAGCCTTATGTCCCTGAGAAAACAGATATGAAAGAATTTACTCTCCGGGCTATTATTCTCGGCTTAATCATGACCGTTATCCTTGGAGCAGCCAACGCCTATCTAGGATTGCGAGCTGGAATGACCATTGCTGCCACTTATCCGGCAGCAGTCATAGGAATGGCCATTTTAAAAATAATGCGGGGTTCGATCCTGGAAGAGAATATGGCCCGAACAATTGGCTCAATCGGAGAATCGGTAGCCGCCGGGGCTATTTTTACTATCCCGGCCTTTCTTATTACTGGAGTCTGGGCTAAATTCAACACTATTGATGCCTACCTGAAATCGACAGCCTTAATGTTCATCGGTGGATTACTGGGGATTCTTTTCGTGACCTTCCTCAGAAGAATTATGGTTACAGATCCGGAACTGCCCTTTCCTGAATCAGTAGCAGCAGCCGAAATACACAAAGCTGGCCAGAAAGGCAGTGCTGGGGCCAAATTCCTTTTCCAGGCTATGGGAATAGGGGCTTTAATATATGCCCTTGGTGTAGTTCAGCTTTTTGCGGCTTCTAAAGAATTCATAATAAAACTGGGCAAAATCGGTTCCAGCTTTGTCAGATTGGGAGCCAACAAAGAGGCTCCTGCTATTGGGACTGGTGGCCTGGTTAGTGTCTCCGGGCCTGGAATTTTCCCGGCCTATATCGGAGTTGGCTATATCATCGGTCCTCGGTTGGCTTCCCTGAACTTTGCTGGTGGTGTTCTGGCCTGGGGTCTTTTTGCCCCCCTGTTGATGTATTTTCTCGGGCCTCATCTGGCCGAGCAATTTTATGGACCGGCAGTGGCTATGTCTCAAGTACCATGGTCAGACCTGGTAATCGACGTTTGGAAATTCATAATCCGGCCGATTGCCGTCGGGGGGATGTTAGTGGGAGCCGGATATACCCTTTTTAAGATGAGGAGAAACCTGTCAGAAGGCATTAAAAGATCCATAAGTGATGTTAAGAAGGCCGCTGGGCAAGCAGAAGCTACTTCTAGACTTGAAAAAGATCTGAATCCCAGGTTGGTTTTGATTCTGATGGTTATTACAGTAATCCTAATGGTTTTTGTCTACAGGATTTTTACTGGGAGCTATCCACCAGCGATTCTGGCCGCTGTAGTCATGGCCCTGGCCGGTTTCTTTTTTGCTGCTGTTTCAGGCAATCTTGTTGGGACTATAGGTTCTTCCAACAATCCAATTTCTGGCTTGACATTATCTACCTTGATCATTGCCGGCCTGCTGATGGTTTTAATCGGCGCCAGGGGCACCAGTGGAATTATCGCTGTCCTGGGGGTGGCTTCGGTTGTCTGTGTTTCTTCAGCAGTGGCTGGAGAGATGCTTCAAGATCTTAAAGTCGGTCATATCCTTGGAGGAACCCCCTGGAAGATGCAGGTAGGTGATATTTTAGGGGTTATGGTAGCCTCGTTACTTCTCTATTTTCCTTTAATGATTCTACATGGAGCCTTTACCTTTGGCAGCAAGGAGTTGCCAGCTCCCCAGGCTGGACTAATGGCCGCTATTACCCAAGGCATAGTCGGTGGAGAAATGGCCTGGCCACTGGTTATAGTTGGAATGCTGATGGGTTTTGCCCTGATTCTGGTTCGTGTTAGTTCTCCTATGCTGGTGGCTGTGGGCATGTATCTCCCTCTGGAAACTACCTTTGCTATTTTCATGGGTGGAATGATGAAAGGCCTGCTGGAACGGGCTTCAACCAGGCGACAGCTTAATCCTGCTCAGAAAGCCAGGGTGGAGAATGTGGGTATACTGTTAGCAGCTGGTTTAATTGCCGGAGAGGCTCTAACCGGCTTGATCCGGGCAGCCTGGAAGTTCTTCTTCTTACAAAATATCGTCAGTAAAGATATTCCTATAATCTTTAAGCACCCAAGTTACCTGGCAGGTCTGGTAGTTTTAGCCCTAATAGCCTTTTATCTGATATCGGTACCCTTAAAAAATGCCGGAGCTGCCGATGAGCCCCCGCCACCATCAGCAGTTATTTAGGCCGAATTATTCAGAACAGTTTTTTATGATTTTCCTCAAGAATAATCTATCCTGTTATAAAGATAGTAGGTTAAGCTGGTATTAAAGAATTATCCAGGGCTGCTTGATATCTGAGTTTTCATAGGTGTCATTGTGTTGTTTTTAGCCGCTTTTTAAATTAAAATAAATGCATGGCAGTACTCGAAATAATAAAAATAGGACATCCTGTTCTATCGGTACCAGCCAAGCCTGTGGTGAACATAGATCAAACAATAGTGGAGTTGGCCAGCAACATGGTTAACACCATGCACCAGGCTCCAGGTATTGGCCTGGCTGCTCCCCAAGTTAATGTCAGCCTCAGGCTGATTACCGTGGATCTATCTGTTGGTGAAAATAAAGATGAGCTTATTGTAATGGTGAACCCTGAAATAATTGAGCAAGAAGGAGAACAAAAGGCCGAAGAAGGCTGCCTGTCAGTTCCCGGTATTTATGAAAAAGTGTTAAGACCGGCCCGGCTGGCTGTTAAGGGCTATAATCTTGATGGTCAGGAGGTCTTGATAGAAGCCCAGGATATTCTGGCTAGAGTTCTTTCTCATGAAATTGATCACCTCCAGGGCAAACTTTTTGTGGACCGGCTTTCTCCGTTAAAAAGGGAGATGATAAAGAAGCGCCTTAAAAAAGAGCTAGCCAAAGGAACAAATATATGAGAATTGTCTTCTTTGGCAGCCCCTCTATTGCTCTTCCCGTTCTTAGCAACCTTCTAACAGCCGGACATGAAATAAAGCTGGTAGTTTGCCAGCCCGATAAAGCCGCCGGGCGGGGGAAAAAACTAACTCCTCCAGCCGTGAAAACCTTTGCTCAAGATCATAACCTACCCTGCCTTCAGCCCGAAAAAATCAGACAAGACCAGCAGATCTTAGAACAGATTAAAGAAGTCAAGCCAGAGCTTATTGTCGTTGTGGCATATGGCCAGATTATCCCTGCTCCCATTATTAACTTACCACTTTATAAATCGCTTAATGTCCATTTTTCTCTACTGCCAAGGTACCGAGGGGCAGCCCCGGTTCAGTGGGCGATTTTAAACGGCGAAAGATTTACCGGAGTTACTATCTTTCAACTGAATGAAAAGATGGATGAAGGGCCAATTCTTAGCCAGGAAATCGTAGAAATATTACCCAGAGAAAATGCCCATGAGCTGGAAATCAGGTTATCACATGTCGGAGCTAAACTTCTGGTTAAAACGATAGAAAACCTAAAAAATATTGAACCAAAGGAACAGGACCATTCCCGAGCTTCCTATGCTCCCAAATTAACCAAAGAACAGGGACAGATTAACTGGCAGGAACCGGCTGAAATAATTGATCGGAAAGTTAGAGCTTTTTTCTCCTGGCCAGGAGCTTATACTTTTTTTAATGGAAAGAAAATTGAGATAATTTCTGGCTTGGCAACTCAGGGAATTATTCCTGGAGCCAGCCCGGGTGAAATCGTCCAGATCGATAAATCAGGCCTTTATGTGTGCTGCGGCCAGAGAAGCTTTTATTTGATTGAAAAAGTTAAGCCAGAAGCCAAGAAGGAAATGTCAGCTTATTCCTTTTCACTGGGGGCTAAAATCAAACTGGGTTCCAGAATGGGCTGATTTCATCTAAGGTAGGCTCTATTCTTCAATGATATAGTGAATTGGATTAATAGCTTTGCCATTCAAATGAACTTCATAATGAAGATGAGGGCCAAGAGCTTTGCCTGTCTTGCCGACATAACCGATAACCTGTCCTCTTTCGATCTTCTGCCCTGATTTAACAGCATATTTATTAAGATGCCAGTAATGAGTAGAAAAACCATTGCCATGGCTGATGGAAACAAAATTGCCCTTGTATTTATCAAATCCTACTTGAACCACTACCCCATTAGCTGTGGCTACGACCGGATTATTCAGATTAGTAGCTATATCCAGGCCAGAGTGGAAGGCATTCCTTCCGGTATAGGGATCAATCCTGGGCCCAAAGGTAGATGATACCCAACCCATGGTTGGCCAGATGGTCGGGGTGGTAGCTAAAGTTGTACTTTGATTCTCGAAAAAATGCAGCATATAACTAAGATTCTTTTCAACCGCTTCAGCCCTCTGTTTTATAGTCTGAATAGCTCCCCGTTCCAGGTTCCTTCTTTGGGGGCTAAGGTCAATTCTCTCCCCCCCACCAAGACCAGGTTCACCTTTCAGATTATCTGGTGATTGCACACCGGCCAGAATATTAATCTTTCGAGCATATTCTTCAAAGCTACTGATTCTTTCCTTCATCTGAGCGATAGTATTTTCATAGGTGATAATCATTTCCTTCTGAGCAGCTACCTCCTGTTGCAGTTCATGATAATCGGCCTTGGTCATAGTCATAGAGAAATAATCTATCAAGAAAAATATAAAGAAAATAGTAAAAGCTACTCCCGTCCCGATAATCAACCCGACTGCTCTTTTAGGCAAATTTATTGTCCGGAAGCTGGTTTTCCAATTAGGAACTATAACAATTGATATAAATTTTTTAGCCATCTTTTTTCCTTTTTAATAGCATAGGATAGATCTTTTTGTCAAGCCTCATGGCAAATTCTACTCATTATACTATTGTCCAGCCTAAATTTGACTATTTCTATTATTATTCAATTACCTTAAAAATTACATCGTGTTCTCTGACAGGCATATCAACCTTGAAAGCAACCTCCTCACCATCTATAGCTTCTTCCACCGGTCTGTGTTCTATCTGCATGGATTCAATCTTCTGAAAGAAATCTGTGCTGTGCCCCTTGATATGGATCATATCGCCAATTTTTAGACCTCTACCGGTAATCTTGGCTACTCCAACCTGAATCCTGGAAAAATAATGAGTTATCCGGCCGACTTCAACCTCCTCCATTTTTAACCCTCCTTATAAATTTTTCTACAAGATAACAAAAAAATTGAATTTCATCAAACTTTTTTTATCCTCCACAGAGAACTGAACCTCCGTTGACATTCAGAATTTCCCCGGTTATATGGACTGCCAGGTCTGATACCAGGAAAAGGATAGGTCCGGCAATATCCTCAGGCGCTGGTATTCTCTTAAGAGGAATTGATTGCCTAACCTTTTCTTTGTAAGCAGAATCGCTGAACACTTCCGTACACATATCTGTATCTGCCCAACCTGGAGCTACACAATTAACCCTGATATTGTCTGGAGCTAATTCCACCGCCAAAGATTTGGTTAGAGAAACTAAGGCCCCTTTACTAGCCGCATAATGAGAATGAAAAGCCTCTCCTCTGACAGCTGCTGTCGAAGCCACGTTGACAATCCAGCCTTGTTGGTTTACCTTCATCAGCTGAACTGCGGCATTGGTTACATAATAAACTCCATCCAGGTTAACTGCCATGGTCTCCCGCCAGACTTCTTCTGGCATATTTCCCATTGCTCCATAGGTCCAAATCCCAGCATTGTTGACCAGGATATCTAGCTGGTTCCAGCGGTTAGCGATTTCATTGACCATCTTCTCAACTTGATCTCGCTTAGAAATATCAGCTTGACACAGGAGGCCGTCGCGGCCGAATCCTTCCACTACTTTTTTTACTTCCTGAGCTGCTGGGGAGTTGTCTTTATAATGAATAGCAACATCGGCCCCAGCCTCTGCCAGAAGAATAGAAGTGGCCCGACCTATTCCTCTGGCACC
>Ga0265295_1006839_pt1 | contig 13533 bp, 11 predicted proteins | sample Munlansysbiofilm_FD_192503 | JGI IMG/M metagenome (GOLD analysis project Ga0265295, IMG submission 192503) | Leachate microbial communities from a municipal landfill in Southern Ontario, Canada - Methane capture system biofilm | ecosystem: Engineered > Solid waste > Landfill > Unclassified ... | reverse complement strand
ACAATACAAGCAATAGCCCACACCACAAACATTATAAAGGTTTTATTGTCGGTTAAATCGTACCCAAACGGGAAACCTGCCCAAAATTCGCCAAATGCAAATTTCTGCACAACTGGGCCAAATACTAACCCTCCCAAAAAAATTGCCAAAGCAGTAATAAAACCCCATAACCTAAACGATGGATTGCCATAAGCCCCATGCAAACCAGTTAAAGTACTAAACAGCAAAGCGATAGACATTAGGATAATATGCGGCAATAGGGCCCATGCGGGAACTGCACCTTTATATCTTATAACAACAGGCTCATCGGGAGGCAACACGATTGTTGTCCCCTCGTAAGAATTTTCGAGCTCAATGTAGTACGCTAATTTTGCTGCCTTTTGACTTACCTCTGGAAGATACGAAACAAATACTCCCTCCTCGGGCCAAAATGGCGGATTAAGCTCCCATTCTTTATCCGTTGGATAAGGGCGATGATATAACCGAGCTGACCAATCCCACGACACGGGCGGCATTTCTATCTTCACCTCTTCGTCGGTATACCCGCTGCGAGGAAGTGATAGGCTTAAAATAGTGGTATCGTTTATTTGGGCGCTAACCTTTTTAGGATAGGTGGGGCCTGTATACCGTTGAAGTACAAATGCCGACCCTGTAATTAGCACAGCCGCAATCCACAAGTAGAAAACTCTTTTCATATGCTTATTTTACCGTTATAAATATTCTATACTAACCCCAATTATTCATCTTTTACAAATTTGATGAATAATGCGGGCTAATTGAAACAAATTTGAATAATACCAAAAATATAGCTTAACGATGAAACCACTATTATAATTGAATCAAAAACACCTTTACGGTATCCTTACGTTTCACCTCAACAGAAACAGTCATGCCAGAGGTTAACTCCTGAAGCCTGTACATATAATCATAAATATGCCTCACCCTCTTTCCATCAATGGCAGTAATTACATCGTTTTTTAGTATGCCCGCCACCTGTGCAGGCAGGTTATCGGTAACAGCTAGTACCCTCAATCCGTCGTTATCAGATCCGCCAACATCGGGCATAATGCCCAACCGCACCTTAAGCTCATCTCCATGTTTAGATGCCCTATGTTTAGGTCCCGATTGTGTAAAAGTGGGCTTTAAATCACTACTAGCAATTTCCTCTACCACATCGTAAATATAATTTGAAGCCTGCTCCATGCCATCAAAGTTTAACAAATCGACCTTATCATTTGGTGTATGGTAATCGGTATGTGGCCCTGTTGAGAAAAACAGAACGGGAATATCATGAGCATAAAAACTAGCATGGTCGGATGGCCCATAACCCTCAGGTGATAAGGCGAGCTGAAAACCGTATGACGTATTAATCTGTTTAAGCATTTCGTCAAACTCGACCGATGTTTTTACCCCTCCTACCTGAAGTTCTTTCGCTTCATTAAGCCTACCCAGCATATCGATATTAATCATGGCAACAATTGAATCGCGAGGGACCAGAGGGGTTTCGACGAAGAACCTCGAACCCAGCAAACCCAGCTCCTCGGCAGCAAAAGCAATTACCACCACGCTACGGCGCGGTTTATTAACCGCTAATTTCTGGGCAATTTCTAAAATTGACGACACCCCCGAAGCGTTATCATCGGCACCATTGTGAACCGCCAGCGTGTCGGGCATTCGGCTCGAGGTGCCCTTACCGCCCATACCCAAGTGATCGTAATGTGCACCTATAACAACAAACTGATGCCTTAACAATGGGTCGGAACCCGTTATCATCCCAACAACATTCTGAGTGTTTTTCTTTATTGTAACCACATTAGTACGTGCACAAAGATTATTACCAACTACCAGCGGGTTGGTTCGACTGCCTGTTGAAAAATAATTTTCGAGCTTACTGATATTCCAACCAGTTGATTTTAATATTTCGTCGGCAACATGTCGCTTAACGTGTATTGCGGGAATCCCAACATCAAAACTTTTCCGTTTGGTTGAGATTAGGTTATCGGCTTTATCGTACTTTTTACCCGAAACAAAAACAACACCAGCGGCACCATTATCCTTGGCAAGCATCACCTTATACCTATCGGAGCTTACCTGCGCTAATTTATCATTATACGATTTACCAAATGGATGCCCCCTTAAAATCACAGCCCACTTATCGGTAGCATTGGCCAAGTCGTAATCGTTCCAAATTAGCGTGTCCGAATCGATACTTAATCCGTACCCAACAAAAACAGCTGGAGATGAAATTGAGTCGGATGCAGAAAAAGGGTAAACCGTATAATCATTATCCAAAACAAAGGTCTTACGGTTTACCCTAAGGGCATTTCCTTTACCCACATCCTGATAATCAATAAATTCTAAAAACTGGTAGCCCGTTCTATTAAGCAGTTCAAGACCATTTAGCTCGAACACATCCTTAATATACTTGGCCGCAACCCTATCGTAGGCTGAACCTGGCTGCCTCCCCATTAGTGAATCCGAAGCCAAAAAATCGACATGTGCAAAGAGATCCTCCTTAACTATTTCGGGGTTAATTTTGGGCGATTGCTTACATGAGTAGGCAATGCAAAGCACTAAAATTACGACTAATCGTGCAGGTAAACGCATTATTCTATACTGTAAAGTTCATACTACTTAATCATCGCAAGAAAATATCTAGCTACTCATAACGTGCCTATTATTATGGCATTCGCGAATCGCTTCGCTTGCTTCTACGTTATTACTCGCTACGCTCGTGAGCTAAAGGTTCTCGCTTTACAAACAGCCATTTACAACTGGTAAATTGGCTCTGCCTTTGATGCTTTAGCTCGCTGAGCACCATTTCACAATGGTTCTTATCAAAGATATAAAAACAAAGGATTTTCTTATAAACACAATTTATTACCATATCAATATACAAACCTACGGTAAAAATGTGTAAGTTGCAATAGAATTAAACTCTCTTTACAAGCTAGTAAACAGCGATTATTTAAACGTATTTTTGTAATATTGCATAATAAGACACCCCAAACAGAGGACATATGAAAAGGCTAATTTTTAGAGTGCTACTAATTGCTTTTACAATTACTAACATCTCGCAAAAAGCAAACGCATGGTCGGAGCACCCACTATTGGCGTACCCAGTTCTATCATCCATAGAACAACTTACGAACGAAAACCCCATAATGGTAAAGAGCCTAAAAGCCTTCCTAATAGAACAGGAAAAAGAGCTGGAAGTATTTTTTCGAGAGCAGGAAATTTGGCTATTAGAAAACCTATCGTACTACCCTGCGCTTCCAGAACATTTACGCTTTAAAGCAACGGGTAACCCCGACGATATTCTCGAAAGATTTTTTAAAGCCATTAGGTTAAACCCAAATGCTAGGATGAGGTTATACCAACATCTGCTACCCAACGAGCAGGTTGCCGACAGGCCAACAATTGATCCAAAATTTCTCACAACGCTGGAAGATGTTTCGGGATTACTAAAAACCAATTACATCGAACTTTTTGAAAACGACTCGATAAGTCCAATGGCAGTACTACTCGCTGCTAACGATGAACCCGATTACGGTTTCGACTTAGGGCTATTTAAAGATAATAACACGCCACAGGGTGATGAGTACGGGTTTGGCGAACAACCCTTTGGCGATCCAAACCTTGCGTATGGCAGCCAAGCTCCTTTCCACATGGGGTTTTACCATGAGGCAAGGATTGTTTTCCTCTTTGGCTCGTTTCTAAAGAAAACGCTTCCCGAAATGCGTATTAATCAATTTAAAATGTTGGCCGAATTTGCTTTTAAATCCGATAACCCATACTGGGGATACAGATTCATGGGCTGGGGAATGCACTATCTAGGCGACCTGTCGATGCCTTACCACACCGTAGCTCTTCCGGGGGTTAGCGCACTAAAAATGATTTGGACAAATATTAAGGCCATGCTAGGTTTTCCAAAGAGTAAGGATGATGCCGTTCAGCTTGTAAGCAATAGGCACGCTGCAATGGAAGAGTTTCAGTGGCAAGTGCTACGCCAGGCTTACGAGAGCAGTAATTTTGACCACCTGCTATTAAGCTCGCTACAAACCCCCATTGATATGGTGGAATACTACGATAACTTCCCCCGTGAAGTGGCAGCTAAAGAATCGGCAGCCAAAGCAAAAATGGTTGATAAGATGCTTGAACAATGGATGCCCGCAATTCTAGTATCCAACCCATCTTTTGAAACACCTGGTTCGACGGAATTATCGAATATTATTGAGCTAACTAAACAGGAAAAGGGCGAACAGGGTATTACCGAAATGACAGATGTGCTGGCCGATATCTTTAGGTCGTACAGCATGCACATACAAAGTTTTTACCATAATATTATGGATAAATAGCTATAAAATTGCGGAATTGGCACGGGTTTGTAATCCTTGTCAGCAAAGGATTTAAATAAGATTGTGAACTATATTTATTATGTTTGTAATAATTTATTACAAACCATAATTAAACATTTTTGATATGAGCGATTTACTAATTCAAGGGCTTATGTGTATCATAAGCTTACCAGCTGCATATTTTATCATCCGATTAATTTTTAAAGAATCAATCGTATTCATACCTGGATACTTAATGGTATGCTATGCCATATTCGTTACTTTTTTTGCTTTTTGGGAAGCTACATTAGGAATAAAATCCGCACTTTGGATTGTCCCTTTGGTATATGGTGTTGGTATTGGTCTCTTACTTATTATAAAAAACATACTAGAGAAACCTTTAAAAAAATCAATACTGCAGTTAAAAGATATTTCACAGGGTAATTTACGTGTTAGTATAAACCATACCGATGTTAAAAATGAATTAGGGATACTCAATAATTCTATATTAGAGTTATCGGAAAACTTAAAAAGGATTATTGGCGATATAGCTTCAAGTTCGGAGAACCTTGTTTCTGCAAGTCAAAAAACAAGTGATTCTTCAGAACAGCTATCGCAAGGAGCTAATGAACAAGCCAGTTCCATTGAAGAAGTTTCATCAACCATGGAGCAAATATCAGCAAACATTCAACAAAACACAGAGAATTCGCAACAAACTGAAAAAATCTCTGATGAAGCTAACCAAGGCGTTAAAATAGTATCTGAAAGATTACAAAAAGCAGTTGAGGCAAATAAAGAAATTGCTTCGAAAATTACCATAATTAATGAGATTGCATTTCAAACCAATCTTTTGGCTTTGAATGCAGCTGTGGAAGCAGCCAGAGCAGGAGAACATGGAAAAGGGTTCGCAGTTGTGGCAGCAGAGGTCAGAAAGCTAGCTGAGAATAGTAAAAACGCTGCTGAAGAAATAGTTAACCTTTCACGATCAGCGTTGCAAATAACAGAGGAAGCAGGTCAGGTCGGGATAGAAACTATTCCTAAAATTGAACATACCTCAAGATTGATTCAAGAGATATCTGCTGCAAGTATGGAACAAAACAACGGCGCAAGCCAAGTTAATAATACAATACAACAATTGAATGGAATTGCACAGCAGAATGCTTCATTAAGTGAGAAATTCGCCACTAATGCCGAAGTGCTAGCAGGTCAGGCAAAACACCTCAGAGGAGCCATCTCATTTTTTGAGGTTGAAGCAACTCAAAAAACATAAGTTGTAATAACTACGCACCAGTAAAAATTGGTAACCTCAAATAATCAACGTGAGCCTAATACTAATCAAAATCGATGGTTAGCTGCACTGGGCCAGAAGTCTCTTCATCTTCAAAATTAGAGATTGTAATACCCAAAAGCCGCACCGCTTTTGTTGGGTTAGCCATTTGCAACAGCTCGGCAACCACACCTTGAATGCAGTTCCGCTCTGTTATGGGATGCATAAATGATTGGGAACGGGTAATCTGCTCAAAATCGCTAAATTTAACTTTCAGGGTAATAGTCCTACCAAAGCGACCGTGCCTAACAATACGTTTCCACAGCCCCTCCTCAAGCTCTGTAAGAGCTTCGAACATATCCTGCTGATTGTTTAAATTTTGCGAAAAGGTGCTCTCGATACCCACCGATTTCCTCTCACGATGAGGTTGTACTGGCCTATTATCAATTCCACAAGCTACCTGATAAAAGAAGTTACCCATCTTTCCAAAGTTGCGAATTAATATCTGTAGGTCAGCTTGCTGCAAATCCTTACCACAAAACAGGCCCAGCTCATGCATCTTTTCGGCAGTGCGAGGTCCCACCCCAAAAAACTTTTCCACGGGAAGCGTCTCAACAAACGGCAACACCTGACTAGGTTTAATAATAAACAAACCATCGGGTTTACGGTAATCCGATGCGATTTTAGCTAAAAACTTATTCACGCTTATACCTGCCGAAGCGGTTAAACCAGTGGTTTCACGTATCCTATCTTTTATTTGATATGCAATTTCGGTAGCCGTTAGCATTCCTTTTAAATTGGTGGTAACATCCAAAAATGCCTCATCAATGGATAAAGGTTCTACCAAGGGCGTGTACTCACGGAAAATATTCATTACGGTGGCAGAAACTTCCCTATAAACATCGAATCTGTGAGGCACAAATATCAGTTCGGGGCATTTCCTCGATGCAACCACAGAGGGCATAGCAGAACGCACCCCAAATTTACGCGCTTCGTAGCTGGCAGCCGCCACCACACCACGGCCGCTACCGTGTCCAACAGCAACGGGTTTTCCGCGTAGTTCAGGATTATCGCGCTGCTCTATGGAAGCAAAAAAAGCGTCCATATCTATGTGGATAATTTTACGCACCTCGCTGTAAGTTTAATGGATTTGTTTTAATTGCGAAACGGATTAGCATATGGCAGGGTAATCGACCCAACTATCGACTAATTTATCGGGTTTTACATCTGCCCATTTATCAACCTTAAAGCGCAAGCAAACAATGGATGCCGTAGGCAAGCTATTAATGGATGTGGGTAAAAAATGGTTCACAAAATCTGATGCGCCGGGGTTATGAGTAATTATCATCGCATTGTCTGTATCATTGGAAAATGCTTTTACAATCCTTAAAATATTTGCAACATCTGGCAAGTACAAATCAATATTCTCAACTACTCGCTGTAGCGGCAACCCCAAGGTTTTACAAATTACCATTGCAGTTTGCATGGTTCTTAGTGCTGTGCTTGATACAATGTGCTGAAGCGAACCTAAATCTTGGGCATTTGCCTGTACAACCTTTTTCGCCTCAGCCAAACCTCCGGGCAACAGGGGCCTATCAAAGTCCGGCATACCATAATCGCCCCACGATGATTTTGCATGCCGCATAAGGAATAGTTTCTTTTGGGTTTTCATGTCAAAAAATATTAAAATCGATACCAAAAACGAGCCGAGGTTTGTTATTTCGAGCCTCTCGATATCGAGTAACCATATTCAAATTATTGGGTTCATTAAAATAAGTATAATTCTACAAATAAACAGGGTATAAGCCTAAAATATTGAATACTTTTGCTAAAAACATTAACCATGGATTACCAGCAAACCCTAAGCTACCTATTTACGCAGCTTGCCATGTACCAACGGGTAGGTAAAATTGCCTACAAGGCAAATTTAAACAACACCTTAGCGCTCGACAACCTGTTTTCGCACCCGCACAAAAATTTTAAAACGGTACACGTAGCAGGAACCAATGGCAAGGGTAGCACCTCGCATATGCTGGCATCAATTTTACAAAACGCTGGATATAAGGTTGGCCTTTATACCTCACCCCACCTAGTTGATTTTAGGGAACGAATTAAGATTAATGGAATCCCCATTGATAAGGACACCGTAATTGATTTTGTTGAAAAAAACAAGAGCATATTTGCAACCATGAAACCTTCATTTTTTGAGATGACGGTTGCCTTAGCTTTTAAATATTTTGCTGAACAAGAAGTAGATATAGCGGTTGTAGAGGTAGGGCTTGGTGGAAGGCTCGACTCGACAAACATAATTAGTCCCGAGCTATCAGTTATTACAAATATTGGGCTAGACCACACGGATATGCTAGGCGATACGCTAGAACTTATAGCCGCTGAAAAAGCAGGAATTATAAAGCCCAACACCCCAGTAGTAATATGCGAAACGCAACCTGAAACTCAGAATATCTTCATCAAGATAGCCCACGATAATTCAGCCCCCATAGCATTTGCCGATCAAAACTACAGGGTTAAAACGGCTACCCTTACCAATGGTAAACAGGAGCTTAGCATTTTGCACCAAGATTCGAACCAAACACACCGATACAAGCTTGACCTGCTGGGTAGCTATCAGCAAAAAAACTTTCTCGGTATACTACAAGCCGTAAAGATACTAAAAAGAAAAGGTTATGATCTCGATAATGGGCATATTTTAGAAGGAGTGGCCAATGTGATTAAAAACACTGGGCTTTTAGGTCGATGGCAAATACTCGGCACTCAACCAGCAGTAGTTTGCGATATGGGGCATAACGCTGAGGGGCTAAAGCATGTGGTTAACCAAATAAACAGCACGCCACATCAAACCTTTCATATGGTAATGGGCATGGTAAACGATAAAAATATTGACGAAGCGCTTAAAGTCCTTCCCAGTGTTGGGAAGTACTATTTTACACGGGCAAAAATACCACGTTCGCTCGATGAGCAAGAACTACTAGAAAAAGCTAAGCATTTGGGGCTACATGGTGAAAGCTATCCTAATGTAGAGGAAGCCCTTAGAAGTGCAAAAAACAATGCGCTCGAAGATGACCTGATAGTAATTGGAGGCAGCACATTTATTGTTGCCGAAGTGCTGTCATTAGAGAATGAAAAATCTAAATTAGCTAGTCCGTTTTAAGGCCAAACATAATGGCAACACAGCCGCTTTCAACCTCCTGGGATGTATCGGAACGCTCACACACTTTAACCAAAATTATTAGCTGCTGGGTAGCTTCAACCTTAAAATCCCACGTGGGTTTATACCCATTCGTTTTGTTTGTGTAAAGTACGGTGCGTTCAACATCCATTATCTGAAACTCAACATTGCACAATGACTCTGATCCACAAACTGCAATACGATACTCCTGCCCTGCATAAAATGTTTTAAACAGCTCAGCATCCTCACCTTCACTCAAAATAGCAGCATTATAGTTACCATCATGAGTATATGGTTTAAGCTCTAAGCGGCAAATCTTTTTAGCGAAGTTTTTACATTGCGCCATTCCGTTAAAAGAGGTAAAGGCTAATGCACTAGTTAAAAGAATAATAATAACAGATCTCATATCGTGTGCAATTTATTACATTATATACTTATCTCGAATTTCATTGGTTTTATCCTTAAGCTCTTGGAAAACCTTAGGATCAACCGACACCACATTTTTCCCCCGCAATGTGGCTACGTGAGATGAATCGTTAATCACCTCAACCTGCGAAACGGATATCTGAATTTTATCATACACCATACCAAGCTCTTTAACATCACTTAATACCGCCTGGGCATCGGAATTATCATCATGCTGTTCGAGCAACTTTATAATGTTTGAAAGAGACATCTTTTGGTCTATTATTCGCTCAACAAGTTCAAAATCGGCACTCTTAGCATTATCAACCAAAGCAGTAGCTATGTAAAGCCCTTCAATCCAACCCCCAACCAAAATAATTGCACCAATGGCTATCCTATCATTTTCTTCTAAAATGGAGTTTGTATTGAGGAAAGTTTCGGAAATGATATCCATAATAACATCCCTGTTATTAACGTTTTCTTCAAGGCGTTCGATAACCGTATTATCAATAGCGTTGAGTATACCCAACCCCTCGGCTAACTTTTTGGAAGCGGTCATGTACTTGATTGATGCCTGCGTTTGATCATACAGGCTAGCATAACTTAAGTCGGTGCTATATATGCCTAAATTTAACGCCATGGCTTTTGTTGTGGTGTACCTAGGTAAGTTTTCAACAGGGTTAAGGACCTCAGAATTATAGGTCGCTCCAGATCTTTTTAAAATCAATGCCGTTTCGAGAGGCGATGGCAGCGAGTAAAAAATTTGACGAGCGGTTTGTACGCCTTGTTCTGCCATATCAACCGTCGAAAGCTCTTCAATATCAACCTTTACCCTTTTCTCCTTCGGCGAATCGGATGCACAGCTGAACATAAAACCCGCCAACAAAGCAGCCAAAAAAACAGAGTAACTCCTTTTCATTAACCGGACAATCATATTTCCTACGTTTTGGGTTTTTCTAAAAAGTAAACTATCAACTAGTAAAAGTAATAATTTTTTTTCATTCAAAAAGAATCTATTGACTTTATATCAATTTATATCGCTGAAAACCCGCAATATGCTCAATGATTTGTATTTTTGCACCATAAAAATAGTGAAAAATATGGGAAGTGAAAACGGTGTAACTGACAAAAACAGGCAAGCTAAGCTATTAAAAATAATAGAGCAGGGTTCTGATAAGGTTATTTTGTCGATGCTAATTGATTTAAAAGAACATGGCGAAATCTTTTACCTAGAAACACTGATGGGAATGGCCATAGGGGGCAAAAGTGACACCCTAAAGAAAGCCATCATTAGGTTTATTTCAGATGTCAAGGCAAAGGATGCCGCTCCTGTTATTGCCAACTTTATTCGAAAGAACAAAGGCAACAAGGAGATTATTAGGTTAGTAGCAGCTTGCTGGCAAAGTGTACTTGACTTTAGTAATCATCTCGATACTTTCTTCGATATTTTTATTGAGTCAGATTACGAATGTTCTTTTGAAGCGTTTACTGTTATCGAGAATAATATTAGCCAATTAACAACCGGTGAGCTATCTAGGTATACCACAAAATTAAACCAGGAAATAAGCAGCACGAGTAAGGAGAAACAACCGCTATTACAAGAAATGGTTCGCCTACTGGACGAAACGAAAAAAGCGGCGCAACGGCCGCTCTAAATATAGCTCTTATCGGCTACTACCCGTGGCTAGAAAAGTATTTCATAAACTGGCTTCGCTCATAAACATCGGGGTTGCCTATTTCACCATAATTCATCATGCCGTTAAACTGGGAAATTGAGCCATAATTATGAGCATCCATCCACTGCTCAACTTCGTTTAGCATTGTTTTAAGATACGCCGCCCCGTTTTTGTATATCGCTGAGCATACCTGCACGCTGGTAGCACCAGCCAGTAATAATTTTACGACCGCTTCACCATCATGCACACCCGTAGACGCTGAAACGTCGATTTCTGGAACAGCATGACTGGCCATTGCTACCCAACGGAGCGTGTCGCGCAAATCGTCAGGGTTGCTAAAAACCTCGGCAGAAACCACCTTCATCTTATTTATATCGATATCGGGGGCAAAAAACCGATTAAACAGCACAACTCCCTGAATTTTCCTAAACCACAGCTGCTCGATAATACGCAAGGGATTAGTAAAATGGTGCCCAAGCTTAAAGGTAATAGGTATTGACACGATTTTACGTAACTTTTGGGCAAGGGTAAAGTAAATCGTCTCGTAATCAGCCGCCTTTTTTTTACTATCGTTTGGTAGCACAAATACGTTAATCTCAATGGCATCGGCACCAGCATCCTGTATTCTGCTGGCAAAATCAATCCAATTTGAAGCTGAGAAACAATTTATACTAGCAATTACAGGTATTTTCACCTTTTGCTTTGCTTCGGAAATAAGCTCTAGATATTTCTCAACATTATTGTCGGTAACATAACTTTTCAAGTAGTCCTCGGCTCCAGGATAATCGCTATGAACCGATAACGAACCAGCCTCATAAAGAATCTGCTCCTCAAAGAGCGATTTTAGTACAACTGCCGCTGCCCCATTATCCTCAAGTTCAACAACAGACTCAACGTTTGATGTTAGTCCGGAACTACTTACAATTAAAGGGTTCTTTAAATTTAACCCAAGATAGGTGCATTGTAAATTTGCCATAGGTTGCTTCTTTTAGTATTGTAATTACGCTTAAAAAACAGCTATTTGTTTAACCCCAATTATTGCATTCGAATAATTGCTGCCTACGGCAGCGACTAAGTTTCACATCCAAATTTGTTTCCCTAAATTGGGCTCTACTATGTCGGGGTAATCCGCATTTGTACTCTTATTTAACTAATTTGATGAATAATGCGGATTAAAGAACTATTGAAATATCTAAAGGTAATCACCTTAGCTACATATTGGCGCTGTTGACACAAATAATTATTTTGCACAGTAGGGTCGCCCGCCAAAAATGTTGCTACCTATCCTAACAAGGGTAGCCCCCTCATCGATGGCAATTTCATAATCGCCCGACATACCCATTGACAACGTATTAAAATACGAACAATCGGTAAAATATTTTTGTTTAACCTGTACAAAAAGTTTTTTCAGCTTACGAAACTCTAAGCGTACCTGTTCGGTATTATCGGTAAAGGTAGCCATTCCCATTAATCCAATAACCCTAACATTCTTCATTTCTGCAAAAGCATCCGATTCTAAAACTTCGATAGCCTCCTCGTTCGACAGCCCATACTTTGTATCCTCATCGGCTATATAAATTTGCAGTAAACAATCAATTACCCTATCATTTTTACGCGCATGCTTATTAATCTCTTTAAGCAGCCGTAAACTATCGACCGACTGTATAAGGCTTATAAATGGCGCGATGTACTTAACCTTATTTCGCTGCAGATGCCCCACTAAATGCCACTGAATATCCTTTGGAAGCACCTCGTATTTCGACACGAGTTCCTGCACCCTATTTTCCCCGAAAAGTCGATGCCCATTATCATAGGCTTGCATAACAATCTCGGGGGCGTGTGTTTTTGAAATAGCCACTAGCGTAACATTAGCAGGGAGTTCGGATTTAATTGAATTCAAGTTTTTTTCAATACTCATAATATATATTTTCGCAAAGTTAACAAAACGATAGTTGAATATAATAGACTTTTACAAAAAAACAAAATCGGGTAGCGTTTTGCTACCCGATTCAGTATATCGATATAATGATAACCTAGTCGAGACTATGAATCACTAAACCGCTTCTGAGTTTGGGCTCAAACCAGGTGGTTTTTGGTGGCATAATATTACCAGTATCGGCAATATCAATAAGCTGTTGCATTGAAACAGGGTAAAGGGCAAAGGCAACGGCCATTTCGCCGCTATCTACACGCCTTTTCAGCTCACCCAATCCACGAATACCACCAACAAAATCTATTCTATTGCAAGTTCTTAAATCCTTGATGCCTAAAATTTCGTCTAGTACTAAATTTGACAAAACGGTAACATCAAGAACTCCAATGGGGTCGTCGTCGTTATAGCTACCCTCCTTAGCAGTAAGCGAGTACCACTTACCCTCAAGGTACATGCTAAAATTATGCAAGGTATCGGGCTTATAAATCTCTTCGCCCTTCTCCTCAACCTCAAAATTCTTTTGAAGCTTTTCAATAAGCTGAGCAGGAGTCAATCCGTTTAAATCCTCAACAACACGATTATAATCGATAATATGTAGCTGGTTATCAGGAAAAATAACGCTTAAAAAATAGTTATATTCCTCTGTTCCGCTATGGTTTGGGTTTTTCTCCTTTTGCTCCTGTCCTACCCTTGCGGCTGCAGCAGTACGATGGTGCCCATCGGCTATA
>Ga0265295_1006837_pt1 | contig 13537 bp, 12 predicted proteins | sample Munlansysbiofilm_FD_192503 | JGI IMG/M metagenome (GOLD analysis project Ga0265295, IMG submission 192503) | Leachate microbial communities from a municipal landfill in Southern Ontario, Canada - Methane capture system biofilm | ecosystem: Engineered > Solid waste > Landfill > Unclassified ... | reverse complement strand
ATTTTACGTTCGGCATAAGTTTCCATTTGTAAGTCGGCGAAAGTTTTGATTTTGCCAGTATCGGGATCGACGAGATCTTCCATCGATGAACGATAGAACGCGGCCACAAAACCACCAACTAGAAGTCCGGAATAGAACGTGACAAAGCGCCAAATAATTTGAATCGCCTTGGTAAGAATAAGGTCACCACCAAAAACGGGAAGAAAGAGAACTTCATATAAGTACTCAGTTACGCCCGCTCCACCTGGAATCGGGATAATGCCAATAATCATTTGTAAGAAACTAGTTCTGGTTATACTCGAAATAAAGGTGCCAAAGCTTGCTAGATTTGGATCAAGCATCACGCCTACGTAATAAGAAATTGAATATAGGAGCACGAATTTAATAATAAACATTAAAACAATCGCGACAGTCGCCGGAAAGTTAGATTGTAAACGGCGTAATTCAATCCTGAAGTTTTCAGTATTAATCGTTAGTGATTTCTTCCGTTCTTGCGGATTTCTAATTAACTTAATTTTAGCGAGGAAATCAATTCCCTTATCTATCATGAACTTATGTAACTTCTTCGATAATGAGGCTAAGAGCATAAATACAATGATGCCGCCACTGACGATAAAGCCAATGACCGCAAAAAGCCAGAGCGGGATATTTAGTCCAAATATGGTGAGTGGTTCCGCCCCGATAAAGATACTTATGTTCATAAGAATCGAAACAAGCCCAAATAAGATCAGGACTAGTTGATAAAGAATGTAGTGCATGACCATGATCGAAGCACCAGCGGAATAGTTAACACCTTGTTTATGATAAGTCGCAACTTGGGCAAATTGTCGGCCGCTGCCACTTGGAGTTATGCTCGCGTAAAATTGACCGATAAAAGCATTTGCAAACCCGCGATGGAGTTTATAAGTCCTCGTATAAAGGCGAGCGAAAAAGAATAGAATCAAGCCATCGATAAAATAGAAGCCAAGAATTAGTGCAAGAATGACATATGCATAATTATAATTTGCGCTTGGGCTTTGAAGCGCAGCTAAAACTTCGCCGAAACTCCCCCAAAGTGTATAGGTCGAATAACCTAAAGTAACAAGTAAAATAAGTACGAGGTTAATCGCATACTTTTTACCCTTACTTTTTGGTTTGGTTTTGGGTTTAACTAACGGAGTTTCTTTATTGATTTCTTGTTCCATAACTAAGATTGATTATATCATAACCAGCCGCGAGCGTTGATTCATTTTGGCAAGCTAATTGCCCTTTTCCTTACTTTTTTTACCGTTTTTTATCTTCCTGCTTTGACTATAAGTAGGAATTAATCTAAACACTCCAACCAGGAATGATAAATTCAAAATGTTAACGAGACCTTTTACTTGCCGTTTGGAAATACGTCCCCCGGAGAAAGCTGTATAAGCGCGAATTGGTGTATCTAGAAATGATTTCAGCATCACTGTCTCTGTAAGTGGATCACCCTTAGCCATATCCTTAATCATTCCGGAAACTTTTTTAGTAATGAAGCGGCCAACCCTAGTTAATTTTGTATCATTAAGGCAGTTATTATCTGAAAATGGGCGAACTGTCGGCGCATTATAATGTTTAATCCGACCGGGAAAAAGTTCACTGTATTCTGCAAACGAAATATCTAACACTTCATTTTTTAAGTGATAGTAACTAGGAATCACCTTGCTTAAATCTTCCATTTCAAAGTCAGTATCAACCTTAATCATCCGACTAAGTTTACTATCTGCACTAGATACGCCAACATAAACTTTATAAGTGCCATTTTCAGCCTTAAATGATTTGCTTACAACATCATAAATGGCGAAATCATCCTTAGTAATTATGAACTCAACAATGTTCTCTTCGCCGGGATTAAGCCAAATTTTTTTAAAGTTTCGCAGGACCTTAGGAGCTTGGAAGACAACTTGTTTCCGCGACCCGATATATAACTGTACAACTTCGGCACCGGCGACGGAACCTGTATTTTTAAGTGAGACTCTAACGCTAATCGTTTCACTATTTTCAAAACTTGTTTCAGATACCTCAATATCTTTAAGTAAGAACGTCGTATAACTGAGACCAAAACCGAATGGAAAAAGCACAGGTTTTTCGGCCTTTTGATAATAACGATAGCCAACATAAATTGATTCACGGTATTCGGCATTTAGTTTATTATGACCAAAATAATTATAACTTGGGACATCTTCGAGTTTAAGTGGATAGGTTTCGCTGAGTTTTCCACTTGGATTTGCCTCACCATACACTAATTGATAAATTGCCTCACCGCTTCCTTGCCCAGCTAAATGCATATGGAGGACAGATTTAACTTTAGGAAGCCACGGCATGCTAACAGCACTGCCCGCGGATAAAACAACAATTACATTAGCGTTAACTTTGCTAACTTCTTCAATAAGACGAACGTGACTCTCTGGCAAATTTAAGTGAGCACGGTCCATTCCTTCCATTTCAAACTCATCAGGAAGTCCGACCATTAAAATGACGGCATCCTTATCTTTTGCAACTTTTGTGGCTGCCTCCAAATGAAAATCATCACTAAGTAGTTGCTTACTGTTATAACCATCAGCATAAGCAAACTCGACTCCATGGCCAGTAAAGGCATCAAAGACATTCTCAAGCATCGTTGGGTTGATCCGACTAGAACCGCTACCTTGATAACGAGAATTTTTTGCGAAGTTTCCGATGATTGCAATGCTTTGCAGTTTATTAAGTGGTAGTAATTGGTTTTCATTTTTAAGTAAAACAGCGGCTTCGGTTGCAACTTTTACCGCAAGATTGTGGTGATCACCATAATTGAGTGTGTTACCACTAACGCGAGTTATGGTTTTTTTATCTGACATTAGTTTAATAATTGGTCGCACAGCGTCATCAATTGTTTTTTCCTTCACACCAGCGGCAAGTAATTGCTTGCTTAGTTTACTACTAGAAAAATAGCGGCCCGGCATTTCTAAATTCAGTCCAGCTTTGACACTATCTGTAAGTTCCACAACTGCGCCCCAATCGGAGACGACTAGGCCTTGATAGCCCCACTTTTCACGGAGTACTTCTTTTAATAAATATGGGTTACGACTGGCGTGAAGTCCATTTACTTGATTATAACTACACATCAGCGTCGTTGGCTTAGCATCTTTGATGACCATCTCAAAAGCACGAAGATATATTTCAAAAAGCGCTCTTTCATCAACAATTGCGTTCATCATCAGTCTTTTTTCTTCTTGATTGTTTACGGCAAAATGTTTAAGTGAAGTCCCGACTCCTTGTGCTTGAATCGCCTTCACAAGTGTCGTGGCGAGACGACCGGTCAAATATGGATCTTCACTAAAATATTCGAAATTGCGGCCACATAATGGATTGCGTTTAATATTGATACCAGGGCCTAATAGCACATCAACCCCTTGATCAATACATTCCTTCGCAAGTGCGGTCCCGACTTCGCTGATTAACTCGTCATTAAACGTTGAGGCTAGCGAACTAGTTGTAGGGAAGGCCGTGGCAGGTAATGATTGTTCAAGCGGGTTTAATGCCTCGCTATCAACTTTACGAACCCCAAATGGACCATCACTTAACGTAAGGCCGGGGAGTTCTAATCTTTTGACGCCGTTTGTATGCCAAAAATCTTGGCCGACGAGTAATGAGACCTTTTCGTTTAGTGTCATTTTTTTAAGAATGCGATTAACATTTTCCATAAACTACCCTCTTCTTATAAATTGTGAAATTGTTTCAAAAAGTTGCTCATTTTGTTGGCCAATTAAATCATAGTCAATCGTCTTCGCATAATTATGTAGTTCTTCATCTTTTAATTTCTTTATTTGAGTTTGCATTTTTCGTAACTCTTCTTCGGCAGTGGGCGTTAAATATACAAAATGATGATGATGTGGATACTTAAGAGCATCAATATAATCAACCTTCTTCGCAAGTGCAAAAAGTGGATCAAGTAACTTGATTGGTACAAGAGGGTCAAGTTCACCATGAACAATAAGGGCAGGTATTCTTCTTTTTTTCAAGCTCTTGTAAGTTTCCTTATTCGCATACTGTTTCATTTTTATGCGGCTAAGTAAGTGATAAAAGACCCGCGCGACTACTTTGCCTTTAACATACTGTGCCGCCATCTCCCCGACACTTGGGAGTCCATTGAGGACGATTGTCTTTTTAATTCGCGGGTCTAAATTGAGGCTAATAATATTACCAGCGACAAGCCCACCCCATGAGTGGCCAAGCAGAATTAAATCTGAGTCGATAAATCGAGGCTCAGTTTTTAAATATTTAAGAAAATAATCAGCATCGACTAACGCCCAATTTAAATCAATGATGTTTTTGCCCTCACTGGCACCGGTCCCGTGATAATCATAGGCAATGACGGCGATTTTATTATCTTTGACGAGCCTGTTTATTTCTTTAGTATAAGCAAGTTGCCCAGTACCAATCCCATGGAAAAAAATAATAACTTTATTAAAATCTATAACTTCGCTACTTGTGTAAATGTTTCCGCGCAGTTTATTGCCGTTTTTTGTTTTAAAACTAAATGGTTCGGCTTTTAAATCGGGAAAGTCCTCATAAGTAAAATAACGTAAAAGTGGATTGCCATCGTAACGGATATTTAGTTTTTTATTAATTAGCAAAAAAACAAAACTAAGATAGGCAAAATATAAAACGATTAGTCCAGCGACTATACTCATGATTATTATAAAAATTAATTTTGCTTGGTCCATAATTACCTCAATTATAATTATACAACATTTATTGTGATTTATTGAGACTACTAGTAAATGCGTAATTAAAGCAAATGTATCGTTAAATATGAGCAAGACAAAATAAAAAACCCACATAAAGTGGGTGATTTACTCGATTAATGGTGCAAATGACAGGAATCGAACCTGCACGGGTCTCCCCACTAGATCCTAAGTCTAGCGCGTCTGCCAGTTCCGCCACATTTGCAGTTTAATAAAATGGTGCCGACGACAGGAATCGAACCTGCAACCTATTGATTACAAATCAATTGCTCTGCCAATTGAGCCACGTCGGCACTTGATGCACTAATGGTGGACACTGAGGGGATCGAACCCACGACCTCTTCCGTGTGAAGGAAACGCTCTCCCATCTGAGCTAAGTGTCCAGTGTCACTTTATGCTTTACTATCTTATCAAAAACTATACTTGTTAGCAATATCAAACGATAAGTAATCTTGAAATTTTTAAAGAAAAAGCCCTATTAGGGCTATAGTGTCTAAATGGTGGGCCTTAATAGATTCGAACTATCGACCTCACCCTTATCAGGGGTGCGCTCTAACCATCTGAGCTAAAGGCCCATTCGTGTCTGACACTTTTAATAATATATACTAATCCTCATAAAATTGCAATAATTTACAGACAAATTGTAAGATTTTTTGCTAGTTAAAATAACTTTGCGGATATTAAGCCCTTCAAGGTCTTTTATTAGCGATATTTAGCTAACTTTATCATAAAAATAATATAGCACGTTTGACCAATTATGGATTTCAAATAGAAAAAAAGACTGAGAATAAATCCCAATCTTTTTGATTACATATCTCGTTACGATTAACGTTTTGAGAATTGTGGAGCGCGTCTTGCACCTTTAAGACCGTATTTTTTACGTTCTTTAGCGCGAGCATCACGTGTTAACATGCCTGCTTGTTTAAGCGTTCCGCGATCTAAGCCAGCTTCTAATAAAGCACGGGCAATTCCTAAACGGATTGCGCCTGCTTGACCAGTAAAGCCGCCACCATTGACGTTAGCTTCAATATCAAATCTTGCTTCAGCATCTAAAAGTGCTAATGGTTGTTTTAAATCCATGACAAGAGTTTGGTATGGCATATAATCGTTGACATCTTTTCCATTAACGATAATGTTGCCTTTACCTTCTTTTAAGAAGACACGGGCGACACTGCTCTTACGACGGCCGACGCCGATATAAGTTTCGGTTTGTTTTTTTGCCATTATTTATTTCCTCCAATGTAACGAAGAACGTAGGGTTCAGGTTGTTGTGCTTCGTGTTTGTGATTTGGACCAGCATAGACAAATAATTTCTTAAACATCTTACGACCTAATGGACCTTTTGGCATCATTCCCCAGATAGCTTTTTCAATCATTTCTTCTGGTTTTGACTTGAGCAATTGGCCAGCAGTTCTAATCTTTAAGTGACCAAGGTGACCACTATGTGAGTAGTACTTCTTAGTTTCTAATTTATTGCCGCTTAGTCCGACTTTTTCAGCATTAATTACAATGATAAAATCACCACAATCAACGTTTGGGGTAAACTCTGGCTTGTTTTTACCGATTAATGTAAGCGCGACTTCGCTTGCCATTCTTCCGAGTGGGAGATCTGTGGCATCAACGATGAACCATTTACGGGTTACGGTTGTTGTATTTGCGATTGTTGTTTGACGTTGCATAATTTTTCCTCCTTACCATTTCATTCATCTTACCGGGATGAGAAAGGCAGATAGTGCCGTATAGTAATATATATATTATTTCACTAAATGTCAATCGAAAACTGAAATTTTAGCGAACAATATTCACTTTTAACGCTCAACGTTATGATACACGCTTTGAACGTCTTGGACGTCTTCTAGTAAATCAATTAGTCGAGTAAACATTTCTTGATTTTCCGGGGCAAGCGTAATCGTATCATTGGCGAGCATTCTGATTTCACTAACAATGAATTCAGTCACGCCTAAGGCGTATAGGCTATCGCGAGCAGCCCCAAAGGCGGTGGGGTTAACAAGGACTTGAACCTTACCATCTTCTTCGGCAACTTCCCAAACATCAACATCATTTAATACGAGATGTTCTTCGACTTCCATTTGGCTAAAGCCTTCAAAGACAAAGACCCCATTTTCAGTAAAGTTATATTCAACCTTAGCAAATGTTGAATCACACTTTTTAATTGCGGCTTTAATATCACTAACGGCACGGTTAACGTTATCAGTTAATGTATCAATCACAAACATCGTGTTACCAGGACCCATGACTTCATAGCGACCAGGAATGTAGGCAACGGCATCAGCGCCACTGGCCTTTTTTACAGCCCGATCAATGACGTCCTTAGGGACACCTAGCCCCTTCGCTTTATCAATTGCGGAACGAAGTGCAAGATTAGATGCTGGATTTGGTTCACCTTGTTTCGCGGCAACATAAATTTCTTTACTTGCCCGCATGAAAACGGCGCTTTTTTTTGCAGCGGTACTCGCCATCGCTGCGGCTCTTACTTCAAAATGTCTTCCCATAATTTCTCACCTCAATAATCGAATGTAATTGTACACGATATCTTGTTAAAAGTTAATATTTAACGTTAATTAAATATAAACCTTCCCCGCCAACCTTATAAATGGTTGTGTTTCGTTTGTCTTCGCCTAGTCTAAGTTTAATATAGTCGAGCTCAATCTTGCCATTTGCATAGGCAAGCGCCGTCCCAATCATCATCCGAATTTGGCCTCGCATAAAACCGCTTCCGATAAAATCAGTCGTGATAAAGCGGCCACTTTTTTTAACGCGAATCGCAAATATTTCTCGGACGTAACCCGCCTCATCACTTGGCTTAGAAGTAAATGATTTAAAGTCGTGATGACCTTCGAATAAAGCAAGAGCAGTCCTAAACTTATCTTCATCAAAAGCGAAAGGATAGATTAGTCGGAGGTCGTTAAGAAATGGTTCTTTGTCGCTGAGGGCGATTTCATAGCGATATGTTTTAGCGATGGCGTTAAAACGAGCATGAAATGTATCTTTAACTGTTTTGATTTTGCATAGTTTTATATCATTAGGGAGCATTTTATTGAGTGAATAAAGCAGTTTTGCCTTATCAACTTTATCACCATCAAAATGAAATGTTTGGCCAAGCGCATGAACTTTAGCGTCAGTTCTTCCGGAGGCAAAAATTGAGATTTCTTTATTAAATAATGTAGAGATAACTCGTTCAATTTCACCTTGAACGCTTACTCTATCGTTTTGCTTTTGCCAGCCGGCGTAGGCCGCGCCGTTATAGGAAACGGTGACCAGGTAGCGCATTAAAATAGCCCTGAAATCAAAGCAATTAATTCATAAAACGAAGCGATAATTGGTGTTTTAAATACTAATAGGAGAATCCCACCGGTTAAAATCATCGTAAATAAAATAAAGCCAAACAAATCAGAAGGCGCAAACTTTAGCATGCGATATTTAGTTCGTTTGCCTTGAGGATTATAGCCTCGTGCTTCCATCGCGTTTGCTAGTTCATCACTGCGCATGAATGCCGAATTAAATAAAGGAACGATAAGACTCACAATCCCGCGGACTTTTTCACTTAGCTTTCCACCACTGAAATCAACTCCACGGCTCTCTTGAGCTTTCATAATTCTTCCTGTTTCATCTAATAGTGTCGGAATAAAACGTAGCGCTAGCGACATGGTCATTGCAACTTCATGGACGGGAAAATGAATAATTTTAAGTGGAGACATAATCCATTCAAGGGCGAAGGTGAGATCAAGCGGTTTGGTAGTTGAGGTCAAAACCATTGTTAAAGAAATCATTAAAATCAAGCGCATAAGAATGTAGAAGGTTTGATAAACGGCGGCAGCATATATTGGATATTCAAAGATTTTAAACAAGATATTCATATCATTACTGCGAAAAGAAATGATGTTAATAATCAGTAGGAAAACGACCATAAACCATAGAGGTTTAAGTTGGCGAACAAGACTTTTTAGTTTTACTTTAGCGATTTTAAGCGCGATTAAAACCAGCACTAGGACTAGGGCGTAAAACGCGAAGTTGAACCATACATCACCAAATGAGAAAAAGACGAGGACCATAAATGAAATAAGCCCAAAGAGTTTGACCCGTGGATCAAGCCGGTGTAAGACCGTGTTATATGGGAGGTAACGCCCTAATGAAATATTTTTCATTTGGCACCTCTAAGCGTCACAAGCGCCGCAGCCAAATCATCAACGTTTCTAATTTTATTGATGTCAAGCGGAGCGCCGTTATCGATGAGTTGACGAATAAATGCATATAAAGCCGGCACCTCTAGTGAATAGTCTTCTTTAATATCACTAAATAATGCATGCGGAGTTGTTTCTTCAATAATCCGTCCGTCTTTCATCACAATCACGTTACTCGCATATTGTAAGACGATATCCATATCGTGTGTAACAAGAATAATTGTGGTTCCGCCATCATGAATCTTTTTAAATAAATTCATCATTTGTTTGGCGTTAAGTGGGTCTAAACCAGCAGTTGGTTCATCGAGTACGAGCACTTGCGGACGGAGGGCTAAAATGCCCGCAATGGCGACCCGACGTTTTTCACCCCCTGATAAATCAAAGGGACTACGTTCATAATAAGTCTCATCAAGTCCCACTAACTCAAGCGCGTGTTTTGCAGCTTCAACTGCGTCTTGTTCGGAAACATTAAAATTACGTGGGCCAAAAGCAACATCTTTTAAAACGGTGTCGGCGAATAGTTGATATTCCGGAAATTGAAAGACAACACCCACTTTGGAGCGAAGACTCTTCTTCTTAAATCCCTCATATTTTAATAACTCAGTTTTGATAGAGTTAAGTCGATTTTTACGTTCAATAGTGACTTTTTTGTTTTTGAGTTTTTTATCAATTGTCTTAAGATACTTTTTATATTTTATTGGCGTAACAGCTTCTTTTCCCACACTAACAAATCCATCAGTCGGAGTTAAAAGAGCGTTTATTTGCTGAATCAAAGTTGATTTTCCACTGCCAGTATGACCGATAATCGCAGTAAAAGAGCCCTCTTTTATTTCGATGTCAATATCATGTAGTGCATCATATTGAAAGGGTGAGCGTGGTGAGTAAACAAAATCTAGGTGATGAAATATTACTGCCATAATTCACCTGCAAGGCCATCTAAATCATGGCTTTTCACTTCCAGCCCTTGTTTTGCCAGCGCTTCTTTTAGGCGATAGATAAACGGTAAATCGAGACTAATTGAATGGAGAGTTTCCGCATGTTGATATACTTCTTCGGGCCGACCTTGAAGGATAATTTGGCCTTCACTAAAAACAATGATTTCATCACTAGCAAGTGTTTCTTCAATATCATGCGTAATACTAATGACGGTTAAATCAGGATTATCACGTTTCATCCCTTTAACAATTTCACCAATTTCACGTTTGCCCCGTGGATCAAGCATCGCCGTTGCTTCATCTAAAATAATCATTTTCGGATTCAGCGCTAAAACGCCAGCAATAGCCACCCGTTGTTTTTGCCCACCGCTTAGATTGGTTGGTTCTTTATCTAAAAACTCACTCATTCCGACTTCGCCGGCAAAGCGTTCAATGATTTCATCCATTTTCGCGGATGGGACTTGACGGTTTTCAAGGCCAAAGGCAATATCATCACGGACGGTAGAGCCAATAAATTGGTTATCCGGATTTTGGAAGACGATTCCTAAATCCATTCTAATGTTGGCAAGATTTTGCTCATTGAGCCGTTGGTCGAAAATGTAAATTTCGCCTGATTGCGCTTCAAGTAACCCGGCAATCAGTTTGGCAAATGTTGATTTACCGCTGCCATTATGGCCAATCACAGAAACATAACTTCCTCTTTTAATGCTTAAAGAGACGTCATTGACCACGTCTTTTTCATTATCATAGGAGTAAAATAGATTTTTTATAATTAGTGCGTTGTTATTCATTTTTATTCTTTTCAAATTTCATTACGAGTTCACGGCCGTTAAATGGACGCGAGCTCACGCCGGCTAGTTCAAAGATTTTGCGACTGGCTCTGGTTGTGAGTTCATCATGATATTTATCCGAGAGGAATACGACTTCTTTAATACCTGATTGAACAATTGCTTTCGCACATTCATTACAGGGGAATAAAGTTGCATATAGTGAGCAGCCTTTTAAAGAGGCGCCATTTCTGGTATTTAAGATCGCATTAAACTCAGCGTGACACACATAAAGGTACTTAGAGTTAAGGTCATCCCCTTTTTCCCAAGGCAAATCTTCATCATTAATTCCAATTGGCATTCCGTTATAGCCCACACTGACGACTTTGTGTTCTTGATCAGCAATGCAAGCTCCGACCTGGGTGCTTGGGTCTTTACTACGTTCGCTTGATAAGAGGGCAATTCCCATGAAATATTCGTCCCAATTAATGTAATTTTCTCGTTTCATATTCCCTCCATTTATCATGTAGATTATAACATAATTAAAAGTTGTTTTACTATTGAGAAGTATCACCAAAAGTCCTATAAACAAAAAGAAAAGACTAAGGATGGGAACACTTAATCTTTTCTCGATGAATTTTTTACGTTTTTAGACGGCTTGCGGAATGACGAGAATCTTTTCTAACACGGTTTTAGCCGCAATATCATAAGTTACAACTTGATGATCCGATAAAGTATAAACATAGCCTTCAATCATCACTGCCCGGTCAACCCCAACATAATATTGATCACTTGCTGGATGTTCAATAATGATTGGTGCGGAGATTGGCGCGGCAAGGCTAAAGTCAATCAAGAACAAGTAGTAATAACTATGATAATTAAAATACCAGTTATCAATATAAGCTTCGCTAGGCACTGGAGTGTAACCATATTCATAAGCTTCAACTGGAAAACCGAATAGTCCATTAGTGGGTGAGACTAATAAGGCTTTATGGTTCCATAATGCTTCCGAATAACTATAGGACCAGGAAAATTCTTTTTCTTCTTCACTATTTAAGGTTCTAGTTTGGATTTCGCTCGCCCCCCCACTCGTGGTGTTATAGGCCGTCAGCTTCATCCCTGAAATAGTTCCGTTATTATCCGCATCATAGCCAATCCCTAACAGTTTATTTTCACCCCATGGATGTTGATAAGTATCAAAACCAGGCAGATGAATTTCATCAGTAATGACTGGTGAAGTTGGATCACTTAAATCAATAATATAAAGAGGGTCTTGTTGTAAAAAGGTCACGATATACGCACTGGTTCCCAAAAACCTTACCGACTTGATTGACTCAAGCGGCTTTCCTAAGCCTTCACTAAGGTGTGAGACTAGCGTGAAACCGTCTTTAGCGGCATTAAGTTTTAAAACGTATAGGTGGTTATCAACAAAACGTTTATAACTTTCCCACGAATAAGCATTATCTGAGTTTGTGATCCAAGTCGCCCCTTGATTAGTGGTCGCGACCCGGAGGTAGCCATTATAATAATCCATTGAAAATTGATTTAGCATTCCGCCTTCAACAATGCCCGCGGCGACAAAGTCCATTTTCGCCTTATCAACATCAAGCGAGAATTGACTTATCGTCATGCTTTGATAATATTTGTTACTCTCATAAAGATAATTCGTATCACTGATATATAAGTCGCTGAGCGAAACATATATTTGCTTGTATGAGTAGCCAGCGCCTAAATAAGCCGAAGCGTTATAGGTTATTTTGTTTGGATTGGGGTCAAGTTTAATCCCGGTTAAAACGCTCATCCCATTAGCAGGCGTGTCGCTGAAATAATATATTTGGTCATAATCAACGAACTTGGTCTCAGCACCTAAGGTAAAACTTGGTCGTAATTCGTTTTCGGCATCATATAAATATTTATGACCGATCAGAAAGAGACTATTTTCAATCAAACGGTGATCAAGAAAGTTACTATCGGTTTCAAGGCGATAAACAACTTCTAAAGTTTCGCGCTCAATCACAAGCACAGTTCCGGTTGGCGAATACCACATCCAGGAAACACAAGCATAATCGTCGCCCTCACTGACGCCACAACTATTTGGAAACGTTTCAAATTTATAGCCGACAACAACTAGATACTCCTCGAGTAGATAGAGGCCATCAACGTAAACGTTATCTAAATCGATTAAACTTTGATAAGTAATTTCGTGCTCATCATCGACCTCAAAAACATGGACACGGTTTTGATAACGTGGCGCATAATAAATTTGATAACCATCGGTTTTTACAATATCGCCCTCATCTACTCCGGCAACTTGAACGTTGGTATCAACATAATCTCGTCCACTCGCATCGCCACTGGCTTCGGGTCCCGTTGGTTGGGGAGCGGTATCTTGGAAACTTGCATTAGGTGCATCAGAATTAGTACTTTGTGATTGTTGAATAAGACTTACAAGTTTTTGCTTACTTCCGACTTTATTAACATTAGCCTTTACTAGTTCTCCGCTATTCGGCACACCACAACTAGCGGCCAGGAGTGAAAACGCCAGTAGCGCAGAAAAGATCGCACTCTTATAGGTTTTGCGTTCATTAATTAAATTCATATGGTTGCTCCTTTGATTATATAAGCAAGCGACAATGTGCGGTTTTTTTACTAACGCAGCCACATTATCAACAACGATAATTGCTACTAGATACTTATATTATATATTAGTTAGCGGAAAACAATAAAAACAACCGTTATCATCGTAACTGATTAATTTATCGTAATTAGTTAAAGGGAAAACTATTTTTTAATGATTTGTACTTCGTAAGGACGTAAATGTTTTTGATGATCCTTAAAATCAATATAGTTAGCGTATAACACTTCTCCGTCCATATCCGTTTTTACACGGTGAGAGC
>Ga0265295_1006836_pt1 | contig 13537 bp, 11 predicted proteins | sample Munlansysbiofilm_FD_192503 | JGI IMG/M metagenome (GOLD analysis project Ga0265295, IMG submission 192503) | Leachate microbial communities from a municipal landfill in Southern Ontario, Canada - Methane capture system biofilm | ecosystem: Engineered > Solid waste > Landfill > Unclassified ... | reverse complement strand
AAAAGCACTTTATATAACTTTAGTTATAATGTGTGCTTTTTATTAAGCATTTAAGTGTAATTTATTGATCAAACTGCTAAATGTAAGATTAAGCTTTTTTATTTTATTCCATTAATAATTATCCTTATTGATTAAATTAACAACAATCTTAACAATCATATTTCTTTCAGATGGATTTTTTTACTTTTTTTAATTAATTACTGCTAAAAAAAGAGCGTATTTAAACACTCTTAACGTTAATAGCATATATATAATTATCAGTTTTTCGATATACCTGTTATTTTAATGTCTCAATTATTTCTTTAACAAAATATATTTGACGACGTATTTCTTCAAAAAACCTTTTATTGATAGAACGGTACAGTCTTAAATCAAATGTATCAATGTTTGTGTTAATCGCAACATATAATTTATTATGATAAAATGCAAAAGCCGTTAATCTTTCCAGATCATTGGCATTTGCCATCCGTTCCATAAATCTTGGTTTTACAACTTTAAAAGTTGCTTGATTGGTTTTAGAATAAACATTAAATTGCTTATTGAATTTTACCCATTCAAGTTCCGGTTTAATATATTCTTTTTTCACATTAAAAAACTTATTGTTTTTAGGAATTACATAAACCATTTCTTCGCTTTTCTCTTTAATATCTATTATAAAAAATTGTCCTTTAAAATAAACATTTCCTGCTCTAGTATGTTTTCCTCTTTGATACTGTGAAACGTAAACATCCGAAGCTTTAAAGTCAATACTTGAAATGTTACCTGTTATTAAGTCTTCTGATTCAAAACCCAAATGATGAGTGATTAATTCAGTCTCAAAGACATCTTCTCTAGCAAGCCCTTCTTCGGGGCTATAAGTTACATTAGGTAATATTCGTTTAAGTTCGGTACTTACAAACATTTTCTTAAACTTTAGACTTTGTTTTTTAAACTTTCGATACACTCCGTAAATTATCCCTGATACTAAAGCAAAAGGTAAAAGTCCAAATTCAAAAACATCAGCATCTTCAAATAGGATTGCTCCACCAATTCCTATTGCTAAACCGATAATTAAAGCTATTAACCATATAACGCCTAGAAAAATGAAAATAATCTCATATTTCAATTTTTTTCGTTTAATTCTTTTGAAATCCATAATAAACCTCCATTATTTTAGTTTACTAAAAATTTCCCCTATATTCCCTTGAATAAAATTTTTAATTGGAATGTAATCACGGTTTATTGCAACTACATTGTTTCCTTCAAAATAATTGATTAAATTGGCAGCTGGGTATACTGTTAATGATGTTCCACCGATAATTAACAAATCTCCACTCTTTAATGCATCTATTGCATTGCTAATCACTTCGTTATCAAGTGGCTCTTCATAAAGAGTGACATCTGGTCTTATCATTTCGCCTGTATTAGTTCTTGGCACACTATCACTATTAAGTATAATATCGATACCGTCATATCTCTGTAGAGTCTTTATACTATAGTTTCTATATATTGAACCATGTAGTTCAATTACATTTTTTGATCCTGCTATTTGATGGAGATTATCGATATTTTGCGTAATTATTGTTATGTTCTTCCCATTACTTTCTAACTTAGCTAGATATTTATGTGCAGCGTTTGGTTTAACATGAAGTGCCCCTTGAATAAATACTTTTTTATAATAATCAAAAAACACTTCCGGATAGTTCATTAGGAATGAATGACTTAGAATTTCTTCAGGTCGATAGTTACTAAATTTACTACTATATAAACCATCATCGCTACGAAAATCCTTTAATCCGCTTTCGGTAGAAACACCAGCTCCACCGAAAAAGACAATTCTATTCGCCTTATTAATCAAATCCTGTAAATCACTAATTGTCACAATACCCCTCCTATTCAAAGATCATTTAAACATCCTTGTCACTTTAACGGCATCTAACCATTTTTGATATTGTTTATTAATACTACTTCTTATTGATGTAGGAATAAAAATTCGTTTAATCTTTTGAAGTTTTTGAATTTCTTCAATACTTTTCCAAAAACCACTCTTCAATCCCGCAATGAATCCAGCACCTAACCCTGTGACTTCACTTTCAATATTCTGAAGCAATTTAACATTAATTAAATCAGCTTGAAATTTCATTAAGTAATTATTATTTGATGCTCCACCATCTACAGCGATCTGTTTTAAAGGAACGCTCAAATCATCAACGATTATTTTAAGAACATCTGTGACTTGATAAGCGATACTATTAAGGGTTGCTTTCATAATATCAGCTTTGGTTGTGTTAGCCTCTAAACCTAGAATTGAAGCTTTTACTTCATTATCCCAGTAGGGTGCTCCAAAACCTGCAAAAGCGGGTACAACATAGACATTATCATTAACAGACTCTTCAGCCATTTTTTCAGTTTCAAACGCATGATTAACTAAGTTCAACTTATCGCGCATCCATTTTATTGCTGCGCCACCCATAAAAACTGAACCTTCAATTGCATATTGTAAATCCCCATTAACTTTCCAAGCAACCGTAGTTAATAAACCATTTTTTGAAACAAATCTTTCATCACCTGTGTTAACTAAAATAAAACAACCTGTTCCATAAGTTATCTTTGCTTCACCTTTTTTCGTACATAGATGTCCAAATAAAGCACCTTGTTGATCTCCAATCATCGCATAAATCGGAATAAGTTCTTTGTTATATTCATAATGGCCAAACAAATGATCATTTGCAACTACTTTCGGTAGGATATCACTAGGAATATTAAAAATATTTAATAATTCATCGTCCCATTCTTGCGTATCAATATTAAAAAGCATTGTTCGCGAAGCGTTAGATATATCGGTTAAGTGATTCTTTTCAACACTCAAATTATACAGTAAATATGAATCGATAGTTCCAAACAAAAGGTGGTTTTGATTGTTAACTTTATCTAATATATAACGGATTTTTGATGCGCTAAAATACGGGTTGATTAACAATCCTGTTTTTTCATAAACCAAGTCTTTATAACCTTTATTAATCCATTCATCTGTGATTTTTTTTGTTACATTTGCTTGCCAGGAAATTGCGTCATAAACAGGTAACCCTGTTTCTTCGTTCCAAATAACTGTTGTTTCACGTTGGTTAGTTATCCCAATCGAATCAACTTCTTTTGCTGATAGGTTATTACGTTTAAAAAGGCGACTCAATAATTCTTGAACCGATGTCAATATTTCCACAGGGTTTTGTAAGATTTCACCACTTGCAAACTCTTTTTTACTAATCTCAATATAGTCTTTATCAATTATTTCTGCTTTTCGATTAATCAATAAAACTCTTGATGAAGTTGTTCCTTGATCGATAACTACAATATATTTTTTCATAATCTATCATTTATCCACTTTTCAATATCTAAATATACTTTATCTTTCTCTATATCACTCAAAATATTATGTTTTGATTCTTGATAAAGTTTAATCTCTTTGTCAACACTTTTAATATTGTTATATGTGAAGAGACTATCACTACTATTTACTAAAACATCTCGTTCGCCATGAATAAAAAGAACCGGGGTTGTATACTTATCAAAACATCTTCTAAATTTTTTCATTCCCTTTATTAAAACTTGAATTGGTAATCTTAAGTAATAACAATCTAAATCGAATGAATCTTTTGTCATTGGATTTGAACCAAGTTTACTATCTTTAAAATTAGTAAACAATCTCTTCTTGTAAAATAAAAATCTTAGGGGGAGAAATCTAAAAGTGCTTAGTTTTTTTACATAATTACTTGGTGAACTCGAGATGATAACGCCGTCAACACCTTTATACTTTTGGACATAAAGATTAGTTAATAAACCGCCCATGCTATGCCCCAATAAAAATACCTTTTTATTGGATTTTCGTGCATACAGTACAATTTCATCTAAATCACTCAAATAATCTTTATATGATCTTACATATCCACGTTTCCCTAAGCTTCTTCCGTGTCCACGCAAATCATATGTTATCACATTTATACCTTTATTCATAAAGAAGTTTGCAAACTCATCATAGTGTTTCGAGTATTCGGCTAATCCATGAGTTATAATTAGAACTGTATCACTTTTATCAGTTTTATATTCATTTACACTAATAAATGTATTGTTAATTATCATCTTTTTCCTCGTCTTTTTCAATAAATAATGTCATTAAGTCATAATTTAAAATAACTTTTTCATTGCTTGCAGTCGGTAAATTTTTGCCAACATAATCGGCTCGAATTGGTAATTCACGATGTCCCCGATCAACTAAAACCGCTAACTCTAGTTTTTTAAATCTTCCTAAGTCAATCAAAGCATCCATCGCTGCTCTTGCTGTTCTTCCTGTATACAAAACATCATCAACTAAAATAACATCTTTATTATAGACATTAAAATTATGTTTTACGCTTACTTTTTCTTCTTTGTCATCACGATAGTTAGTTATATCCAATGAAAATATTGGAACATTAATATTGGCAAATTTTTGCAAATTATTCTTCAAAACATTCGCAAGTGGCGTTCCCTTCTTTTCAATTCCAACTATTATTAAATTACTCAAATCATTGTTTCGTTCAATTATCTCATGAGTTAACCGTCGTAAAGTCCGATCGATTTGTTCTTTTGTTAATATTTCCTTCATAACATCACCGTATCTATTATATCAATTTTTTTAAAAAAAGGCTTGTTTATTATTATTATTTACGATATAATACTAACCAGTATAGGTCCTTTAAGTAACATCCGTGAATGTTATAAGGCAATAAATAACTTTCTTTCATGTAATTATTTAAGGGCACCTTTGGGGCCTTTTTTTCATTACATAACGGATCTATACAAAAAAATAGGAGGATTTTTGTATGGAAAAAGAAAAAGTCGTTGGTTATCTTCCTGATGATAAACCAACCAAAGGTAAAGCAATCGTTTTTGCTTTACAACAGTTTTTGGTTATGTTACCTGCAACAGTTTTAGCAGCTATCATAATGAATGGAAATGGGCTTGAAATTTATAGTATTCCCGCAGCTATTTTTGCTTCAGGATTTGCATCTCTAGCCTTTTTATTTGTGACAAAGGGAAAAATTCCTTTGTACTATGGTTCAAGTTTTTCATATATTCCTGCAGTTGGAATTATTACGAGCAAATTTGTTAATGTTAGTGCTGATACCGTCTTTGGAGCGATAATGATTGCATCAATTATTTCTGGATTAATGTCAATCGGAGCCGGATTATTAATCAGACATTTTGGGACCGAAAAAATTGACAAGATTCTGCCTGGCCACATTACCGGAATGATTGCAATGATCATTGGTCTCTCCTTGGCAGGTAGTACTATTACAAACATTTTAAACATTCCTAATATTACCGAAGTATTCACTAACGCAAATGGTGAAAAGGTTACACTAGTTGTTGGTCAAGGTTCAGTAGATTGGTGGAGTGTGCTAGTTTCCTTAATAACATTTACAACGATTGCAGTTCTAACAGTTGTTTTAAAAAAAGGGTTTATTAGTCAAATTCCCATTTTGATTGGTATCGGCGTAGGCGTTCTATTCTCATACTTATTATATATCCCTATTACTGTGGGGGGAAATTACTTTCAAGCAATCGGATCATACTTTTCTAATATTTCAAGTGGGCAAATAGGAATCCTTGATCATACACCTTGGAATACATTACCGGCAGCGTTTAGTGAACCGGAAATAATTCTAACGGCAATATTAGCAATCTTCCCGATTGCATTCGCCACAATTCCAGAATCTGCAGCACATGTTAACCAAGTTGATTTATATGTAAATAGTTTGGCACAAGATTTAGGTTCAAATAAGACCTATGACATTAAAAATGAGCTTGATTCGAATTTAATTGGTGATGGGATTGGTGATATCGTTGCCGTTTTATGTGGTGGTCCTGCCGGAACTAACTATGGAGAAAATGTTAGTGCTTCAGCTGTAACAAAAAACTTCTCATCTTATGTCTTTGGTATCACGGCAATAATCGCAATCATAGTCGGAGTATTTCTAGACTTAATTGGAAACCTAAACATTAGTGAACTATTAACACAACCTGTTATTCAGGGAGTAAGTCTTTATTTGTTTGGGGCAATAGCCGTTCAAGGAATTGCCTTAATGATTGATAAAAAGATTAACATCTTTGATCCAAAAGTTGTTTCAGTTATGGCTTTCATCGGAATTGTTGGATTAGGTCTTGATAGTATTCAAATAACTGATTCCTTCTTACTACCAGGAATTGGTGTCGCTGCATTCGGTGGGATTCTTCTAAATCTACTACTCAACTTCTTAACAAAAGAAAAAAAATAACTTAAGACTATCAAAAAGTAAAACAACTAGCGGTTAAATTCTAGTTGTTTTTTTTATACTATTTTATTTGCAATCTTTAAGTAATCATCATAAGCATAGCTATCTAAGCTAATTACTCCTAACATTTCTTTATAATGGATCTTAATGTATCCTACTTTTTCTAAAATCCTGACAGGTGTTTGTGTAAATCTAACCATTTGCACACGATTTCGTTTAACAATTATTGCTGAAACAGTAAATGCTCCTTTTCGTGCAACTAGATAATCATCAATTGTATAGCCATGATTTTTCATTCTTAAATAAAGTCCTAAGGCAACAACAAGATAACTAATACTAAGAGCTATAAATCCGTAAATAAGTTTTCCGATTTCTTTGTTTGCAATTATAAATGAAGTTGCGTAAATAATTGTTATGAAAATAAGAGGAATAATCATAAAGTTAGTTTTCTTAAATCTTTGTGGTTTTTCATATGGAACATTATTGTATATATCATAATCATAACCACATATTTTCATTAATTCTAAAGCTTTTTCCTTTTTAACAATTGGAAGTAAATACTTACTCTCATTGCCGCTTTTACTATTACTATCTTGTGGTTCACCAATCCCAATAATCGAGGCCGATAAAGAAACATAACCAAACAAACGATATAAAAGTGATTGTTTAACATATAGAGCATTAATTCTTTTAATATTCACTTTAAAGATTGTCTTAGTAAGTAAGCCATATTGATACTCTAATTCTTGGTCTTTAACAGTTACTTTATAACCATAGAAAACAAATAATTGAACAACACTAAGAAGAATCCCTATCGAAACAATGATTAAAAGAAAACTTAGAAAAGCGCTCGATAATTCAACTCTATTACTAGGGTCAGGGTCTAATACTGATAGGTTAAAAATGAACACTAAAAATGTTGTTACAAAGAAAACTATTGCCAAATACCCTTGTTTGATGACGCCCATGAGTAATAATTGATACCATTTTACTTGATAAAAAACATTTTCTTCTTCGGTATTTACATACACTTGTTTTTGATTTAATGAAGGAAATTCTAGAACTATATTGTTCTTTCTTTTTTCAATATAATCTTTAATTATTAATGCGTTATTTTTACTCAATGGAATATTTCCTTCAGGCATGGAATTCGCAATTGTTCCTGTGTCAATTTGAATTTTTGATATTCCCAAAATAAGATCTAAAAAATTTCTTTTTATACTAATTGTATGAATATTTGCATAGGGGATTTCAATTTTTCGTTTAAAAAACAACCCTTTTTCAATTATCAATTTATCTTCTTCTTCATAAAAGACATGCTTTTTAAGAATAATCCATGCATAAATAGATCCTAAAACTAATACCAAAAGTCCTGCAATTAAACCATATATAGCAATTTCATTAGGAATATAGTCAACTTCTCCTTCTGAATCTTTTGGAGAAAATATTGAAATAACAAATATGAATATTATAAATGATGTGACTAAAACACTAAGAAAGAAACCAACAAAACGTTTTTTTGTAACATGGTTTTTTTTATTTTCCATTTGTATTTTCCTCAGAAACTTTAACATTAACCTGTTTGTTAACAATCTTTATTAACTCAATTGCTTTTTCTTTATCAAGACCAATAATGCTTTCTGCAGATCCAGCCGTATAAATAGCAACTGTCGCTAAATTAAGTAATAATTGTACTGGTCCTTGTTGCATCCCGATATGTTGAATTCTTGAAATTGGAACAATAGTTCTTGATCTAAAAAGAACGCCTTTTGTAACAATTATTGCATCTTCTGTTATTTCGTAACCATATAATTTATATACAAAAAATACTGTAACAAAGTTGGCAATTGCACTTAATAAAACCAATAATCCTAAAACAATTAAGATTATTGTCTTAATGATTGGCTCTTTAAAACTATTACTATCAACAAATAATAAAACAATAAACGGCACATATGCAAATAAACCTAAAATTGTTCTATTAATAAATAAATTCTTTGTAACTTTCTTATCTAATTTTTCCATTCTATTCACTTCTGCATGTTTTATTATACACTAATCTGTATGTTTTATTATACACTAAATTGACTCTATTAAAACACTTTCTCTTTCTTGCATAAACTGATTACGATATAATTCAAAATAATCTTTTCGATTATTTAATAATTCCTTATGAGTTCCCATTTCAACAATTTTACCCATCTTTAACATAACAATTAAATCACTGTCAACGATGGTCGACAGACGGTGAGCTACAATGATGCTTGTCCGATTTTCTAATAACACTTTCGTTGCTTCTTGAATTGTTCTTTCAGCTTCAGAGTCAATTGATGAAGTTGCTTCATCTAAGATTAAAATTCGCGGATTAGCAATTACTGCCCGTGCAAATGAAATCAATTGTTTTTGACCAAGGGAAAGAAGATTTCCTCCTTCACCAACTTCGGTATCATAACCTTTTTCTAAGTTAGAGATAAAGTCATGAGCTCCGACAATTTTTGCAGCATTTATTATTTCTTCATCTGTTGCATCTAGCTTACCATATAAAATGTTTTCTTTAATCGTCGTACTAAACAAATGTGGCGTTTGTAGAACATAACCTAATTGTGAATGTAGCCAATGTAAACTCTTTGTTCGATAATCTTCACCATCAATAAGAATTTCGCCCTTAGTTGGTTCATAAAATCGTGATAATAAATTTACTAATGTTGTTTTACCACTACCAGTATGTCCCACAAAAGCAACTTTTTGTCCAGCTTTAATCTTTAAATTAAAGTCTTTTAAAATCAATTCATCTTGTTTATATTCAAATGTTATATCGCGATATTCAACATCACCTTTTATAACATGAAACTTTTCAAGCTTATCATCTAATAAGTCACCATATTCATTAATAACATCTTCGGTATCAACAACCGCTGGTTTAGTCTCAATGAGTTGTACTATTCTTTCGGCTGATGCCTGAGCTTGTTGAACATTGGAAAGGATTGAAGTAAGTGCCATGATTGGATCAAAAAAGCTTGTTGTCGCACGAATGAATAAGAACAGTGTACTTAATTCAATTACATCATTAACTACATCAATACTTCCTGCATACATAATGATTCCTAATGTTACATATGTAGCAATAAGTAAAACTGAAGAGAAAACTGACGAGGTAGAAATGGCGCGAATACTAGCTCTTCTTAAATCATTTGTTACTTGTTCAAATTCAAAAAGATTTTCATCTTCAATTACTAATGTTTTAGTTGTTTTTGCACCTAAAAAAGCTTCACTATATTTTGCCGTTGCTTGCGAATTGTGTTTTCTTGATGCACGATAGTTTTTAAGCATTCGTTTTCTAAATAATATCGCAATAAAAATCATAATTGGCACTGACAATAAGACGATAAATGCTAATTTAACTGAATAAAGGAATAAAATAATTAACGTAAACGTCATTACTAGTATTGCCCAAAAGAAATCTAACAACGCCCATGAGATAATGTTTGCCAATCTGCGTGAATCAGAAGTCATTCTTGCCATTATCCACCCTTGTGGAGTAACGTCAAAATATGAAAATGATAATCTTTGCAAGTTTTCAAAAGCCTCTTTTCGCAAATTGTAATTAACATGAGCTTCAATAACACTACCTTGCTTAATAAAGCCCCAGACCGTTAATCCAAACGCAACTGACATTACAACGTTTAAAGCAATAAATCCAACGATTGTATCAAAGTTTTTATCAGTTACAAACTTCTCAATTGCATAGGTATTCATAACATTTATTAAAGATTCTAATAAGGCAAGTGAAATTGCAAGAATTATTAGAATAATGATCTTACCTTTCAAATTGCTTATAATTTTTAATACTCTTTTCCAAATACTAAAGGAAAACTTTTTTACTGTATCTTCTTCTTGATAATTAGACATTATTTTTCCTCCTTTAACATCGCTAAAAACTCTGCTTCAAGCTTACCTTGAATGTTCCATAGATTTGCATATAACCCTGTCTTCTTGCTTAACTGACTATGGGTCCCAATATCTTCAATTGTGCCATTATTAACAACAATTATCTTATTAGCTTCTTTAGCTGTTGTCATTCTGTGGGTAATAATGATATTAGTTTGATGACGATTGCTATCTTTTAAGGCATTTCTGATGTCTAAGTCAGTCTTGTTGTCAAGTGCACTTAATGCATCATCAAAGATTAAAATTGGTTTATTCGATACTAAGACACGCGCGATGGCAACTCTTTGTTTTTGCCCACCAGATAACGTTGTTCCTTGTTCGCCAACTATCGTATCATAACTATTTTGAAATGTACTTATATCTTTTTCTAATGCCGCAATCTTTGATGCCTTATATATTTCATCTTGTTCTGCTTCTTTATTAGCAATCGCGATATTTTCATAAACTGTTCTGCTATATAAGAAAGGATCCTGAAGAACAGTCCCAACATTACTTCGTAAGTATCGTTTTTTAATATCTTTAAGTTCAACTCCATCTATTAGTATTGAGCCCTCATATTCATACATTCTAAGTAAAATATTAATTAACGTTGATTTTCCACTTCCGGTTTTACCGATGATTGCTACAGTTTCACCTGGAAAGATCTCAAAGTTGATATTATTCAATAAATATTTTTCTGAATTATTAAATCTAAAACTGACATTTTTAAATACAATATGACCCGTTACTTTTGGTTCAAGTGTTCCATCATTAATATATTCACTTTTTTCTTCAAAAATATGACTTAATCTTCCTGCAGCAACAAGAGCTTTACCAAAATCATTAATTAATCTTCCTAACCCACGGACTGGCCAAATAAGCATCCCTGCAAGCATAATTGCACTTGATACCTTTGATACATCCATAATTCCTTTACTAGAATAATAAATTCCTAGTAATAAAACCGCCATAAACTGGAACATCATTAAAACGTCCATTGCTCCCCAATAGATTGCTACTACTTTACTAGCTTTTATATCGGCATCTCTAAATAAAGCATTCTTTTTTTCCATTTTTTCAATCTCATATTTTTCGTTAGCAAATGCTCTTACTACTTTTGATGCTGATACGTTTTCTTGAATCACAACCATCATTTTCGCTTCTTTTTCTTCGACATCTGTAAAGAGTTTATCAATCTTCATAAAATAGATAATTGAAGCAATCGCCGTAATTGGTAAAACGACCAATGAAACAATCATGATCGTTTTATTAATATATGCCATTTGAATAGCTCCAAATGTTAAAGTTGAAATCAAACCGATTGCATCCATAATTCTTGCTGAAACAAATGTTGTTGTTGATTCAATATCAGATGTAACTCTTTGAATTAAGTCCCCTGAATCAACATTGTTATGATATTCATAGGACAAATTTTGAATGTGGTTATAGGAATGAACTCTTATATTTTTACCGACATTTTCACCTAAATAACCTTTAGTTAAGTTTTCAACATACATAAAAATATAACGTAATGTTTGCCATATTAGTAACATAACTATAATACTTACAACTACACTTATTATATCGGTATATTGATTAACAAAGTCAAGAATAAATTTGGGTAAGTTAATATCCTCTTGACTAGCATTAACATCCAATTTTTGAATAAGTAATTGACTAAATAATGGTACGTATGAATAAGTCAAACGGTGAAAGACAGTTAGTACTACGACAAATAAAAATAATAGCCAATTTCCCTTTACTATTTTAAATAACTGTTTTAATCTCTGCATAATAATCTCCCTGTTAACGATACTTTCCTGCTGTATAACCAGTTGCTAAAGCAATAGTTATATTAAATCCGCCCGAATAGGCACTTATATCCAAAACTTCACCACAAAATGATATTTTGTCATTTATCTTTGAATGCAATGTTTTAGGATCAATCATTTTAATATTTACACCACCATTCGTCACTAATGCACTATTTGGCCCTCTTGTTGTATAAATATTAAGTGTAAACTTTTTCATTTTTTCAATTAGTTCTTTTTTTGTTTTCGTTATTGATTCAAGATATTTAACCAATCTTTGTGGTATCTCTTTAGCTTTAAAAATTCCTTGAATATCATCATTTTCGATTAAATATTCAGTTGTATACTCCGGTAAAAAATCAAGACTGATTAATACACTATCACTTGTTTCTAATTCTTTCGTGACAAAAAAACTAGTTCTTAAGGCTAATGGTCCCGATAATCCAAAATGAGTTATTAACAAATCATGACTCAATTTTTTAATTACTTTGTTGTTACGATAAATTGATAAGTCAACATCCTTAAAGGATAAACCTTGAAGTGTCTTATCTTGAATTACTTTATCATTAGAAACAAGCGGAACTAATCCTATCTTTAAATCAGTCACATCGTGGCCAAAATGTTTAGCAAAAAGATAACCATCGCCACTTGAACCACTTGCTGGCAAGATATTTCCTCCTGTAGCGATTACTAAACCTTCATAACTAATTCTCTCATTTTCAAGATAGACATAATTATCATCAATTGTTGTTACTATACTTTCAAATCTAATAATTACACCTAAATCGTTCATTTCTCTTTCAAGGGTTTTAACGATGTCAATTGCTTTATTAGAGACTGGTAACATACGATTGTGATCTTCTTCTTTTAATAAACAACCACGTTGATTAAAAAAATCAATTATTTCTTGGGGTCCAAAATTACTTAGACTGCTATAAACAAACTTATTATTAATATAAGTGTTATTAATAATTTCATTTACATTAACATTGGCAGTTACATTACATCTTCCACCACCTGTTAATTGTAGTTTTCTTCCCAATTCATTATTTTTTTCTAATAAAATAACATTTTTATTGTTATGAAATTTTTTTGCGGCAATCGCTGCCATCATCCCCGAAGGCCCACCACCAATTATGACAATATTATACATATATACTCCTCAAACCAAAAAATCATCCCTTAGGATGCTAAAAAGTATTAATAACTTGAATCTGTATCGCAAACAAAAAAGAAGCGAGAATGATTAATAACCAATTATTAAACAAATACATATCAATACTTTATAGCGACAAAATCTCTGTGCCTACTAAAAGTATTAGTAAGCATCTACTTAGTAATCATTATTTTCATCATTTCTTCACTCCTTTCTCGTTATCTTTAAATAGTATAACATTATTATTAAATTAAGACAATACATAATATAAATTTATTTATAATATACAATATTATCGATATTAACTGTCCCATCGATTACTTCAATCTTGATTTGAACATTTTCTTTATTAA
>Ga0265295_1006835_pt1 | contig 13537 bp, 14 predicted proteins | sample Munlansysbiofilm_FD_192503 | JGI IMG/M metagenome (GOLD analysis project Ga0265295, IMG submission 192503) | Leachate microbial communities from a municipal landfill in Southern Ontario, Canada - Methane capture system biofilm | ecosystem: Engineered > Solid waste > Landfill > Unclassified ... | reverse complement strand
AATGCCACCAAGCTGTTGCATATCCGCTTTAGGCCGGAGGGCATAAGCCAAAACCTGGGCAGCACGATCGAGCTAAGCTTGTACCGCATCATCACGGAGCTGATCAACAACACCATAAAGCATGCGCAGGCGCAACAGGTGGATATCGAGCTGAAACAAGAGGGAAACCGTATCTGGCTAAGGTACAAAGATAATGGCATTGGTTTTGAGTTGGACAGGGCGCTGGAGAAGGGCGATCAAACGCTGGGTCTGCGGAATATCATCAGCAGGGTGCGCTCGCTGAAAGGAGATTTTTCTTTTAGGAACAGCTCGCCGGGGATTGAGATGAAGATTGTGCTGGATGTGAGGGGGGAGATTTGAAATTCAAGATTCAAAATTCAAAATTCAAGATTTAAAATTTGAGACTTGTATAGCTGTAAATGGGGTTAGTCAAGAGGCTTCGGAAGGAGATTGCGTGGGATAGAAAGAGTCGCCCTACCGTGCGCCTTTAATGGGGGATAGGTTGACGATTGTGGCGGCAGTCTCGTCCCAAAAAACGAGACTGCATAGATAATTCCACAGAGTCTACTATTTGGACGGGTCTCTGCGGAACGGGACATCGTGAAGTCTCTCTAAAGTGATATTGGTTTGATTTCGGCGGCGGATATTGAGGGTGGATGGATATTTGGTGTGCATTGTTTTTCTTTGACGGGAAAATCGTGTACTTTTGTTTTTAATAAATATATAACAAGAATGGATCCGCTAATTCGTATCGTAATCGTTGATGACCATGAGATTTTTCGTAATGGGCTACGAATGGTTATCAATAAGTTAGGATATGCTAAAGTGGTTGGTGAGGCTGAAGATGGGGTGGCATTTTTGTCGTTGATAGAAAAGACGGAGACAGACCTGGTGCTGATGGATATCGAAATGCCGGTGATGAATGGCATCGAGGCAACAAAAAAAGCATTGGAGCTTTATCCGGATTTAAAGATTATCGCACTGACGATGTTTCGGGAGGATGTGTATATCCAAAGCATGATCGAGGCAGGCGTGAAAGGTTTTTTGATTAAAAACATCAGCAAAGACGTGCTGGACAGGGCATTGCAGGCTGTTTATAACGGCAAGACGTACTATAGCGAGGAGTTGTGGGATTATTTCACGAAAGCGATAGCGAAAGAAGAGCATCCTGCCGATGAGCTGCACCTTACCCCACGCGAAATGGAGGTGCTGGATCTGCTTGCGGAGGGCTTAAGTAATAAAGAAATCGGCGAGCGGATGTTTGTGAGCGAGCGCACGGTGGTAGGGCATAAGTCGAACCTGATGGCGAAGACGAACTGTAAAAACACGGTGGCGCTGCTGGCGTTTGCAATTAGGAAGGGGTTGATTGAGTTGTGAGGATTTGAAGATTTGAAGATTCAAAATTCAAAATTCAAAAATTCAATGATTTGGGGATTTGAAGATTTGGGGATTTGAGGATTTGAAAATTTGAGGGATTGCGTGGGGTACGGCGAGTTTGCTTCGTTGAAAAGATTTGCTCTCGCAAATCTTTCGCCTCGCAAAATCGGACATTGATAGGAAGTTTGCGGGTGGTGTGATGGGCTGGCGATTGCGTAAGCAGTCTCGTCCTAAAACGAGACTGCCGGATAGTTCCACGGAGCGGATGCTCCGCGGAACATGGCGGGCTTGTTTGGGGATTTGGAGAATTGGTGTATTTTTGCGGAAACAATTAACTGATGATTAAAGCAGCTTACCAATCTTTCAAGAAGTTTTATGCGGGGCCGATGGGCTTTGTTATCGATGTGGCCTTGTTTGCGGTGATTACTTATGGGTTTCATTTGGTATTCAGGCATTTTGCATCAGAAATTATGTCGTTGCCCTTTGTGAATGCTTCGAGTGCGTGGCTGGCAGAAATGGTTTATCACATAAGTCTTTGGTTTAATAGAAATATCCTTGGATACCATATCACCACAGAGCCGGTAAATACCATGTGGTTTAGCAATGGCGGATATATCGCCGTTAACGGGAGCTGCTCAGGCCTAAAACAGTTTTATCAGGTGCTGGTGTTGTTTGTTCTCTTCCCCGGCCCTTGGAAACATAAGCTCTGGTTTATTCCTCTAGGGTTTGTTATTATGTTTTTAACCAATGTTTTTCGTATTATTTCGCTCTCAGCGATTTTACTTTGGAAACCTGAATACTGGGACTTTAGCCACGACTGGATACTGAGGCCGTTTTTTTATGTGGTGCTTTTTATGCTATGGGTGTGGTGGGTTGAGCGCTTTCGGAAGCCTGTTGAGGGATAAGTGTATAATGTTTAGGGATTTAATGTTCAGACGTTTAGTTGTTTTGTGTTTGAAGACACACAGGCTCATACAAAGAGGTTACGGCTCAGGCTTACTATTATTGTTATCTGATTATAAATTACTTACGATGTCCAGCTATTGAAGATATTGCTTAAACTGGAAGAACGACTGATTTATTGGTTACTTTCCACTCACCATTCACGCATTACACTTGTTACTTCACATGAAGTTCTTCAAATGGCTTAAAAATACTATTTTTGACCACTTTTACTGAACAACTGAATGAATTCAGCAAAATTTACAAAAATACCCATCCATGTTGAAAAAATACTTTTTGGTTATTCTCTTTTTGACTACATTATCGGGCGGCAGAATTATTGCTCAAACGGCTTATGAACATGTCAGCAATACGGATCTTTATGCATTTATTGATGACCTGGCGTCTTTTCATCTGATCGATATTAATACAGCCATCAAGCCATACAGCAGATCACAGATTGCAGATTGGCTTGTAGCTGCGGATCAACAAAGAGACGCACTAAGCAGACCACAACAGGCAAGGCTTGATATTTTTTTGAAAGAATATGCCTTGGAAGCGGGAAAGCTTAAAACAGGGCTTTGGGAACTGGCAAAGCAAGCAGATAAGCTTTCGGTGCATGTTTTGCCTCCAGAGGTGGTGTGGCGTGATAGTCTTTTTCGGGCAATATTGCGCCCTATCTATGGCATTCGTTATTTTGGCTCGACCAAAGAATCTTTCTATCACAGCTATGGTGGTGCCGAAGCAATTGCGTATGTAGGCAAGGGCTGGGCGGGCTATGCCAGTTTGCGTGATAACTATCAAAGCTTTGAGCCTTTGGCAATGCCAAACTACCTTACGCAAGAAGCTGGCGGTAACTATAAGATCGGAGTACAGGGCCGCACAGGAGCAGATTACAGCGAGATGCGTGGCGGCCTCACCTACAGCTGGGACTGGGGCTCGGTAGCTTTTATCAAAGATCATTTGCAGTGGGGCGATGCATACAACGGCAGCAATATCTTATCCGGCAGAAACCCTTCATTCCCGATGGTGAAGCTACACCTTAATCCGGTTAAATGGTTAGAGTTCGAGTATTTTCATGGTTGGCTGGTATCACAGGTGATAGACAGCAGTCGCTCTTATATTACTGCAAATGGAGATTATAGGGCAGTGTTCAGACAGAAATATATTGCGGCTAATATGTACACCTTTAAGCCTTTTAGAAGACTCAATGTGTCAGTGGGAAACTCTATTGTATATAGTGATGTGCCGGTGCAGCCTGCTTACCTGATTCCGTTTTTCTTTTTCAAATCGCTTGACCACACCTTGAATAAAGGTATCGACAATCAAAACTCTGCTATGTTTTTCAATATCAGCTCACGGCAAATACGGTACCTGCATTTATTTGTCTCAGTGTTTGTGGATGAGTTCTCCATATCGAGAATAGGAGATTCCGAGCGACATAATTTCACAAGTTATAAGGGAGGGCTGGCCTTAAGCGGCTGGCCTGTGAAAGACCTGTTTCTGGCAGGCGAATATACCCGCACAACGCCAATGACCTATAAACACCGGGTGCCGGCGACAACTTATGCTACAAACTTATTTAACCTGGGACATTATATGAGTGATAATTCTGAAGAATACTTTTTTAGTGTGCGCTATGCCCCTGTAAACACCCTTCAGCTAAAGCTAAATTACACCTACGCAGTGCATGGGAATGATTATAAATACATCGAGGCTAAAGGAACAACACCTGTTGATGAGTTTCCGGTGCTAAAAGAAAAATCCTGGTCGAACACCACCATTGCCCTGCGTGCTGATTATCTTCCTTTCCCCAATATTCGTGTCTTTGCCGAATATTCTAAAGGCGATATGCAGGGCTACGCAGTTGATGGCCGGGAAGCAGTCTATTATTTGAATCGCTTTGGCGCTGATTACCTGCATGGCAAGACAGACACTTTTATTTTGGGATTCGGGATGGGATTTTAAGTTGATTTTTTAAGGGAGTTTGCGTAATATACAGCGAGGTCACCACTTCGTTTAATAGCGGCGGAGTGCTATTGAACCCCTCGAAGAGACGGGCTTAGTTGAGGGATTCAAAAATTCAAAATTCAAAGGCCTTACTGCTGCCAGCAGTAAGGCAGGTTCAAGAAGTTGCGTGGGGTGCAGCGAGGTCACCACGTCGCTTAATAGCGCTAGGATGCTATTAAACTTCTCGCGGAAACGAAGCTTCGTTTATATAGATTTGTTCTTGCAAATCTTTCGCCTTGCAACTCCGAAAGTGGTCGGAGCGGACATTGATAGAGAGATTGTGGATGGGCCGTTGGATTTTTGAGCGTAATTTATTTAATACGTTAATCTGTGATGGAAAACTTTGCTAATTTGACTTCATAAATAGTTCATTATCAGTAGTTCTAAAAATTGATTGCTTCAAAAATAGTGGAAGTTTAGAGGGAAGTAGTAAATTGCAGGACATTTTTGTTAGCAAATAAAATTTAGGTATGCATCTGTGTATTTGGAAGAATGAATTAGAGAAAAAGCATGAAGAGGAAGTAAACTGTTTTCTTCATGCACAGGCCTTCAGAACAGTTTTTCAAGCGCCAGAATTCTTTCGCTTCTACAACAATGTTCCCCTTTATGAGCCTATTTATATTATTTCACGGGATAAGGAAGCGCAAATAATTGGTGTGTTGCTGGCTGTTTTAATCAGAGAAGGGAATGGAATTTTAGGTTTTTTTAGCAGAAGATGCGTGGTATATGGTGGTCCAATAGCTAAGCATGATGATCCTGAAATCATTGATTTATTAATAAGCCAATTGAATAAAGCTATCCAACGAAAAGCCTTATTTACGCAATTCAGGAACTTCAAGGTGTGGCCAAACGAAGTGCAGCAGGTTTTCGAGAAAAACGGTTTCATGCTTCGGGATCGTTTGAACTCACTGGTAGCGTTGCAAAAAACAGAACGCGTTGAACAACAATTTAGCGCGAGCAGAAGGCGGCAATTAAAGAAAGCCCTGAAAGCCGGAGCATACATCGCTGAGGCGCAAAACATACAAGAAGTGGCCGCACTCTATGAATTATTGGAAAAGCTTTATACCGAAAAGGTGAATAAACCCTTACCTGCGCTGCAGTTTTTTCAGCATTTTTATAAAGTTGTTATGCCTGCTGGCGCCGGTACAATCTTATTGGTATGGCATAACCAGCAACTGATTGGTGGCATTGTATGTCCCATCACAGCGGGTTATAGTATTTCCGAACTTTATGTGGTTGGGCTTGATCAGGCTTTTCCGAATTTGTATCCTAGTGTTGTGGCTACCTGGGCTGCCATGGACTATGGACAGCGCATGGGTTTGCAGCATTTTGATTTTATGGGGCTGGGCAAGCCTGATGTAGATTATGGCGTTAGGGATTTCAAACTCAGGTTTGGCGGAAGCCAGGTAAACTACGGTCGCTTTGCAAAAAGAAACTACAAATTGCTCTATGGCATAGCTGAGCTTGGCTATAATTTGTGGAGGACTAAGTGGTAGTTTGAAGATTCAAAAATTCAAGATTCAAAGATTCAAAAATTGAGCCTCCTCCGAAAAGTCAAGAAATGAAGAAATGCCACTAAGGCCTCAAGGCTCTAAGTGCCACAAAGTGTTGATTATTAGCATTAAACTCTTCGTGCTATCTTCGTGATTTGGTGTCTTCGTGGCAGAAGAATACTTTTCGGAGTGGGATCAAGATTCAAGGACCTGCCTGCTGACCGCAGGAAGGCAGGTTCAAAAATTAAGTAGTTTACCTGATCAACACAACTTAGGTTTATTAGCCGATAAAATAAATTTGGAATATGGCCTTCATAATAGTACCTTTGCGCCAAAATCAACCAGTAAATCAATTTAACCAGAGAATCCTATACGATGAATCTGATAAAGCCATTTAAAAACCAACAACAAAATCTATGGCTTCAACTGTACTTAGTGTGCAATTTATTTCTGAGCTTGAAAACGACGATATAGCAAGCATTCCTACTAATCCACAGATGACTCTAAAAGATATTCAGGGTATTATTAAGGAACAGGCCGGAGATGCTGTTTGGGAATTTATTTCATCACTACCAACAGAATCTACAGAAAAAGCATTGCTGATGGCGACCAGCACCCCTTTCAATATTTTAAACCAAAAGCCATTGGCACATGACACGCTAATCAATTTGAAGCGTGTTAACGATGTACGTTATCTAAACAAGTTTTTTGAAGCTATCAATGCTTTACTACCCGAAGGCGGACTCTATATCAATAGTGTTGAGACCTATAAAATCAGAAAGGAAAAGATTTTAAAACGTTTTCCGATAGGAATTAACTGGTTTATTTATTCTTTTGATGTACTGTTTAAGCGCGTTTTTCCTAAGCTTCCTGTAACCAAGAAGATTTATTTTTATGTGACACAGGGAAATAACAGGGTGTTGAGTAAGGCTGAGACTTTTGGTCGCTTGTATTCCTGTGGCTTTGAGGTGGTATGCGAGAAAAAGATTGGGAATGAGCTTTATTTTTTGGCTCGTAAAATAAAACAGCCTTATTTTGATTTTTCACCTACTTATGGCCCGCTGATCAGGCTGAATCGATATGGGAAAGATGGAAAATTATTTGGCGTGTATAAGGCACGCACCATGCATCCCTATTCTGAGTATCTGCAGGATTATGTTTACCGCATGAATGATCTTGATGAAGGCGGTAAGTTTAAGGACGACTTCAGGGTAACCACGCTCGGCAAAGTTATGCGGAAGATTTGGTTAGATGAGTTCCCCATGTTTATTAATGTGTTTAAAGGTGAGATGAAACTGGTTGGCGTGCGTCCGCTTAGCCGTCATTATTTTAATCTTTACAGCGACGAATTGAAAGAAAAAAGGCTGAAATTTAAACCGGGTCTGGTTCCACCATTTTATGTTGATATGCCAAAAACGCTCGAAGAGATCATGGCTTCAGAGATGCGCTACCTGGAAGCTTACGAAAAACATCCGCTGCTGACTGATTGGCAGTATTTTTGGATGGCCTTGTATAATATTTTTATAAAAAGGGCGAGGAGTAAGTAGGATTCAAAGATTCGAAGATTTGAAGATTTGACAATTATCGTCGTTAATCCTCAAATCAGAAATCACTCAAATCCTCATCCCGATAGCTATCGGGACCTCAAATTTTCAAATCTTTTCAAAAAAAACTTGCATATATCAAAACCTTGAGTAATTTTGCTACTCATTAAACGTTAACCAAAGGTACAAATCAACAAGTAAAAGGTAAAATAGCCCGCAAAGCCAACAAAAACGATGCTCAACGCCCTCATCACATCCAAAACACGTATCAAGCTCATGCTCAAGTTCTTCTTGAACAGCAACAGCACCGGATACCTGCGCGGATTAGAGACAGAGTTTGGCGAATCAACCAACTCCATACGCCTTGAGCTCAACCGTTTTGAAGAGGCCGGACTACTCACCAGCACCACCGAGAACAACAAAAAGATCTTCCAGGCCAACAAAAAGCACCCCTTGTTTCCCGACATACACAGCCTCATGCGCAAATATGCCGGCATTGACAAGATCGTGGAACGCGTCATCGAACACCTTGGCGAACCCGAAGAACTTTACCTGATCGGCGACCTGGCCAAAGGCCTCGAAAGCCCCGATTTGAACCTCATCATCGTAGGCGAAAACATTGACCTCGACTACCTCCAAACGCTCGTTGACAAAGCCCGGCAAGCCGTGTCGCGCAGCATCAAATACGCGGTATTCACACCCAATGACTTCGCCCAACACCTCCCACACCTCAACAAGGAAAAGCTCCTGCGCGTGTGGCAAAATACCGACTGATTTCACTGCCTCGGCAGCTCATCAGTCAAAGACATAAAAAGCTTACAGTCAGTTCCTTGCAAAAAAACAATGGGACTTAGAAGGCGAAAGCGTGTCCGGAAGGGAATTCAAAAATTCAAAATTCAAAATTGACCAGCTCAACCACAATTCCGAATCTTAAATCTTGAATCTTCGAATCTTTGAATCCTTGAATCCAAAAAATAAATTATATTCGCATTAAATTACTGAATTTGATTTAAATGACTAAAGTAAAAGAACATACTGAGCATAACAAAAGCTGGATCTTGCCGGGAAAAACTTTGAGTAATCATGAATTTGTAGCCGGAATAAAAAAAGCCGAAAAAGGATCATTTCATAGTATACAAAAGTCTATGGAAAACTTTGAGTTATGGCTGACGTCAAGAGAAAAGAAATAAAAATATCCAATCAATTCGATCAGGATATTATCGACCTCTATTCTTATGGAGAGGAGATGTTTGGATCAATTGCCGCAAAGAGTTTTATTGCAGATATTTACAGCAGAATATGGAGCCTCGATTTAATGTACATGTTACATGTGGAATGCCGACATCTGCCAACGAAAGACAAAAGATACCGAAATATTATCTTAGGATCGTACCTCATTATTTATAGGATTACTACAGAATCAATAGAAGTGTTAAGAATAATACATGCCCGCTCAAGCATAAAAAAAATAAAACTTCACGTAGTATCATCCCAAAGAAATAGGGTAAAACAAAACAATATTCAAAATTACATCATCCTTAAAAAGCAAAATCTTGATTTTATTACAAAAACCCAATCTTGAATCTTGAATCTTTTGAATTCCTTGAATCTTTTGAATTTTGAATCAAAAAATCATCTATTTTTGTAATAAAGATAAAGCAATGGAAATCATCCAGGTAGAAATAAAAAACAAAAACGCCATGGCCATTCTCAAGGGAATGGAAAGAGCCTTTATGATTAGGTTGATAAGGCGAAAAAAAAGTGAGCCTAAAGACCTTACCAAACTTAAAGGTGTTTTCTCGCATGAAGAAGCAATGGGACTAACCGGACTTGTTAACGCATCACGAAGTGAATGGAATCAAAGAACTATTTGATTGACACCAATATAGCAATCTATTATTTTGGATTGCTTCTAACAGAAGATGCTACCTTGTTTATTGAGTCACTGTTCAGGAACAACTACCACATCTCTGTTATAAACCGCATTGAACTCCTGGGTTTCGATAAAATCAGTTCTGAACAATACAATGCACTAGAAGCATTCGTTAATAATGCTACAATACTTGATCTTGATGAAACTGTGGTTGTTGAGACGATTAAAATAAGACGGCAATACAATACAAAACTCCCGGATGCGATCATTGCTGCCAGCTGCATCGCAAATGATTGCTGCCTCCTTACCAACAACACCAAAGATTTTGAAAAAATCAACGGACTCAAAGTAAAGACACTAGGGGTTAAAGTATAAAATTTAATTCAAAATTATCTTACTAAACCACAATCCAGAATCTCTTCGGACCCGAGAGGAGGCACGACGATTCGGGGCTACAGTCCCGAGAGCATAGCGATTCGGGATTGAATCCTTGAATTTTGAATCTTTGAATTTTCTCAACCCGCTGCTCTCGACTTCGCTCGATCACCTTAGTTTTCAACCCGCAAACTATCTATACTGCGAAATATAAATCTTTAAACCTGCCTTCCTGCGGTCAGCAGGCAGGTCCTTGAATTTTGAACAAACCGTGAAGAATATCAGCTTTTCTAAACATGCTGCGTATCAAATGAAGCAGAGAAGACTTAACCCTGATCTGGTAAATGAAACAATTCAGGTACCTGATAAAACAATAGAGGACGAAGATGGCTTGATTGTGCTTCAAAAACTGGTAAAAGAAAACAATAAAGAATATCTTTACAGGGTTATTGTAAATGTTGAGCGCATTCCTCCTCTGGGCGTTACGCTCTACAGGACATCAAAACTGAAGAAATATGAAAATTAAGTACGATAAAGAAACTGATACGCTCCTCATTCAATTAGCCAACAAACCGATTGAAGAAAGCGATCAGGAAAAAAAAGGAATAATCATCGATTACGATGAAGCCGGAGATGTAGTAGCCATTGAAGTATTAAACGCCTCAAAAAAAATGGATCAGGTAAATGGCGTACTTTACGAGATGATGTAGAAGATTCAATTTCTGCTCATCGTGCCTCCTCAAGAGATTCAAAAATTCAAGCGCTGCCTTCCTTTGGTCGGCAAAATTATTCAAAGATTCAAAAATTCAACGCCGGTTCGTCGTGCCTCCTTCCGGCATTCAAAGATTGAGTTCCGTTGCTAACCAACATCCAATCTTTGAATTGAGAATAGTTATATTTGAACACGCGAAATAACTACACTACGAAATATAAATCTTCAAATTTTCAAATCTTCTTAATGCTCAAACTAACTACACTACGTTCCTCAATCTTTGAATCTTCGAATCTTTGAATCTTCAACACACAAACTAAATATACTAGGCTTCCAATCCTTTTCATTACCTTTGAACAAATAATTTCAAAATGCACGCATTAAAATATATACTATATAAAGAAGGTGACTACTATGTATCCCAATGCCTCAATGTAGAAGTATCCAGCTTTGGTGACACTGTGCAGGAATCAATCGACAACCTGAAAGAAGCTGTTGAACTCTATTTAGAAGACAACGACGAGATAAACACTTTTAGGGCAATAAATGAAGCCATGATCGGCGAAACATTTATTAATGTCTAAGCTATACCCCTCCAGCCATATTATTAAAATCCTTGAAAAGAATGGATTTGTTTTTGTCTCACAAAAAGGTAGCCATTGTAAATACACCAAAAACAAACTGATTGTAATAGTACCTCACCCCAAAAAAGAAATACCAGTGGGTACCTTTAGCTCAATTGTCAGGCAATCGGGATTGACTAAAGTTGATTTTTAAATGAATAATCATCAAACCTTTAGCTGAGTTAAAAATAGTTCGTCGTTCGAGGTTCAACGCCAAACCCTGAACGTCAAACGTCAAATGCCAAACCTACTGCAAAGAGATAAGTCCTTGAATTTTGAATTTTGAATCTTTGAATCTTGAATCTTCAAATCTTTGAATTTTGAATCTTTGAATCTTCCACGTTTATAATACAAAAACATTGAAGGACGAAATAATCATATTCTCATACAACAACCAGCCTCAGCTAAAAATCGAAGTAAGAATTGAAGATGAGTCTGTTTGGTTAACTCAACCCAAAATTGCGGAGCTATTTGGTGTGAAAAGACCTGCAATAACAAAGCATTTGAAGAACATTTTTATTTCCGGCGAATTAGATGAAGATAGCACATGTTCCATTTTGGAACACATGGGTGCGGATGGCAATCAAAAGTATAAAACCAAATATTACAACTTGGACGTAATATTATCGGTTGGTTACAGGGTCAATTCAGTTAATGCTACCCAATTCCGTATATGGGCCAACAAAATTCTAAAAGAATATCTTTTAAGAGGTCATGTTGTAAATCATCGCTTGGGCAGGGTAGAAGAAGAAGTTCAAAATATAAAAGGCCGGATGAACGAATTAGAGTTTACGGTTAAAACGAATCTGCCTCAAACCGAAGGCATCTTCTTCGACGGACAAATCTTCGATGCCTGGTTGTTTGTTTCAAAGTTGATCAAAGAGGCAACAGAAACGATTGTTTTAATAGATAACTACGTGGATGAAAGCGTACTGATGCTGCTCTCCAAAAGAAACCCAGTCGTAAAAGCAACGATCTACACAGGCAAGATATCGAAACAACTCGAAATTGACCATATAAAACACAATCAGCAATACCCGCCGATCGAACTCAAACACTTCACAAAAACCCACGACCGCTTCCTCATCATCGACCAAAAAGACGTTTACCATATTGGTGCTTCTTTAAAAGATCTCGGAAAAAAATGGTTCGCTTTCTCCAAAATCAAGCTCGATCCGGGCGTATTACTAGAAAGATTGATCGAATAAATTGGAATTCAAAATTCAAAAGTATCATACTCAACCACAATCTTGAATCTTGAATTTTTTGAATCTTGAATCTTTGAATCTTGAATCTTTGAATCTTGAATCTTGAATCTTGAATCTTGAATCTTGAATCTTGAATCTTGAATCTTAAATTATGAAATACACATCCTTCGAAGAGCTCCCCATCTGGCAAAAAGCCCGAACCCTGTCAAAGTTCGTCTTTGAGATCACTTCTGAAGAACCATTCAACAAAGACTTTCGCTTTCGTGATCAGATACGTGCATCTTCAGGTTCAGTAATGGACAATATCAGTGAGGGTTTTGAAAGAACAGGAAATAAGGAGTTTATACAGTTCCTTTATATTGCAAAAGGAAGCTGTGGAGAAACGCGCTCCCAAAGCTATCGAGCACATGATTTTAGCTACATTAATGAACAAACGCTTAATAACATAATTGAACAAACTAAAGTACTATCTTCCGAAATTTCAGGATTTATTAAATATTTGAAAAACTCCGGAATGAAAGGAGAAAAATACTTAAAATAAGGAATCTTTGAATCTTGAATCTTGAATCTTTGAATCTTGAATTTGTCCAACACCCAAACAATCTACACTACGCAATCTAATCTTGAATCTTGAATTTTGAATCTTGAATTTCTTCAACACCCAAACAATCTACACTACGAAATCTAATCTTGAATCTTAAATCTTGAATCTTGAATTTTGAATCTTGAATCTTCCCATGGAAAAAGCTGAAATAATCATTTACAAAGAAGAAGCAAGCGAATCCAACTTCCAGATTGAAGTAAGGGTTGAGGATGAAACCGTTTGGCTTACACAAGCCCAGATGGCAGAATTGTTCCAAACAACCCGAAATAATATCACCCTACATGTTGGCAACATATTCAAAGAAAAAGAATTACTACAGGAAGCAGTAGGTAAGGATTCCTTACTAACTGCCATAGATGGCAAAAAATACAAAACAAAGCTGTATAATCTGGACGTAATAATCTCTGTCGGTTATCGTGTAAAATCGAAACGAGGCACACAGTTTAGGATATGGGCTAACCAGATTTTAAAGGACTTTCTTCTCCGCGGACACGCATTAAACCATCGTTTTGAAAGAATCGAAAAGAAACTTCACGAACACGATCAAAAGTTTGACCTCATCATCAATACAGGCCTTAAACCAACCGAAGGCATCTTCTTCGACGGACAAATCTTCGATGCCTGGCTGTTTGTTTCAAAGTTGATCAAAGATGCAACAGAAACGATTGTTTTAATAGATAACTACGTGGATGAAAGCGCACTGATGCTGCTCTCCAAAAGAAACCCAGTCGTAAAAGCAACGATCTACACAGGCAAGATATCGAAACAACTCGAAA
>Ga0265295_1006834_pt1 | contig 13539 bp, 8 predicted proteins | sample Munlansysbiofilm_FD_192503 | JGI IMG/M metagenome (GOLD analysis project Ga0265295, IMG submission 192503) | Leachate microbial communities from a municipal landfill in Southern Ontario, Canada - Methane capture system biofilm | ecosystem: Engineered > Solid waste > Landfill > Unclassified ... | reverse complement strand
GTTCTCGTTGATCCCCTGCCCGGGACATCGCTCTTTGACCTCGGCGGCCTCCAGGTCGACCTTGAAGAACTTTTGGGTGTTCCTGTTGACCTGGTCACGCCCGGCGACTTGCCAGAGACTTTCAGAAGTCACGTGCTCACTGAGGCTCAAAAAATATGATTCTGTTTGCTGGTGACTGTCATGGAGATTTTGTCCCGCTCATCGAGGAAGCAGGCGAAGCCTCAGCTGTGGTGCTCTTGGGGGACCAAGAGCCAATGAACGACCTTGCAAGGGAGCTGGGCCCAGGCTTGGCCCCGAAAACTTTGTGGATCTATGGGAATCATGACAGCGATTACCTGTGCTATTTCGAAAATCACGCGCCAATGGTCCACCACAACCTACATTGCCGGGTGGTTGAGATAGAGGGCGTCAGGATCGCTGGCCTGGGTGGGGTGTTCCGCGCAAAGAAGTTCGAAATTGACCAGACCACGCGCCTGCACGAGGTGGATCTGGACTGCCTCCAAGACACTCGTGAGGCATGGATAACGCTTCGACGAGGTGGACGGCCATACCCCGCAGATTACACAAGCATTTTTCCCGATGACATAAAGTCATTGCTGGCGCTGACGGGACACGTGGACGTGCTGGTCACGCACGAGGCGCCGGAAAGCCATGCGCTCGGCTACCAGCTCATCGGGGACCTAGCCCGCGCCATGGGCGTCAAGATGATCATCCACGGCCACCACCACGAGCGCTACAGCGCAACTATCACGGACGGAATCCGCGTCGAAGGCCTCGGACTGGCAAGGACAAACGAAGGATTTTTCTGGCTGGACCACGGCCTTGGAGAGCGGCCATGATTCTTTTCGTCGGGGACTGCCACGGTGACTTTGAACCCATGCTTAAGGCCGCAACCGAGGCCTCGGCAGTCGTCCTTCTCGGGGATCAAGAACCGCTCGACGATCTGGCGTCCATCCTTGGCCAGGAGATCGCGGAAAAGACATGGTGGATATTCGGCAACCATGACAGCGACGATCCCGAATACCTGACGCACCACGCGGCCATGGCTGACAGAAACCTGCATTGCCGCGTGTTGGAGATTGATGGCCTGCGCATCGCCGGGCTCGGCGGCGCCTTCCGGTCCAATATCCTGGGCGTTGACCGGCAAACGACCTTGAATGACCTGCCCATGGTCCGCCCCCAGGATACGCGCCAGAGCCTGGCGCTAATCCGCAAGGACAAGAAGCTCGCTCTGCAGGATCACACCACCATCTTCCCTGAAGACCTTGCGCTGATGGCCCGCCTTGCCAGCAAGACCCGCATCGACGTCCTCGTGAGTCACGAAGCCCCGGAGTCCCATCGACTTGGCTATCGAATTCTGGGTGATGTGGCCCGCGCCCTCAAAGCCAGGATTCACGTTCACGGCCATCACCATGAGCGTTATGACGCCATGATTGATGGAGGCGTCCGAGTCGCCGGAGTGGGGATGTCGGGCATGATGATCGAATGGCTGCAGCCAAGGGATGGGCTCTTCTGGCTTTCGGCCTTTCCTGGCGGCAATGTGCTTGCAATGGGATACGACCCGAAAAAAAAGATGTACCAAGGCGAGTTCGTCGGCCTGGAAGGATGCAAAGGTCTTACGGCGCCCGACCTGAACGCCTTGCAGGAAAAAGGCGCCCTGCTTCTTGAAACGTTCATGAAGAAACCCAAGCGTAGATAACAGGAGAACACCCATGCGCACAATGGTCTATGACTTTTCCAAGGTGAGGTCTCCAAAGAATCCGATTGATCCCGAAGAATTGGCTACGCTCAGGCGGATACTGCGAAGGTATCCTTGGGACATTGAAGACGACCGCATACGGCTTCACCCTGAGCTCAAGGTGACGTCAAAAGAGCGCCTGATTCTGCGTAAGTATCTGATGGCGAAGGGCTACCACGCCGCCAAGGATGCGGTAGATGAGTTGGATGCCATGGGCGACACCATGGATGATTGATAAAACGCGCGAAGCGAGAACGATCCAACGCGTGAAAGACCTGCCGGCGCAGCCGACGCATTTCTGATCAACTTCATTTTTTGAGGTGATCAAATCGAATGCGCTCGGCTGCCTTTGAAAAAAACTGCAGTTTCACCCCTCCGAAAAAACCTCCTCGAAATCTACCCGGTGCTCAACAATCCGTAAATTGAGCACAGCCTCTTCCGCTCCGCCATCGGGGTGTTACCTGCCGATTCCAAATTTTTCCTCAAAGACACTGGCATTCAATTATTCCTGAAGATCCATCCGTCTTTTTTCATTGATCAAAATCACGCACATTATTTTTTTACGACACTTTACAACGACATTAAAAATGTCGCATAAAGTACCCATGAGCTCACACGAAAACAAACTCACCATCGACGAAGTCAGCGGGCTGACCGCGGTGTCGCCCCGAACCATCCGGTTCTACATCCAGAAAGGGCTGGTGGACCGCCCGGTGGGGCAGCGCAAGGCTGCCCATTACACCCGGGAGCATGTGCGCCAGCTGTTGGAGATCGAAAAATGGAAGGCAGCCGGAGTATCATTGGAGGCCATTCGCGGGATCATGACCGGCGAACTGGCCGGACCCGATGCCGCCGCCCTGCCCCGCACCCGGCGACCCGGCGAGATCCGCATCTGTTCACGGGTCTGGCTGGCGCCAGGTCTGGAACTGCATCTCGACCCGTCGGAACTCAAACTTGACAACAACCAGCTTCGACACCTGGCAGGACAGATCAACGCCCTGGTGTCGGCCATGAACCCCAAGGAGTGAAACATGTATTCCGAGATATCAGCCCCCTCCCTGAAAACCATCGACTCACGCAATGTCCTTCTGCGAGACGCGAACGTGCGCGTCGATATCAGCGACTATCTGGCCCGCACGCGCATGGAGTATCATTTCGTCAACTGCGAAGATGTGAACATCGAGGCCGTGTACACCTTTGCCCTGCCCATTGACGGCGTGCTCACGGATCTGGGGATCGTCATCGGGCAAAGGGAGCTCAAAGGCATCGCCGTGGAAAAACGGGAGGCCCAGGAGCGCTATGAAAACGCCATCTCGGACGGCGACTCCCCGATCATGCTGGAGCGGCTCGACTCCGGGCTGTACAGCCTGAACGTCGGCAACATCATGCCCGGCGAAAAGGCCGTGATCAGCGTCGAATTCCTGGAAGTTCTGAGCCCCAAGGCGGACGAGGTGCGCTACGAGCTGCCCACGACCCTGGCTCCCCTCTACGGCGATCCGGCCGCGCGCGGCCTGGCCCCGCACCAGATCCCGGGGCACAGTCTCCTGGCAGACAACAGATTCAGCCTGCACATTGACATCGAGGGGTGCCTCGCCACTGCGGACATCCTCACCCCCGCCCACAGGACCGTCATGAAAAGGGACGCTGGCCGGGTCGAGATCTCGCTCCTGGCGCAGACGACCGCCATGGACCGCGACTTCATCATGGCCTTCACTGCGCAGGACATGCCGAGATCCTTTGCCGTTTGCGCACCGGACAAGGGCGGGCATGTCGTCCTCTCCGGCTTCACCCCGAAATTCAGCTCCCCGGCTCCGGCCAGGAGCATCAAGATTGTGGTCGACTGCTCCGGCTCCATGGGCGGCGAGTCCATCCTCCAGGCCAGACAGGCCCTGCTGCGGGCCCTGGACCGCCTGCGCCCCGAAGATCATTTCAACATCATCCTCTTCGGGTCTTCCTGCACCGCGCTCTTCAACAGGCAGGAACCCGCCGACGCAACGCACCTCGAAGCCGCCATCACGCTGACAAGATCCATGGACGCCAACATGGGCGGCACCGAGATGGGGAAGGCGCTGGAGAAAGCACTGGGCTCCGCCTCCCCGGCAGGCATGCCCGAAGACATCCTGCTCATCACCGATGGACAGGTCTGGGACATGGGCGCAGTCGCCGACAAGTTGGCCAAAAAACGGCACCGGGTGTTCTGCATTGGGGTGGGCAGCGCCGTCGAGCGCGGCGTCCTCTCCGCCCTCTCTTCAAAAACAGATGGCGACGCGATCTTCGTCAGCGTTCAGGAAGACATGGGAAAAAAAGTCTTCGAGCACTTCAAACGCATGACCCTCGTCCCCGCCCAAAACCCAGCCTTTGATTTTGGCGGGACAAAACCGCTGGCCGTCTGCCCGGAGAAACTGCCAGCCGTCTTCGATGGCGACATGGTGCTCGGCTGCGCCTGGTTCGCAACCCCGCCCAAGGCCGTTTCCTTCAGGTTCGACACTGCGGACGGCTCCATGTCACAGCAGACCGAAGTGAAGGAATCCTCGGCCCTGGCAATCGCCCTGACTCGCTTCGCGGCAGCCATGAAACTGGAGTCCCTGCCGGAACCCGAGGCCACGGCCCTCGCGGTCGAGTACAACCTAGTAAGCCCCTTCACCAACTTCCTGGCAGTGCTGGAAAGGGCCGAATCTGAAAAAACTGGAGAACTGCCACAGTTGCGCACTGTTGAGCATAATATCCCGCGTGGGTGGGGAGGCATCGACCGCAGTATACTTTCAGACGCTATCCAGCCGTGCATGAGCATCTGCCGCGAAAGGCTGGATCTCGAAGAGCCTCGCGCACATATCGAAGATGAAGATGCCCTTTGGATCAAAGCCGTCATCTCGCACACTGTGAAATATCTCGAATCCAGCAAAGACATTGGCATCACCTTTGTCATGCTCAAGGATTGGGGTCTGCCGGAAGAAATCTTCGACGTTCTCAGCACTTTGCTGCAAGATGCTCATCTTGGTATAGCGACAGCCCAAACGGATACCAAAACAATTCAAACAACGGAGACAGCAATCTCGCTTTTATTGGTGCTACTGGCTGCAAAGAGGGAGGCATCGATCAAGCGGGATGATATGAGGTTGTTGCGCCAAGCCATGGGCAAATTTACGCTGGATACGAATCTAAAAGCGTCAGTGGAGGACATTCTCGACGCTTTCTAAGCACGACACAAGGCCGTTCAGCGAAAGCTGGACGGCCAAATTTGACACCAAACCCGGACATCGTCCCAGCAGCATGGGACGATGTCCAAAATTTTCGACGAAATGGCTGTAGCGATATTCTATGGAAAGCGTATTTCGGCAACTGTCTGACAAGGACCGATTTTAAACACCAAGACAACAGTTCCAACCAATATGTCTTACATCCTAAAATCCTTGACACTCTTGCCCAGCTGAGGCTTATCAAAATAGCTGCAATAAAATGTGCAACACATCTCAGGTGCACATGCTCCAGGAGGGTGAGGAGGAAATGGCTCAGGTCTTTGGATCAGCTGGCAAAAGTGCTTTTGCCATGGGAAATTCGCGGTACAAGGATATGCTTTCTCGTATCGCCCCACCCATGCTTTCGTCACTGCTGCTGATACCTATCGCTTATTATCTGCTGACACATGGGCACCTTAACTGGGGTCTCGGGGTCGCTGTCTTCTATTTCGTCTCCATCAAGTCGCTTGAACAAGCCGGGCTCAAGCTTAAAAAACGGATTTCCGACGCCGACACAGGCGCCGAAGCTGAACAAGCCGTCGCCGAAGCCTTGCAAGAACTCCCAGACGATTACTACGTCTTCCATGACCTCGAATTCCCCGGTTTCAACATCGACCATGTTGTCCTCGGCCCCAACGGCATTTTTCTGGTGGAGACAAAAAGCCAAAAGGGGAAAATCACTCAGGAACACGACGTCCTGCTCAGAAACGGGCGTAAATTCTTCAAGGATTTTTTGAATCAATGCTGGAGCCAGACCTACTCGCTCCGGGATCACTTGGGTGTGGAGAGACTTGGCGGACAGACGATCATGCCTATTCTTTGCTTCTCTCGAGGATTTGTACAAATTCGTGGGCTGGTGAGAGGCGTTGAGGTGCTGAATATCCGCTTCTTACGGCCGTATATCCTCTCGCAGCGTGGGAGTCTTCCGACCCAGGCAAGAGATCAAATCATCCCCCTGCTGGCCGCAGCGTTGTCCAACCCGGCTGCACAACCCAGCCCAATGGTCCCTCAGTCCAAGACCGGCGGCATTGTCTGTCCGAAATGCTTTCATGAGCGCACACAAAACGATGATCTGCACTTTAGCGCGGGCGAATGCCCAAAATGCGGCGTCATCTACGCCCGCGCTCAAACGAACACGCATGAAACGCACTCTACTGCTGAAAGCACAAGCACAAAAAAACTCTCCCCATTCGTAATGGCTTTGCTGCCGTTTCTGCCAATGCGATTCCCATTCACTCTGCTTGCAGCCGTTGCCATGGCAAAAGGTAAACAGATAACACCCAATTTTTTTTGGAATATCCTGGCACTCAAATTAGCAGCTTGCGCCCTTGCCGCCCTCCTCTTGATCGGTGCCTTTAAAACCATGCAGGCCACCGTGACCAGCATTTTCAGCCCGCCGCAAACGCAAACCAAGCAGGCCCCAAAAATACCTGCCCCAACGAATCCGCATCCAATTCACCCCGTAGCATTTCCGCTGACGCACGCGGTCTCGTCGGATAATTCGGCAGCGGCTATCACTTTCATCTTTGAGGAAGATCGAGGACAGAATGTGATACTGCTTTTCTTCGACAACAAAGCCAAAACTCTCGCCTTGCGGGCCTGCGTTCGCGCGAACGAAAAATTGACCACAACACTCCCCCGAGTCGACCTGGGGTACGTCATCGTCACCGGCCCGGTCTGGCAGGGCTACGAAGAATTATTCGGCCCACAATCAGAAGCGAAGAAAGCCCTTATTACCTTGAGTTCTCAGACTAAAACGGGCAACGTCACGTCCATTCGGGCTACTTCTAACCTGTTCCTCCAAAATGGAACCCCAAGCGCACAAGCAGAAGTGCGCTCCTGGATCAATGCAGCATTCAAAAAATCTGGCTTTCTAAAAATATAGCCCTCGGTTTGGATTATTCATGCAATTATCTCATAGGAATCGAAATGAACATCTTTGAAACTCATTCTAAAATTGTCAGCGATTATGGAAAATACATTCAAAGCTTTGTTAACATTTCAGACAATGAAATAAAAAGTGTCGTCGATTCCGAACTTGGTGAAGGAAAACTTTGGCCTCAACCACTGCTGCAATTTAACCCTTCATACGAACAATTCGGCAAGGTGGAAGATATCGCTACCAAAGGGATCATTCATCACTCAATTACAGAAATATTCAAAGGATATTCACTTTATAGACATCAAGTTGAGGCAATAAGCCTCGGAACAAAAGGAAGTGACTTCATAGTTACATCAGGAACAGGATCTGGAAAATCTCTCACATATATGGGCACTATTTTCCAGCACTTATTAAACAATCCCACATCTGAAGGTGTCACGGCTATTGTTGTATATCCAATGAATGCTTTAATAAATTCTCAAACAAATGAATTCAATAATTACAAAAAAAATTATGAAAAAAACACAGGAAATACTTTTCCAATAACATTTGGGCAATACACTGGACAAGAGAAAGAAGAAAAAAGACAATCAATGCGAGAACATTCTCCGCAAATACTCCTTACCAACTACATGATGCTTGAACTATTGCTCACAAGAGTTCAAGAGAGATCAATACGCGACGCTATATATAACAATCTTCAATTTCTTGTATTTGACGAACTTCATACATATCGTGGCAGACAAGGCGCAGATGTCGCTATGCTTATTCGTCGTATAAAATCTCAATGCAAAAAACATGTTTTATGTATTGGAACATCGGCTACGATGGTTTCAGGTGGAAGCATCGCTTCACAAAAAGACGAAGTCGCACGTGTGGCTACCACTATGTTCGGCAGAAAATTTTCTGCGACTAATGTCATCAATGAATACTTAGTCCGCTCTTTGTCATCATCCGGCTCGATTGACTCTATAGGACTCGCTGACGCCATTATTGCAGGAATCGACACATCTGCAGATGAAAGTGCTCTAAAAAATCATCCTGTAGCTCGTTGGCTCGAAAATGAAATCGCACTTGAAACTCGAGACGGGGATCTTGTCAGAAGAAAACCAGTCACGATCCGAAAGGTTTATGAAAAACTCGCAGAAGATTCCGGATTATCACTAGATCGTTGTCAAAAATGCTTGGTAGATATGTTGCTTTGGATAAGCACCGTTAACAAGCGCGTTCAAGATACTGGATCGAAGTACACAATTCTTCCCTTTCGCCTTCACCAATTTATTGCTCAAACTGGAGCCGTTTACACCACATTAGATCAAGGCTCATCACGGTTTATCACTCTGGAGCCTGGAGTTTACAAACAAGACGACGAAAATCGCAAACCAATTTACCCGAATGTTTTTAGCCGCACCACGGGGCATCCTTTCATTTGTGTCTCGCGAATTGGTGACAAACTTGAGCCCCGCGAATTTCGAGAGAGTAGCAACGAGGATGAAACTGTCACCGATGGATACCTCATAGTCGGAGATGACGTCTGGACTCCCGAAGAAGACATGGAATATTTACCAGAGGCTTGGATTTCTCGAACGAAACGTGGGATCGGACCCGAGAAGAAAAAGAAGCCGTGGTTTCCACAAAAGATTTTTTTTGACGAATTAGGCTACTGTTCAGATTCCAGCCCCATGAAATACGAAGGATGGTTCATGCGTGCACCATTACTCTTCGATCCATCCGGGGGGGTATTCTTTGACACGAAAACCAAAGAGGGAACCAAGTTAACCAAACTTGGTAGCGAGGGCCGAAGCACTTCAACAACAATTACGGCCTACTCGATTTTACAGCAACTGCACGAAGCAGGTTATCATCCCCGCGACCAAAAGTTACTTAGCTTCACAGATAATCGACAAGATGCCGCACTACAGGCCGGTCACTTTAATGATTTTATTCAAGTAGTCCAACTTCGCGCGGGCATCTACAAAGCACTGGCAAACGCACCCGGCAATGTATTAACGTACGCCACAATCGGACAAGCCGTCTTTGACGCACTATCCTTGCCGTTTGTGGATTACGCCAACCGGAGCGAAGAGCCCTCTCTAGCACCGGTTCGCCGTAAATTTGAGCAAATTTTTCAAGTATTTTTGTTTTATAGAGCCATTGGAGATTTGCGTCGAAGCTGGAGAATTGTACTCCCAAATTTGGAGCAATGTGGTCTCCTCCAAATCCAATATCAAGATCTTCCAGAAATCGTTGCCACTGACGATTTCTGGGCTGGCATGCCTTTGCTGTGCGATTTATCCCATAAAGAGCGCGAAGAATTCCTTACCACAATCCTCGATTTCTTCCGCCTCGAATACGCCATACACAGTGAAAACTTCCTGACTCCGTCGCGGATCAAAGAAAATGAAAAACACTTCCGTGAATCGCTCAAATCCCCATGGACCTTGGATCGCAATGAAGAGTTACGCGAACCGTGGGTCATTCGCTATGATCCTCTCGCAAAATCGGCGCGTCTTTTTTCAAAAAGCATGGGGCCAGCCAGCGCGCTGGGCAAATTCATTAAGCAAACTGCGAAGTTTCACGACATCGTCATTGATTTGCGTGGAGAACAGTATCGCGATTTCATAAGCCTTCTCATGGAGAAGCTCAAAGACGCAGATTATCTCGTTCGCGATGTCGCTCGTGGTGAACAAAATCAAGACGTGTACGTCTATCGTCTCGATATCACGAAAATCATCTGGAAGCTGGGGGATGGGCTGAGTGTCAAGGCCGATGTGATTAAACGTCGTTCTTACAAAAGCTATCAGCCACGCCCGAATGAATTTTTCCGCGATATGTACTGCCGGGATTTTAGCCGCGCAAAACGTCTAAGGGCAGAAGACCATACTGGCCAACTTGGTACGGAAACTCGACAAGAACGTGAAGACCGTTTTCGTGCGGACTGGGTCAATGACCAGGGCCTTCCGGATGACTCGCGTATTCGCAGAGAATCAATCAGCGCTCTTTTTTGTTCACCCACCATGGAACTGGGTATCGACATTGGCGGCTTGAGTGTTGTCCATATGCGTAACGCACCGCCGAATGCCGCCAACTATGCGCAGCGGTCTGGACGCGCAGGCCGAAGCGGCCAAGGGGCTTTGGTTTTCACTTATTGTTCGAGCTATTCCGCTCATGACAGACATTGTTTCCAGAACCAAGCTGACATTGTTGCAGGTGTCGTCTCCGCCCCAAGGCTCGATCTATGTAATCGAGAGTTGTTGCTCACCCATCTCAATGCCCTGGCGATAAGCCAAGTTGGTCTTCCTGGTCTTGACTCATCAAATGGTATCCGCCCTTCATTAATGCGCCTTATCGATGACTCGCTCGATGACATGCCCCTCCATCTTGAAGTGCGCGCCGGTCTGAAAATTTCAGCGACCACACACACGAACTTAAAATCAATTTTTCAAAGAGTGTTGCAAGACTTTGAAAATAACCTTCAAAAGCAGGCTGCGGCTTGGTATTCTGATACATGGATTGATAAAAGCATCGACTCCATTGCAGATAATCTCGATACAAGCCTCATTCGATGGCGGCGGCTATATAAAACTGCAAGAGCCCTTCTAACGCGAGCCACGCAACCTATCGAGAGCGGTCGGCTTAAGGTTGGCAGTGACGAATACAGAAAATTCAAACGCGAACAGGATCAGGCCAACCGGCAACTCAACCTTCTACGAAACGATCTTTCGAGTATTAATGAACTTTCTGAATTTTATCCCTACCGCTACCTAGCATCTGAAGGATTTTTACCTGGGTACAATTTTACAAGACTCCCAATACGAATTTTCATTCCATCTGGTGGCGGCTCATCAGGAGAGTTTATTTCGCGCCCGAGATCAATTGCCCTGCGCGAATTCGGTCCTCTGAACATCATCTACCACAATGGAAGAAAGTACAGAGTTGAGCAAATGGTATTGCAAGACGTTGAATCATCGCTCACATCTGCTACAGTGTGCACAAAATCTGGATACTATATCTTTGGTGACACCCCAGCATCAGAATTTTGCCCTTTTTCCGGTGTATCCCTTGCAGATAATGCCAACAAAAAACACATTTCATATCTTCTTGAAATGACAGAATCTCGTGCAGAAGAAATAGACAGAATTACCTGTGAGGAAGAGGAACGGGTATCAAAAGGATTTGATGTACAGACTTATTTTGCAGTAGACGGCGAAATGATTGATCATGGGCGGAACGCCGCAGTTCGATCGTCTGAAACGACCCTGCTTCAACTGCGATATATCCCTTCAGCTCGACTTGTTCACGTTAACTCTAAATGGCGCACCCAACAAATTGAAGGATTCCCGCTAGGTATGACGTCCGGCGATTGGCGCAGTTCCATGCCAGAAGCTACTGCAAATTATAAAGAATCCTTCAGCATTGTAAAACTTTGGACTTCCACCACAGCTGACGCATTGTACATTGTTCCAGTTCAAGGTCTTGGTCTATCGTCAGAAGGCGTGATTACACTACAATATGCTCTGAAGAGAGCAATTGAGCAGCATTTTTTGGTTGAGCCTAACGAAATTGGAGTTGTCACCATGGGAGACCCTGAAGCTCCCAATATTCTGCTGTACGAAGCCGCAGAGGGAAGCCTTGGCATCCTCTCTCGTTTTGTAGAAGAGGTGGACACTCTTTCCAAAATCATCTCCACTGCCAAAGATATTTGCCGCTACAACGATTCAGATTATTTAGCTCCAGCCTCCTATGACGATCTACTTAGCTACTATAATCAACGAGATCATCTTAAAATCAATCGTTTCCTCATTCAGGACGCCCTGGAAAAACTGGCAATTTGCTCTGTGGAACTCCAAACCAACACGGGATTCCGCAACTATGATGAGCAGTACCAATATATGCTCCGCAATTTAGATCCAAATTCATCCACGGAGCGAGTATTTATTGATTACTTGTACAAAAATGGGCTCCGCTTGCCTGATGCCGCCCAAAAACGTCTGGACGGCATATATTGCCAACCTGATTTTTATTACGAACCACGCTTCTGGGTATTCTGCGACGGCTCTCCACATGACGATCCTGCGGTAATGGCAAAAGACGAAAGTCAGCGCCAGCTCATTATTGCCAAGGGAGATGAAGTATGGGCTTGGCATTACAAAGAAAATCTGGCGGACAAAATCGCCAAACGTTCTGATGTATTCAGGAAGGTCCGATGAACGCTCTCTTGCAACCTGGAAAACTTGTATCACTTCGAGGCAGGGAATGGGTGGTGCTCCCATCTGAATCCCCCGATCTTCTGGTTGTAAAACCGTTAGGGGGATCTGACGACGAAATCACCGGCATCTTTTTGCCTTTAGAAATTGAGGCTGATCGGCCGGCCGACGCTCGTTTTCCTCGCCCAACCCCGGAAGACTTAGGGGATATGAGCACTGCCAAGCTCCTTTTTGAATCGGCTCGGCTTGCATTTCGCAACGGAGCCGGCCCATTTAGGGCCTTGGCAAAACTTTCGTTTCGCCCACGGGCATACCAGATAGTCCCACTTATTATGGCACTTCGCCAAAACGTGGTTCGACTTCTGGTGGCGGATGACGTCGGTGTCGGCAAGACAGTGGAGGCCCTCCTCATTCTGCGAGAAATGCTTGAACGAAGAAAAATCAAGCGGTTCGCCATCGTCTGCCTTCCACACCTTTGTGATCAGTGGCAGGAAGAAATCCGATCCAAGCTCGATATTGAAGCCGTCATAATCCGTTCAAACACTCAGGCCCGGCTCGACAGGCAAATCCAAGGGGATACGAGCGTATATGACTACTATCCCTACCAGATTGTAAGTATCGACTTCATCAAGTCCGATGCACGCCGTGATGTTTTCGTTGAGCAATGCCCAGAATTGATCATCGTCGATGAAGCTCACACCTGCGCTCGTCCGTCAGGAGCTTCTGCGGCTCAACAGCAACGGTACCACCTCCTTAACAAAATCGCGGCGAAAGAAGACAAGCATCTGATTCTCCTTACGGCAACGCCTCACAGCGGAAAACCCGCAGAGTTTCATTCTCTGCTTGGTCTGTTGCACCCGGAATTTGAAGGCATAGATTTACCAACGTCATCTCAATCACAACGGCGCGAATTGGCCCGCCATTTTGTCCAGCGAAAACGTGCTGATGTCGAAAAATGGATGGGTGAGGACACCCCCTTTCCAACCCGGGAGGCGTTCGAATGGTCCTACGATCTGGCGCCCAAATATCGTCTCTTTTTCAATGAAATTCTTGAATTCGCGCGCAAGATGGTGGTTCCAGATGGCTCGAAGAGAAAAAAACGCGTTCAGTATTGGACAGCGTTGGCACTGCTCCGTGGCGTCATGTCCAGTCCGGATGCAGGCGTAAAAATGCTCAACAGTCGTCTCGACAACCTAGCCAAATTACTCACGGGTGATGAATCCTCCAATGGACACGAAGACGAGGATGAACTCAACCCCGTGGGGGATATCGAATACGGAATTGAAACTGACACCGAACCTACCCAAGTTGTCGCCCAAGGCGATTGGTCTGAATATCAACGTAAACAACGTAAGCGCTCACAGGTCCGCATCTATCCATAAATTTTTCATGTGAGATAATGGGCCTCCAATTCAAGGAGGTCTTCATGAAATCTCAGTTTGCACAGAATCGTGCGGCTCGCTGGATGGCGCATGT
>Ga0265295_1006833_pt1 | contig 13541 bp, 11 predicted proteins | sample Munlansysbiofilm_FD_192503 | JGI IMG/M metagenome (GOLD analysis project Ga0265295, IMG submission 192503) | Leachate microbial communities from a municipal landfill in Southern Ontario, Canada - Methane capture system biofilm | ecosystem: Engineered > Solid waste > Landfill > Unclassified ... | reverse complement strand
AGTGGATTCATGGACAAAGAGAAGGAATGAACACAAAAGGAAAATTGAATGGAAGTTTACAAGGAAGAATGCAGATGAGAAAATGTCAAAGTATTATGTGAAATAATTAAATGGTCATGACACTAGTGAGATAAATTATATTAACGCAAGATTTGTTGAAGTCAAAGGCGATATTATGTTTATTCCTGATATCACCTCGAATTTAGATTTCCAAACTGGAGCTGCGAGTGATTCCTATTTTATAAACAATGGTATTGACTCGCTTGATGATACAACAGACGTAAATATTGTTTTAATCCATACTCATGGAGGAGTAAGTGGATCTTCATGTCGTTTGCAATTTAAGGACGGAAGCTTGTTAACGGCTTCCGATGTATCTAATTGGCTGGACCAAAGAGATGGAGGATTCTTTTTTGCAGGTGCATGCAGCTCTGCAAAATATACAGATTTAGGATATGCTTTCATTTACAAAGGATTTGACAGTTACTTTGGGTACAGAGGTACTGTTAATACAATGCGTAACGCTCGATTTTATGCAGCATTTTTTGAGCATGCTAGTTTAGCCGATGTAGAAGTTTGTGATGCAGCCGACTATGCGGAGGATCAAGTGTTCCTTGATTTCGGGTATGCAGATGACGTTGGAGATAATACATTTTTTGGCGATTCTAATGTATGTTTAAATAGTTAAGGAGACGGAATCATGAAACTTAGGCAAATTTGTATATTAGCTTTGATACTAGCAAGCTCAATATTTGTGGCTTTTGCTTCTGAAGAGGGAGGGCTAATATTTACAAAAGAAGATGTAAAACAAACAAAACACCTTGATCCATCAACCGCAGACGTAAATATTAGTTTTGAAGATGCAAAAAACAAGCTGATACTAGAAAATCCGGAAGTAATTACTGAATCTGTTCATGGAGAATTAATTGACAACGAAAATTTCGGGATAATCTGGAGAGTGAGTTCGAAAACAGCTAATGGAAGAAGCATCTCAGCAGGGATAGATGCTTCTAATGGAGATCTGCTTTTTGTATATGATGGGTCAAAAAAAGTAAGGGGGAACAATAATATAAATAAAGATGATGCTTTGACAATAGCAGAAAAATATATTCAATCCAGAGTTTCGGCTAATATAATCAGCGAAACCAAGCTTAACGACATTAAATACAAAGAACCTGCTGCAGATGACCTTCCAGGAATTTATCATGTTAGTTACATTAGGAGTATCAGAGGAATACCTTATCTTTCAGATGGAATAATTCTTAGAGTTAATGCAGAAACGGGAGAAGTTACAAGTTACTGCAAAAAATTGTCTACGTCTGAGGAAGAGATAGCACTTATTAATACGGAACCAAGTATTACGGATGAGGAAGCGATTAAAGTTCTCAAAGAATACATGAGTAGTATACCACAAATCGGAGAAGAAAAAGCAAATACTGTAAAAGTTATGTCATCTGATCTTGTCTGGAAAGAGAACAATGACGATAAAATACATCTGGCATGGTGGATTAAGTTCGTGGATTCAAGTTTTGCAGAAGACGATAACTGTCCAGCTTTTGCCTGGGTTGATGCACATTCAGGAGAAATGCTGCTATTTGATTATGGAAGAGATTGAGTTAGAAAAAGTTCTAATCTTTCATTCTCCTCTTTTTAATTAACGATTATTCAAATCTATACCGTGCTTATTAGTTGAATGATTTGGTCATCAAATATTTGTAATGTAGATTTGCTATAGAAACTTGTACGTTTATAAGATTTTTAACTTCTATTAAAATAAATTTCCATAGGGATTGAAAAAAATAGTCTACTTCTGTGATGTCAAAAATATGGTAAATTATTCCTTACAATTCCATAGGCACATATCGACAAAATATCTGATGATAATAAATTTTACAACTTTAGCTATATTTTATAATTTTAAAAGGAGAAAGATCATGAAATTTAAGCAAATTTGTATATTAGCTTTGATACTAGCAAGCTCAATATTTGTGGCTTTTGCTTCTGAAGAGGGAGGGCTAATATTTACAAAAGAAGATGTAAAACAAACAAAACACCTTGATCCATCAACCGCAGACGTAAATATTAGTTTTGAAGATGCAAAAAACAAGCTGATACTAGAAAATCCGGAAGTAATTACTGAATCTGTTCATGGAGAATTAATTGACAACGAAAATTTCGGGATAATCTGGAGAGTGAGTTCGAAAACAGCTAATGGAAGAAGCATCTCAGCAGGGATAGATGCTTCTAATGGAGATCTGCTTTTTGTATATGATGGGTCAAAAAAAGTAAGGGGAAACAATAATATAAATAAAGATGATGCTTTGACAATAGCAGAAAAATATATTCAATCCAGAGTTTCGGCTGATATGATTAATGAGATTGAGCTTGAAGATGTAAATTATAAGGAATCTGATGCAGACGGCCTCCCAGGGACTTATTTTATAAGTTACGCACGGATTATCAGAGGAATACCTTCTCTTTCAGATGGAGTAATTCTTAGAGTTAATGCAGAAACGGGAGAAATTTCAAGCTATAATAAAAGATGGTCTATGTCTGGAGAAGAGATAGCGCTCATTGATAAGGAACCAAGTATTACGGATGAGGAAGCGATTAAAATCCTCAAAGAATACATGACTAGTGTACCACAAATCGGAGAAGAAAAAGCAAATACTGTAAAAGTTATGTCATCCAATCTTGTCTGGAAAGAGAACGAGGACGATAAAATACATCTGGCATGGTGGATTAAGTTCGTGGATTCAAGTTTTGCAGAAGATGAAGACCATCCTGCATCGGTATGGATTGATGCACATTCGGGAGAGATTCTGCTTATTGCTTACGGAAGAGACTGATTTTAAAAGGATTCTAGCTCCTCGCAGTAAAGTGGGCATCGATCTGGAGAATCAGAGAATCTTTAAGAATAATTCCCTGCTTGAAGCTAATTTTGACCATCACCTATTAAGAGCCCAGACAATATATAATATTTCAGTTATCGGCAGCCACTCTGACCGAATTCTCCGTATTAATCTCTTTCCAAATAAATTTTTATATTTCTTGATCACAGAAATAGTAGAATAAATTGCTTTATTGCATAATGTAGACCAGGTAAAAAGTTTAATTTTTCTTGCTGACCATTAAAGGAAGAAATTGAAAAAAGTAAGAAGGAAAGTAAATAAAAGGGAGGAAGGGGGATTCAATGAACACTAACAAAATATCTGCCGGGGAAAATATAGCAGGGAATAAAGAAAAGCCCTCCCCGGAACCTCTTGATCTGGAGGCTCTTTATCACAGGTACGGGATTGAACGCAGTCATGCCGACAATGTTGCACGAAATGTCCTCGAGCTTTTTAATATTCTTGCTCCCGTGCACGGGCTTCGCCCTGAGTTCCGAAAGCTTGTGGAGATAGCAGCTCTTGTCCATGACGCAGGAGTGGCTACGGACCTGGAAAACCATCATAAGGCAGGAAGAGATATCCTGCTCCTACACCCGCCTGCTAATCTGCCTGAGAAACTATGGCAGGTTGTTGCCTGGACTGCTTATCTGCACAAAAAAAGGATTGGGGAAAAGAAACTCAAAAAACTTAACGAAAAAGATTTCGGAAACATGCCTGAAGATCTCCAGGCCCTTACCCTGAAAGTAGCCGCCCTTGTAAGGCTTGCCGATGCCCTGGACTATAGCAGGATGGGAAGCAAGATCGGGCAGGTTAGTTATGGAAAACAGAGCATAAGGTTTGAGATCAAGGGCAACGGGTCGGCAATTGATGCTGAAAGAATGCGTAAAAAAGGCGACCTCTGGCACCTCCTGTACAGTACGAAACTTGAATTCGTATCTGAGATAAAAAAATGATAAAAGAATATATGAATCCGGAAGATATGAGCCAGTGCTGCTTCCGTATTACTCGTTATGTTTCAGTAATCTGCCATGTACCGGCAATTCTACAATATCTCGATAGTCCCATAACATTTCAATAATTCTACAATATTCCAGTAATTTTACCATATTCCAGTAATTTTACCATATTCCAGTAATTTTACCATATTCCAGTAATTTTACCATATTCCAGTAATTTTACCATATTCCAGTAATTTTACCATATACAAATAAATTATCCAGAGATACTATTCTGAAGGATTCCAAGGGTGATAATCACGGGTCATCTTATACTTGTCAGGCATGGAGAACCTGGCCTGAAGCCAGGGGAAAGGCTTTCGGGCTGGATTGACATCCCGTTAAGCAGGAAAGGCATAGAAGAAGCACTTGAATGTGCGAAAGCGCTTGAAAACATAGAAATAGACATTGCTTTTGCATCAGACCTTGTCCGAACACAGGAAACCCTTTTCATCATACTTTCGGGCCAGAAAAAAACAGGGGTTGTTGTACACGAGAAAACAGAAGATAAAGTGCCCCCGGAAAAGCTTGACTGGTATTCCTACCCCGAAAAGCTCGGAGAAGACCTTATCCCGGTTTATACGACTCCTGCTCTGAACGAGCGTTACTACGGCAAACTTCAGGGCAGAAAAAAGCAGAAAATGGAAGAAAAATACGGTGCAGAACAGGTAGCAAACTGGCGCTGGAACTTTGAACCGGGCCCTCCGGAAGGGGAAAGCTTGAAAGCTGTCTATGAGCGCACAGTTCCCTATTTCCGAAAAAAAGTCATGCCTGCCCTTGAAGGAGGAAAAAATGTGCTGATCTGCGCCCACCAGAGCAGCCTGAGGGCTCTTGTCAAATACATAGAGGATATTTCCGACAAAGATATCAGGGAAGTAAGGTTGTCCACTGGAGAGCTTGCAATTTACCATTTTTCCGAAGGAAAACTTGTCAGGGAAAATGAAGAGCTCGGACCTGAGCTGAAAAGGAATATTTAATCCCCTTTTTCTTTTTTAATCCCTTTTTTTTCAGTTCTTTTTTTTTCAGCCTCTGATCCCGGAAACCGCCCGTCAGATCATACAGTAGAGGGTACCAGGAGACATCCGCCAGCTTGCCCGGCAGCCCTGCTCAAAAAACACAGGAAGAAAAAGTAAAAATTTGAAAATTGCAACATAAACTACAGAGAAAATCCATGATTTTCTTTCCCAAGCTAGATACAAGAAATCAGATGTATCCAAGAGGCAGGATATAAAGAGGTTCTTCATTTGCGGGCAGTTTGAGGACTTTTTTAACGTCATCGTCTTCAAAAGCCCCTATGGCACAGGTTCCTATTCCAAGTTCCACACCCAGGAGGTAGATGTTCTGGGCTGCATGTCCGGCTTCCATGTTAGCATAACGGATACCTCTTTTTCCGTATTTTCCTGTCATCCGCGGGTAGACTGCGGAGATTGCAAGAGAAACCGGAGCTTTGCTGACCATTGGCTGGGAAAGAGCTGCTCCTGCAAGCTTTTCTCTCATATCTCCTGGAATTTCCTGAGTGAGGGCATGCTCTTCTGCAACGTACCTGTAAATCCCGGGTTCAAGCCCGTTTCCCTCTCCCACTACAGCATGGATTTCAAGAGGATAAAGAGCTCCTGCGGAAGGGCATGTCCTTAAACCTTCTTTTTGATTTTGAGAAGGCCGGGTGACTGAGACAACCGGTGAGAGCCTTGGCTATTAAAAGTAAAATACAAAAAAGGATGCCATAAAATCAGGAAATCAAATCCAAAAAAGATTTAGGGATGATAAAACAAAATCTTTTATGCCAGCACGGATATGAGATTGTGTCTAAATCTCTATCCATTTTACTTTGTGAGTCTTTTACAGTTCTGGATTCACAACTCAGTAAGGTAATGATGACGAGGAGTTATGAATTCATAGCCTGATAAACTGGGAACAAGAATCTAACAAAAAATAGAGAGTATTTTTCTTCGTGTAACTTCCCGGTTCTTCCGGGTCAGCGAAATAGAGCCTTTTTCTATCTGGACAATACATGCCAAGCTCAAGCTGGATTCTCTCAATAATCCCCATGCAGCAGCTTTCTGTAACTCCGTAGTTTTCTTCCAAAACTTCTATCAGGTTTTCTACTTCAATTCCGTCATAGATAACTTTTTGCAGGCTCTTCAGGATACTTCTTACGAGTTCTTCTTCGGTTAAAGAATCCTGTATCTCGATATTTTCAATCACATACCTGCAAGCCTCCCTTTCTCCCTCGAAATGCAGATATTCCAGAGCAGATAACCTGATGTCATGGTACATATCACTATCACAAATCGGACAATGTATTTTTATAAACATTATTAACCCCTCTATATGATAATAAAATCACATCTAGCAATATAAGAACTAATCAAGCATGATGAAAGTAATCAAAAACTTGAGTGTGGAATAAATTTCTTGAGAACTAAAATGACATCATCCTCAAACTTGTGGTACACAGGTAGAGAAAGAACTATGCTTCTATAAAGGACTAACAGGTGCGACCCCCAATTTAATTATGTGAATAAGATTTTATTCAAAAAAAACTTTTCTAAGTTTTTGCTCTTTAGTTCCTTCCCCTTTTTCCGATTCCACAATATTTTTACTCAAATTTTCCAATTCCTTATATATAAGTACACCAAGCGTATCTTCAAGACTAAGATTTAATTTTTCAGATATCCTGGAAAGAATTTGAACATTTTTTTTAGATAAGAAAACCGGCTCCACTTCTTCTTTACCCCAATGTAAAAGCACAACCTTTTCGATATCCATTTTTTTTATTTGCATAACGCAAAACTCAATACCATGACTTCTACTGCTGAATATTTTTTCATCACACAATCTATCAAGCCATGATGCTAAATCGTTATCCATTGAGATAGTGAACCGTTCTTTCATCACTAAATCATATAACTGATTATAATATAAACAATTGTATGAAAATCGAACCAATACTAAATTACTTATAAGAATAAGTATTAGAATAGTATGATAATTACACCAACAAAGTGTCAAAAAAAATACGAAGAGGGAGGGAGAGTGCTGGATCGAAAGAGGAATGTAATAGAAGAGTCCTGCGGCACAATGTTTGGTACAGTTTCAAGACATTCATTAAGTATAATCATCCTGTTGACTCCTTTGTTTTTGATGGATAAAGGAGAAGAGAAAACAAAAGCAAAATCCACATCTTGGGAAAAAACAGCGTTTTTATGGAGAGAGGAAAACGAAAGTGAACTTTCGGGCAGGACGCTGCTGAATGATGAAAATGACTGCCGTTTACTCGTACAGAATATAAAAGGCTTTATAGGGTTCAGGGCGAATGAGAACTTTGAACCGGTATTTATTGATGGAGATGTGAAAGGCATAACCGGTTATGATAAAAAGGATTTTCTATCCAGAGAAGCAAGATGGTTAGAAATAATCGTATCTGAAGACTTACCTCTAATTTTTAAGAATGTAAAAACAGCTTTGTCTAACCCGGTTGCACCCGCCGAAATCGAGTATCGCATACGGAACAGAGATGGTGATATAAAGTGGATCAGGCAGGTTATTCAGAAAACTCCGTCGGGTTCTGGAAAGCACGGAGAAGTACAGGGATTTATTCGTGATATCACCGTAAGTAAACTGGCAGCAATTTCTCTGGAAAAAATTGAGAATGTACGCATAAAAGAAGTTAATCACAGGATAAAAAATAACCTTCAGGTGATCTCATCCCTGCTAAGTCTCGAAGCTGAAAAATCCACCGATCCGGAAATTCTTGAAGTCTTTCGGAAAAGTCAGAATCGTATAGCTACAATGTCTCTGATCCATCAAAAACTCTGCATAGGAGAAACACATATCATTGATTTTTCAGACTATCTTCGGAAACTTACTGAAGGACTTTTCGGTTCCTACCGGGTAGGAACTGAAAGGGTCAATCTGAGACTGGAACTCGAACAGGTTTATATGGCAACAGATACCGCAGTACCTCTTGGCATTATTGTCAACGAACTGGTTTCAAACTCTCTGAAACACGCCTTTCTACCTGGAGAAGGGGGAGAAATTCGAGTAAGTCTTTCCCGGATGAAGAATTACGAAAAAGAATTTAAAAACTCCGGAAACTCAGGAATTGTACCGAGCTACTCAAATGGAAAAGATTTACAGTTCATCCTGACCGTAGAAGACAATGGCCGGGGAATTCCGAAATTAGTGAACCTTCAGAATAGTAATTCTCTTGGATTGCAGCTCGTAAACATTTTTGTTGAACAGATTGGAGGTTCTATTGAACTTAAAAGAGACAGAGGGACAAAGTTTAATATCCACTTCAGTAAGCTAGAAAAAGAAAAATGAGGCTTTCCTAGACATTAATTTCAGTCAGGCATGTAAAAGTATGCTCTTGCTGTAGGGAATATGGCAAGTATAAGCCAACTTTCCGCAGTAAAATTTTAGATGTCATAATTATTTTTGTTATCGATTTTGAAACTAACGTCATGTAATTGGACATTTATGCATGAGGTAAAAGCAACTATAGGAGCTTTAGAGACTAAAAATGATATCAATTAATTATCATCAAGTTACACCAATGGTCAAAATTACTTAATCTGTTTCAAAAACGCAATCAGGGAAAATGTCGATTTTCTAAAAAATACTGCAGAACATGGGTTGAAATTAGACTTCTCCTTTTTTAAAATCCACTCAGACCAGTAAATCCTCAATCCCTGCCTCTCTTACAATCTCAATTGCCTTCTCCTCTTCTTCAGGTGTAAGCTGGCGGGCAATTTCCGGGTATTCCATTGCATGGTAGCAGGGCCTGTACTGGAACATAAGGTTGAACCTGGTCTCAGGGATATTTTTTGCAACCCATTCTGCGATCGGTTTTGTGCAGCATTCGAGGTTGTCCGGGAGTACGAGGTGTCTGAGAAGAACTTCTGCTGTTTTGTAAGCAAATTTAAAATTTGGCTGGACGATTTCGAGATAATTCTTTATTTTTGAATATTTACGGGCACAGTCATTGTTTCCGTATTTGAAATCCCCGAGGTAGACATCCACCACTCCTTCCAGAATTTCTGCAATCTCAGGGGAATGATACATATTTGAGTTCCAGATAACCGGGTTGTTTTGTGAGGTTTCCCTGATGGTTTTGAGGATAGTGTATGTGTGAGGGGTAGGGGTTACGAAATTCACATTTTTAGCCCCATGGAGACGCCTTAAGTCTATCAGTTTTGCAAGCTTCCTGGGCTCAACCTTTGTTCCGCATTTCGGACATGTGGAGATTTCCCAGTTCTGGCAGTAGACGCAGGCAAAAACGCAGCCTGAGAAGAAAATAGTGTGTGAAGGGACGAGTTCGGGCTCTTCTCCCATATGCATGAATTCGGAGGAGTAATAAGAAGAATCTGTCAGCCTGCAGAAGCCTTTTTCACCCTCCTCTCTGTTGACCCCGCAGTTCCATCCGCAACAGGAACAGTTCCTGAGCATCCTGCCCACAATTGTGATCTTGAGGTCAAGCAAAGACGTGCTGGCTTTAGGGATCTCAAGGAAACTTTCCGTATACATCCTCAGCCTGTCCGGGCTATCTGCATAAACAAGGGAGTCCATAGCTTCTATGTCAAGGCTTTCCCGCAGTTTCCTGTACTCTCTGATGCTTGCTTCATGGATTCTCCGGAGCTCTTCAAGTTCCATTTCAGGATCAAATTCGACTGAAATTCTCTCTGTTATGCGGCAGAGGGCAGGCATTTCATCTCCCTGCACCCTGAGATAGCGTTTCAGGTATTTCGGGACTGCCATACTAGGATATCTGTTTGCATGGGTTATAGGTTTATTGTAAAACTTTTTTATTGTGAAACTTCAATTGTTGCAACCAGGTAGACATTGACAAAGGTAGACATTGACAACTGCAGCGAATAAAGAGCAAAAATTTCTGAGAGAAAGTTTTCTGAGAGAAAGTTTTCTGAGAGAAAGTTTTCTGAGAGAAAGTTTTCTGAGAGAAAGTTTTCTGGGGAAAAGTTCTCCCGCCGCAGGAAGTAATAAAACTGAAACATTCAGGTCCATTTTTTGAAGTTATTTGTTAGCTGTTTTATCTATTACAGGGCCCGAAGCTGGTATTTCTCAGTATTCCTTCCCTGCACCGTGTCGAGGAAACCGCAACCTGCCTTTAAGTATAAGAAATAATCGGCAAACCAGGATATTGATAAGAATAATTTCAGTAATTAACCAGCTTTCAATTTCTTAATTTTTTTCATAAGCTTATCTCTGTGCATTGTAAATAGGTGAAAAATATACTGTGGTTTTTGAAGGATTTTAAGGGGCTTGGTTTTGAACCGCGGACATCAGTGGTTCGAAACATCAAAGCAAATATATTCAATAAAAAATAAAATAACTGTATTCAGATGGGAGAAAAATATGGACAATAAATGCCAGTTTTTCAGGGAAATTCCTCTGGAAGAATGTTTTATTGATAAAGAGCCTTACTACGTTCCTGTGGGAAATGAGGTAGAGGTCTTTATGGCAGCCTACAAAAACCGGCTGCCGGTAATCCTTAAGGGGCCTACCGGGTGTGGAAAAACTCGTTTTATGGAATACATGGCATACAGGCTGAAGCGGCCTTTGATTACTGTTGCATGCCATGAGGACCTTACTGCAACTGACCTTGTTGGGAGGTTTTTGATAAAGGGGGAGTCCATTGAATGGAGCGACGGGCCTTTAACAAAAGCAGTAAAGAGCGGAGCTATATGTTACCTTGATGAGGTCGTTGAAGCCAGGAAAGATACAATTGTTGTTATCCATCCTCTCACCGATGACAGGAGAATAATCCCTGTTGATAAGCTGGGCGTGATAATGAAAGCCCCTGACGGGTTTATGCTTGCAGTTTCCTATAACCCGGGCTACCAGAGTGTTGTGAAGGACCTGAAGCAAAGTACGCGCCAGAGGTTTATTTCCATAGATTTCGACTACCCGCCTGCGGACCTTGAGGTCCAGATTGTGGCACATGAAAGCGGCATTGGGCAGGAAATGGCAAAGTACCTGGTGGAGATCGGGTCGCGAATAAGAAATTTCAAACACCACGGGCTGGAAGAAGGTGTCAGCACACGGCTCCTGATCTATGCCGGAAAACTAATACGGGAAGGCATAGAGCCCGCAAAGGCGTGCCAGATAGCAATGGTCAGGCCTATCACGGATAACCCGGACCTGCAGGTCAGCCTTGATGAGATCATCTCTGCAATAATGGAGTGATAAGCAGATTGTCCTCTTATACGGAAAAACAGGATAAGCTGTCCCGTAAAAGCGCCGGGGAAGGCTATCGGGAAACCCATGCAGAAAAACCCCGGTTTCAGGAAGAGTTTCGAGGATACTTTAAGGAAGACCTCTATGAATTGATAAGGTCGAATTTTCCGAAACCTGACGCTGAAGATATTTCCAGGGCTGCTGAACAATTTGCAGAATTTGACCGGGCTGAACTGAACATCCTGCTGCACCCCGGGAAATTTATCACTAAAAAAGGAAAGAGAGTTCAGGTAGCCTATCTTAAAGTGGTGCCTGCAATCTATAAACTCACAGAGCCCCCGGAAGCCCGGAAAGCCCTGATAAGCCAGAAAGACTGGCAGTATCAGATAAGCCAGAAAGAGCAGAGTCAGATATATCAGAACAGGACAGGAAAGACAAAGAACCAGATAAAGCAGACTAAGACTGAACCTGAGAAGATAAAACAGACAGACCAGGACCAGATAAAGCAGGGTAAGATAGGACCTGAGAAGATAGACCGTGGAGAAGAAAAAGTCCAGATAAACCCGGAGTTCAGCAAATGGCTCTCAATTGCCAGTAAAGCTTCAGAATTAAGCTTTTCCTGTTTTGAGGGTTTCTTTAACTCTTCGCCTGTAATCCTTGAGAAAAAAGGTCCAGAAGGACTGTCCCTTTTGGAGAAATGGACAGAAATCGGAACTTCCCTTGCTGAAAAAAGCAATCAGTTTGCAATTATTTACTTCAATCATACGGCGAATGCAGTGGTTTCGGATAAGTTTTCTGCTGATAGTGTCCCTACTTCATTTTCCGGGGACGTTTCCAGCGGTTCCGTCGGTCTTGAGGGTTTTAGAGAATTCATAAGCCTCGGAGAGAAATTTTCAGGTTTGAATGCTAGGCTTGCTGAAGTATATTTTGAGCACCTCCCTGGTATGCTGGATCTCCTTTCTCCTGAAGAGATCGGGCTTTTTTACAGCATAACCGGTAGTCTGCTGAAGTTTCGGTGGGAGATCGCCGCCGATATTTTTGATGAAGCAAAAGATGTGTTTTCCGCCATTTCACCCCCGAGACAAAAAGAGCTTCTTACAGCGTTAAATAAATTCGCAGGCTGCATGGAAACCTTTCCGGGTTGTTCAGACAGGGCTGCTGCTGCACCTGCATTATTTAAAAATGCTCCTGCAGCAATGGCAAACCTTGACAGCAGAGGTTTTGAAGCCTGGGTGTCGATAGCTGAAGAAATCACGGATATAAGCTCTGATGCAGCTGTTACTTTCTTTAATCGGAGCCCTGGAGCCCTCAGGTACCTGAAAATCAACGAACTTGAGCAGTGGGCTGAAAAGGGAATTACTCTGCTCTCTTTTGAAAAACAGGCTTTTGAGAGTTTTTATGAAAGCAGCTTTAAAGGGCTGGAAAAACACCTTCAATCTCTTAAGGCTGAAGAGAGAAATCTTTTACTTGATATCGGAGCCGAAATCGCGCTTATAAATCCTGGCTGTACTGGCAGTTACTTTGAAAACTCAACTCCTGCCCTCAGGCTGCTTTCAGGCAGTGAGTTCAAAACCTGGGCGGATACGGGAGCCGGCATTTCGAAAGGAAGTTCCAGTTCCGGTTCGGATTATTTTAGAAACTCGGTTACTTCTTTTAGAAAAATACCTGCTTCTTACCGTGCTGAAATACTTGAAACAGCAGAACCTTTGCTTGAAAAAGACTGGCTTCTTGCAGGAAAATTTTTTGAAAACCTGCCCGATATTATTGAAAAAACAAAAATCGGGGACATAAGGAAATGGGCAGATATAGGGACAAAAATATATGATACTGATAGAAATCTTTCTGTAGATTACTTTACTTACTCAGCCCTGCTCCTATCCGAACTTGACATTTATGAACTGGAAGAGTGGGCTCTTAAAGGGCTTGAAATTTTTAAAAACAATGCCTCTTTCGGGAGGCCTTACTTTTCCTTAAAGTCCCGAAGTTCAAATGATTTCATCGACGAACTTACAGGAGGAGTTGCCCTTAAAAAGGTTGCAAATATCCTCAGGTATTATGCAATGGGACTTTCAGGCATCAGTTTTAATATCTGTTCAAAAAAAGAGCTCCCGGGTTATACCATAACCGGCTCTGTGAACCCCATTATTTCAGGCAGGACCATCTTTCTTGAACCCGGAATCAAAAAATATGGGAACTTCCAGGATAATTTCAAAATATATAAGTTAAGTATAATGCATGAGGTAGGCCATGCCAGGTTCAGTTCTCTGGAATCTTCGCAGGAATTAATTGACGAACTGATAGGCAAGATAAGTGCAAAATATGGGACTAATAAAAGTTTCAGGGCTAAAAGGACTGAAAAGGCTGAAATAATCGAAAAGGTTGAAAAGTCTGAGAGGATTGAAAAGCCCGGAAAGACTGAGAGGATTGAAAAAGCTGAGAGGATTGAAAAGTCTGGAAA
>Ga0265295_1006832_pt1 | contig 13544 bp, 11 predicted proteins | sample Munlansysbiofilm_FD_192503 | JGI IMG/M metagenome (GOLD analysis project Ga0265295, IMG submission 192503) | Leachate microbial communities from a municipal landfill in Southern Ontario, Canada - Methane capture system biofilm | ecosystem: Engineered > Solid waste > Landfill > Unclassified ... | reverse complement strand
GACGGCCTGCTGAAGCATACCGGAAACTCCGGACATCTTCAGCCCCCTGACATGGACCCCGGATCAAGTCCGGGGTGACGGCCGGCTGGAGCATAGCGGAAGCGGCAGTACCCCACGACTACGCTGAGACCTTGAACCTTGAACGCCGCGAAGCGGCCTTGAACGCGCCCCAGGCGCCTTGAACCCTGAACGCCGCGAAGCGGCCTCGAACGCGCCGCAGGCGCCTTGAACCTTGAACGCCGCGAAGCGGCTTTAAACGCGCCGCAGGCGCCCTGAACCCTCAAAAATAATACCGCACCCACACCTCGGGCCGAACGGCGTCCGGCTTTTCACCGAACTCGGTGCCGGCCGGTCCCACGGGAACAGCGACTCGGAAGTTGAGCTCCAGGTTGGTCAGCGGGGTCCAGGTCAGGCCGGGCTGGACGTTGAAACTGCCATCCTGGAGGCTGGCCATCAGGGCGACCCAGGGGGTCAGGTACAGCAGGTCGAAGGGCTCCTTCTGGGATATCTTGAGATAGCCGTAATCCCTTCCCGGGTTGCGCTGGGAAAAATAAGCCCGGGTCACCTGCTGGGCACGGGCTACCGCGGCACCGTCCCCCGAAGCCTGCCACCGGTCCACCGCCGCGTCCTGGAAGGCGAAGAGATCTTCCAGCTCGCCGCGATGATAACCGCTGCCGCGGTGGTAGTACTCGAGGATGAAGGTGGTGTCCAGGGTGTTGAGGTAGCGCAGGCCCAGGAGCCAGTCCAGCGGATCATCACGTTCGGTGCGGATTCGGCCTCGGGAATCAACCACGGTGCGGGTGACGTCGCGGCGCCAGGCCATCTCTCCGTGGACTTCGATATTTTCCGCCAGGTTCTTGGAAAAATCGACCCCCAGGCTCAACGGCTGGCCCGGTCCGTCGAACCAGATGAAATCGATGTCCGTATCCTGCCAGAGCAGATAGAGCTTCACCGCGTAATTGATGTCGCCGTCGGTGCCCATCTCGGGGTTGGCCCAGTCGTCGATCACCGGCAGCGCCAGGGCGGTGATGCCCAGGTTGGTCAGCGGGCCCGCCCCGAAGCTGTGGATCAGGTCCACCCCGGCCAGGACCCGGCCTTCCAGGTTCTGGGTGGCATCGTCCGGGTCCCGCGGGCGATTGACGAATCCGGCCGGGTTCCAGGCGTATCCTTTTCCCCAGAGCACCGAGCGCTTGCCCAGATCCAGGGTAAAACGCGCCGTGGGGCTCAGCGATACATACCCCTCGTAAACATCGTCGCTGGTTTCACTCCGCAGACCGTCATCGATGTAGGCGTGGTGCGTGATCAGGGCCGCCTTGAACATCCCCCGGCGGTAGCTCATCATCGGTTCCACGATCCCGTGCCACTCGTGGGCCTCGTTTCCGGGGTCGCCCCTTAGCGCATCGAGACGGTATTTGCCCGAGTCCGTGTCATACTGGTGGAAAAGGTAGCGGGTTTCGATGCGGGCGCCGATCTCGTAATGCTTCGGCTCCGCCTCGGGAATGGTGAAATCGTAGGTCTCGGCCCCGCCTGTGCCAACGGCGCCGAACACCAGGACCGCAATGAGAATCCAGGCCGGCATGGCTCAGCGCAAATCCTTGACACGGGACAGGTAGTTGAGGGTGAACACCTCGTCGGGCAACTGGCGCAGCTTGAGGTTGGCCGAAACCATCACCGACTTGTAATCCTTGTACAGGGGACTGTCCGTTTCCATCACCGCCGGCCGCACCGCCCCGTCACCGATGTCCTTGATGTCGGAAAAATGCAAGGTCTTGATCAGCATGCCGGTGGCGGCAAAGCAATCGATGCGCACCGGCACCAGCCGTTCCTTGTCCACCCACATCCGGAGCCGGTCATAGGCCACGGCCGCGCTTCTGGCCTTCAGATCCAGAAGAATCTGGCCGTCGGCCTCGCTCATCTCGGCCACGGTGTACTCCACGCTGTAGTCCAGGCGCATGATGTCGGCGTTGTTGAAGACGCCCCCCACCACCGATTGCATGCTGGTAATGCGGATCGGCTTGCCCACGTTGGGAATATAGAGCCACATGTTGTCGCCCAGGCGCAACGTGGCCCGGCCCGCCTCGCTGGCCGGCGAAACGAAGAGGGTCACCACCTTGTCTTTGTCCTTTTTCAAAAACCAGAGCACGTATTCCTTCCGCTGGCCATCGGGCTCGATATTGATGATCTTGCGGTACATCTCCAGGTCTCCCGGCTCCAGATTGCGATCCACCTGCTCAAGGATCTGTTCACCGGTGAGGGGCTCGGCAACGACCAAGCCGGGCGCAAGCAGCAGCGCCACCAAAACAAGGGCTGAAGAGAGGATTTTTTTCATTTGCGGCTCCGCTGGGTAAAAAGAAAAAAATGGGAAATATAGGGCCTATGGGACCTATAGGACTTATAAAAACAGGGAAAATCGAAAGCTTCGGATCGCCTCGTCCCAGTTTCCAGTTTCAAGTTTCAAGTTTCCAGTTTCAAGCCTATATGTGCCTCAGGGCGTCCACCGGCGCCAGGCGGGAGGCCTTGGCGGCCGGCTGAAGGCTGGCGAGCACCGAAATCCCCACCACGATCAGGGCTGCCGAGACCACCTGGCCCACGGAAACCGCCGGTGCCAGGGTAAAAACCTGGCCGGCACCGCCAAAAGCCACCTCGACCCCGCTGAAATTCAGTATCCACAGGGCCCCGGTGCCGATGATCGCCCCCCCCAGGGCGCTCACCAGGCCCAGGCTGAAGCCCTCGGCCACGAAAAGCCCCATGATCCGCCCCGGCCGGGTGCCCATGGCCGCCAGGGTACCGATCTCCCGGACCCGTTCATAAACACTCATCATCATCACGTTCAGCACGCTGATAAGCACCACGGCGATCAAAATCGTCTGGACGCCCAGGGTCATGAGGTCGATCATGCGCACCACGTTGAAAAAAGGACTGAGTTGCTTCCAGGAATGCACTTCGAACATCGGCTGACCGGCCTGGTTTTTCATCGATGCCAAGGTTTCCTGGAGCCGGCCGGCCACCATGTCGACATCCTGCGGGTCTTTGATCCGCACCGCCACCTCGCTGATCTCGGTTTCGGTCATGCGCAGCAAGGCCCTGGCATCGTCGATGTGCAGGTAACCGTCCCGTCCCCCCGGTCCCATGAGGCTTTCCACCATTCCGGCCACGATGAAGGTCATTCCGTTGACGCTGCCGTCCTTGTTGTTGGCCACCAACACCACGGTGTCACCGGCCTTGAGTGCCATGCCCTTGGCGAGGATCTCCGGCAGGACCACCTCGCCGGGGGCCAGAATGGCGTCGGTGCGGGTGCGGTCCTTGATGCGCTCGGCCAGAAGCGGTGCGGCGGCCTCTTCCTTGGCCGGGTCCACCCCGTTGAGGCGCACGTTGGTGGTTTGGGCGTAGTTGCTCAACATGGCCCCGAACCGGATCCGAGGCGAAAATGCCTCCACCGCCGGATCGGCGCCCAGGATATCGCCAAGCTTGCCGTACGCCTTGGCCGAAAGCATCCGGTCCAGGGGGAGGTTGTCGATGCTGGCGGTGTACCCCTTGCGGTGCACCTGGACATGACTGAGCATCGAGTCGGTGATCTGCCCGGTGATGGCGCGCTTGAACGCATCACTGAGGCCGACAAAAACAATCACCGCCACCACGCCCACGGCGATGAGCAAACCGGTGAGCAAAGTCCGCCGCTTGTAGCGCAGCAGGTTCTTGAACGCCAGGCGCAGAATCTTCATGAGGCCCCCTGTCCGGAACTGTCCACGCCGGTGTCGGCCAGATGTCCGTCCACCATGCGGAAGGTCAGCTCGGCCTGCTCCATGATCCGGGGATCGTGGGTGGAAAAAACGAAGGTGGTGCCGAAGGCGTCGCGCATCTGTTTCATCAGGGAAATCACCATGAACGCCGTCCCGCTGTCGAGGTTGGCGGTGGGCTCGTCGGCCAGTACCAGCTCCGGCGTACCCACCAGGGCCCGGGCCACGGCCACCCGCTGCTTCTGCCCGCCGGAGAGCTGGCCCGGGTACTTGCGGGCCTGATCGGCCATGCCCACGGCCGCCAGGACCCGTTCCACCGCCGGACGTCGCTGCGCCTTGGGCTGGTCACGGATCATGAGCAGGGGATACTCCACGTTCTCGTAGACCGTGAGCACCGGCAGCAGGTTGAAATCCTGGAACACGAAGCCGAGGTGCCGGCCCCGGAAGTCGGCCCCGCTGCGACGACCCAGCAGGCTCACCGCCTGGCCGGCCACGGTCACTTCCCCGCGGGTGGGGCTGTCCAGACAGCCGATGAGATTCAAGGCGGTGGTTTTGCCGCTGCCCGAGGGGCCGATGAGGGCGGTGAAGGCCCCCTGGGGAATCGCGAAGGTCACATCGCGCAGCGCGGCCACCTCTACCTGGCCCATCTGGTAGATCTTGGATACGTTGTTGAAGGTGACGATGTTCATGTATGTGCCTTGAGGTCAGGGGTCAGAAATCAGAGGTCCGAGGTCAGAGATCCGAGATCAGAAGTCAGAGGTCGGAGGTCGGAGGTCGGAGGTCGGAGGCCAGGGGTCGGTTTTCTTTGGTGCTTTTTTTTCTTTGCGTCCTTGACTTCCCGGCGCCCAACAAAGAGACGCTGCATCAGCGAAGGTTACACGCCTCCCCGCCCTGCTGGAAAAATCGGTTCAGCACGTCGTACACGTCCCTCAGCGGCAGGTGGCGCGCCGCGGCAATGCGCCGGCAGTCTTCGTATTCGGGGGCCAAACGGACCTGGCCCGCGGGATCGACGATGCGCTTGACGGCCACCGGCCCCAGCGGGCTGCCCAGCGTTTCCACCCGCCGGGCCAGGGCCCGACGCCGCACCGTGTCGTGGCGGACCCCCAGGGAAGTGGTCTCTCTGAAGATTCGACCGATCATCGCCTCCCGGTCCTCCGGGCGGCAGACCACCTGCACCAGAGTGCCGGGGCGGCTTTTCTTCATCTGCACCGGAATCCAGCACACGTCCAGGGCACCATCGGCAAAGAGACGTTCCATCAGGTGGCCGAAGATCTCCGGATTCATGTCATCCACGGCCGTCTCGATCACCGTCACCGACTCTTCCACCACAGCCGACTCCCCATCGGCCCTTCGGCCGATAAAGATCCGCAGCAGGTTGGGCCGATCGGCCAACTGGCGCGTACCGGCGCCGTAGCCCACCGCCTCGACCACCATGGCCGGCAACGGCCCGAAAACGCCGGCCAGGCCGGCGGCCAGGGCCGCGCCGGTGGGCGTCACCAGCTCCGCCTCGGTGTCCACCCCGTAAACCGGGATGCCTTTCAGGATGGCCGCGGTGGCCGGCGCCGGCACCGGCAGCACCCCGTGGGCGCATTGGATCAAACCTCGTCCCTGGGGCAGAGCCGATGCGCCCACGGTGTCGATCCCCAGCTTTTCAAACCCCAGACAGGCCCCCAGCACGTCCACCATGGCGTCAACGCCGCCCACCTCGTGAAAGTGCACGTGATCCTCAGGAACACCGTGAACGGCCGCCTCGGCTTGCGCGATGCGTCCGAACACGGCCAGGGCGTGCCGGCGCACCGTTTCGCTGTAAGGGGCGGCCTCGATGAGACCGCGGATGTCCCGCCAGTGACGGTGAGGTGGATTGTCGGCGACAGGCACCGATACGCGGGTGGCCCGGATGCCCGAGACGGTGACCGCCTCGGCCGCCAGGGCGAACCCGTCCAGGGGCAAACGACACAATTCGGCCTCGAGCCAGGCCGCATCGAGTCCCAGATCCACCAGCGCCCCGAGGGTCATGTCCCCGCTGATCCCGGAAAAACAATCCAGATAGGCGTACAATGAATATTCCTCTCAATCGATCGAAGATTGCCGCGATAAAATGAAACCTGAAACCTTGAACGCGCCGCAGGCGCCTTGAACCCCGCGCAGCGGCTTTAAACCTTGAACGCGCCAAAGGCGCCTTGAACGCCGCGAAGCGGCCTTGAACCCTGAACGCGCCGCAGGCGCCTTGAACCTTGAACGCCGCGAAGCGGCTTTGAACGCGCCTTCGGCGCCCTCATCCCCCCTCGCCGCCCATCATCCGCCGCAATACATAGGGCAGAATGCCGCCGTGGCGAAAATAGTCCACCTCCACCTCGGTGTCCAAGCGGGCCACGGCCTTGAAATCAACGGCGCTGCCGTCGGTTTTCACCGCCCGCACCCTCATGCTGCCCCGTGGGGTGATCGCCGCGATTCCCTCGATGGAAAACGTCTCGCTGCCGTCGAGGCCGAGCCCGCGCCAGCCCTGCCCCTCTTCGAACACCAGGGGCAGCACGCCCATTCCCACGAGGTTGGCCCGGTGGATCCGCTCGTAGCTTTCCGCCAGCACGGCCCGTACACCGAGGAGCAGGGTCCCCTTGGCGGCCCAGTCCCGCGAGCTGCCCGTGCCGTATTCCTTGCCGGCCAACACGATCAACGGGGTTTGCTCCTGGTGGTAGGCCATGGCCGCGTCATAGACACTCATCTGGTCGCCCCCGGGAAACTTGCGTGTGAAGCTCCCCTCGGTGGGGGCCACCAGGGCGTTCTTGATGCGGATGTTGCCGAAGGTGCCGCGCATCATCACCTCGTGATTGCCCCGGCGCGATCCGTATGAGTTGAAGTCTTCCGGTGTCACGCCATTATCCTGGAGGTAGCGCCCGGCGGGATAATCGGCGGGGATGGCGCCGGCCGGAGAGATATGGTCCGTGGTCACCGTGTCACCCAGGACCATGAGCACCCGGGCGTCCTCGATGTCTCCCGGCGGAGTCGCATCGAGGGAGAATCCTTCGAAATACGGCGGATTTTTAATGTAGGTGGACTGACCGTCCCAGGGGAAGGTGGTGCTTTCGGCCACGTCCAGTGCCCGCCAGAACTTGTCCCCGTCAAAAATCCGGCCGTACTGGTGTTCAAAAAAAGTCGGATCCAGATGGGTCCGGACCGCGTCCCGGATCTCTTCCGCCGAAGGCCAGATCTCCCTGAGAAACACCGGTTCTCCGTTGGGGTCCCATCCGAGAGGTTCCTGTTCCGTGTCGATGTCGATGCGCCCGGCCAGGGCCAGGGCCACCACCAGCAGAGGAGAAGCGAGAAAATTGGCCCGCACCGCCTGGTGAATGCGCGCCTCGAAGTTGCGGTTGCCGGAAAGCACGCTGGCCACGGTGAGATGTTGCTCCCGGATCAGGCGTTCAATCTCCGGATGCAGCGGTCCGCTGTTGCCGATACAGGTGGTGCAGCCAAAGCCGACCACGTGAAACCCCAGGGCTTCCAGGTACGGCATCAACCCGGCGTGGGTCAGGTAGTCCACCACCACCCTGGATCCCGGTGCCAGCGAGGTCTTGACGTACCCGGGCACCCGCAGCCCCCGGCGGACCGCGTTTCTGGCCAGCAACCCGGCGCCGAGCATGACCGCCGGATTGGAGGTATTGGTGCATGAGGTGATGGCCGCGATGACGATGCTGCCGTCGCCGATGGCCATGCGTGGGCCGTGGAGATCCACGGGAAAGTACCGGCGTTCTCCCGGTTCCCGGCTTTCCGGGCGCTGGGTACGACTGCCGGATTCGTCCACGAAGGTGGAAATCTGTTTCAATCCGGCATCGTGGGGATAGTCGCCGCCCAGGATCTTTTCAAACTGCGCCTTGAGATCCGTCAGGGCGATGCGATCCTGGGGCCGGGCCGGACCGGCCACCGAGGGCACCACCGCCCCCAGATCGAAATCGATGGTTTCGGTGTAGGTCGGCGTCTCGTCGCCGTGGGCGAAAAGGCCCATCTCCTTGCAGTAGGCCTCGGCCCGCTCGGCCCGCTCCGACCGGTCGGTGAGACGCAGGTATTCGATGGTGCGGGCATCCACGGGAAAAAAGCCCAGGGTGGAGCCGTTTTCCGGGGTCATATTGGCGATGGTGGCCCGGTCCGCCACCGTGAGGTTGGCCAGGCCGGGACCGAAATACTCCACGAACTTTTCCACCACCTTGCGCTGGCGCAAAAGCTCGGTGAGCGCAAGCACGAGATCGGTTGCCGTCACCCCGGGTTTCAATTCTCCGCCCAGGCGGATGCCGATCACCTCGGGAAGGGTCATGTAGTAGGGCTGGCCGAGCATCACGGCTTCGGCCTCGATCCCCCCGACGCCCCAGCCGAGCACACCGATCCCGTTGATCATGGGCGTGTGCGAGTCGGTGCCCACCAGGGTGTCCGGATAGGCGATCAAGGCGTCCGCGGCCTTCTCGCGCACCACCACCCGGCCCAGGTGTTCGAGGTTGACCTGGTGACAGATGCCGCTGTTGGGGGGGACGACCTTGAAGTTGGCGAAACTGCGCTGGGCCCACTTGAGCAAAGCGTAGCGCTCCCCGTTGCGCTCGTATTCGCGGGCCACGTTCTTTTCCAGTGAATCGGCGGTGCCGAAAGCGTCCACCTGCACAGAGTGGTCCACCACCAGTTCCACCGGCACCCGGGGGTTGATGCGGCGGGCGTCCCCGCCCAGGCTACCGACCGCATCACGCATGGCCGCCAGATCCACCACCGCCGGCACCCCGGTGAAATCCTGCATCAGAACCCGGGCCGGATGAAACGGAATCTCCACCGGGGCCTCATAGCGCGGCTGCCAGCGGGCCAGGGCGAGCAAATCGGTTTCCTTGACGATGCGGCCATCGAAGCGACGCAGCAGATTCTCCAGCAGGACTTTGATGCAAAACGGCAGGCTCGAGATGTCCGCCAGCCCCATGGCTTCCAGTTTTCGGATATCGTAAACGGTGAAGGTCTCTGACCCGATGGACAGTTGCCGGGTAAACTCCTCGCGCTTCATGAACCCCTCCTCGGAGACGGGCGCAACGGGGCCGCCGGACTGCGTGCGCCCTTCAGCGCAGTCGGACGTAGAGCCAGATGATTAGGGGCAGTGCCAGCGCCAACAGCACCAGGATCCCCGGAACCGTCATATAAGGTGTGTACCAGGGGGCACCGGCACGTTTGGCTTTCTTGTCCTCTTCGAAAAACATCCGTCCCAACAGCATACCGCCGCCCAAGACCGCGGCGATCTTGATCAGGGAGAGCAAGGTTTGCACGAATCCGACTCCTTATCCACAAAAATCCAGCGCGCCGAAAAGGCCCGCTTCAGCCCAGGGGCGTAATCCTCACCAGAGTACGTCGGTCACCGATCACCGGCAGACGATAGGCCGTCAGCGCCACCGTTGCCCAACCATCGCCAAGACGGATGCGATCCGCCGGGTCACCGGACCGGCGCAGGGCGGCCAGCTCTTCGTCCACGGCCGGCCCTTTCCACGCCAGCACGCTTCCGCCTTCGGCCAAAAGTTCGACGGCATCGGTCAGCCAGGTATTCAAGGGCCCCACGGCCCGGCAGACGATGACGTCAAAGGCCGGCCGGGGCGCCTGGCGCCCCAGCTCTTCCAGCCGCAGGTGACGCGCCACCGCCGCCGTCAGGCCCAGCATGCGAATCAAGTGGGAAACAAAGGAAATTTTCTTGCGCACCGCGTCGATGAGCATCAGGTGCAAGTCGGGCCTCACCATCTTCAGCGGAATGCCTGGAAAGCCCGCGCCGCAACCGACATCCAACACCCGTCCCCCCTCGGGCAGCCAGGGAGCCGGCACCACGGCATCGACGAAATGCTTGAAGGCCATCTGCGCCGGGTCGGTGATGGCGGTCAGATTGATCCGGCGGTTCCAGGCGAGCAGCTCGGCGGCGCACCGGGCCATTTGCGCCGCCTGGGCCGCCGTGACGGAAACCCCCAGCGCCTGGGCGCCGTCCACGATCCACTGGCGCCAACAACGGTCCTGCACATCGCTGCAGACAACCACGGCTGACTCAGGTGCAGGTGCTGGCATTCTTGTCGCCCCGCGGGGGGGGCACCGCGTCGTCGAATTCCATGATCAGGGTGATATCGCTACCGCCGTTGGCCACGGTGCGCGCATTGGGATAACGGCGCTTGAAGACGTTGATCATGGCCAGGTTTTCCCGCAGGACGGTGGCGGAAAAGGCCCGATACCCGTTTTCCTTGGCGATTTTCTCCAGCATGTCGAGCATGTAGGAAGCAATCCCCTGGCCCTGGAAGTCTTCCCGCACCACGAAGGCCACCTCGGCCCGGTCTGCCTCCTCGTAAGCGTAGGAACCGATGGCCACGATCTCCTTGTGGCCCCTGTTCTGCGCCAGTCCGATGACCGACATGTTTTTCTTGTAGTCCACGCTGGCCCATTGCTTCTGGGCGATTTCATGGGAAAAAAGCTTCATCTTGTAGAAGAAACGCAGGTAGATCGTCTCTTCCTTCAGGCTGTAGAAGAAATTGCGGTAGTTGAACTCGTCCGATGGCAGCAGGGGACGAAACTCCACGGTCTTGCCGTTACGGAGGCGCCGGGTGCTCTTGTAATCCTCCAGAAAGAGCAGGTCCTGGCGCGTCGGCGGAAGTTGGTCGGCGAAGATGTAGTGGTGCTTCTTGGCCACGTTGATCAAATCCTCGCGGAAACTCGGATGGGCGATCTGGGCCAGTTCCATCACCCGCTGGTAAATCCCCTTGCCCGCCAGCTCGGCGATGCCGTACTCGGTGATGACGAAATTGACGTCGCCGCGGGTCGTGGCCACCCCGGCGCCCTTGCTCAAGCTCGGCACGATGCGCGACACCGTGCCGTTCTGGGCGGTGGACGGCAGGGCGATAATGGCAAAGCCCCCCTTGCTCATGGTGCTGCCGCGCAGGAAGTCCACCTGGTCGCCGATGCCGCTGTAGAAAAGGTATCCCATCGAGTCGGAGCACACTTGGCCGGTGAGGTCCACTTCCAGGGCCGAGCTGATGGAAACGAAGTTGTCGTTGCGGGCGATGACGGTGGGATCGTTGACGAATTCCGATGAGCGAAAATAGAAAATCGGATTGTTGTTCACATAATCGTAGAGCGCTTCAGAGCCCATGCAGAGGGAAGCCACGGTACGGCCGGGCAGGAGGGTCTTCTTCTTGTTGGTAATCACCCCTTGTTCAAACAACGGCAAAAACCCGTCGGTGATCAACTGGGTATGGATGCCCAGGTCGTTCTTGTTGTTCAGATACCCGAGAATGGCGTAGGGCAGACGCCCGAAACCGATCTGCAAGGTGGCGCCATCATCAACGAGCTGGTTGACGAAAAAGGCGATGCGCAACGCCACCTCGGTGTCACGCATTTCGGGCAGGCTTTCCACCAGAGGCTCTTCGTGAAGCACGAACAGGTCGATGTCGTCCACATGGACGAAACTGTCCCCCCAGGTGCGCGGCATCCGGGGATTGACCTGGGCGATGACCCGCCGGGCGTTGGCCATCCCGGCCAGGGTGATGTCCACCGAAACACCGAGACTGCAGTAGCCGAAACGATCCGGAGGGCTCACCTGGATCAGGGCCACGTCCAGACCGATCCGGCGCGAATGAAACAGCTTGGGAATCTGGGACAGGTAACTGGGAATGTAATCGATCTTGCCCTCGAAGGCCGCCTTGCGCATCCCAGCGCTGATGAAAAAGAGCTTCAGCGAGAAGCGCCTCAAAAAGTCGGGGTCGTCCACGTAATCGGCGAAGGTCAACGACAGCATCTGGTAGACCATGATGTCTTGCAGGCTCCGCTGGGCCACCATGGCGTGGATCAGGTGCTGGGGTTCGCCACAGCCGGTGCCGATGAACACGCGGCTGCCGTTCTTGATCGTGGCGACGGCTGTCTGGGCGTTCACCACCTTGTCGGGGCAATGCTGATTCAAGTCCACACCGCTTCTCCTTGGATTCCGGGTTGACCACGACGTTGTATCCGTCCAGAGACATGGATGGATACCCCCTTACTTTGCCCTGAAGACCGGGGCGCGTCAAGCAGGGGCCGGAAACAGGGTTCCGTCAAAGTTTGGCGATGATCCCTTGGAGGGTTTTTTCCGGTTTAGTCCATCCTCCCGTCTGTGTTCTCAACTGCGGATCCCTCGTCGCTGACGCTTTTCTGAGTGACTAAAATTACGAGTGACTAAAGTGACTAAAGTGGTGGCGTCGCTTCGCTCCGGCTTTTATATAACTGCCATGATTCCTTCACTTTAGTTCACTTTAGTCACTTTAGTTCACTTGACACTTGAATTTTCCCGTCTCATGCCCAACGTCGGTGAGGCATCCGCGGTTGGGAAGATCGGCGGAAGACGGTGCCATTCGGCAAAAAATTGACGGAACCCCCGACTTTGACGGGACCCTGGGGCCGGAAAAGAAAAGGCCCACCGCATCAACGGCGCCTGAGCCCCCAAAGCAGGCGGGTCGGCGCTGGAGGCGGATTGACGGTGCGGTTGCGGCCTGCTAAAGTGATCCACAAAACTCAGATGACTTTCACGGAGCGGATATGAAAATTTGCGATTATTCGACCAATCCAGGGATTCCGTTCGACAATGGGCCGGCCCGGGGAGTGGTGGGACGGGTGGTCATCGGCAAGGCCGACGGCGCCCCCAACTTCTGCATGCGGGTATTTGAAATCGCCCCCGGCGGCCACACCCCCCGGCACCGGCATGCCTGGGAGCATGAGATTTTCGTCCATTCCGGCCGTGGCGAAATCTTTTCCGACGACCGCTGGCACCCCATCAACCCCGGAACGGCGGTCTTCGTGCCGGGAGACGTGGAGCACCAGATCCGCAATCCCGGTACCAAGGCCCTGGTCTTCGTCTGCCTGATTCCCGCCGGCGCCCCGGAGCTGTGACCATGGTTGACCACCCGCGAAACCCTTATCTCACCGTGGACGTGATCATTGAAACCCCCGAGGGCATCGTCCTCATCGAACGCGCCAATCCGCCGCCGGGGTGGGCCCTGCCCGGCGGCTTCGTCGATTACGGCGAATCCATCGAAGCCGCGGCCCGGCGCGAAGCCGCCGAGGAGACGGGGCTGGCGGTGGAACTCGTGGAGCAGTTTCACACCTACAGCGCACCGGACCGCGATCCCCGCCATCACACCGTCAGTACGGTCTTCATCGCCCGCGCCGAAGGAACCCCCCGGGGCGGCGACGACGCACGGCGGGCACAGCTGTTTCCCCTGGACCGGCTGCCGAGGTCCCTGGCCTTCGACCACGGTCGGATCCTGGACGATTTCCGCCGCTATCGCAGTGGAAATTCTCGAACCGAAATTTTCACGCTTTAAACCTGCGCCCCGACCTTTTCATTTTTCTCTTGACAACATCTTCCAGAATCGTAGATTAAAGAGTTTTTCTGAGCAGAGACTATCCCTTTTGATGTTTCAAAAGGGATTTTTTTGTCTGTTTCCAATTCCAATCGGGCATGTTTTCATCTGGCAAGCAAGGAACACCATCATGACGGACAACATCGAAAAAGTTCGCAACATCGGCATCAGCGCCCATATCGACTCGGGCAAGACCACCCTGACCGAACGGATCCTGTTTTATACCCAGCGCATCCACGCCATCCACGACGTGAAGGGCAAGGATGGGGTCGGGGCGACCATGGATTCGATGGAGCTGGAAAAAGAACGCGGCATCACCATCGCCTCCGCCGCCACCTACTGTCAGTGGGGCGGACACCAGGTCAACATCATCGATACCCCCGGCCACGTGGATTTCACCATCGAGGTGGAGCGTTCCCTGCGGGTGCTG
>Ga0265295_1006831_pt1 | contig 13544 bp, 14 predicted proteins | sample Munlansysbiofilm_FD_192503 | JGI IMG/M metagenome (GOLD analysis project Ga0265295, IMG submission 192503) | Leachate microbial communities from a municipal landfill in Southern Ontario, Canada - Methane capture system biofilm | ecosystem: Engineered > Solid waste > Landfill > Unclassified ... | reverse complement strand
ACTGGCAATCCATCTGCAGCTTTGATGGTCTAGGCGCTTTCTCTACTCGCGTCACAACGCCCGAATCTGCCAGCAGGCCCTTTGACCGAAGTCGCGACGGACTGGTTCCCAGCGGAGGCGCAGCAGCCATTCTGCTGGAAAATTGGGACATGGCCGTCGCGCGTGGCGCCAATATCCTTGGAGAACTGGCCGGCTATGGCTTTTCCTCCGATGGCAGCAATCTCTCCGTTCCAAGCGACGACGGCCTGGCCAGGTCTATGAAAGGCGCACTGATGGCTGCCGGCGCTACTCCCGGCGACATCGACTATATTTGCGCGCACGCCACTTCCACCCCTGCGGGTGATGGTGTCGAAGCGAGAAATATCGCGACTGTTTTTGAAAATTGTCGCCCCATAACAACCTCGACAAAATCCATGACCGGTCATGAACTCTGGATGTCCGGAGCATCGCAGGTTGTATATTCGACGCTTATGGCCAGGGATGGCTACATCGCACCGAACATCAACTTCGAGGCGCCTGATGAAGACACAGCAAAACTCAACATCGCAACAGAAACGATTCATCGTCCTCCCCGCACGGTTCTCTGCAACGCAGCTGGATTCGGAGGCACTAACTCTTCACTCATCCTGCGCTACAAGTAATGCGACAAGATTTTGTCATCATCGGCTCCGGCATTTCAGGCATGACGTCAGCACTGCTTCTTGCGCGTCATGGGTTCAAAGTCACCTTGGTGGAAAAATTTCGATCTGCATCTCCTACGATGCGTGGTTTTTCAAGACAAGGCATCTATTTTGACACTGGCCTGCATTATACCGGAAGCTTCGCTCCTGGAGAAATTCTGGATGTATATTTTAGATATCTCGGCCTCGAAGGTATTGCGCGCACCCCTTTCGATCCTCAGTGTTTCGACAGGTTGCGGTATCCCGATCATGATGTGGAATTCCAACTCCCTGTCGGCTACGAACAGATTCGGCTCAGACTCTGCGAAAATTTCCCTCGGGAAGTAAAGGCGATTCATACATACCTTGATGATGTTCGCAAAAATTTCGAACATTCACCATTTCTGAATTTGGAGCGCAAAGTTTCGATCGATGATCTTGGAAGCCCTGCCAACACGGTCACACTGGGATCCTATCTCAACGAGTTGACCAACGACAGGCTTCTTAAATCAGTTCTGGGCATACACGCTTTGCTTTACGGCGTTCCTCCGCAAGAGATTGCCTTTTCGGACCATGCGAAAATCGCGGGTTCCTATTACCAATCAGTTCATGGCGTCGTTGGCGGAGGACTGAGCGTAGTACGCGCTTTTGAAGTAGCCCTGGAAACTTCGGGGATAGAAGTCCGCTACGGGAATGGCGCAAAACAGGTGCAACTGACTCCTGCTGGAAAAATATGCGGTCTGGTTCTTGATGACAATGAAGTCATCGAAACGGATCATATTCTCAGCACGATTCATCCCGCCAAACTCCTCGATCTGGTCCCGGATGGCGTTTTTCGTCCGACCTTTAGCCGTCGCCTTCGTGAACTTGTCGATACCCCTTCAGCCTACATGCTTTTCGGAATTTCCGAAAAACCCCTGCAGATCCTTGAACGAAGCAATCTTTTCGTATGCCCGGAAACAGATGTCGATAATTTTTTCCACCCAAACCGGCTACCTGAGCAAGGCCCCTGGTACATAACGTCCACCAAGCAACATGGTGAAACGCGTGGTGTCGTCGCAATTGCCCCCGGTTCATTACAGGACGTGTCAGTTTGGAAATCATCCAAAATTGGGAAACGCCCTCTCGCATACCGCGAGCATAAACAAAAGCGCCTTGATCATATGCAACGTTCCCTCCTCAAACACGTTCCTGAACTTGAATCTGTCCGTTTCGTCGAAGGCGCAACGCCACTGACGCTTCGAGACTACATGAACACTCCTACCGGCAGCCTGTATGGAATTCGCCATACAGTGCATCAATTCAATCCTGCTCCCGCCACAAGAATTCCTGGTCTCTTGCTCGCAGGACAATCCATTGTCGCGCCAGGCCTTCTTGGGGCAGTGATCTCCGCATTTCTCACCTGCGGATTTATCATCGGTCACAGCAAACTTCGCAAGGAATTGAGAACATGCAATTGAGACGAGTCGTGATCACGGGCTTGGGTGCGGTTTCCCCCTTCGGACAAGGTGCCGAGCGACTCTTTCAAGCTCTGGTGGATGGAGAAAGTGCCGTCAGATACATTGCCGAACTGGAAAAAATTCAAGGGCTCGGCCCGCATGTGGCCGGCCTTGTTCAAGGCATCGACATCAAGGATATCCCACGCAAAATTCGACGCACCATGTCACCCATGTCGGTGTATGCATTGCTCGCCTCGCAGGAGGCCCTGGCTCATGCCCGCGTTGACCACGATTTGCGCACAGGAGGACGATTGGGAATCGCTCTGGGTTCCACTGTCGGAAGCGTGGATACCATGGAAGATTTTTTTGAAGACTTTTTGCAGAGCAGAAGCATCGAAGGCATCAAGTCCATGCTGTTTTTCAAGATCATGGGGCATTCCTGCGCGGCAAACGTTGCTCAGACCCTTGGCATCGCTGGCCGCACGCTCGCTCCTTCCGCCGCCTGCGCTACCGGCTGTCAGGCCGTGGGTCTGGGTTATGAAGCGATTGCCCTGGGCAAGCAAGATCTCATGCTTTGCGGAGGCGCTGACGAATTCCATCCGCTGACAGCCGCGACATTCGACATCATCCAGGCGGCTTCAACACATTACAACGACCGACCGCAATGCACGCCAAGACCATTTGATCGAGATCGTGACGGCATTGTGTGCGCCGAAGGCGCTGGACTCCTCCTGCTGGAATCTCTGGATTCCGCTCTCGCTCGCGGGGCGAATATTCTCGCTGAAATTTCAGGTTTTGCATCCACTTCCGACACGTCAAGCATTGCCAATCCCGATCCCGAACCCGTTCGGCGTTGCATGGAACTGGCGCTTGCGGAAGCAGGCCTCAAAGCTGCCGAGATCGACTATGTCAACGCCCATGCCACCGGCACTGTGCAGGGAGACGAAGCCGAGAGCCGTGCCATTGGAGATCTTTTTGGGCCACACACGCCCGTATCAAGCCTGAAAGGGCACATGGGGCACGCCATGGCCGCCAGTGGAGCGCTCGAACTCATCGCCTGCGTAAAAATGCTGTGCACCGGCCAAATCATCCCGACCCGAAATCTTGACAACCCTGCCTTGGAATGTTCTGCCGTCGCGCTGCCACGCCAGATAAAAAACACTGTGTTACAAACAATTATAAAAAACAACTTTGCACTGGGCGGAGTAAATTGCGCTATCGTGCTAAGGAGATTTTTCGAATGACGAATGATGAAATCATTGAGCGTACCAACACCGCTATTGCAGAAGAATTCGAACTGAACATGAACGATCTGGTGCCCTCGGCCTCATTCAAGGACGATTTGGGGCTCGACAGCCTGGATGCCGTCGACATGGTCATTGTTCTGGAACAAGAGTTCGGAATAAAAATAGGGAAAGATCCCAAAATATTGCGGATCAGACAACTTTGCGACTTGCATTCTTATGTGATCGACAAGAAAAATGCCTTTTTAAACTGAGCGGACATGGCTACATCACAAAATCCATATATGCTGAAATCTATTTTAATAAATACTGGATTTTATTGTGGCTTTATAATATTAAATTTAACTATTTTTATCACATCTCCACTATTATATTTAATCCTGCGGACAACTAAAAAACATAGTTCAGGCCAAGCTGTTCGACGTATAATATGGATTTATGGAAGAATGTGGATAATTCTAGTTTCTTTTTTTATAAAAATAAAAATAGATACAAAAAAATCTGAAAATTATCCACGTCCAAGCATCATACTTGTCAATCACCAATCTTTTTTTGATGCTTTTTGCATGGGCGCTCTTCCGATTTTTGACATAGTATTCCTGGTTCGATCATGGCCATTTCGAATTCCGTTTTACGGTCACTACATGCGGCAAGCAAAATATATCAACAGCGAGAATATGTCCTGTGAAGAATTTGTTTGCGAAGCCCAAAAAAAGCTAAACCAGGGAATATCGATACTCATTTTCCCTGAAGGAACTCGCAGCAAAAACGGACAACTGGGCCGATTCTATTCCGGAGCCTTTAAGCTGGCCATGGAATCTAAACATCCCATAGTACCTGTTTGCATCGATGGAACTGGGCAGTTTCTACCCAAAGGAAAACTGCTGGTCACGGCAAATTCGATCTCAATTAAAACACTGTCTACCATTGACCCCGTCGAATTTGAGAAATTTGGTCAAAGAGCTCACATAGAGCTGAGAAAAGCTGCCAAAATATTGTTCGAAAAAGAGCTTGAGCAGTCATCTTTGCATTACAAACCCACTTTATACACACAAACCTATAGCCCGAGGGAAACACAATGAAAAAGAATTCTGCGTTCCTGCGCATCTTAAGCCTTATGCTTGTGGCAATTGCCATGTTGCTGATTTCGGGATGCCGCACAGTCCCCGTTCGCAACATTGAAAACGCTCCCATCGTAACGACAAGCCAAGCCCACCCTGATATGCAAAAAATTGGGGATGCCATAATCAAAGCTGGAACCAGCCTTGGCTGGAGAATGTCCCAAATAGAAGCCGGACAAATCATAGGGAAACTCTATGTTCGCACGCACAGAGCGGAAGTGAAAATTATTTACAACCACAAAAATTACAATATTCTTTACGATAATAGCAGCAATCTTAAGTATAATTCAGAAAAATCGACAATTCATAGACAGTATAACAACTGGATCCAAAAACTTGATATTGCGATACAGCGCGAGATTGTCGGCATAAAATAGACCAAAAGCCATCCACAATTTGAAGTTAAATATCGAAATTATCAAAGGACAATAGCTACAATGACTCGCTTAAGATGGGGCGTTTCTTTCAGCCAAGAAGAAATCGAAAACTGCAAGCAAAAAAATGGCTTGCTCTCTATGGAGTTGGAACTATCCAGAGAGTGCAATCTACGATGTATCTATTGCTATGCTGAATCAGGAAATCGAATTACCGATGAGCTGTCATATGAAGAAATTCTCTCTGCCATAGATCAGGGAGTGGAACTTGGAGCTCGAAAAATCGTAGTTCTTGGCGGCGGAGAACCATTGTGCTATCCTAGAATTTTTGACGTGCTAAACTATCTGCACGACAAAAACGTCGATATCGAACTGTTCACAAACGGGATGCTCATCACCAAAGAAGCTGCCCAGACGTTTATTCGTCTGGGCATTAAACCCGTTATCAAAATGAACAGCTTTCGGCCTGAAGTTCAAGACATCCTGGCGGGCCAAAAAGGGGCATTCGCGGTAATTCGCAACGGACTTAAGCTACTCATGGAGGCCGGATATCCCACCAAGGACCTGCCATTGGGCGCTCAAACCGTGATCTGTCGGCACAATCTGGAAGAGCTGCCGGCGATGTGGATCTGGCTTCGAGAACACGGAATAATCCCGTATTTCGAGATGTTGACGCTGCAAGGCAGAGCCAGACGACACCCCGATCTTGAACTGAGCCCCGAAGAACTTGAGCGCATCTTCAAATCACTTGCCGACATTGACGCGCAACGGTTTGGAAATTTTTGGGAGCCACACCCGTCCGTGGCCGCCTTCTGCTGTGACAGGCACGAATACTCGTGCACCGTAAGCGTAACCGGAGATGTCTTCCCCTGTCCGGGCGTGGACATCCCCGCAGGAAATATCCGCCAAACTCCTCTCTCGGACATTCTGCGCACAAGTCCGCTCATTCGTGATTTGCGCAACATCCGCACCAACATCAAAGGCATGTGCGCCCAGTGCGATCTGAAGACGCAGTGCTATGGTTGCCGGGGAATGGCATATCAGGCCACCGGAGACTACCTCGCCGCCGATCCTCTATGTTGGCGCAACAAAACGTGCCATGCCTAGGAAAAACGGATCATGAACACCTTATCGTTGCCCGCGGAAGCGGATCATTTCCTCCCCCATGCCTGTCCGATGGTCTTTATCGACCGCCTGCTGGAAGCGGACGGTGAACACGGGATGTGCGAACTTCAACTTACTTCCGCGCATATTTTTGTAGATGCCAAGGGGCGCATGGACCGGACGTGTTATGTAGAACTCGCAGCCCAGAGTTTTGCCGCTGTGAAAGGCTGGAAACTCGCCTGCCAAGGCGCGCCGTTCTCCAGTGGTTTTCTGGTTGGAGTTCAGGCTTTTGAATGCTTGGACGATGCACGAATAGGTGACCTGCTGCAGATCGAAACCGTCGAAATCGGTGGCTTCGACGGATATACAGTAGTGCGCGCCACGATCAACCGTGACGGAGAAACTATCGCCGGGGGCAAGATCAAACTTTATGTACCTGCGTCCGAAACTCAAGATCCCGGAGCAGATGAATAATGGGACGCGTCCACACCCTGGCTTTTCATTTGATCCTGACCCTCAGCCTCGGCTGCATTTTATCGGGTCATGCTTCGGCCGATCTCCGGGATATCGATGCTGTCCTCCAAGAACTTCGAGTGCAGGCGACTGCCGTTGAGAGTATTTCCAGCGAATTCTCGCAGGAAAACCGCCTGTCGGTTTTCGAAGAAACCATTATTTCGAACGGCCGCTTTCTTTTCCGTAAACCCGACAAACTGCGCTGGGAATATCTGCGTCCCATTACGGAAGGCTTCGCCCTGGAAGGAGATCAGGGGGTGCGCTGGACGGATACGACCAGGACGTCTTTTTCCTTGCGTAGCGACCCGCTCATGAACATTGTCGCCAGGCAATTGCTGGCCTGGGCCACCTTTGATCTCGAGTGGCTTTGCGCTGAATACGACATTACGTTGGAAGGGGAATCTCCTGTCGTATTAAAACTTGTCCCCAAAGGGTCTGACACCGCGCTGGTGCTCAAGCATCTCCTCATCGAATTTTCCTTGTCGTCGAATACGGTCCAAAGAGTGGAACTGCACGAGCAAGGCGGTGACCTCACGCGTATTCTTTTTAAAAATCCGCAAGTGAACACACCCCTCGACGACGGAATGTTTCGGTAACCCCGCATGTTTCACCTGGTTGGCCGCGCCTATGATTTTCTTGCTCCCCGAAAGGGTTCTTTGCTGGTGCTCTGCGCCATTACCTGTCTTGCCTGCTCTTTTTTTGTCTCCAGGCTGGTTGTGCGCGAAGACATCAGCACCATGCTCCCGGACGACTCCGGCCGGATTGCCTCCGACTTTGCCCTGTTGCGCTTGGCCCCATTTGCCCAGCGGCTCACCATTACCGTCAGGCATGCCGGCGCGAATCCCATCCAGGCCGCCGAAATCCTGGCAACCGCCTTACGCCGGGACCCCGTTTTCACTCGCGTGCTGACCGGCCCTCCGAGCAACATTTCACTGACCTTTCTCACCAAATTGCTGCCTCTGGCTCCAGCCCTGCTGACCCGACTGGACACGGAGACACTTCACGCCTTGACCGACCCGGAACATGTACAAACCGCCCTGGAGCAAAATCGACGCGACCTGCTTTCACCTGGCGCGGTGGCCCTGAAAAACGTCATCCGCCAAGATCCCCTGGGAATACGGAACATCGTTCTGCCCAAACTGGCAGCGCCGTCGCGCCTGGCCGATGTCAGGATTGAAAACGGCCATTTCGTAAGCCGTGACGGCAAGCACGCGTTGATCTTGGTTGACACGGACATCCCGATGACCGACTCGCTCGGCGCGGCCAAGGTCATGGGCAGCTACGAAAAGGCACTCGCGACCCTCCCTGAAGGCGCGCAGGCCATGCTTGTCGGCGGACATCGCCATACCCACGTCAACGCGCAAGCCATCAAGGGTGACCTGAAAATCATTCTGCCGTCCGCCTTGATCCTGCTGGCTCTGATTTTTCTGCTTTTCATGCGCAACCGACAAAGCCTCTATGTATTCCTGGTTCCCGTCTGCGTGGTCGGTGTCGCCGGTACAGCGACCGCTCTTGCCTATGGATCCATTTCCGGCATTGTCCTTGGATTTGGCGCCGTGCTCCTGGGCATCTCCGTCGACTACGCTTTGCACGTCTACTTCGCCCTGCAGAATTCAAACTCCGATGAAAATCATACCCCTGCGCATACGCTTACACAAATCTCTCCGGCCATTACCTTTGGCGCCTTGACCTCATGCACGGCCCTCGCCGCCCTTCTTATGTCGGACATCCCTGGCATCCGGCAGCTGGCCGTTTTTTCACTTTTCGGGATTATTGTGTCCTTTTTCATGTCGCTGCTCATCCTGCCACACTTCATTACCACAAAGACAGGCCGTCGGATCATCACGACTCCGCACAACACTCGCAGAGCTTGTAGCGTAGCGCCTCTCATAACGCTTTGGATCGCCATCCTGAGTGTCGGAATCTGGTTCGGGCAGCACACACGCATCAACGGCGACCTACGGGAGATGAGCTTTACTCCCTTAGAGATCCAGGCGGAAGAGGATGCCACCCGGGCAGTCTGGGGAAGCATGCGTGACCTCGCCCTGATCTTTGTTCGTGCGCAGACATTCGACGACGCTCTCGAAAAAAACGACCGAGTTTGGAGTTTCCTGCAGACAAATAACGCCACCAGTTCAATAATCAGCCTGGCTCCGCTCCTCCCTTCCATGCAGACACAACTGCAGAACGTTGAGCGATGGGAAGCCTTTTGGCAGGAAAACGGACAAAAAACCCTTGCCCTTATGGACACCAAACAAAAGGCATTGGGCTTTTCATCTTCGGCATTCAGCCCGTTTTCCGAATTCATCAGCACCGCGCCGGAAACCTTTTCGAGTGAGTCGCTGCATGAACTTGGTATCCAGGAATTTGTGGATGTGCTGGCCATGCGCGATGACGGCGAATTCCTTGTCCTCACGCTGCTTCCGGACACGATGGAAAATGCCGCGTTGCTCAGCGATGATGCCGAACGAGAACTTGGAGCCCGATTCGTTTCCGGATCCCGATTCCGCGAACTGCTGGGGGACGCAATGCGTATTGATGTATTGTGCTTCAGTGGCTCGGCCTTGGCCGGAGTGGCGCTGCTCAATGCGATACTTTTCCGCAACCCGCGCAAAACGCTGCTCGCCCTTTTGCCCATAGGCATGGGAGTAACCACGGTGCTCGCGGTCATGTACTGCTTCGGACAAGCCTTGAACCTCTTTCACATCGTCTCTCTCCCGCTCATCATCGGTCTTGGAGCCGACTACGGAATATTCATGGTTTGCCGCCCGGAACAATCCGCAAAGCATCAGACAGCACGCGCTGTGCTCTTTTCCGGTTTGACCACGCTGTGCGGATTCGGGGTGCTCGTACTAGCTCGGCACCCGGCCTTGCACTCCATCGGCATAACAGTCTTGACCGGAGTCGGCGCGGCAATGATCACAGCCCTCTGGGTAGTGCCTGCGTTGAACGGAGAGCGGCGATGAAATGGCTCGTAACAGTCGTGCTTCTGGCCAACTTGGGGTGTGCGGGCGTGACAAATCAGCAGCCTCAACCGGAACTATCGAATTCGCCTCTGGCCGCTACGCTGTCGCAATACCGCGGACCCGCTCGGAATGGTCTGCTGCTGCGACATTCAGTGCGGCTGCAAATCCCTGGGCGCAACTTTAACCAAACTTTCAGCGGAATTATGCGGTTTGAGCGTGACGGACACACGATACGTCTTGTGGGCATGGCCGGTTTTGGCATGAAGCTTTTTGATCTGAGCATCAGCCAGGATGCCGTTGAAACGCATTTCATCTCACCTGGTTTACGCCGCATCAATAACTTGCCGGAGCATATCGCCTTCTGCGTGCGGCGGATCTGGCTGACCCGCCTGCCAGAGACCGACAACGGATTCCGGCTGGTTGAAAATACCACGCACGTAAACGGAATTCACGACGGTCAGCGCATTGAACATGAATATCTGCAGGAAACACTCACGGCGACCCGATCCCTTGGTCCACGCGAATATTGGGAAATTCAGTATTCGGAACGCATGGCGGACACGCGGGAACCGTCGCGCATCATCTTCAAAGAAGGTCACGGGCGCTATTTACTCGACGTGCGCCTCATCGAACAAAGGATGACATCATCATGAGCAGACTTCTTCAAGAGGTCCGGTCCTGTGCGACCGGCCCTGCTCACACCGGCGAGAACGGTTCCCGAACAATGGAGTTCATCTTCCCGCCCACTTTTGTGGGTTTTGACGGCCACTTTCCAGATCGCCCCATCCTGCCCGGCATCGTTCAAGTCCTGGCCGGCATGCTTACAGCGGGCGATGATTCCATGACGCTCCAGAAGGTCGCCAAGGCTAAATTCTCACGTGTAATCAACCCAGGAGAACTCATGCACGTCAGGGCAGAGACCCAAATGAAAGATGACAATATCCTGGCCACCATACTCATCAGCGTTGGCGGAGACACCGCCGCGACCATGACTCTGGCACTTCATCCAGCGGAACTCGCGGAATGAAAAAGCCATATTTCAAAACCCCGCCCGGCAGTCCCGCCCCGTTGCGTCTTGATGTTGAACGCCGCATCCGGTTCCAGGAGGTAGATACGCTGGGCATTGTCTGGCACGGGCACTATCCCAGCTATTTTGAAGACGCGCGCGTGGCTCTGGGCAATCGTTACGGCGTCGGCTACCTCGACTTCCACCGGGAAAATGTCATCACGCCCATCAAGCAACTCTGGGTCGATTATATCGCGCCATTGCGTTTCGGTGAAGACTGCACGATCACCGCCATTTTGCATTGGACGGAGGCCGCTCGCATTAATTTTGAATTCGAAATCCGCAACCAAGCCGGCACACTGGCAACCACCGGCTACACGGTGCAGCTTTTCCTGGACTGCGACGGAGCTATTCTTACATATCCACCCGATTTTTATCAAAAATTCCTTGCAACGTGGAAAAAGGGAGAACTTTAGAAGATGCGGGTTCTGCTCATCGCCACGAATACGGAAGTCGAGCCGTATCCTGTATTCCCCCTGGGAATGGCCGTCCTCGCGAGCGCGCTTATGTCCTTTGGGCATGACGTTCGTCAGCTCGACTGTCTGGCTCTCGGCGGCGACAGAGAGATAATCCGGAGCGTCTGCAACGAATTTCGTCCGCAGGTCATCGGTTTTTCCCTTCGCAACGTGGACAATGTGGACTCACTGACCTCGCACACGCATTGGGCACTGCTCGAAGTGCGGAAGTTGATCACCTTTATCCGCTCTTTTTACGATGCTCCGTTGATGATGGGAGGCCCCGGCTTTTCGCTCATGCCGGAACAAATCCTGGATTACACGGGCGCCGACTTTGGCATTGTCGGCGAAGGCGAGGAAGCCTGTCGCAATGTTCTCGAACAACTCGCGCTGGGCCGGACACCCCCTCGAATCACCAAAGGAACAAAACGGTTGCGGAACAAGGAAATGCACGGCTCATCTCCTTCCCCCGAGATCATGAACTTCTATCTGCGTGAAAGCGGAGTAGCCAGCATCCAGACCAAACGCGGATGCCCGCATACCTGTATTTACTGCACCTACCCCACCCTTGAAGGAACAAAAATCCGTGCGCGCGAACCCGGCGATGTTGTTGACGAAATCGCACGACTGAAACGCGACTACAGTATCTCCGAACTTTTTTTCACCGACTCGGTCTTCAACGACGGCCTGGGCCATTGGTTGGAACTGGCCGAAGAGATGATCCGGCGCGAGGTGGATATCCCCTGGAGCGGATTTTTCCAGCCAATCGGCATAACCCGTGACTCATTGCGCCTCTGCCGCCGAGCGGGACTCAAAGCCATGGAGCTTGGCACCGACGCGGCATCGAACGCCACTCTGCAAGGCTTACGCAAAGGTTTTGATTTCAAGACTGTTGAGAAAATCAATGCGTTGTGTGTGGAAGAGCGGATCCCATGTGCCCACTTCATCATCTTCGGTGGTCCGGGAGAAACCGAACTGACCGTGAAGGAAGGTATCGAGAACATAGGCCGGCTGCAGCATTGCGTGGTCTGCGCTTTTCTGGGAATCCGCATCTACCCGAACACAGCGCTGGTGCTGCACGCCATTGACGAGGGCTCTCTTGATCCGGCGGCCTCCTGCTTGGAGCCCACCTACTATTTTTCACCGCACATTGACCCCGCACAGGTTGAAATCCAGCTCACCCAGGCCTTCAAGGGTCGACGGGATCGGCTCTTCCCGCCTTCTAAGGGCCAGGAGCAGATGGCCGTCATGCGCAAGTTCGGCTACCGGGGCATTCTTTGGGACTCCCTTATCCGTTATCCGGCATCCGACGAAAAGGGGGCGATATATGCCAGCCAAACCTGACATAGCCCTGGGTTGTCGCGTCATGGTGGTCATCCCGGTCTACAATCACGGCGCGACGCTACGTTCCGTGGTGGAAGGGGTGCTGAGCAGGCATGCGCACGCCCTGGTCGTGGATGACGGCAGCGACGACATTCCGCCGCACGCCCTGGACGGACTATCCGTGCGCTTTATCCGTCATGAGCAAAACCGAGGCAAAGGCGCTGCCATCCGAACGGGCGCGAATATGGCGCGTTCCTTGGGGATGTCCCACATTATCACCATTGACGCGGACGGACAGCATGATCCGGCCGATCTGCCATTGTTCCTGGACGCCATCGCCCAGGACGAAAACGCCATCATCGTTGGAGCCCGTGACTTCAACACCGCGAATGTGCCCGGTTCTTCCCGCTTCGGACGAAAATTTTCCAATTTTTGGCTCAGAGTCCAGACCGGAATCGCCATTTCCGATGTGCAAAGCGGTTTCCGGGCCTATCCGCTGGCCGTGCTTGAAAATCTGCGATTTACTGAAAACCACTACAGCTTCGAAGTCGAAATTCTGGTGCGCGCCGCCTGGGCCGGATTCCGATTGTCCGAGGTCGACATCGCCGTTTATTATCCGCCCAAAGGCGAACGCGTGTCGCATTTCAGAGCCTTCATGGACAATCTGCGTCTCTCCCTCCTGAATACCAGACTCACCATAAGAGCCATCATACCCGTTCCGCACCGGACCTTCAGCCAAGACGAAACAGGCGCCATATCAGCCATTCATCCGCTGAAATCCCTGCGCATTCTCCTGGCCAACGAGGCCACGCCAAGAGAGCTGGCCATGGCCGCCGCAATGGGCATGTTTCTGGGAACCATCCCGCTTATCGGGCTGCACAGCATCACCATCCTTCTGGTGGCCGGGTGGTTTCGAATGAACAAAGTTGTCGGTCTCGCCGTGAGCCAGCTCTGCATGCCTCCACTTGTGCCGGCCCTGTGCATCGAAACCGGACATTTCATGCGCCATGGACGGTTTCTGACAGAGATATCCTTGCAAACCCTTGGTTACGAGGCGCCGCAGCGAATCTGGGAATGGCTTCTGGGATCGCTCCTGCTGGCTCCGATACTGTCACTCCTCATGGGTAGCATCGTCTTTGTCATGGCCAAGGGGCTTTCAATGGGCCTTAACGGCCGATCAGAAAACGAGCCGCAGGCCAGACCATGACACACGGTCAGCGCTGGACAAGCCGCAGCATTGGTTCACGCCTTCAACACGGCATCTTTTACCTGCTGATTCG
>Ga0265295_1006829_pt1 | contig 13547 bp, 8 predicted proteins | sample Munlansysbiofilm_FD_192503 | JGI IMG/M metagenome (GOLD analysis project Ga0265295, IMG submission 192503) | Leachate microbial communities from a municipal landfill in Southern Ontario, Canada - Methane capture system biofilm | ecosystem: Engineered > Solid waste > Landfill > Unclassified ... | reverse complement strand
GGTCACCTTGGACCGCCGCCTGAAAAACAGCGTGTCTTCGAGTCGGCTGGACCGGTTCGTATCCCTCATTGCAACCGGCTGATTCGGCTTCGATGGAAACGCCGCAAGGAGCAACCCAAAGATGACCTCAACGTTTCCCATCTATCTGGATTACAACGGCACCACGCCGCATGACCCGGCGGTGATCGGTGCCATGCGCCCTTTTATCGACACCGAGTTCGGCAACCCGTCCAGCAGCCACTGGTACGGCATCGCGCCCAAACAGGCCGTTAACCGGGCCCGAGGGCAGGTGGCCGATCTGCTCGGGTGCCGGCCCGCCGAGGTCGTCTTTACCAGCGGCGGCACCGAATCCAACAATCACGCCATCGCCGGCGTGGCCCGGGCCCTGCGGGACCGCGGCCGGCACATCGTCACCACCGCCGTCGAGCACCCGGCGGTTTTGGCGGTGTGCCGGGACCTTGAAACCCGGGGATGGTCCCTCACCGTGGTGCCGGTGGACGGCCTTGGCCGGGTCGATGCGACCCGGGTGGCCGCTGCCTTCCGGCCGGACACGATCCTGGTAAGCGTCATGCACGCCAACAACGAGGTGGGCACGGTGCAGCCGGTGGCCGAGATCGCCGCGTTGGCGCACCAAAGAGGAATTTTGGTGCACACCGACGCGGCCCAGAGCGTCGGCAAGATCCCGGTCAACGTGGATGATCTGGGGGTCGATCTGCTCTCGGTGGCCGGCCACAAGGTCTACGCACCCAAGGGGATCGGTGCGCTGTACATCCGTGAAAATACCCCCGTCACCCCTTTTTGCCGCGGCGCCGGCCAGGAGGGCGGGCGGCGAGCCGGCACGGAGAATGTCCCTTGGGTCGTCGGCCTCGGCGCGGCCTGTGCCATCGCCGGCCGGGTTTTGCCCCAAGCGGCCGAACGCATGGGGCGCCTGCGCGACCGGCTTTGGGATAAACTTAGCGCCTGCCGGGCGGATGTGCAGATCAACGGGCATCCGACAGAACGGCTTCCCAACACCCTCAGCGTCTCGTTCAAAAACCTCGAAGCCAACCGGATTCTGGAGGAGATCGGCCTGGATGTGGCCGCCTCGGCCGGTGCCGCTTGCCATGCCGATACCGTGGAAATCTCCCACGTCTTGCAAGCCTTGGAAATGGACCTGGGTTGGGCCAAGGGAACGCTGCGCTTCAGCGTCGGGCGGCCCACCACCAAGGATGAGATCGACCGGGCGGCCGAAGTGGTCCGGGCGGCCGTGGCGCGCCTCTCATTGCAGGCCTCCCGATGAAGGCCAAAATCCTTCACAGGTGAGAATCCGTGTTGTTGGGCTGGTCGCGAGGAAAGGGTGGGAAGCCAAAATTTTTGACGCTGCGGTCTCCGGTTTGACCGATGCCGGCCACCAAGATGGCCGGCATCGGTGCAAAATCGGTATCACGCCCCGTGATTCGGAGAAAAAAAGAGGGGCCTCGGTGGTTTAAAAGTTGGTACTTCCGTCAGGTTGCCATTTGTACTGGAAAGTATAGCGGTAAACGCCGCTGTCCAAGTCGTCAGCCGGTTTCGTAAACTGAATCAGGGCATGGGTGCCGTCCGCCAGCTTGAAGGCATAGACATGATCCGCCTGGATTTCTCCTGGAATATCATCAAGGTAATCGGAAGGTGAAGAGGGAATTCTTTTGACGGAGTCAATAGACTTTGCCCCCAAATCTTTTATCATCACACCGGAGGTGACTTCAATGCTGCCGGATTCCATGTAAAAATCTCCGTCATCCATTTCCACCACGGATTGTGACGAAAAATCGAAATCCTCATGAAAAACAGTATCTTTGGTTAGGATCGCGCTGGTGCCCGATCTGGTGTATACCGCCGGCAAGGGGTCTACAAGCCCCGCATTGCTCTGAAGTATATAAACAAATTCATCAAAACCGATTTTCCCGTCGAGATTCACATCCCTTACATTGTAAAGGTCGTTGGAATCAACACTGAGACCTGCCAGCATTTTGCTTACGGTGATGGCCTGGGTGAAACCGGGAACGGTACCTTCCAGGGCGTAGTCAAAGGCGACGGGTTCGGAACAGGCTTCGTTGCCATCATACCTGTCCACGGCGATAACCCTTACGCTGTAGTCGCCCGGCTCGGCGTTCAATCTGGTCATCAGGTCGTAAAGGTCGGCGGTGGTTGCGCTCAGGGGGGAGTATTCATCGCCGTTGTAAATTTCACGGTATGAGGTCGTATTGTCTTCACCGCTGTAGATAATCAGATAATATCCTGCCGCACCGGATACATCGTTCCAGGAAAGCGTTGTCCCTGAACTGTCTAAACTCACCGCTTCAGGAATGGAAAGTGGGGTCCCCGGCTGAAAATCAAAGGTCATTTCATCTGTTTCGTCGTTATAATCCGTCGTGACGAAGGTGTATGTTCCCGAGTAGTTCGATGGGAAGCCGCTGGTGATAAAAGAATTGTCCGACGGGAAAACGCTCCAGAATTCTCCTTCATCTTTGTTGAGTTCGAAATTATTTATATTCGAACCTTCCGGTCCGTTTACCACCACCTTTGTCAAAGAGCTGGTGTCCCCTGTCATCTGCAATTCCAGCATGGTGCCGCTGGCGGTGGACATATAGGTCACGTTGGGTTCGGGAACCGGTATCTTTATAAAGAAATAGACGTTGTCCACCGTTTCACCCGCAGTAAAGGTGATCGGCTCGGCCTCGGCAAAATTGCTCCCGTTGGGATACCACTGTCCCTGGGTGGACTCTGCTGCATATTCAGGGGTCAGCTTCAGGCGGTAGGTGCCGGGCGGAATATCGCCCAGATGAAAATTTATGTGGTGAATCATCCAGATTTCCCTGCTGAGAACCAACTGCTCTTGGGAATCATAAAATTCAAGAATATAGTATTCTCCGAACTGAGGTTCGAGCTTTCTTACGCCGCCCTTCAATTCTCCGCGGGAAGAACTGGGAACGATATCGAGAAATGTCCAGCCCGTGGCACCCGTGGTGCTGGCGTACATGCAGACGGTAAAAATGCCGGGTTTTTGTTCTCGATAGATACCGCTGTAGGGATCATACCCCCCGAATTTAAAGGTATCGTTGGCGTACTTGTTATCGCTGGAAAAGGTGTTGTCATCCAGAAACGTACTGCTGAATTCGATCAAGCCATCGACCGAGTACCCGACACCGGTAATGGCGTGGGTGGAGGCTGCGGAGAACTGAAAATCTTCCTCGTAATCATAGCTCACCGTGCCGGGGGTGACCCATATCTCGGTGATCTGGGGATCGGAGAGGGTTGTAGTTACAGGGAGCCTTGCCTCGGCACCGTCACTGGCCGTAACGACGATGTCCGCGGTTCCGGATGTTAGCGCATAGTACTCAGGCCCCCAATTGGTGTTGACCACCCTGAGCACTGAAGGGTCTGAAGATTCAACCGTATAGGGGCAATTTCCGCCGAAGCCGGCAGCGCTGAAAAATTCCCACTCATTTCCCTGGTTGTCAACAACTTCAATATCCAAGTCGCCCAGTATGATCCCCTGGGTGGTGTTGGAAAACTCAGAAATTACGTTTCCATCTTGCTTGTCATAAAAGCTTATCGTATCGATTGTCACCACTTCAAGCCTGACAGCCCCATATCTGGGCTCGAGGCCTTCCTCTTTGGCCTTGAGAATCATTGAATATCCGCCGGGGTTCAAATTCTCGGTGTTGACCAACATCATCGAACCACCGGGGTTTTTCAGGGGGACAGGCTTGAAGGACACCTCGGCGCCTTGGGGCAGGGTTGCGTCTTCGATGCTGAATGTGATGCCTTGAGCGGTTTCAAACCCATTGCAAAAGTTCGCTCGAATCACAAATTCCGCTACCTGGCCTTTTACCACCGTGCTCTCGGCATTCACGAGATCCACGGTATAATGGGGTGATGTGACATCAAAGGAGGGGCCGATATCACTCTCCACATAATCGGATACCACATAGACCAAGCCGCTTCTGGCGGGATCATCAACGGTTACGGTGATCGACGTGTCACCCCATGAATCCACTGTTACCCCCGCATCCTGCCCCCCGATGGATACGAGGGAAAGTTCCGGGGCAGTGCCGAAATTGGCACCTGAAATTTCGATTACCGTGCCATAGGGCCCTTCTTCCTTGGATAATGTGTCTATTCGTGGGATGGGGCCGACTTCTACCTCGCCGATAAGGCTGACATTATCCGCGATGAGCTCTCCCCAGGATTCCTTGACAAAGGAGAGCTTTACAATTCGCTGTGCATCGGTGGGCATGGTTATCGTCTCGGAAACATGGGTAGGGTTCTCGGGATCCGTGGATATGACATCGGCCATCGGCAGATCTATTTCAAGGATTTTGTCTCCCTCGCTTGTTACATAAGTCAACGCCACGGAATTCACCTTGCCCGAAACATAGCCGCCCTCTTTGTAAAGATCCATGCTGAGCTCAAGGCTTTTGCCGTTCACCGAGGTGATATTCAAGTTCTGGTAAATTACGGTGCCGTTGTAAATTTCATACACCACCGTATCCGGAGGATCGAGGGAGATTCCTCCGGACTCGATAATCGGGTCCCATGATTGCGTGATATCCGGACTTATATTCCAGTGTTCCAAGTCATCAAAAGCACCGTTTCTGATCCCTTGGGCGGCAAAGGCCGCCGAAATGCCGGAAATGAAAACAAGCAGAAAAACAATGCTTACCATCGCCATGAAAGATGAATTTTGTTTAAATGATGACCTTATCATTTGTTCCCCCCCCTTTTTTTAGTGACAAATTGACCAACAATTGATTGCGTCGTAAAAAAGCCGAAAACAGCCATTGTCATTCCGAGGAGCTTGCGACGAGGAATCTCAAGCATGCGCTATTATTATACATTTCGTTTTACGAAGAGATCCCTCGCTGCGCTCGGGATGACAATTCGGATTTTTTACGAAAGCATCACAATTGACCAAAAATCCACAAAACAAAAAATAAAAATTCTCCGCTGAAAATTATTTGCAGAGAATTTAAAATAAATTTTATCATAAGATGGAAATGAAGTCAATTCATTATAATTTTAGTCATTCAGACCTTGGGCGTTAATTTGCGCTCTGTGAGCGCCAACCTAATATGAAATATATTTCAATATGTAGATACACTCTGGCAATCCAATTTTTTCGTTGTTATAAATTTTAGAATATTTCGATACATCGATATCCGGGCTCTGACCGGCCAGCAGCCGCATTATCGTTATTGCGTCCTCCAGGAAAAATAACCCCTCATCCGGCAGGCTCGGATCATATTCCAGCGGTGTTCCGGCATACATCAGTACACCGGGATAGCCTGCCGCATAGCTGGTTGTGCCATCCGATGCGACAGCCTGAATGTTGACGTTGGGGCCTATCCAGCCTTTGTCCATTGTTGCGTTGCCGGAATCGAAAGAATAGAGGAAGGATGTCCACTGTGTCCCTTGTGGCGCCTTGAGACTGGCGACAAATCCGTTGGTCGAATCATAGGTCAGGTCTGTAAAATCGAAATAATCTTTAGGCGTTAAACCGTTTACCGGTTGCCAGACGCCGTTTGAGCGCCAGATTGCGGTGCGACCTTCCCCCACGGCATAGACTTCAGTGTCCGAGCAGGCCACGGCGGTCAGGTTGTTTGTCGTACCGGAATTTTCAGCGAACCATTTCCCGTCTCGATATATCGCTATGGCGCCTTCTTCGCCTACCGCATAAACGGTTTCGCCGCATGCTGCCATAGAAGTAAAAATCTTGTCGCCACCGTAGAAACAATCGGTGCCGTCATCCGCCACCAGACATGGAGAAGAGGAAATGATGCTGCCTAAAATAGCGAATAGTTTTCCGCTCGGAGTGCGCAGTATATCGTACATCGCACGATCGTATCCAGGTGGAATCCATTCGCTCCAGCCGCCATCGGTATATTGATATATGTGGTTTTTACTGTCCGTCCTATCTTGCACGCCGATGCGGATATCGTTTTCTCCCAAAGTGTTGGCACCAATCACAACCCAGGTTTTGCCTTCAGGGGGATAGATCAAACGCCGTCTTCCATCGTGAAAAACCACTATGGGTGATTCCGAGTGAACCCATGTGGGGATGATCCACAGGCCATTTTGCCAGAAAATTGTGTGGATATCAGGCGTGTTAATGGCCGACGGGGCGGTTAACGAAGTCATCTGACCGTTACTGAATCGTTGAACGCCACGGTCGGCCCCCACGATCCAGTCCCCGTCTGAGGTTCTCAGCATCACATTGCGGCGCCAGCTATCTGAAGGAATCGCCTGTTTTGCAGTCACACCGTCATAGTGAACAAAAAAGCCGCCATAGCCGATAAAGTAGACATCATTTTCCGAGGTTCCGGTAATTCCGGACACGGTATGAATATCCTGGTCATGGAAGATTCGCTCGTAGTTCCCTTGGGAATCAAATTTCCTGAGTCCCCCTGTGTTGTAACCAGTAAAAAGAGTATTGTTATTCACCGCCCAACAGGCAGTAAAATCCCCATATCCTTGATTTGGATCCAGGGTGATATCGCTGAACTGGCTCCCATTCCAGAAGGCGATCTGATTGTAGTCGCCAACCAACCATACCGCGTCGTGGGAAACGCCGCATACCTTGTTAAAACCATCCGTAAAGGTTGGCAGGGTCGGCATGATCGACCAGGTGTTGCCATTCCAGCGGGCGATTCTGTTTTGGTCTTCCATCACCGCCCATGCATCGGTTGGAGAGACGGCATAGACATCGGAAAAGGGAAAGGTGGTGCCTTCGCTATCCGGAGCCTGAACCCGGGTCCATGCCGTGCCGTCATAGTGCAGGATGACCGCCCGGTTCGCCTTTGACGCCGTTGCGGTGTCTCCCCCCACCGCCCAGATGTCCGAGGGCCCCGTGCCGTCAATTGCATATAGCGGCAAGCTGGTGGGGCAATCCATGACCGTGAAGGCAGCGCCGTCGTATTTCAGGATGGTCCCACTGCTTCCCACCAGATAGAAGATTTGGCCATCCGCGGTGTATCCATCGAAAATCTCATTTGGCGAAGGAAAGGGAAAGAGACCTTTCCACTCAACGGCAAGCGCAACAGGAGGAAAGCTAAACTGCCAAAAAAGGACAAACAACGCAAGGCGAATTAAAAACCGTCTTGGCCGCATAGTGTGCTCCGACGCTATTAAAAAGGCATTAGAGTTAGTGATGGTTAAAAAAATCCGATTTTCGAAAGAGCCTTGGAAGCAACCCAGCTATCATCATAGGGCTTTAAAAGCAAGGCCCCAATCGGCCATTGATCGCAAAAAAATGCGGATCGCCGGATCACCTCGATTCGGGCCGTCCGAGTTGCCTGTTTAGAAGGCTTGCAGAGGCCAAAAGGGTTTGGCCTGCCATCCGATTTGTGTTATCTAAACCGCCCGAGTCACGGCGGGGCCCCCCGTGGCTGACCTCGGTCTGATTGGAATATTTTCCTGTTGTTTATGAGATGCTAAGCGAAAAATGTTTTGAGAAAGGATGGTAGAATGAAATCGCGCATCTTGTTGTTTATCGCCGCCGTTTTGCTCCTTTTCCCCGTGGCGGTTCATGCCGAGTGGGAAAGAACCGTCAGCGCCTCGGACACCCGCCTTCCTGATGACGGCAAGCTCCAGTTAACCCTTTGGGGCGGCTATTGGGAAACGGCACTGGAACACACGTCTATTGAACTGAAGGAGAACGAGGGCAAACTAAAAATTGCCTATGGTCTAACGGATAACTGGTCGCTAACCCTTGTGCCGTCCTATTATAGCTGGGATTCTGATCCTGGACCTTCCAACTCGGGGTTGTCCGATACCGTTGTCATGACCACCTATCGCTTCATGGATGAAGCCGAGAGCGGATGGGGCATGGCTATCCAGGGCAATCTCTACGTGCCCACCGGAGATGGGGACAAGGGGTTGGGCACCGACCGATTTGCATCCGGGGCGAAATTGCTCCTTTCCAAAAAAATCGGCCCCTTTATTGGCGTTGTCAATCTGGGCGGTGACATGATTTTCAACTCCCGCGATTACGAGAAAGATTGGGTGGGAGAGGCCGTGCTGGAAGGCATCTATCCATTGACCGGGCAACTCAGTCTGAACGTGGCCCTGTCCGGTAAGACCAAACGTTTCGACGGAAGCGAGGAGGGGGCGGAGATGGGGGTCGGTTTCCGCTTCACCCCGAAAAGGGGGGACCTGTTTCTGGCCGGCATGGGCTACACCAGTTTTACGGATCTGTACGACTGGGGCATGCAACTGGCCGTCGGGGTTGAGTTCTAAGCGGCGGGAACAGGTCTATCCATCCCTGCCAAAATCAGGAAAACGGCCAAAAGAGCCTGGGGCGCCCGCCGGCTATCTTTCCAGCTCTGATCGCACCGAGCGTGCCATCAAGCATTCGTAAAGCCGTGGTGAGAGCTTGTTGACCAGTCGGGTCAGTCGGCCCACCGGGGTCAGCACCAGCAGTCGTCTGTTTTTCCGGGCGGCCTGGAAGACCTGTTCAGCCACCTCGGCGGGACTGGCCGGGCGACCCACCGTGGATTGGGGATGGTGGGTGATCGAGCCGTCGCCGTCCAGGGCCGATGTGCCGATGTTGGTGGCCGTGAAGCCGGGGCAGACCACCAGCACCCCGACACCGGTGCCGCGCAACTCGCTGCGCAAGGAATCGAACAGGCCGTGCAGGGCATGTTTGCTGGCCGCATAGGCCGTGCGGCCCAACAGGGGAGAGAAGCCGGCCAGGGAGCTGATGGTGATGATCAGCCCCTTGCGCCGCTTGAGGCTGCCCAGGGCCGCCTTGGTGGCATAGAGGGCGCCGAAGAAATTGATCCCCATCACCCGATGGAAAACGGCCAGCTGGGTTTGCTCAAAGGCCGCCCGGGCGCTGATCCCGGCGTTGTTGATCAGCACATCCACGCCGCCGAAGCGTTCCCGGACCCGGTCCATGGCCGCCGCCACGCTGCCCGGATCGGAGACATCGCAGGCCAGGGGCAGGGCTTCGATGCCGTCGGTGGCCAACCGGCCGGCCGCCGCTTCCACGGCCGCGGCATGCACGTCCAGCATGGCCACCCGCGCCCCGGCCTCCCCGAAGCGTCGGGCGAAGGCCAATCCCATGCCGCCGGCCGCGCCGGTGACCACCACACTCTTGCCGGCAAAATGTCTATGATATCGCATGACGCCTGCGCTCCAGGTAATCGTTGAACACCTCCCGGCTCGTCTTGCGCGGAATGTATCCGAATTCCGCCTTCAACCCGCGGTTGGACAGCACCGGCCGGTAACGCAGAAAACCCACCTGTTCGGGGCCGTACTGGGTCAGCCCCAGGCGCTTGCCCAGCCACAGGCCCGCCTTGACCAGCCCCACCGGCAAAGCGATGTAAGGCTTGCCCATGAGACGAGCCATCTCGGGCAGGGTCAGAATGCCGTCGCCGGCGAGGTTGTAGATGCCTTGGCCCCCTTCGAAGAGACCTTTCAGAATGGCCCCCACCACGTCCTGGTCCCAGATGATGACAAAGGGACTGTCCGCGCCTTTGAGGCCGATGATCCGCTTCTGTTCGAAGAGGTTGGTGATCTGGTTGCGGGTGGTGGCGCCCAGGATGAAACCGGGGCGAAAGATGAGTTGCTCCAGCTCCGGGTGCGCTTCCCGGTAGCGGGCCAGCATCTCTTCCACCAGTCTCTTGTGGCAGGCGTAGGCGAACTCGTCGTTGCCGCGGATCGGATGATGCTCTTCCAGCCATTGCGGATTGTCGGCATGGTAGCCGTAGGCCGCGCCGCTGGAGGTGTAGATGAACTTCTGGACACCGGCGGACAAGCAGGCGTTGAGCACATTCTCGGTGCCGAGCACATCCACCTTGTACTCCAGCTCCCGGTTCGACCGGCGGCCAGGGGTCACCACCGCCGCCAGGTGAATTACCACGTCGATCCGGTAGCGCTCCAAGGCGCTGGCCAGCTGGGGAGAACAGATGTCCGCGGCCAGGTAGTCGATGCCGGCAAGACGCCGGTCGGCGGGCGGCGGCCGCAGGTCGCTGGCCACGATGGTGGTGAGATCGCGACGATCGGCGGCCAGGGCCGCCACCACTTGGCGACCGATGTATCCCCCGGCACCGGTGATCAGGACCGAACGATAAGGCGTGCGCTGGGTGCTCATGAAATCCCTTCCTCCTGTTGTGGGGCCGCCAACGGCCGGCGTGACCAGAACGAGGCCATGGTCAAACCGGAGATGATGTGCCAGACCCCCCACCAGCCGGCGATGATGGCCATGCCCCCCAGGCCGGCGAAAAACTGGAAGATCAGCACCAGGGCCAAGGCCGAGTTCTGGATGCCCACCTCGATGGCCACGGCGCGGCGGTCCCGTTCGGGCAGGCCGCACAATCGGGCCGCCGTGTAGCCCAGGGTCAGGGCCAGGGCGTTGTGCAGGAACACCCCCACGGCCACCAGGCCGATGGCGCGCAGAAAGTTGTGCCAGTTGGCGCCCAGGGCCGCCGCCACAAAGAGGCAGAAGATCACTACCGATACGGTTTTGAACGGTTTGCGGATGCGGTCGGCCAGGTGGGGGTACAAGCGTGAGGTGCTGATCCCCAGCACCAACGGGATACCCAGGATCAGCACGATGGTCTGAAAGACATCCATGGGATTGAGGCTCACCTCGCGCAGGATGTTCCGGGTGGCCGGGTTGAGGCTGCCCCAGATGGACAGATTCAGGGGCGTCATCACCACGGCCGTGGCGGTGGACACCGCCGTCATGCTCACCGAGAGGGCCGCGTTGCCGCCGGCCAGGTAGGTCATCAGGTTGGAGAGGTTGCCGCCGGGACAGGCCGCTACCATCATCATCCCCAGGGCCATGGAGGGGGTGACGGGCAACACCAGGGTCAACAGAAAGGTGAAGGCCGGCAACAGGATGAATTGGGCGCACAGCCCGATGGCCGGCCCCTTGGGCGACCGCAGAACCCGTTTGAAATCATCCAGTTTCATGTCCAGGGCCATGCCGTACATCATCAGGCCGATGACGGCGTTGAGGCCCAACAAACCGCTCTTGCTGAAATTGAGGCTGATCTGGTCCACTGCGGCCGCATCCATTCATCCTCCTTCTATCCTGTCTGCCACCTCTCGTTGCAAAGCCGTCCGTGACTGTTTCTACTCACCGGCCGGTTCCTGGTGCATCGCCTTGAAATGCAACAGCCCGGGGGCCATCATGTGAGCCTCGGCGTTGACGAGGCAGTGGATCACCGCGCAGGTGCCGGACTGCCGGGCCTGCTCCAGGGCGCCGCGCAGCTCCTCGGCGCTGGCGGCCCGGGCGCCGAAGGCCCCCATGGCCCGGGCCAGCTCGTCCCAGGCGATCTCGCCCAGATCGGTGTTGATCGTTCCCTTCTTGTCCGGTCCCAGGGCGGTTTCGAACATCTCCTTGACCGGATCCAGGGCGAACATCTGGTTGATCTTCACCATGCCCCAGGCCTTGTCCACGAGAACCAGAAAAATCACCTTGAGGCCGTGGCGCACCGCGGTCTCCACCTCCTGCATATTGAAGCCCATGGCGCCGTCGCCGATGAGGCAGTAGACCGGCTTGTCCGACCGGGCCACGGCGGCGCCCAGAGCCTGGCCCACGCCGGCTCCCAGGTGACCCATGTGATGGGTGCCGAGCTGGCTGTTGGGGGTTCGCAGCTCGGTGTAGAAGTTGCCCCAGACGGCCGTGTTGCCGCCGTCGAAGACCACCACGGCGTCGTCCGGAAACATCTCGCGGCAAATTGTGGGCACCCGGCATGAGATCATGGGCTCGTCCGGCAGGGCCAACATCTCGTCGAGGGTTTTGCGTTCTTCTTTTTTCAGCAGGGCCAGCTCCGCAACCCTGGACTTGCGGGAGGTCAGATCCATGGTGGACTCGCGTTGCGCCAGGGCTGTTGCGAGCATGTCGAGGAAAAGCCCGACATCACCAACGATGGCCAGGTCGGTGGCCCGGTTGCGCGCCAGGCGTTCTTCGTCGATATCCACCTGGATGAACTGCTGGTCCGCGGTCTTGGCCCAGTAGGGCGCCTTGCCCCACCAGTCGGTTTCCCCCAGGTCCGAGCCGAGGCAGAGGCAAAGGTCGGCGGCGTTGCGCAGGGCGTTGTTGGCGTCGATGTACACCATGGGCCAGACCAAGGGATGGCGTTCATCGATGACGCCGCGACCGGCCCAGGATGTGGTCACGGGGGCGTGCAGTTGTTCCGCCACTCGGCGCAGGGACGCGAAAGCCCCGGCGTGGATGACGCCGCTGCCGGCATGGATCATGGGCAGACGGGCCGTGGCCAGCCGCTCGGCGGCCTGTTCCACCTGCTGGGCCAGAGGCGCGATGGGCAGGGTGCGGCGGTAATGCTCCGGGATCAGGATGGGGGCGGCGGGGCACGGTCCGTTGATCAGGTTTTCGGGCACATCGAGGTGCACCACGCCGGGCCGGCCCTGGTAGCACTTGCGCAGGGCCTTGCGAAACAGTTCGGGGATACGCTCGGCATGGGCGCAGGTGGCCGACCATTTGGCCATGTTTTTGATCACGCCGACGTGGTCGAAACACTGGTAGGCGCCGCCGCGATCCGGGTAGGCGATGCCGGTGCGGCGGGAGCTGGTGATCAACAGCACGCGGTTGCCCTCCACGTTCTCCACCGCCACCCCGGCGAGCATGTTGGCCACCCCGGGACCGTTGCTGGCGATGCAGACCCCCAGCTTGCCGGTGAGGCGCGCATAGGCCCCTGCCATGTGGGCTGCCACCGCCTCGTGGCGGGGGGTGATCATCTGGATCCCCTCTTCCACGCAGTGGGCGAAAAGCTGCAGATAGGTGCCGTCGACGATCCCAAAAAACTTCTCGACGCCTTCGGCTTTCAACATTTTGGCGATGATCTGGCCGCCGGTTGAATCGGACATGGTCCCTCCTTGAATCCTAAGATTTTTTGAATCGGTTCAATGCTCTTGGATAGTTGCGTTTTTCCCGGTTCATGCTGCTTTTCATCTATACCGGCCGCAGCAGGTTGTTGATGGTATCCGTGGTGCCCTGGATCAGCGGCTCCAGCGACGCGTCGGTGAAATCGCCGTCCATTTCAAGATACTCCTGCAGTCGGAGTTTGAAATGGCTGGAGACCAGCGATGTCATGAAGATGATGTAGAGGCTGTTGACCATGAAGGCGGCGAAATTGACATCCACGTCATCGCGCACCAGGCCCCGCTGCATGTCCCTGCGGATCAACCGCTTGAGGTGATCGGCCGTGTACTTTTCCACCTCCCGGGACATCTGCACGGAGAAGCGTTCCATGCCGGCCGAAGAGATGTTGGCGTAAAGAATCAGGTATTCCGGGTGATTCTGGATGAACCGCGCCCCTTGCCGAAAAATATGCTCGATCTGGCGGTAGACGTCCCATTCCGGATCCATCCGGCCATAAATTGCCTCCCGGGAGCGTCGCATGCCGTCCCGGCAGACGTAGAGATAGAGATCTTCCTTGTTCTCGAAGTAGTTGTAGATCGACCCCTTGGCCACCCCGGCGCGGCTGGCCAGCTGAGCCATGTCGGTCTGGTTGAAGCCCCTCTCGGCGAACAGGCGGGCCGCCTCGCGCAAGAGC
>Ga0265295_1006827_pt1 | contig 13550 bp, 21 predicted proteins | sample Munlansysbiofilm_FD_192503 | JGI IMG/M metagenome (GOLD analysis project Ga0265295, IMG submission 192503) | Leachate microbial communities from a municipal landfill in Southern Ontario, Canada - Methane capture system biofilm | ecosystem: Engineered > Solid waste > Landfill > Unclassified ... | reverse complement strand
GATCTACGCCCGGATGGGTGGCAAGACCGCGTGCGACGTCAAGGCCGCGCGCCGTGATGCGCAGCACGGTAATGGGCAGCCCCTCCACACGTTCAATCAAGGCAAGCCCCTGCTCGTCCAGCCATGCCGCATCGGCTTCGACCACATCGCGGGACACGCCGTGCCCGATCTGAGCCAAGGCCGACTGCAGCACGCTCGTATTATGGCTATAATCCGCATCTTCAACCAAAAAGCGCAGTATTGCCAGGCGGCGGTTTTTGACAATGACATTTCCGGTGGCGCTCATCTTCCCTCCAGGCGGTCTCGGATTAACAGTTCCGTTTGATTTTCCATGCGGCCCATAATGTCGCGCAGGCCGCGCAGCTCTTCATTGGTGCGGCTTTGCTCGCCCTGAATGTTGACCAGCTTGAGATCCAGCACGTGGATAGCGTCTTTGCCGGGCATTGCATTAACCTTGTCAGCCAGAACTTCGAGGGCCGCATCGTGATCAGCCAGGCGTTCCTTTGTGACTGCTTTGTGCTGCTCTTCAGCAGTGAGGTGCGCCGAAAAATCTTCATGCGTCACAAATTTTTTGCGCAGGGTCCAGCCGATCCAGAACAGCAAACCATTGGTAGCCAGAGCCAACAGCCAGCCCCAGGTGCGCACAAGCTCATGATCAATAACCACTGTCAGCTCCTTTGCCGACCTGCGCATCGTAGCAGTTGAGGGCGTCATTGAGGCCGTTGACATAGCGTCGCTGCCGCGCGTCGCGGATGAGCATGGCCTCCACATTAACCGGATGGTCAAGGGGCAGGTCGCCGCGCAACTTAGACAAAACGGGGGCAACGGGCCGGGCGCAACTGGTCACGGCAACAATTACCGGGGGCGGTGCGGGCTGATCCTGCCTGGCGGCGCAGCCGCTACCAAGGGCGGTTAAGCATATCAACAGCGCGAGTACGGGTCGCATCGTCAACTCCTTGCCGGGCTTGCTCGGGCGGTATGGGTTGGGGGTTGGCCGTGGCCATGATGTCAGCGATGCTATCGCGGTCTGCCTGGGCCTGTGCCTCGCGTTTGAGACAAGCGTCCGCAAGCTCGGCCTGCGCTGTGACAGCACGGCCCTTGGCTTCTGCTGTTTTTTTCCAGCCAGCGGCGTCATCACGGGCGTCGGATAGGTCTTTTTTCAGAACCGTTATTTGCCCCTTGGCGACATCAATTTCTGATTTTTGCCACACGATGGCTCCGAACAAAAAAATACCAAGGAGAAACAACACTATATATGTGGCTTTTCCCATTACAGTTCACCTCCCGCCGCCAAAACAGCCAGCGCCGGGCGATAGCGCTCACGCTTTTCACCCATAATACCCCGCACGTAATCGCGGTTTATCGTGAAGGGGCTTCTGTCCGCATACTGTTTGCCCAGGCCGCTTTTGGACTTGCGGCTGTGCGTCTCCACATGGCCGAACCAGCGGTTCTGATCGCAGCCCTTGACCTGGCGGCAATAAGCCCTGTCTTGCAGTACGCCGCCGAGCCCGCCGTTATAGGCCGACACCATCATGGCTGCGCGGTCTTCATCGCTGGCGGCCCCGCCGATGGCGTTCCAGTTGGCGCGGTTTTTAAGGATAAGCGCGCGCAGTTGGAGGCGCGGGTCATACCTGTCTTCCCACTTCCATGCTTTTAGAGACGGATGGTACGCTTTGATATCTTTGAAATTATTGAAGCGCTCTCGCCCCTGCGCATCATAGGCAATGGTAATCTGGCCGAGTCCGAAGCCGTATTCACGGCTGGTTTTCAGCTCAGTGCGAGGGTTCCAGCAGCGCTTGCTAGTCAAGCCGTAGCAGGTTTCCGCCTCCACTTGCCCTGCATAAATCGCCGGGTCGTAAAAATCGGGACTGTACGCCTGGTGCTCTACCCAGAGCATGGGCAGATAGAGGATGGCCAGCACAGGCAAGGCCAGATCGCGCAATACAAAGCGGCGCATGACTACTTGCCCCAGATGACCAGCAGGGCAAGCATACCCAGCAGAAGAATGGAATAGGCCAAGACAATAAGGGCTGCGGCCACGTTGCCTTCATCCAGTGCCGATCTGGCATATCTGCTGATGCGCAGGTACGGCATCAGAATTTGGACCAGGGCGAGAGCCGCACCAGCCATGCCGATGACATAGCACATGTAACTGGCCAGCCCCATGGTCGCGATGGGGTCGACCAACCAGCCGACGCCAAAGCAGACGCACATCAGCAGCAGGACGCGGAAATCATAGAAAGGACGCAGGGTCTGAAAGATTTTGTAGAGCAGGGAAGCTTCGGTGAGCTTGGGCATGTTGACCTCCGTTTTGTATGCCGGAGGCGGACAGCCCGCCACCGGCAGCGCTTACCCTGCCTGGGTGGTTTTGCAGTGGCAGATGGCGGATGCGCATAGGGCCACCTTAGGTGGCCCATACAACGGAGTCTTTTAACGGAGGTGAAAATGAATTCAATTCATAGTGATTATTTTTTCCAGCATTTGAGGGTAATTTTGTCATTAAAGTCATTCTTGCTGCATGGATGTGCTGTCATCTTCGTTAAGTTGCCAGAGAGCATTTCCCATACATAATCTCCAGTGGTTTTGATGGTCTCAGGTGATGGAGGTGAAAGTGAATTGGCAATTCGTAATATTTCCTGCCCAGCTAATGATATCGGATACCCTGGCGGCGTCATGATGTTTTTATGGTCTGCCGCAAAATGAAAAAATAAAAAAAATCCGCAGCATTCGAATCCTTCCCCGCAAGGATCTGTTGTTTCAATTAGTGACGAAACTAAAGAATCTTTCCAACCGAGCAGCCCGAGATTCTGCAAACGGAGAATAGCGGCAATATTTTTAGATACAGTACGCTTGTAGAGTTGGGCAGGGATTATATGGTTAATTTTTAATTTAGCAATATCGCTAAATGATTCTGCATCGTTAGCTGAAATATTTTTAAGTACATCTAAGGTGTTGAGTGAAACTGATTGCGGGGCTTTTACTTCTTCTGCAAGAATGCGCCCCCAAAGGTTCTGCAACTCCTGGTCCCCAATGACTTGAGCCTCGCGCCGCCATCGAGCGAACCAATCAGGGGAAACAGGATCATCTGAAACTTCTTCTTCTGGCGTTTTTGCCAATATGTTTACCGCAATGCCAAGATTTGCATTCAGATTGTTGCGTTCTTGCCTTTGTCCTTCCAACATCGGCAGGTATTCGAGCGGCACATTGGTGGGCATATCCGGTAAGGCCAGCGTGGGATGGAGAGTTGTGCCATCGAAGCGGGCTTCTCCTGCTGCAACAGCTTTCGCGTCCTTTTCAGCTTGGGCCGCCATTAAGGCATCTCTGTATTCCTTCTTACGGAATTGGCTTCCAAAGATAAGACTGCCAAGCTTCCCCAACCCCTTGCAAGTATTATCAACCAATAAAGCGCAGACATCGGTGAGGGTTTTCTCAGGAATTTCCATCAGGTTTTCAGCTCCTTGGGATTAAAAAAAATAACCCCGCAGTATGAAATTTTTATTTCCCTTTGCACAACGCCTGGCAATAACTTTTGGCGATCTCCAGAGTACCATTTGGCAAAATTTCATAGAAGCAGTTGGCACCAGCTGGAAGCTTGATCTGCGGCACAGGCTGCGCGATTCGCACTTGCAGCATGACGCCGTCATCGCTGGTGGGAGTGGAGAGTATTGACCAGTCCCCCAGGGCTTGCGGGTGAGTGGCAAAGCCTGGGCACATGGAAGCAAGGCTGGGAGCGACCTTTTGGACGCGCTCAACGTGGGCAGGTTTGAGGGAAGAAGGAATGGCAACGGGCTGGCCCAAGATGTTCACGGTCAGAACTTCTGCTGGAGCCGTTTGCTCTGCAGCAGGTTGATCTTTTGGCATCTCGTTCCACGTTGCAGCCAGCGCCAGACACGGCATGAAAACAAGCAGCGCGGCTAAAAAAATCAGACGGTTCACAACTCCTCCTTATGCTTCGCGGCACCACCAGAGCACGCGTCCAATAACGCGCAATGAGTCCCGGACTACCTCATCTGTCATGTCCAGCTCCTGCGGGGCGTAGGCATCCCGGTTGTCTGACACCAGCACTATTTTCCCTGGGCGCTTATCTAGGCGCTTGATCAGCACGCTGTCATCAACGCCCACAGCGTAAATGCCGCCGGACACAACGTCAGTCTGCGCGGTGTTGACCAGAGCAAGGTCGCCGTTTTCAAGGGTCGGGCGCATGCTATCACCTGTGACTGACATCAGCACCATCCGGGACGGGCAGCCTTTTCTTCGCAGCCAGTCCGAGCGAAAGCCAAAGTACCCTTTAATATTGCCCGACACCTCAAGGCTGCCAGTGCCAGCAGAGAGCCGCGCCTCAACTTTGGGGACATAGATCGTCTGCACGCCATCTGGCGCAATGGCTGACACGTCAGCCGCATCCGGGTCAGGTATCCCCGCAATACAGGCCGCTTTGCCCACCAAGTCAATGACTGACGTGTCAGCCATTTTTTCATCAGTATATATTGGGCCAACACCTTGGAATAACCACATCGGGTTAATCCCGTACACGGCACAAATGCTCTTGCGGACTTCAGCCTTGGGCATACGGCCTGCCAGATAATTGCTCAGGGCGCGCGTTGTGACGCCGACTTTTTCAGCAAAGTCCGCCGGGGTATCCGCCCCCATGACAATCCTAATTCTATCTCCAATTTTCCTAGTATGTTCCATTTTGTTCGCTTATTTTTCGAGCAAAGTCTTGACTTGTTCTAAATTTGTTCCTATTGTTCGGACATAGAACGACAACAAACGACGACTGAGCAAAACTTACTAGAATTGGAACAAAGGCACAAGGCCTAAGAACGAAGGAGGCAAAAATGGTCACCATGGGGCGCAAAACCCGAACAATAGAAGAGGTTAGCGCCGATTTCACCCGCCGTGGGCTTTCGGTCGCGGATTGGGCTCGACGGCATGGAGTGAGCCCCAAAGCGGTATACGACATTATGCAGGGCCGACGGATGGGAAAGCGAGGCGAAGCACACCGCGCGGCCGTGCTGCTGGGAATTAAGGATGGGGAAATAGACTGCACGGAAGGCGTGGTTTAGGAACAATTAGGAACAAATTTTGCGGGCATTTCCCGCATGGCTACCGCGCCCGTGTAGAAGCCGCCATCGCCATCCCCGGCGGCCAAAAGCATAACGGCGAATACAGGCTCCATCCTGGCCTGGACGCAACCCGGCGCGGCACAAGCCGGGATAAAAAAACAAAACGCGCGGAGCCACCGACATGACCCCGCGCAACGCAAAAGGAGACCCCAAATGCGCAGACAGCACAGTATCAGCGCGGCACGTGATCCGCAATACACATCCCCCCTGGCCATAGACCTTGAAGGACTGTCGCACGAGCTGATGGGCATGTCCGAATCCGTCACCGTGGAACAATGGGCGCGGTTGCGGCTTATCATCATGCAAATGCGGGCATTGGCTGGTCAGGTTGACGGGCTTGTGATTCCGGAGGGGGTGTAGGATGGAAAAATTTCTTGCTCTCCGCGTAAACGGTTCTATCGCAGACTTGGATTGGCTGGATGCAGAGGAAGTCAACGCCTTAACCTGGCTTCGAGCCGCTGAGATAGCTGCATTGCAACAGGACGATGATGAAGACCCTGACATCACGCCCACTATCAAAATTGCCCTTCGTAATGTTGAGACGGGCGAAACCCGGCTCTATGTGGTGGAAGTGTCACTCTGCTATGACGCACGTCGGATCCCCACCACATCCCTGCGACAGGGGGAGGTTTAATCAATGCGCCTGTGTAACCCCGATTGCCTCATTGATTGGCGTGCTGTTGAGCCCCCCAAATTCAAAAAAGACTACGAGGGCAAGCTGCTGCGGGTACCTAATTTTACCAGATATCGCCCTGACGGGGCAGATTTGCCGCCGGACGGAGCGGTGGTGCGCATCGAGCGCCGCTACAACAACGGATCGCAATTTGAGATGCAGGTCAGTTGGCGCTGCCCGGCCTGCGATCATCCGCACACCGGATATGTGCCGGAAGCCTGGATTGCCGAGGACAAGGCCCAGTTTGTGGAGCCCATCGGCCTCGCAGACGCAACCTGCGCCATCGGCGATCATCCCTCAGTGCTGTATCTGGCAACATCGTACAGCCATCCCGATGCGGCCAAACGTGCGGCGCGAGCAAATCTGGCATCACAGTGCGCAGCCTGGCTTATGCGTAAGGGCTGGTGCGTCATATCACCGCTGAGCATGGGCCATGCCATCGCCGCAGAGGGGGCCGCTTTGCCCTCAGATTTTGCGGCATACAAAGAAGTGTGCCTGCGCATGCTGGAAGCCAGCGATGCTCTGGTTGTGCTGTTGCTTGAAGGGGTGCGCGAGAGTGTGGGCGTAGCCGCAGAGATTGACCATGCCCGCAAGCTGGGCATCCCGCTCAATCAGATCAAGCTGCCGGGAACGGACACTGGGGATACACAATTTGAATTGGTCCATAACCCAAGGTGGTGGCGCTGATGGCCAGGCAGGACAACAAAGACAACGCTGCCATGCGGGCGCTGCGTATAGCCGAGCTGCTGTTCGGTCGCATTCTGGATGGCTACAGCAACAAGGAAATTGCTGACACGCTGGGCTACAGCGCCTGCAATGTCAGCCGAGACCTCGAGTTGTTGCGTCAGAGCGGATGGGCTGAAAAATTGGACACGGGGCGCTGGGCGCTGACCACAAGACCTGTGGCGTTAATGCGTAAATATCAGGATTACATGGCCGACCTGGCCGCCCGCCGCGATGCTTTTGACGCGCGGGTTCAGGCACAGGCCAAAAATCTCTAGGAGCAGGATATGACAAAGAGTGATGTACAACCCACAGTTGCCAGCCCCGCGCGGGGCCGCCGGGCAATGAATGCCGAAACTGCCAACGCGGAACTGGTCGCCACCGATGCTTATGAGGCCGGAGCCACGGCCCTGGTGGCGGATTTGCGTCAAGACAGCATTGCCATGCCACGGGCCGAAATAGCGCAGAGCTTGCACATGGCTGAGACCATTGGGCGCATCAGCGCGTTCCAGATCAATGAGGCCTTTAACCGCGTGGGGATGCTCAAACTGTTTCAGGATGTACGCGATACCCGCAGTTACAAAGGGGCAACTGTGGTCATGAGGGGCACTGGCGACCTGGTGACAGTCGCGACTTGGGAGGATTTTTGCACGGCATACGGCTACAGCCATAAAAAAATCAATGAAGATCTGCAAAACCTTGCGAGCTTCGGCGGAGATTTTCTTGAGCTGCAAGACAAACTGGGCCTTGGCTACCGCGAAATGCGGCTACTGCGCAAGGGACTGGCCGATTTGCCACCGGAAGAGCGCCAGGCAGTGCTGACCGACATGGCAGAGGCGGAAGGGCCGGAAGAAGTTAAGGAAAAACTCGCAGATATGCGGCTTGAACTGGCGCAAGCCAAGGCCCGCGAAAAAGAACTGCTGGCTGACATCGAAGCCAAGGAACAGGTCAGTAAGGGCAAGACAGAAAAGCTCGACACCCTCGAAGAACGGGTAGCCAAACTTACGAGCATCCGTCCTGACGACAAGGCCTTGGTGCTGGTAGAAAAAAATACCGCAGCCCTGCGGCAACTGGACGACTGCTGCAATGCCGTTTGGCAGGCCGTTTTGCAGTTATGCGCCCAGGGCAGCGCTATACTGACTAATGAGGACAGCACGGACGACACCTGCACCCAAGTTCATAAGCGCGTCAGCACATTGGCCGAAGTTATGACCGATGCAATCACACGCAGCGGCATTGATGTCGACCTCTCCGCGTATCTGCAAATGGGCACGTCTGCCGCCACCGACGGGGAGTAGCTCATGACCCCCGCGCAACTCCAATATCTGCACGATGTTGCCCGTGATCTTGACGCGGCCCCTGCGGCTGGCGGGGATCGCGGGCAGATTGTGGCGCGGGCTTCTCAGGCCTTGGGCAAGAGTACAAAGACGCTCTACGCCTTGCTACGCAAGCATGTTGGCTGGCAGAGCGGGCGCAAGCCCAGGGCCGATGCCGGGCAGACGTGTGTGGGCCGTGAACTGGCCTTGACCGTTGGCGGCATAGTGCATTTGGCACGCCGACAAAACGGCAAGCGCACACGCACTGTCAAGGGCGCGCGGGAGACACTGGCGGCCAACGGATACGGCGTCATTAACAATGATACGGGGGAGGTTGTCATGCCCAGCGCCGCAACACTGTCGCGGGCCATGCGGCAGCACTGCTGCCACCCTGATCAGCTATGCGGCGCTGCTCCGGCCACGTCACTGCGCAGCCTGCATCCTAACCATACGTGGCAGATTGATGCCTCGGTGTGCGTGTTGTACCGGATGCGCGGCAGTCAAGATGTGCGGTTGCTCAATGAACGTGATTACAACGAGCACAAGCCGGGAAAACTGGTGGAGATCTCCGGGCAGCGTATCCTTCGGTATCTCGTCGTCGACCATTACAGCGGCAACATCTATCTGCATTACGAACAGGCCAAGGGCGAGGACGCCCTTGGCGTCATCAAGACCCTGATTGCTGCCATTGATGACCGTGGCGCACGTGACCCAATGCACGGCGCTCCCTTCCAAGTGTTTATGGATCCTGGCAGCGGCAACAAGTCGAGCCTGTTGCTCAATTTTATGGAACAACTCGACATCAAGGCCCTGCATCACGCGGCGGGCAATGCCCGCGCAACCGGTGGCGTGGAAGTGGCCCAGAATATTGTGGAGACACAGTTTGAGGGGCGTCTGCGGTTCATGGCGGTGCCCAGCGTTGCGGATCTGCAGGCCAAGGCAGATGCCTGGCGTGCCCATTACAACGCCACGCAGATACTGCGGCGGGCGGGCAAGACGCGTAACGCTCTATGGGCCACCATAACGAGTGCCCAGCTCCGCACCGTGAGCCGTGAGGTTATGGAGGCCATTGCTGCATGGGGCGATGTGCGCCGCAAGGTGGACGGACATTTCCGAATCAGTGTTGATACGCGGGCCTTCGGCGTGCGCGAGTATGACCTGCGAGAGCTTGGATACCACGGCTTGTGCGTGGGTGACAGTGTGCTCGTACGGCTCAATCCGTTTCTTGCCCCTGTGATTCGCGTCATCAAGACGCAGGCTGACGGCACCGAACTTGTGTTCGAGGTTTCGCCCATCGACAAGGATGCGGCGGGTTTTGACATGGCCGCGCCGGTGATTGGCCAGGAGTACCGGGCACTTCCAAAGACCAGGCCGCAACGCGCCCTGGATGATGTGCTCAAGACTGCCTACGGCACCGCCAGCGTGGAGGAGGCGGCAAAACACCATAAGGCCCGTAACAAAACGCCGTTTGCGGACATTGACCCAATGGCGGACGTCAAACAGGCTCCCATGCAGTTCCGTACCAGCGGCACTCTTATGGATGTGGCGGGCACAATGGCTGCGGCCATGCCCCTCAACCATGCACAGGCGGCCCAACGCCTGCGCAGCATGTGCGGGCAGGCATGGGCAGACAACCCGGCTGGCTGCATGGCGCTGATCAAGCAGCGCTACCCCGCGCAGGTGCCGGAAGACAAACTGCAGGATCTGGCTGACGCTATTAATGGGCTGCATGAGGGTGGCATGCATGAGATCGGGACACAGCCTGCGATCAGCAAGGCCAGCATTACTCATGTTGACCTGCGGGAAGGCTTGGCATGCGCAAATTAGCGGCTCCCGCAGAGTTTAAGGCCATCATTGCCGCGCATGGTGGGCAGAGGCAGGCGGCGAGAGCCTGCAAAGTCAGCCCGGCGTTAATCAATGCGCTAGCTAATCAGGGCATGCCGCCCAAAACAGGCTGGGCGGGCCTGAAAATCGCCCTGCAACAATGGTTAACCGCCCAAGGGGCCACCGCCGACACGGTGACCAGGGCGCTGCGCGAGGCCACACCAAAGGTCAGAAAAACGCGCAAGAGCATCAACAAGGCCAAGAATACGGCCAAAATAGCAGGAGATGACCCCATGATTTTTGGCAAGCAAACGCTCGTACAAGGTGCAAGGCAGCATTTTGGACTCACGCGCGACCCCTTCGCGGACCCGCAGGCGGTGGAAGAAATCTATTTGACGCCGGAATCCCGGTATGTGCGCGAAGTTATGTATGACGCTGCCTGCAATGGCAACTTTTTGGCCGTAATCGGCGAGAGCGGCAGCGGCAAGAGCACGCTGCGTGAGGAAATGATCGAGCGGCTCAAGACCAGCGGCGAGAGCGTTATCGTGATTGAGCCATATACGCTGTCTATGACCGAAACTGACAAATACGGCAAACCGCTGCGCGCCCAGCATATCGCCGAAGCCATTATTGACACGGTGCAACACGGGGCGCGTTGCGCGGGCAGCCCCGAAATGCGCGGACGCATGCTGCACCAGATGCTGATTGCTAGCAGCCGGGGCGGCAATCGCCATGTACTCGTGATCGAGGAGGCCCACGACCTGCATATGCAGACAATCAAGAGCCTCAAGCGCTTCTGGGAGCTCAAGGACGGCATGCGCCGCCTCTTGTCCATCATCCTCATCGGGCAAACCGAACTGCGGGGCAAGCTGTCTAACACTCAGGCTGAGGTGCGCGAGGTTGTGCAGCGCTGCGACGTGATTGATCTGCCGCCTATCAAAGACCCGGAGGCGTATCTAGCGTTTCGTTTCAAAACTGCTGGGGCGGACATCGGCAACATTTTTGAGCCGGATGCCTTGGCTCTGCTGCGAGAGCAACTGCTGGTGGCCAGCAGCCTCAACAGTACCGGCGTGTACCTGGGCTATCCCCTCGCCATCGCTAACCTCGCTCGGGCGGCTATGTCGAAAGCTTACGAGATCGGCGAATCCATCGTAACTGGTGATGTCATGCGGCTGGTGCAGCCCAAGGGGGCTGAACGTGTCTGACAAGGAATTTCTCGAACTGGTGCGCGCTATGCGCAGAGCTCAAAGAATCTATTTCAAGTCTAAAAATTGGAGTGATCTGCGTTGTGCCAGAGACTTCGAGCAACGCGTTGACCTTGAGTTGCGAAAAAGGGCCGAGGCGGACCGCCCCCAACAGGGAGTTTTGCGATGAACCGGCGAGCTTCCATTACTATCACCGGCAAATGCATTACCGCGACCGGAACGGCCGCAAACAGTATTTTTAATGCCCCCCAAGGAGGCTAATATGGCTAAGCGCGTCAAACCCGTATTGCAGGTGCCTGTTATCAATTCAGTTGAAGAGGCCGATTCTGTGCTGGCCGAAATCGCGGCGCACAGGCGGAAGATTGAGCTGTATGAAATCGGCCTGCGCGAGAGCGTGGATGCTCTCAAGACGGAATGCACAGACAAGTGCGATGCACATAAGCAGGCCATCACAACGCGAGAACAGGCGTTGATGCAGTTTGCCCTTGCTCGGCGTGATGATATTTTTAAAGGCCGCAAGTCGGTGTCACTGACCTTTGGCAATTTTGGTTTTCGTGCGTCCAGCACTCTCAAGACGTTGCGCAAATTCACGTGGGAACGTGTCCTCAATCTGGTCAAGGACCGTGGGTTGGCGTGCGTGCGTACCAAGGAGGAAGTCGACAAAGACGCGCTGCGCGCTCTTGATGCCGATACCCTCGCCGCTGTGGGCTGCAAGCTCGTTGAAGAGGATGCCTTTTATTACGAGCTGGCCGACACGGACTTAGCCAGCAGCCAGTAGGAAGGAGGCGGGTATGAGCAGGCTCATGGGCATGATACGCGTAGCCAAGGCCCAGCTCGGCATGGATGAAGCAACTTACCGGGAGTTTCTGCACAACACTCTAGGCAAGCGGTCATTGACAGGCAGCACAGGCAAAGAGCAATGGCGCGTGGTGGAGGAGCTTAAGGGGCTGGGTTTCCAGCCCCGCCCTATCCACAAAGGCAAGGAACTGCCCAGCGACCCGCAGGCGCGGAAAATACGTTCGCTGTGGCTGACAATGGCCGATTGCGGTGTTGTGCGAGACAAATCTGAACGGGCGCTCAACAGTTATGTACGCCGTATTACCGGGCAAACTCTGGCCGATGCCACAACAAAGCAGTGCATTGTTGTGATTGAGACTCTCAAATCGTGGCTTGATCGGTGCGACGACGCTGCCGCACGGGCCAAATGCCTGGCGGTGCTGCGAGGTGCTGCCGACGCGCCAGCGGTCATCAACGGCGCGCCGGTGACTGAGGTGGAGCATGGGCGCGTACAGTGACAGAGCAGCGGAAATCCTGGAGATGGTGACAAGCATCATTGACCAGGAAGCTGCCAAGGGTACCAAAGGGCTCGGTAAACGTGTGGCGGACATCGTTGCAGACCAGTTTGGCGGGCAACAAGTGTATTTCCCGTTTGACCGCAAGCGAAGGGATGCGCGCATTTATGCTGATTTTCGTGGCGATAATATCCATGCGTTGGCAACATGTTACAGGCTCTCAACTAAACAGATTTACGAAATCTTAGACAAAGAGCGTGCTAAAAGACGGCAAAAGCAATCAGTGCTGCCCGGCGTGAGCCTTGGAGGTCAGCAATGATCTGCCCCCGCCATGACCCACGCGCGCCTTTGTACACATGCTGGCAGCGGATCCCAGATATCACCGACCGTCTTGAGATTGTGCGCTGCCAGCAGTGCCCACATGGGCGAGCGTTAATTGCAACTGTCAAAAGACAGCCGGACGCCGATCAGGACATGCCCGGCGCGGTGGAGGCTCTGCCGCAGGAGGAAATCATTATGGAGGCGCAAACCTACACTGTGCCAAAGCTGGCAGAATTATTGGGCGTAGAGGCCAGACATATATACAACGCCAGGGCGTCTAAAGGGATCCCGTCGGCTGGCTCTATGAAAAGGGTTGTACTGGATGGCATGCGCAAGCGCGGCATCACCTGGGACAAAGTGGTGCCAGCCCCAAAAGGCGGAGGGCGAAAGGCATCTGGAGCCCCATCGCCCGATGATGGACAGGTGGAGACTGATGGCAGTGCCACCGCCGCCGAAGCTCCACAGGCTGTTCCGGCGATACAGGAGATGCCTGATGCCTTGCCTGCTGCCAGGCGTGAGAACATATGCGAACGATGGCCGCTCGATGTGCTGATCAAAGCGGTTAGGGCCAAGCTGCCCGCCCACACGTCTATCACAATAAATAGCTAGAGGCGGGAATGGTCAAATTAGAAAGGGAGGTTTCAGCCTCCCTTTTTCGTTGCACTCTCTGCAATTATTTTTCACAGACGTTTCCCGATACATCCCGCACTTTCCCGGATTATCCCGTCTATTTCCCTTTAGTTATTACGTTCTCCATCACGTAGCAATAAAAGGGGAGGGCCCCCACGGCCCTCCCCTTCACATGAGTGGAGAATTATTCATGAACTGCGAACCGGCCACGCACCCAGCCATGTCACGGAAAAGTGATGCTTTTCGTTTAACGGTGGCAGTGCGGCAAAAAGCCGTCTGCCCAGGTTGCGTTTTTTCAGGTTCCACGGCGGCCCGCCCACAGGGGCAGACAGCGCCGGTTTACTGTTGGGGCCCTTCAGGCGTCCGCTGCACCAGGGCCAAAGCCAGCAGTGCGGGTGACGCCAGGGGCCTCTGCGCGGAATTTTGCAGCGTGCGCCGCA
>Ga0265295_1006826_pt1 | contig 13550 bp, 11 predicted proteins | sample Munlansysbiofilm_FD_192503 | JGI IMG/M metagenome (GOLD analysis project Ga0265295, IMG submission 192503) | Leachate microbial communities from a municipal landfill in Southern Ontario, Canada - Methane capture system biofilm | ecosystem: Engineered > Solid waste > Landfill > Unclassified ... | reverse complement strand
TGCCTGATACGCGGAGGCTAGAGCTCCCATGGTTTCCTCAAGCGGAGTATCGGGATCGAAACGATGCGAGTAGAAAATATCCACATAGTCAACGCCCATGCGCTTGAGGCTCTGATCGAGGCTGGAAAGCACATACTTGCGGCTTCCCCACTCCCCATAGACACCAGGCCACATGCGATACCCTGCCTTGGTGGATATGATGAGCTCATCGCGATAAGCTGCAAAGTCTTGGGCAAGCAGTTTGCCGAAATTCACTTCAGCAGACCCCGGAGGTGGCCCATAGTTGTTGGCCAAGTCAAAATGGGTGATACCCAGATCAAATGCAGTATGCAACATCTTGCGGGAATTGGCCAATGAGGTCGAATCCCCGAAGTTATGCCAGAGCCCGAGGGAGATAGCCGGCAACTTCAGGCCACTTTTCCCGCATCGGTTGTAGAGCATAGAATCATAGCGTTCCAGATTTGGCTTATACATTTTTGCCTCCTTGCATCTTGGACTCAGTATACACGTAATTGCTGTGCCCTGCATTTGTTTTGACTTGCCAGGTTCTCTCTTGTACACTTGACGTACGAGAAGGAGTGCAATAATTATAGAAAAAAAGTCCTATGTGGCCCCCATTCTGGCAGCAGTTTCCTATGTACTCATGGTAACCATCAATGCCCTGGCCAACATCCTCCCCATTGCGGGCATGAATACGGGAGCAGTCTCAGACTCTTACCCTAATCTCTTTGCTCCGGCAGGCATTACCTTTTCCATCTGGGGTCTCATCTACCTATTGCTTGCCATATACACCATCTCGCAATTCCTTGCAAAGGACCACTATCAGCTTAGGTCGCGGATCGGCCTCATATTCGCACTCTCGTCAGTGGCAAACTCGTTGTGGATTTTCACTTGGCACTATCAGTACATTGGGCTTTCGGTGGTGCTGATGCTTGCAATCCTCGCTTCCCTGATCAGGATCAATCGTCTCATTCTCAGCCAAAAGCAGGACACAGCCTTCTATTGGACAGTATGCTTGCCATTCTCGGTTTACTTTGGTTGGATAACCGTGGCGAGCATAGCCAACATCACCACCTTCTTGGTCGATTTCGGTTGGTCAGGAGCTCCTCTGTCGCCTTCGTTCTGGACAGTCTTGGTTTTGGTGGTTGGCGTGGTAATCGGTCTATCCTGGGGTCTGCCAACCAACGACAGGGCCTATTTGCTTACGTTGATCTGGGCATTTCTGGGCATCCTGATCAAGCACACCACGTTCTTTGCATCAGCATACCTATCGGTTATCATCACCGTTTCCCTCTGTATGGTTGCTCTGGGACTTGCAGTGGTCTTGACGTTCCGAGTGGGCAAGGCACATGAAAACTGATCGACGATTGCTCACACTGCGCCTGTTGCTGGGGTTTTACATCCTCCTGAGCTTTGTGCTTGCTGCCCTTAATCAGGGAACATCCGAGGAAATTGCACAGAAAGTGGCACCGTGGTGGCATTTCTCCGAGAATGAGCTCAAGACGACCCTGATTCTTGTATGCGGGTATCTGACACTGAGCATCAAACGCAAGAAAGGGCGCATCGCCAAGCAGAAAGCCAACCTGATCTTCTTGTTTGCAACAGCCCTGTTCATCCATATCCTCTTGCCGTCGGCAACAGGAAATCACGAGTTGTACTTCTTTGCCATGCCCCTTCCTTGGACGACCCTTCCCCTCCAAGCCGGCTACGAGCAATCCTCCTTCTTCCAGAGCCATCAATATACGCTTGGTCTGGATGGCATAGCATGGGCCATTACTTTTTTTTGGGTGTATAGTGCCTGTATTGGAATTGGGACGCTCTTGTTCGGCAGAAGATTGCACTGTTCGCACCTCTGCCTGTTCAACGGGTTTGCAGCAGAGGTGTTTGATCCAGCCATTCCCCTGATCGGAAAACAAAAGCACCCATCTCAGAAGACGCTCGCATACCTTGAGTGGGTGCGTTATATATTTTTGGGCATTTCACTCCTGTTCACCATCTATTGGCTCTATCCGGCAAAGGTCCTGCCTACCCAGACAATCTCATTGATGCGTAATCTTGAGTTGATCTGGTATCTTGGAGCCAATCTCATCCTTGCAATGGGATTCTGGGTTGCATCCCAACCAAGACGATACTGTCATCTTTGCCCGCTGGGAACGGTACTCGCACTGCTCTCAAGAATCGGAGGAATGCGCATCTCCACCACCAAATCCACCTGCATCGGTTGCAAGGCATGTGACAAGGCGTGCCCTGCCGCAATCCCCATCATGGAATCAGCGCTCCAGGGGAAGCCGGTATTCTCTGACCGCTGCGTGGGATGTGGCCACTGTATTGATGCATGTCCGAAGCAGACGCTGAACTATGAGACAACGTTCCTCAAATGGATAGCAAAACGGTTTCCTTGACGCTTCCAGTAGGCAATGGTAGCATGCAGACACCTTACGAGGAGGCCGCTGTTCCATGGCACAAACAAATGTAAAAGTACAATCGAATGCATGGAAGACATTAGTACTGCCTTCGTTGCTCATCCTGCTGCTGTTTCTTGGTGCCGGATACTATGCAATTACTTCCATCCTCAGTTTCTATTATCGCGATCGTGCCGTAGAAGCCTCCATCCTGGCAAAGAGTTATGCCAGCATTCTCTCCACCGTCATAGATGTTGAGAAACAGATTGAGGACCAATTGAGCAGCACTTTGCGGGTTGCAGGAGTCATGGTAACCCAATATTCCAAACCTTTCAGCCAAGAAGTACTCATTTCCATGACAAAAAACATGGAGATAGATGTCATCTATATCTATGACCAAGAGGCAAGGCTAACCCACTCGAGCGATGGGAAGTATATAGGCTGGATCGCCCCCGAGGATCACCCTGTTCGGAATTTTCTCATGAGTGGGAAGACATCTTTGGTGGAAGACATCCGGGAAGATACGGAATCAGGAGTCCTCTATAAATACGCATACCATCGATTCCAAAATGGTGGGATGGTACAGGTAGGTATACTTGCCAACAATATCAAGAATCTCTACTCACAATTCGAGCCACAGTATATCGTTGACAAGCTCAGCAAGGATACTGCAAATACGTTGCTTGCACTCCAGGATACCCAAAAAAGGGTGATTGCAGCTTCAGATTTCCCACTGGTAGGAGACATACTCAATCCGGATACGATTGGCCTTCCCATCTCCGAAACCCAGTACAAACGGGTTACGTGGGAAGGAACAGACTACTTGGCATTCCATCTTCCGATTACCATCAAGGATGAGCGTGTCGGCTCTTTGGTACTCTTTTACAATCTGACCCAGGTAAACCTTCTGATGCTTCGTGTATCGCGTATCGTTTCTATAGGTCTGCTCATCTTCTTCTGTATCTTTCTGTTTTCCTTTCTGAACATACGCAAGAAGAGTCGGAGAATACTGAACCTTGCCTATCACGATGAACTGACGGGCCTCCCCAATCTGCGCTACTTCCATCAGTATATGATGGATCTGAAAAGCAACCGGATTGCCTGCATTGTAATCAATCCAGCCAAATTCAGGTTTCTGAACATGCTGTATGGGTATGACCATGGGGACATGATACTGACGACCATCGGGAATATGCTTACATCCATAAGCGAGCAGTACAAGCGCAGCAAACCGTTTCGGCTGTCGGATGACCGATTCCTCATGGTGTTCCATGAGTATCGCGATACCGATGAACTTCAAGCATTCTGTTCTGAACTACTGCGGATACGAGAAAGAAACAGTGTGCTCGGGTCCATCGAACTGTGCTTGGGGATTTCCCAAAGCATAGATGAAGCAATTGACTCAACCCGCTTGCTCAAAGAGGCTCTCATTGCACTGGACGCCACCACTGTTACCCAGCAAATCCAATATTACAACGAGAAACTAGGGGAAGGCCTTATCCAAAGCGATGCGGTGGCAAACGAGCTGAAGCTGGCAATAACATCCCAGCAGAGCGGATTGAGCTTGGTCTACCAACCCATTATCGAAAGTAAAAGCGGCATAATCCGCAGCTTTGAAGCACTTGCAAGGCTGGAGAGCCAGAAGCTGGGAATGATCAGCCCGCTCACCTTCATCCCGATTGCCGAGCAACGCCAGTTGATCATCCCGCTTGGCAAACGAATCCTCAGCCTTGCCTGTGATTTCATCGCAGAACTTCAAACGAAGGGATGCTGCACTATTTCTGTAGCTGTCAACATATCTGCCATTCAACTGATGCACGAATCATTCATTCCCGACCTCATAGCCTTGCTGAAAGAGAAGGGAGTTCAGGCACAAAATCTGGAATTGGAGCTTACCGAATCCGTCTTCGCACAGGACATGGAGCTTTTATCCAACCAACTGGAACTGATCCGTGCCTTGGGCATCAGGATTTCCATCGATGATTTTGGCACTGGCTACTCGTCTCTCAGCCGGTTGGGCAACTTGCCGATAGATACCCTGAAGCTTGACAAGCAATTTGTGGACAAGCTGGGAAGCATTGATGTACAGGCAAGGGGTCTTGCGAGCGATATCATCTCCATGACACACCATATCGGCAAGGTGGTGGTGGCTGAAGGTGTTGAGAACCAAGTACAGAGAGACATTCTGATCGGGTTGGAGTGCGATCTATTGCAAGGATATCTGCTCAGCAAGCCATTGCCTGCATCACAGGCACTCGTTCTGCTCGAGCATAAGGGAGCACAGAATGCACACCCGATATCGTAGGTTGCTCATCCTTCTGCTTCTCCTTGCTGGAATGCTTGTACCCTTGCCAAGCATCAGTCTGCCGACTCTGGAGATGGCCTCGGATGTTTGGGACTATCCCTTGCTGGTGGTCGACGCCGAAAACCAGAAGATTCTCTATGCCAACCCGGCGACAGCAAAACTCTTTTCCGTACCCCAAGAGCGGTTGGTGGGCAGGTCCTTCTCTTCCCTCCTTTCGTTGGGCAAGCTGTCGCTTGACGCATTACATGAAAAGACGGTGACCTATACACACCCTGATGGAACGATCCAGCACCTGTTCATCGGACTGCAACCCGTCCAGTCAGAGCAAAACCAGTATTATCTAGCGATGATCCAGGACCAAAGCCAACAAGAGAATCTGGTCATACGTAACCGTATTCTTTCCCTTGCCTTCATCACCTTGCTTGTCATCGCCCTGCTCTTTTTGCTTTTCTTCCTGTTTCTGCAACTCAAACTCAGCAAACGGCTTCAGAGGCAGCAGCAAAAGCAAGAATACACCGTCCAACTACTGCAGCACTTCCTTGATGCAGACGATCGAATCAGCTATGTAACGGATGAAGAGGGCCGATTGATCCTCGTGAACTCGGCACTGGAATCCTTCGTGTCAAAACAACATGACCAGTTGTTGGGAAAACGATTTGATGAGGTGGTTCCTCCAGCCTTAGCTGCGATGACCAGAGAAAGCGATCAGAAGGTCTTGGAAACCATGGGACTGATCTCCTTCGAATCCACCTGGGAACAACACATATTCCAAGTAACCAAGTTCCCCTTGACGCTCCCCGATGGGAAACCTGGCATGGGCACTTTTTCCCAGGACATCACCGAGACAAAAAGACAGGATGAAGCGCTTAAGCTCAGTCTGAAACGCTCAGCGATGCTGGTGGAACTGCTCTCATCCTCCTTTGCAAACCCCCAAGCACAACTGCACAAAGCGTTGGACAAGGCATGCGAACTTACCCAAAGTAATCTTGGTGTTCTGTTGCACAACGACGAACATACAGCTTCCTTGCAGTTGGTGGCAACCAGTGGAGACCTTTTCTCTTTCTGTCGACTGGAAGAATACCCACAAGCCCTTGATGTTTCTTTCAGTGCTTCCTACCGCCAACTATACAACGACGGCAAGCCCTTGATACAAAACCAAAAACCCATAACCACCCCAATAGAGACTTATTTCAGTGGTTTGGGAGGAAACTTGGAAACCTTGATCACCGTCCCCTTCTTTGTGGAAGAGAAACTTGCAGGCATTGTCCTGCTTGCCAACAATCCATATGGGTATGATGAAGGTGATGGGTATCAGGTGCAGGCACTCTTTGCAGGCATCCAGACATCCATCCAGAAAGCATTGAAGGAACGTGAGCTGGAAGAAAGCCAGCAAAGCCTCCGGCTTATCCTTGACTCCACTGCCGAAGGAATCTTTGGCTTGGACAAGCATGGAAACTGCACATTCTGCAATGCAAGTTGTCTTTCCTTGCTCGGCTACGCTCATGAGGATGAGTTGTTGGGCAAGAACATGCACCATCTGATCCATCATACCTCCAAGGAGGGAGATCCTATTCCTGAAAAATCCTGTCCGATCAGGAAATCCCTGGATGATGGCATCGGCACGAGCTTGGACAACCAGATGTTCTTCCGCAAGGATGGCTCGAACTTTGACGTCCTCTGTTATGTGTATCCCCAGAAACGGGAGGGTGAATTGATAGGGTCTGTCGTCACCTTCACCGACAACACCGAACAGAAGGCAAACTTGGCAAAGATTGAGTACCTGAGTCTGCATGACCAGCTCACAGGCCTCTTCAACCGTGCCTTCTTTGATGATGCACTGGTCAAAATCAACCGAAAGGAGTTCTTGCCGGTTTCCATCATTGTAGGCGACGTAAACGGGCTAAAGCTCTCCAACGACATTTTTGGGCATACGGCAGGAGACCGACTCCTCACCGATATTGCCGATGTTCTCACCCATTCTTGCAGAATGCACGACATCATCAGCCGTATCGGAGGAGATGAATATGTGGTGCTTCTTCCGAATACCAGCGAGCAGGCAGCCGCCATGATTGTTGAGCGCATCCGAAAGCAGCTCGATGGAAAGGAAATCCTTGCAGGCAGTCGGGCCCTTGCCCTCGGGATTGCAACCAAAACAACAATGGAAGAACGAATCCACGATGTGTTCGATCTTGCAGAGGATAGGATGTACCGGGAGAAGACCCTCAATAGAACCGAGACGCAACGCCAACAACTGGAGGTTTTGCTCAGGATGCTCTTTGACAAAGCGCCCCCGGAAGAACAGCATGCGCAGCAAGTGCAAAAGCATGCAGTATCAATCGGCAAGCTCCTAAACCTCAGCAGTGAGGATATCAGCTTGCTCTCCAAGGCCGGCTCTTACCATGATATCGGAAAAGTGGTGCTCGACCGTCAGTTGATCCAAACCAAGGGGCGCACCCCAAGGATGCAACGGTCCTATCAAGACCACGTAAGTGCAGGATTCCGTATCCTCAACACCTTTGAGGAGACGATGGACTTGGCTCCTCTGGTACTCAATCACCACGAAAGATGGGATGGGAAAGGCTATCTCAGGGGGCTGAAAGGTGAGGAAATTCCCCTTATCAGCCGGATACTGCGCCTTGCCGAGATCTGGGAACGGGAAGCGCTTGAGCATGCTTCATATGCATCAAGGAGAGAGATCTTGCAGAATCTGGCAGGCACTGAGGCAGATCCAAATCTTGTCGACCAGATTCTGAAACAACTCGCATCAGACAACGAGACGGGCAAAACCAGCTGAACGAGTAGTGGTATGATACCAAGTGGTCAAATCGATGAGCCATAGTCTTCCTGCATCGTATACTTCCACCAGAAGCGGCCCCTCTTCACGGTCTTGTTGCAGTCCCACGATCGTGACCCAGTGCCATGGGTCGAGGTTGCTCACCTCTCCGCTGCTGAGATTGAGAAATGCAACCGGCTGGTCGTCTGAAAGGCTGGAAAGCAGGAATGCCTTGACATCATCAAGCCCAGCACGCTGTTTCTGATCTTTGGCCAGGGCAAGGGAAGCAACAGATACAGGGAGTTTATGCTCAGCGAGGAAACGCTCAAGACCACGTTTGAACTGGCTTACCAGATGCACACCCATGATGCCCGGGGTGATGTACGTCCACATAGCTTCCATAAGAGTGAGCATCTCTTCCTTTGCCCTGATCGGCTGAAGACCCAACGAGGGATGTACATTCGCGTTGTAGGCAACCAGATTGCTGGCTGTGGTAGGTCCACACCCAGCCTTGCGTTGCCATAGTTGCGTATACCACTCTTGGTCTGCGCCCAAATAGGGATCAGCTGCTCCGCTTTTCAGGTGCAGATGGTTTGGCTGAGCAATTCGTTTGGACATATGCACGGCAATCATCTCACTTGACCACTTCATAGGGCCAATCGATGATCCCTCCGAAGTCGAGGACATTGGTATAGCCAAGGGCAATCAGCTTGCGAGCTGCTTGACTGCTGCGTGCTCCACTCCTGCAATAGAGCAGGATGGTCGCATCAAGATCGGGAAGAGCATCCACCTTATCCGAACCGATGGTCTCATTGGGGATATTCATCGCTCCCTCAATATGCCCCGCCTCATACTCCTGACGAGTCCTGACATCAACGACCGTAATCGAAGGTTGTTCATCCATAAGCTTTTTTGCCGCTTCGGGTGAAATCTTTGTATATACTGCAGTGGTCCTGCTTTCTGTCTGGTCTGTTGCAGATGCATCCTGATTCTTGCAGGATACGACGACAATGAGAGAAAGCATGATAAGAGCTATGGTTAATATCTTACTCATTTGGTAGGTTCTCCTGATGCAAAGATGACAATAAAAAGGAGTTGCGTCAACGTCCAGACACAAAAAAAGCCAAGGGAGATAAAACCCTTGGCTGGATGAGATGCTTGGACAGACAACTATTCGAGAGATTCACTCTCCAACTGTTGGTCAAGATAGGCCATGAGAACTTCCGCTTTGACCAGAGCCGCTTCTGCCTGTGCCTCTTGGGCTTCGGCTTGTGCCATCTCAAGATCACGCTGCAAAGCCTCAGCTTGCATCTTATAGGCATCCTTGAGGTTCTTCACCGGATAGGAAGCAAGTACCCAAACAGTCCCATCGGGAGCGGTATACCGTTCCTCAATCGATACTCCACGCAAGCTGATACTTACGGTCTGTACGCTCAGATTCTGCAAAACCTCCAACATCTGCTGGTTTCGCAGGGCCTCTCCAGCTTCCTCAACAAAGGTGACCAAAGCATTGTCCACATTCGTGGAAGCCCAACGACCAATGGCGTCTTTTGCGGCCGATTCAGCTCGAAGGGTACTCAATTGCGCCGTCGACTGTTTCGCGCTACCCACCTCATAGTGAAGAGAGCGAGTACTCTTCGGCGTATGGGTCGTCCAATACGGGGACCCGTCAGGATTTGCTTTGGGAGTGGTTGCACAGCTCGCAAGCAGAATGGCGCAGAGAGAGAGAACAACCAAGATTCGTTTCATACGTTCGTTCCTTTATTCCTCGGCACAAGCCAAGCTCCAATAGGTTTGGTTGGCTCGGTCATAATACCTGGCGATGATGGTGAAGCCTTTGAGCAAACCTCTCTGGGCTTGGTACAGATGACTTTCCATCTGTTGGTTGGCCGTGGTTACTTTTTCTACCGAGAATGCATGCTCAGTCTTCAGATCCAGAAGATTTTGCGCAGCTGCAAAATCAGCGGCTTCCAGGGAGTCATTGAGGAAATAGTGCCGCTTTGCAGCTCCTACCCCAAACTGATATCCATCCACTTTGGGATAACCGGCTATCCAGGTGGGTTTCCCGTCTTCACCATAGGAGCTCTCATAGATACGCTTGCTCCCCTTTTCTCTGGGATCCTTGACAATGACCACAGCCCCGGCCTCGGGGTCGAAATGGATGGCAAGCACCTCGAGCGCACGAATGGTATCAGCCATCGTCGTATCATCGAAGAAAGCAGCTTCATCGCTCGCGAATGAGAGCATGCCCTTGTCAGATGTGTAAGAGGTGACAAGCCTGCTGTCCAAGGCAAGCGCCTTTTTCAAGTGGATGGATTTGGCTGCAGAAAGAATTGCCTCCTCAACCATCCGCTCCTGCGTTGAGTACGGACCGGAAAGTCCCACATAGACGTTGGACGGATGGGAAGAGACATCAAGATAGGCTAACGCATCCTCTTGCTTCTGCTCCGTCGATACCGTCCTGCATCCGAAGAGAAGCAGAACGGAACCGAGGAGTACCATCAGCAGTACTGAAGATCGCCTACCCAAAGCTTACTTCGCTCCCTTCAGCAAGTTCGCAAAAGCATCCTTCATCTTGGCATTGGCGGCTTCAGCGGCTTCGTTCTCAACAAAGGCCTCGGCTACAGCTTCTGCTGCGGGTTCAAAGCTCTTTTCGATGTTTGCAATGGGAATGGTGCACAGTACCCAGACGCCATTGTCGGCATCAACCCAAATTTCTTCGGTGGTCACCCCAGAAAGAGTTGCCTCAGCAACTTGCTGGCTGATCACTTCCATTGCATCAAGAGCTTGGCGATTGTCACCGCTGCCAGCATCATTGACATAGGTTACCACCACTTCCTTGACCTGGGTGCTGACCCAAGCAGCAATCTTGTTCTTCGCCTCAACCGTTGCACGCTTGATGGAGTTCTGTTTGTCACTCATCTTGCCATAGCCGGTTTCATAGTGAACATCCTGAGTAGAAACAGTCTTGTACACCCACTCTGGCTGGGGAATTCCCTCTGCACCAATCACCACAGGACGCACAGGAGCAGGAGCTTCTTCAACCTTCGCAGTGGAAGCACAACCGGACAGTACGAGCGAAACCATTACGAGTGTGAGAATTACAAACCACTTTTTCATAAAGACCTCCGTTGTTATGATTCATCCCCAAGCGTACTCAGCATGAGGGTAAAGAACTCGTCAACTCCAGTGCCGGTAGCCGCACGCAAAGCTCGTGCTACAGCATCCGACTCAGCCATGGCTGCTTCCCGCTCGGTCTTCTCATACGAGACGTAGGTAGCACCACTTCCCTTCAGTTGTGCCGTAAGCACATACCGAGCGTATTTGTACGGACTGTCTGCGAGGACCACAGGTTCAACACGGTAGGTTACCTGAAGCGTAGAGGCAGCCTCTGCATCACCAACCTGGAAGCCTAGGTTCTGCAAACCCTTTTCAAATGACGATTGCAGGGCTGTGCTGCTCTGCTCATCTGCATCAACTGTGACCTGGATGGTGATGGCCTGAGCCAAAGCCGTCAGTTCGCGCTGTATCGGTGAAAACACCTGTTGCTGCGGTTGTTTGAGCAATACCTGGATTTGGTCCAGAAGAGCCTGCTGCTGGCGTGCAAGATCGCGCACTTCCAAAAGGGCAACATACTGGCGCAAGGGATCGGGGGACTTGGCTAGCGCCATGCGCTGTTGCGCAATGGAAGTCGCCAAGTCACGGATTTTACCCTGATACAGGTCAGCTGTGCGCTTTCGGTGCAACGCCACACGAGCATAGACCCTTCCCAGCTCATCGGTATGGACGTTGACCACCTCAGCCCCAATGATTTGGTCGGTCTCACTGGTGATGCTGCCCATCTCCAGCATTTCAGAAGCATCGGTGAACGTAACATTACCCTGCATGTCAGTGGCAGAGGTGCTGAGACTGGTGACTTCGGTTACCGATTTCACCTGTGCATTGAAAACCTGTGAAAGCGATGAGAGTGCGGCATCAACAGCGCGTTGGCGCGTTGAACCCGATCCCACTGCACACAGATAGGTCGCTTCGTCATAGGCTTTGTCGTACGGACTGTCCATCCAGGAAGGATGTGCCTTTCCTTGCGGCATAGAAGCACAGGAAACAAGCAAAGCCAACAAAGTAAGCACCGTAACCAGCTTTTTCAAGGTTATCATCGGCTATCCTCAGAATTTGAATTTGCTCTGTTTGATGAGCTTCTTGATGGTCTCTTCACCTATCCATACCTTTCGGTTTGTCTCAATATCAATCAGTTCTGCAGATACGTAATAGGTTCTCACCATGGAACCGCCGCTCTGGTCGAGGTTGGTTCTCACCGCTCCCTGCAACAGGTAGTCGGCTCCGATTTCCTTACCAAGTGCCTTTGCCGTTTCCTCGCTTGCAAAGTACTGCTGCTCTTCGCGTTCATCACGTACGGAAGCGCGGAAGTTCTGATCGGCGACCATGTCAATCTTGCCAGAGTTCACAAGCTCCATCTCATAGCGCTTGGCAATGATGGAGGTGTCAATATGCTCGCTGCTGCGGTTCATGAAGGTACCAACGATGACCACAGGATTCTTGCCGGGATTCTTCATCTTGAACTGGTTGACCCAGGGAGAAGCAAGACTCGACTCAACCAAAGCCTGTGCAACAAGGCGAATATCCGTATCATTCCAATTGCCGCTCAGGTCGATATCTGTATCTGCACTCAAACGGTTTACGGAAACTGCAGACTGACAGGAAATGAGCAGACTGGACATCAGAACAACAAACAACAGCAACGAAAGAATTCTCTTCATCGGGGATCTCCTCATACAGGATCTTAGTGATAATACATTCAGAAAACATGCGTATGGCCATAGTGTAACAGATGACATGAGCGATGTGTAGAAATTTGATAGTGAAATGCCGGTAGAAATGCATCGAATTGTTGCGCCAGGGGACCAGCAATGCTACATTGAGCCCATACAAGTTTCTCTCTGTATTCTGTAGGAGACAATTGATCGTGAAAAGGTACACCCCCCTCTGCTTCCTGTTGCTAGCATTGCTGATGCTGTCCGGTTGTTCTTCGCGTATTGATATCTCGAACGCCCAATCGAACTATCTGAACAGCAACTACAACCAGGCATATCTGGAATTTGAGCAGCAAGCACCTTCAATTCTCAAAGCCCAAGGACCGATCATCCTGAACTACGACCTAGGCATGCTTGCACGCTTGAACAAGGCGTACCTGGACTCGAACAACTACCTTTCCGAGTCTGAGCGCCTGATCCGTGAAGCCTATACCCAAAGCATTACGGCAAATGTCGCCTCCTTCATCGTCAATGACAATACAAAGACCTATCCCGGAGAGGACTATGAAGACATCTACCTCAATGTGTTCAAAGCGCTGAACTATCTGCATCAGGGGCAGGAAGAGTCGGCTCTGGTCGAGTTGAATCGTAGCATTGAAAAACAGGCTTTTCTCAAGCAGAAATATGAGAAACAGGTGGAGCAAGTCGCGTCCTACCGTGAGAAACAGGGCTTGGGTTCCGTGGAAGACCAAAGCTATGCCTCATCCTTCTCCACCAGCGCCCTGGCCAACTATCTCAGCGCCATTGTCGCAGAAGGTATGGGGGAAGAGAATACCCGTTACTATGCCATGAACCAGGTGCGCCATGCATTTGCAAGCCAGCCGGCTCTCTATGCTTTTCCCCTCCCCTCAACTGCTGCGGAGGATCCCCAAAAGGTGGAAAGCGGGATGGGAAGGTTGCACGTAGTGGGCTTTACCGGTCAGGCTCCGCTCAAGGAGGAACGGGTCGAATCACTCTATGTGTCATATGCCAACCGGGCAAAGATTGCCTATCCTGTGTTGGTGGGAAGACCCTCACAGGTGCAGGCCATCGAAGTCAGCGTGGATGGGAATCGGGTTCAGCGCCTTGAGCGCATCGAGTCCATCAAGGATATTGCCATAGACACCTTCAGGGCAACGAGTGAGCTTGCGAAACTGAAAGCGGTTACCCGTGCCATGGCGAAGGCAATCGGGATTGCAGCCTATGATGCAGCAGCACTGGAGGATAACCAAGTCACTGCCGCCGAGGAGTTGCTCGGA
>Ga0265295_1006825_pt1 | contig 13551 bp, 12 predicted proteins | sample Munlansysbiofilm_FD_192503 | JGI IMG/M metagenome (GOLD analysis project Ga0265295, IMG submission 192503) | Leachate microbial communities from a municipal landfill in Southern Ontario, Canada - Methane capture system biofilm | ecosystem: Engineered > Solid waste > Landfill > Unclassified ... | reverse complement strand
CAGGCATCACCAAGATGTCCATCGGGCAGGTCGTGCGCGCCGCATTCCCCTGGCTGCTCCTGCTGCTGACCTATCTGGTCTTCATCACCGACGTGCCCGCCGTCAGCCTCTGGCTGCCCAGCCTGCTCGGGTAGGCATGCGTGCTGCCGCCCTGGCGGCAGCCGCGCTGCGCTACAGAAGACGGCCGCCTTTCGGCGGCCGTCTGATTTTTTTATTGCGTACGGTCTGAGGGTCAGAACAGTTTGCCGAACTGGTTGATCAGCAGGTAGATCGAAAAGCCGCCGTAGAACAGCACGGCCCACAGAATCGCCACGTAGCGGGCACCGCCCAGGCCGATGGCACGTGGCAGCATGCAGCGGTTCAGCTGGATGAGCAGGACGGAATAGACGAACATCACCAGACCGTTCAGTGCCGAGGCGATCACCAGCAGGAGCAGCGGCTGGCTGACGCCCGAGAGCAGGATGATGGATCCGAAGGCCACCATCAGCCAGACCACCAGGAAATACAGACGGCTTTCCGTCCAGGTCTGGCTGTCGCGCAGCCAGTTGGTCTTGGCGATGTCGGCCACGATCCGGCCGATCATGTCGAGCACGGTCAGGTTGGTTGACAGCAGCACCACGACACCCGTGAACCAGAAGACCGGTCCAACCCAGGGGGCGACCCGCTCGTTCAGGGTTTCACCCAGCAGCCGGACGAAGTCGAAATTTTGCGCGGTACTGCCCACGCCGACGTAGAGATAGGCCAGCATCATGAACAGCAGGATGGCCACCAGGCCCAGCACGAAGAACGTGAGGAACTGTTCGAGATTGGCTACTTTCCACCAGCCCTGCCAGCGCCGCATGTTGGCTTCGTCCTGGCGGAAGAAATAGCCGATCGAAGCCTGGGTGGTTTCCTGACCCGTGATAGGCGAGACGATCTTGGGCAGATGCGCACCCATGCCCATGCCTTTGTCGCGCACCCAGTTGGATTGGGCCAGGTTCATGACACCGCCCGCGCCGGCAAAGGCGATGGCCCCCAGCAACAGGGCGATGGGCAGCTTGCCAATGGCCTCTGGGATCTGCGGAATTGCGCTTGTGAAGCCCCCGATCAGGGCGCCCCAGGTCTGGCCGTTGAGCAGGCCGACGACGATATAGATCATGAACAGCACGATCAGGGCGACGAGGAAGAACTGGATTTTTTCGACCGTCTGGTAGACCACGGGCGAGACGGTCAGGATGATGCCGATCAGCACCAGCGAGGCGATGGTGATCGGGATTACGGAATCTGCCGACAGGCCGAAGGCGTAGGTCAAGGCGGTGGAACTGCCGGTAGCCCAGCCGGGCCACATCCACGGAATGACGGCCATGATGATGAACAGCCAGCTCCAGGGTTTCCAGAGCCGGGTGAATCCGGTGACGGCCGTTTCCCCAGTGGCCAGCGTATAGCGCGTGATTTCCATGTTGAGGAAATACTGGGTCAGGATGCCGATGGTGGCCAGCCAGACCAGCGCCAGCCCCGTCTGGGTGGAAATGTAAGGCCACAGCACGAATTCCCCCGATCCGATCGACCCGGCCAGCAGCAGGACGCTGGGGCCGATGACCTTTTTCATGGGCAGGGGTTCGGGCAGATCGCGGTACGTCGTGGGAGGCAGGTTCTGGCTGCGGATTTCTTTGGCGACCTGGGCAGAGGATGAGGCTGAACTGACGATTGGATCGACCATATGCAAGACCTCTTGGGTAGTGAGGATATGGCATGATGGCCATGCGATGCAGCCCTGGCCACCACCGCGCGTCTGCGATGTTCAGCAGGACGTCAGCCCATGCTAGGAGCGCGGGAGATGCGGGTCAAGATGATCAGGGGCAAACCAAGGGTTAATCTGGATCAATCCTGGCATTGTGTCAGCAACTGGACGGTTTCATGTGCCGGCAGGCCCATGACGCCGCTGTGGCTGCCTGCCAGATGCGCGACAAAGGCCGCCGCCCGCCCCTGAATGGCATAGCTGCCTGCCTTGCCGAAAGGTTCGCCGCTGTCGATATAGGTCGCAATGTCGGTGTTGGTCAGTGTCTGGAAGCGGACCGTGCTGACACTGACGGTCTCGAACAATCGGCCCCGGTCTGCCAGGACCACGGCTGTGTGGACCGCGTGTTCGCGGCCGGACAGGCGGCGCAACATGGCGGCGGCATCGGCGGCATCCCGAGGCTTGCCCAGCACATCGCCATCCAGGATGACCGTGGTGTCGGCGCACAGAATGGGGGCGTCGCGCCATTCGGCAGGCCAGTTCCGGGGCAGGGGGGCCGGCAAGCCGCCTGCGGCCAGCCAGGCGACGGCACGCTGGGCCTTGTCCCGTGCCGTGCGGCGGACGTAATCAGCAGCCGGTTCTCCCGGCAACTGGGGCTCGTCTTCGCCTGCCGGTGCGGGCACGCGCAGGAGACCATGTGGGATGGCCAATTGGTCCAGGATTTCGTGGCGACGGGGGCTGGCCGAAGCCAACAGGATGAAGGGCGGCATGGCGGCGGATCGAGGCTCAGGCCACGCGCAGGATCTTCATGCCGTTGGTGCCGCCGCTGTCGCTGTAGAAATCACCCTTGGTCAGGATGACCCAGTCGCCTGTCTGCAGCTGCCCCTGGCGGCGCAGAATGTCGATGGCGGCCTCGCTGACCTCGGCGGGGGGCAGTGCCGCAGCATCGAACGGGACGGTGTAGACGCCGCGGAACAGGGCTGCGCGGCGCTGGGTGGCCGGATGCCGGGTGTAGCAGTAGATGGGCACGCCGGAACGGATGCGTGACATGATGAGCGGGGTGTGGCCGCTTTCGGTCAGGCTGATGATGGCCTTGATGCCGGGGAAGTGGTTGGCGGCGTACATGCTGGCCAGGGCGATGGTCTCGTCGCAGCGGGAAAACGTCTCGCCCAGGCGGTGATGCGACCGGACGCTGGTGGGTTCCTGTTCGGCGCCCAGGCAGATTCGCGCCATGGCCTGGACGGCTTCGACGGGATATTGCCCAGAGGCCGACTCGGCCGACAGCATGACTGCGTCGGTGTAGTCGAGCACGGCATTGGCGACGTCGGAAACCTCGGCCCGGGTCGGGATGGGGCTGGTGATCATGGATTCCATCATCTGGGTGGCGGTGATCACCAGTTTGTTCAGGGTGCGGGCATGCTGGATGATGCGTTTCTGGATGCCGGCGAGCCGGGCGTCGCCGATTTCCACGCCCAGATCGCCGCGGGCTACCATGACGCCGTCGCTGGCGCGGATCAGGTCGTCCAGCGCGGCATCGTCGGCCACGGCCTCGGCGCGTTCGATCTTGGCGATGATCCAGGCCGGGCTGCCGGCCTGGCGCACCAGCTGGCGTGCCTGTACGATGTCCGCCCCGGCGCGGGGGAACGAGACGGCCACGTAGTCCAGTTCGAGTTCGGCGGCCAGCAGGATGTCCTGACGATCCTTGTCGGTCAGGCTGGGCGCCGAGATGCCGCCGCCGCGTCGGTTGATGCCCTTGTTGTTGGACAGCGGCCCACCGACTTCGACCCGGGTGTGGACGGCATCCGCATCCACTGTTTCGACCCGCAGGATGACCCGGCCATCATCCAGCAGCAGTTCGTCTCCCGGCGCACAGTCCTGGACCAGGGGGGGATATTCGATCCCGACGATGTCGGCGGTGCCGGCATCCAGCGGATGCCGGGTGGACAGGGTGAAGGGCGCCTGCGCGGCCAGTGTCACGGTGCCGGTCGTGAAGCGGCCAATGCGGATCTTGGGCCCTTGAAGGTCGCCCATGAGGGCGATATGGCGGTTGTGCCGAGCGGCCAGTTCGCGGATCAGGCGGACCCGTTCGCGGTGGTCTTCGGGGCTGCCGTGGGAAAAGTTCAGCCGGGCCACATCCAGGCCGGCCAGGATCAGGGACTCGATGCGTTCCGGGCTGGAGGTCGCGGGCCCCAGCGTGGCGACGATTTTGGTGCGGCGGCGGGCAGTCATGGTCGGCATGGAGGTCGTTTGAGAAAGATCCCAAGCATACCGCACCCGCATCGGCGCGCTTCAGGCGCGGTGGTAGGGATGACCCGCAAGAATGGTCCAGGCGCGGTAGAGCTGTTCGGCCAGCAGGATGCGAACCATGGGGTGGGGCAGGGTCAGGGAAGACAGACGCAGGGTCTGGCGGGCGGTCTGCTTCAGGGCGGGATCCAGCCCGTCCGGACCGCCGATGATGAAGGCAATGTCGTTGCCGCAGGTCCGCCAGGTTTCGAGATGCGCCGCCAGGTCCTGTGTCGTCAGATCACGGCCGTGTTCGTCCAGGACGACGCGCCAGGCCTGTGCGGGCAGGGTGGATTCAATGCGCTGGGCCTCGGCCTGCATCATCTGCGGCACGGTCTTTCCGCTGGTGCGAGGTTCGGGGCGGATTTCGTGCAGTTCCAGCGAGCAGTCGCGAGGCATGCGCTTGGCAAAATCCTGCCACGCCGCCTGCACCCAGGCTGGCATGCGGCTGCCTACGGCATAGACCTGGAGTTTCATTGGCCTGCGGCGAAGTCATCCGGTTCGCTGGCCTGGGCGGGTCCTGTGGGCAGCAGGCGGACTCGTACCGGCTTGGCCCCCCAGATTTCTTCCAGGTTGTAATAGGCGCGGATGGCAGGCTGCATGCAGTGCACCACGATATCGCCCAGATCGATCAGCAGCCATTCCCCGGTATCCTCGCCTTCGTAGGCGATGATTTCCAGACCGTGTTTCCTGGCTTGTTCGGCGACATGGCGGGCGATGGCGCGCGTCTGGCGGTTGGAGGTGCCGCTGGCGATGATGACGCGGTCGAACAGGCCGGTCAGGCCTGTGGTGTTGAAGACCTTGATGTCCTGGGCCTTGGCGTCTTCCAGGGCGTCAATGACGAGGCGTTGCTGTTTTTGCAGGTTCATGGGGTCTTGGGGTCCAGGTAGAGCCGGTGCGTGCGAATGTAGTCCAGCACGCGAGGATCCAGCAGGGATTCGGTGGGCCGACCGGCCGCCAGGGCTTGTCGGATGGCCGTGGCGGACACAGGCTGAGGGCTGAAGGGGATCTGGACCAGGCCGCCGGGTGTCAGGGCATCGGCCAGTTCCGGCGGTGGCGTGGCGGGGGCGCCAGGCCGTTCGGCGACGGCCAGCCGGACGTGCTGCAGCAGGTCGCGCCAGCGGTGCCAGGTGCAGAAGTTGGCCAGTTGGTCGGAGCCCAGGATCCAGGTGTAGCGGGCAGTGTCGGGCAGGGCGGACAGGGTGTCGATGGTATAGGTGTTGCCGGCGCGCTGCAGTTCGATCGGATTGACGCGCAGACCGGGAATGTCGGCGCAAGCCAGTTCCAGCATGCGCAGCCGGTGTTCCGGGGCGGCGCCCAGGCGGCCGCGCTGCCAGGGACGTGCGGCGGGCAGCAGTTCGACATGTTCCAGGCCCAGTGCGTCCCGGGCCGCCAGGGCCAGTGCGATGTGGGCGCGGTGGACCGGATCGAAGCTGCCGCCCAGCAGGCCGACCTGGGGCATCACAGCCATGTGCGTGGCCGCAGATAGTCGGCCAGGGCCGATTCGGGGGATCCTGGCGTGGGCGTCCAGTCGTAGCGCCATTGGGCGCTGGGCGGCATGGACAGCAGGATGGATTCGGTGCGCCCGCCTGATTGCAGGCCGAACAGCGTGCCTCGATCGTAGACCAGGTTGAATTCCACGTAGCGGCCACGGCGGTAGGCCTGAAAGGCGCGTTCGCGTTCGCCGTAGGGCGTATTGCAGCGGGCCTGGACGATGGGGACGTAGGCCGGGATGAAGCAGTCGCCCACTGCCCGGGTCAGGGCGAAACAGGTGTCGAAGTCCGGGGTATTCAGGTCGTCGAAGAACAGGCCGCCGACACCGCGGGTTTCGTTGCGGTGGCGCAGCAGGAAATAGTCGTCGCACCAGGCCTTGTAGCGGGGGTATTTGTCGGCCCCGAAGGGGGCGACTGCGTTGTGGCAGACCTGGTGGAAGTGGCGCACGTCGGCCTCGACCGGATAGTAGGGGGTCAGGTCCAGGCCCCCCCCGAACCAGAAGACGTCAGCATCGCTGCCCTTGCCGTGGGCCACGAACAGGCGCACGTTCATGTGCGTGGTCGGGACATGCGGGTTGCGCGGATGCAGCACCATGGACACGCCCATGGCTTCCCAGCTGCGGCCAGCCAGTTCGGGGCGGTGCGCGCTGGCCGAAGGCGGCAGTGCGTGGCCGTGCACATGGCTGAACAGCACGCCGGCTCGTTCGAAGACTGCTCCGTCTTCGCAATAGCGGGCCAGGCCGCCGCCGCCCTCTGGGCGGGTCCATGGGTCGCGGCCGAAGGCTGCGCCTTCGAGGTCTTCCAGGGATTGGACGATGCGGCCCTGCAAATCGGAGAACGTGTCGTGAACCAGGGAGACGGGGATGTGCATATCGGGAGCCTGCGCGCGGACTGTCAGTCGTGCCGTTTGCCGGGTGCCAGCGCGCGCCAGCCGATATCGCTCCGGAATTGGCGGCCCTCGAAGCGAGTCTGGTTGACGGCGTCGTAGGCGGATTGCCGGGCACGGAGCACGGAATCGGCCAGGGCCGTGACGCACAGCACTCGCCCGCCGCTGGTGCGCAGCGTGCCGTCGTCGGTCGTGGTGCCCGCATGGAAGGTGACGCAGTCGGCGGTATCCGGGGCCAGCGCCGTGATCGGGTCGCCTTTGTGGGGGGCGTCCGGATAGCCGGCAGCCGCCAGTACGACCCCTACGGCGGTACGCCGGTCCCAGTCGATTTCGGCCTGGTCCAGTGTGCCGTTCAGGGCATGTTCCAGAGTTTCGGAGAAATCGCTTTTCATGCGCAGCATGATGGGCTGGGTTTCCGGGTCTCCCAGGCGGCAGTTGAATTCCAGGACTTTCAGGCTGCGGCTGGCGTCGGGGCCAGGGCCGATCATCAGGCCCGCGTACAGGAAGCCGGTGTAGGGGATACCGTCGCGCGCCATGCCCTGGATCGCTGGCTGGATGATTTCGCGCATGACACGGTTGTGCAGGGCCGGGGTGACGATGGGCGCAGGCGAATAGGCGCCCATGCCACCGGTGTTGGGACCCTGGTCGCCATCCAGCAGGCGTTTGTGGTCCTGGCTGGTGGCCAGCGGCAGGACGTGCTGGCCGTCGCACATGACGATGAAACTGGCTTCTTCGCCCATGAGGCATTCTTCGATGACCACGCGCGCGCCAGCCGCGCCAAAGGCGCCCTGTTCGCCCAGCATGTGGTCGATGGCCGCCAGGGCCTCGTCCAGGTTCTGGGCGACGACTACCCCTTTGCCGGCCGCCAGTCCATCGGCCTTGATGACGATGGGGGCGCCCTGGGCACGGATGTAGGCGCGGGCCTGCTCGGCATCGGTGAAGGTTGCGTATGCGGCGGTGGGAATGCCATGGCGCACCATGAACGCCTTGGCGTAGTCCTTTGAGCTTTCGAGCTGGGCAGCGGTCCGGGTGGGGCCGAAGATGCGCAGCCCGGCGGCCTGAAAGGCGTCCACGATGCCGGCCGCCAGGGGGGCTTCGGGGCCGACGACGGTGAAGGCGATCTTTTCCTGGCGGGCGAATTCGATCAGCGCGTCAGTGTCCTGCAGAGGCAGGTTTTCCAGTGTGGGCGCGCGATCCGTGCCGCCGTTGCCAGGTGCCACATAGACCTTGTGTACCCGAGGCGATTGGGCCAGCCGCCAGGCCAGGGCGTGTTCGCGGCCGCCGGAACCGATGACGAGCAGTTTCATTCGGCCTCGTCCAGAACGGCATTGGTAAAGACTTCCTGGACATCGTCCAGATCTTCGAGGAGGTCGATGATTTTCTGCATCCGTTCGGCGTCTTCGCCGGCGAGTTCGACTTTGGACAGGGCTTTCATGACCACGCCGTGGACCTCGGCCTGCAGCCCGGCGGTGTCGAAGGCCTGTTTCAGGGCGGCATAGTCGCCTGGTTCGCAGGTGACCTCGATCACGCCTTCATCGTCGGTCTGGACGTCGTCGGCGCCATGGTCCAGGGCGACGTCCATGACCTGTTCTTCGGACGTGCCCGGCGCGAAGATGAACTGGCCGCAACGTTTGAACATGAAGACCACGCTGCCGTCCTGGCCCAGGTTGCCGCCATGTTTGGACAGCGTGTGACGGACTTCGGATACGGTGCGCTGGCGGTTGTCGGTCATGCAGTCGATGATCAGGGCTGCGCCGCCGATACCGTAGCCTTCGTAGCGGATTTCCTCGTAGTTGGTGTCGTCCTCGGTGCCGGCTCCGCGCTGGATGGCACGCAGAATGTTGTCCTTGGGCATGTTGGCAGACGTGGCCTTGTCCCAGGCCAGGCGCAATGCGGGATTGGCATCGGGGTCGGGGCCGCCGGCGCGGGCGGCGACGGTGATTTCACGGATGATTTTTGTCCAGAGCTTGCCGCGCTTGGCGTCCTGACGCCCCTTGCGGTGCTGGATGTTTGCCCATTTGCTGTGTCCGGCCATGATGATTCGAGCTCAAGATGATGCGTTCAATGAACCTTAGATTCTAACGCCTTGGGCCAAATCAGTCTGCGGCGCTGCGCTGCAAGCCCGCCCAGATGATCGCGCCGATGATGATGGCGCCGCCTGCCAGCGCGCGCGCCGAAGGATATTGCGCGAACAGGATGGCGGCAAACAGGATGGCGTAGACGGGCTCCAGGGCGATGACGATACCGGCAGTGCGGGCCTTCAGCCGCGCCAGGCTGGAGACCAGCAGGGCATGTGACAGGGCAGTGCAAAAGACGCCAAGCACGAACAGCCAGGCCCAGTCCAGCGTCCGCAGGCCAGTAAATTCCGCCAGGCACCAGGGCAGCGTCAACAAGGCGACGATGCCATTTTCCCAGCAGGCGAGTTCATGGGCCGGCAGCAGGCTGACGGCCTTGCGATTGGCCAGGGTGAACAAGGCGAACGACAGCCCCGAGGCTACTGCCCAGCCCAGGCCGACCGTGGCCTGGTCGCCGAAATCGAAGGATGGCGTGACCAGGGCCAGGCCTGCGCTGACCAGGGCGACCACAGCCCATTCGGAAGCCCGGGTGCGTTCCTGGAACACCAGGCCTTCGAGCAAGGTGATGAAGGCGGGGAAACTGGCGAATCCCAGCGTGGCGATGGCGATGCCGCCGGTTTTCACGGCAATGAAAAAGGTCGTCCAGTGCATGGCGAGCAGCACGCCGGCGGTCAGCAGCACGGACAGGGTGCGGCGATCGGGCCGCGTGGGCCGGTGGCCGGCGCGGGCCATGAACAGCAACAGGGCTGCGGCAGCGAATGTGGCGCGGCCTGCCGTGATCAGGATGGCGCTGGCCTGGATCAGTTCGCCAAAGATGCCGGTCAGGCCGAACAGGACGGCGGTGATGTGGATGGCCGTCGTGGCCTGGCGGGAATTCATGCTAGTCTGATTCGATGTCGAAATGTCCGGCCCGGTGGGGCCGCAGGAGTTCATCGTGGAAAAGATCGAAAAGACGCGAGTGATCCGCGTCCATGAACATGGCGGACCTGAAAAAATGCGTTTGGAAGAGGCGGATGTCCCGCCCCCCGCGCCGCACGAAGTCCGCATCCGACAGAAGGCGGTCGGCTTGAATTTCATCGATATCTATTGTCGCACGGGACTGTATCCGAACCCCTTGCCGCACGGCTTGGGCTTCGAGGCGTCCGGCGTGGTCGAATCGGCGGGATCCGAGGTGCGCCACCTGCGGGTGGGCGACCGCGTGGCCTATGGGCAAAGTCCCATCGGGGCCTATGCCGATCTGCGCAATGTGCCCGCCGATCGGGTGGTCCGGATCCCCGACAGCGTGGATTTCGAGCAGGCCGCGGCATTGATGCTCAAGGGCCTGACGGTCCAGTATCTGTTTCGCCAGACCTACCGGCTGCAGGGCAATGAGACCATCCTGTTTCATGCGGCTGCCGGTGGCGTTGGCCTGATCGCCTGCCAGTGGGCCAGGGCGCTGGGTGTGCGCCTGATCGGCACTGCGTCCACCCCGGAAAAGGCGGCGTTGGCTCGTCGCCATGGCGCCTGGGAAGTCATTGATTCCAGCCGCGAGGACATCGCTGCCCGGGTCAGCGAACTGACCGAGGGGCGCAAGGTTCCGGTGGTCTATGACGGGGTGGGCAAGAGCACCTGGGACATTTCGCTGGACTGCCTGCAACCGCGCGGGCTGATGGTCAGTTTCGGCAATGCGTCCGGGCCGGTCGAGGGCGTGAACCTGGGCGTGCTGGCGGCCAAGGGTTCGTTGTATGTGACCCGGCCGACGCTTGGCGCCTATGTGCCCACTGCCCAGACCATGCAGGCCGCCGCCGATGAACTGTTCGAACTGGTGACGGCCGGCAAGCTGGATATCGTCATCGGCCAGCGGTTTGTCCTGGCAGATGCTGCGCGTGCGCACGAGGCCTTGAATGCGCGTGGCACGACGGGGGCGACGGTGCTTACCCTGGACTGATCGATCAGGCTTCCTGGTGGTAGCGCTGCAGGCGCTCGACTTCTTCGCGCGAGCCCAGGATCACGCCGATGCGCTGGTGCAGCGCATCGGGCTGAATCTCCAGGATGCGATCGGCACCGTCGATAGCCCGTCCGCCGGCCTGTTCGACCAGAAAACTCATGGGATTGGCCTCGTACATCAGGCGCAGCTTGCCCTTGCGTCCCGAGGGGCGTGCATCGCGGGGATACATGAAGACCCCGCCGCGCGTCAGGATGCGGTGCACGTCGGCGACCATGGAAGCGATCCAGCGCATGTTGTAGTTCTTGCCCAGGGGGCCGGTTTCGCCTTGCAGACATTCGTCGATGTAGCGGCGCACGGGGGCTTCCCAGTGCCGCATATTGGACATGTTGATGGCGAATTCCGCAGTCTGTTCGGGCAGGCGGATGTTTTCGTGCGTCAGCAGCCAGGACCCCATTTCGCGGTCCAGCGTGAAGCCCATGACGCCGGCGCCCACGGTCAGCACCAGCATGGTCTGCGGGCCGTAAATGGCGTAGCCGGCGGCGACTTGGCGGGTGCCCGGTTGCAGGAAGTCGTCTTCGGAGATTTCCCGTCCGGCGGCCTGGGCGGGCGCCTGCAGTACCGAAAAAATGGTGCCGATCGATACGTTCACATCGATGTTCGAGGAACCGTCCAGGGGGTCGAACAGCAGCAGGTTCTGGCCCTTGGGGTAGTGGTTGGGGATGCGATGGATGGTCTGCATTTCCTCGGATGCCATGGCCGCCAGATTGCCACCCCATTCATTGGCTTCCAGCAGGATCTCGTTGGATAGCACATCGAGTTTCTTCTGCACTTCGCCCTGGACGTTTTCAGTGCCCAGGCTGCCAAGTACGCCACCCAGCGCACCCTTGCTGACAGCATGACTGATCGCCTTGCAGGCGCGCGACACGGTTTCGATCAGCAGGCGAACCTCGGCCGAAACGGCCTTGTGCTGGCGTTGCTGTTCGACCAGATACTGGGTCAAGGTCTTGTATTTCAAGGCATTTCCTTGGAAGAATAAAAAACGGGGATATTCAGGCGTCAAGCGCTTTTGAAACGATTTCGCGGACGTTGCGCGACAGCCCCGGCGCATCCAGCACACGTTGCAGGGCGGCCTGCATGCCAGCCCGGGCGACGGGTTCGTGACGCGCCCAGTTGTCGAAGGCGCGCGACAGGCGCGCTGCGATTTCCGGGTTCAGCGCGTCGAGCGCCAGCACCTGTTCGGCCCAGAAATCGTAGCCTGCCGGAGTGTGCAGCTGAGCCGGGTTGTCCAGGCAGAAACGGAAAATGACGGCGCGCGCGCGGTTGGGGTTGCGTAGCGAAAAATCCGGCAGGGCCATCAGGGCGCGTACCGCGTCCACTGAGCAGTCCGGCGCGCTGGCCTGAGCGCCGAACCAGCGGTCCAGCACCAGCGGATCATTGCGCCAGCGGGCATGGAAATCGGCCAGTGGCGCGGCGGCGGCCTGCGGGGCGTGTTGCAACAGGGCGGTCAGTGCGCCCAGGCTTTCGGTCATGTTGCGGGCCTGGCGATATTGAGTCAGGGCCAGTTCAGTGGCCCCTGGTGCCTGGCCGGCCAGCAGATGGTCCAGGGCCAGGTTGCGCAAGGCGCGGCGACCGGACGAGATCGGGTCTGGTGAGTAGGGGCGGCCATCGTCGGCCTGGGCATCATAGGTGGCACGCCAGGACTCGGACAGTCGTGCTCCCAGAGTCTGCCGGGTACGGGTCCAGGCGGTGACCGCCGCCTGGGGATCCATGGGTTCGGTGCGGTCGATGATCTCGCGCACGGAGGGCAGTGTCAGCAGCCGCGCCCGGTAGGCGGGGGACAGGGCCGGATCACCCAGAGCAGCGCGCCAGATGTCCAGCAGTGTATCCGGCGATGGCAGTGGATCGTCGTTGCGGCTGGCCTGCATGAAATCTTGCAGATAGCGATGGGCGATTTCCTGGGCTGCATCCCAGCGAGCGAATGGATCCGGGTCGTGGCGTGCCAGCAGGGCCAGCTCGTCCACCGTGCGGTCTGTTTCCAGAATGACGGGGGCGGAAAAACCGCGCAGCAGGGACAGGACCGGCGCGCGTGGAATGTTCTCCAGAACCCAGGTCTGGCTGGCTTCACGCAGTTCCAGGATCAGAGTGTCGCGGGATACGTCCCCCCAGGTGAGCGGCATGGGCTGGCCGTCCGGGTCGATCAGGCCGATGGCAATGGGGATGTGCAGGGGGGGCTTGGATGCGTTGGATGACGATTGCCGGGTTTCCAGGCCCACCGGTGCGCAGCGCTGTTCGAGCGTGATGCGGCAACGGCGGGAAGCCGGGTCGTAGTGTGAGCGGACCCGCACGCGTGGCGTGCCGGCCTGTTCGTACCAGCGCCGGAACACAGACAGATCCTGGCCTGGGTGGCGCTGCCTGTAGACTGATTCCATGGCGTCGACGAATGCGTCGCAGGTGACGGCCTGGCCGTCGTGGCGCCGGAAATACTCATCCATGCCGGCGCGGAAGCCGTCTTCACCCAGCAGGGTGTGTTGCATGCGGATGACTTCTGCCCCCTTTTCGTAGATCGTGGCTGTGTAGAAGTTGCCGATTTCCTGATAGCTGTCCGGTCGAATGGGGTGGGCCATGGGGCCGGCGTCTTCCGGGAACTGGGCCAGGCGCAGGGTGTGCACATCGTCGATGCGTTTGACGGCCCGGGCGCTGGCAGCCTCGGCGGGCGGCAGGCCCTGGGCCAGCATGTCGGCGGAAAATTCCTGATCGCGAAAGACAGTCAGGCCTTCCTTCAGGGATAGCTGGAACCAGTCGCGGCAGGTGATGCGGTTGCCGGTCCAGTTGTGGAAATATTCGTGGCCGATCACGGCTTCGATGCCGCGGTAGGCGGCATCGGTGGCCGTGGCCGGGTCGGCCAGGACGTAGGCGGCATTGAAGATGTTCAGGCCCTTGTTTTCCATCGCGCCCATGTTGAAGTCGCGCGCCGCCACGACCATGAAGCGATCCAGATCCAGTTCCAGGCCGAAGCGTTGTTCGTCCCAGCGCATCGCGTTTGCCAGGCAGTCCAGCGCCCAGCGTGTCTGCTCGCGGCAGCCCCTGTCGCTGTAGACCTGCAGCAGGACTTCGCGGCCGCTGCGCGTGGTTTCGGTACGTTCGATGCAGTCGAAATCGCGGCCACCAGG
>Ga0265295_1006823_pt1 | contig 13556 bp, 12 predicted proteins | sample Munlansysbiofilm_FD_192503 | JGI IMG/M metagenome (GOLD analysis project Ga0265295, IMG submission 192503) | Leachate microbial communities from a municipal landfill in Southern Ontario, Canada - Methane capture system biofilm | ecosystem: Engineered > Solid waste > Landfill > Unclassified ... | reverse complement strand
TCCATGTCCTGACGGCAGGGCTTTCAATATTCTGAACGGACATATTACAGGACTTTTGGGTGTTCACGACATGGCCAATCTCACAGGAGATGAGCGACTTTATAGAGTTTTTCAACAAGGATTAGCAGCGGTACGCACTCATCTTCCTGAATTTGACGCGGGATTTTCATCGTTTTATTCGTTGGATGTCAAAAAAGGAGCCTATCCAAAATTGGCCCCGCTGGGTGGGTACAATAACCTGCACGCCTGGCAACTCGAAAAATTATATTTAATCACCGGAGAAGAGCTTTTTAAGCAATACGCCTTATTATTCAAAAAATACGAAAATATTCAATATGTAAGGAAAGCAAAGGGCTCCATCGATCCTGTTAGTCATGGCCCCGATAATGCTGCTGCAAAATTCGGTGTTTCCTATTGGTCTCACGGTGATTTTCCCACATGGTACGAGGTCGATTTGGGAGGGGTCACGGTTCTTGATGCTCTGTTTGTCAGTGGGTACAGTGATCGATCTTTTCCAAGAGCCTTCTCTCTTTCTGTTTTTCGGGAAGGGGAATGGTTTGAAATTTACCAAACGACTGATAATCGTGAAAAAGATTTCCTTCTTTCTTTTAAAACACCTATAGGTGTGTCAAAGGTACGTGTCGATATCCAGAAGACCGGTGAAAAAATAGTTGCTCTGACTGCTGTTATGCCGATAGAATCACGCGTTGACAAGGTCCCGGCCATGTCGTTCCCTCCTGATGTCTCTCTGACTACCCTTGCTCCCGGATTCAGACGCCAGCCGGGGCGATGAAGTTTTCTTTTGGGCGAGTACTCGAAACGTTTCCAAATGGAGCCTTTCTAAAAGGAGTCTCGGCCCTTGCCAGTGGCACAGTCGGCGCTCAGCTTGTCACGGTCCTGGCAAGTCCTCTGCTGACCCGCTTCTATACTCCAGAAGATTTTGGTGTGCTGGCCGTATTTATCGCGCTGCTGGGTGTTTTGTCCGTGGTTTCCAGCGTGCGGTACGAATTGGCCATTCCTCTTGCCAGAACCGCCGCGGAAGCTCTCAATATCCTCGTCCTTGCTGTCTCGATCAACATCGTTTGCAGTCTTGCCATTGGCCTGTTGCTCCTTGGCCTGCACGAAAATATTCTTCGTTTGCTCGATGTGCCACTGCTTGCGCCCTACCTGTGGGTTTTGCCGATCGGTGTGATTCTTGTCGGTACGTATCGGGCACTGACCTTTTGGGCTGTGCGCGAGAAAATCTTTAGCGTCATCGCACAGACAAAATTAACGCAGGCGATTCTTGGTGTCGGCACGCAACTGGCTGTTGGCGTTGCACATGGCGGACCTTTGGGGCTTGTTACCGGTCAAGTGATAAGCCAGTCAGCCGGAATGATGGTCCTTGGTCGCCGTTTGTTCGAGCGGTTCGGGGACTTCAAACGTTTCATCAGGCGCCGCAGGTTGGCCGCTTCCGCGATCAGACATGCTCGCTTCCCTAAATTTGACCTAGCTGCCGCGGCTATCAACACGACAGCCGCCAACCTACCACAATTTTTGCTTGCAGCACTCTTTGCCCCCGCTGTTGCCGGTTATTATCTGCTCGCCTGGCGCGTGGTCAGTATGCCGGTTGCGGTTCTTGGCCAAGCGGTGGGCCAGGCCCTCTATGCCAACGCCCGGGAGGCGGCCGGGAAAGGCTGTCTTTTTGGTTTTGTCTGGCGGATAGCTGGAATACTCGCCTTGCTCATGGTCGTGCCGTTGACCGCGCTGTTTGCCTGGGGCGAACAACTCTTTCTCTTGATTTTTGGTCCTGACTGGGGAACGGCGGGTTGTTATGCCGGGTGGCTCATTGTTGGCGCAGCGGTTCAATTCATCTATTCCCCCATTTCGTTGATGCTGTTAGCCACAAATTCTCAGCATGTCAATTTGGCTATTCAAATGATTATTCTTGTGGGTAAGTTGGGGGCAATATTTTTTGGATATTTGAATGGTGATCCATTTAAGGCCGTCATTATGCTCTCGCTAACAGACATGTGCTGCTATAGTTTTGGATTGTTACTTGTTTTAAGACAAGTGAAACGGTTTAGTTCTATGATTTAAAACTTTAATTTTTTTCAATTGCTAATTATTATGGCTAATTATACAATAATGGACCTTGCTAAAATATTTTTTTTCCTTTTATTTCCAGGCTTTATATTTTATAATTTTTTTGTTGCTATAGGAATTTTACCAGTTCTGTCAGGAGGGTACTATGGAATAAGTTCATTGCTTATTGCTTTAATTTATCTGCTTGTTCTGCCTATTTTAGGTGTTGGCTGCGAAAAAAAAAATGCATTATTTTTATTATTATTTTTTTTATTTGTAATCTATGTTTTTTTTGTTACCAATGTTCATTGGTTCTTTAATTTCGAAGTTGATTCTGGATATGCTATCTGGCAGTCATTTTATTTGATCGTTTTTTGGATTTCTTTGTTTTTTGTTGGAAGATATTTATCTTTTTCAAAAAAAAAATTTCCTGCAATTCTTTCAGGTTCGATTTTAATTATATTTTTATATTTTTTATATTTTTTTTTCCAGACTGGCCAGATGATGTTTAGATTTGAGGCTATATCCAGTGCAGATAGTGACCTGGCAAGCTACCAAGGAACGGCCAGAAGTGTTTTTGTTACCATTTTATTTTTAGTTTCTTTTTATAAAAGACATTTAACTAAAATTTTTTTTATTGGACTGGGCGTTGCGCTTCTATTTTTTTCAGGTGCTAGATCTGAGTTTTTTGTATTTTTGTTCGTCTCGATTTTGTATTTATTTTTTATTTCCATGGCTGATCCCAAGAAAATAATTTTATTTTTTGCACTTATATTGGCTATATTTATAATATTTTTATTTATCGCAAATACTTTTTCCGAAAGCCGACATTTGCAAATTGCTAATCTTGCTGAGTCGTCTTCGTGGATAGCGAGAAAAGAATTTCAAGAGGTAGCAATAGAAAAAATACAGGAATATTATATATTCGGTGATTTTGGTAAAGATGTAGTAGATGGAAAATCGGGAGCCTACTCCCATGATATATTATCTTCATGGGTTAGTTATGGTCTTTTGGGGTTTTTAATGTATTCTAATTTGATTTTATGGTCTTTTTTAGGCTCTGCTTATATGTGCTTTTCGAAAAAAGAATTTAACGGAGTCTTTGGTTTTTCCTTTTTGATTAATTTTTCTTGTTTGATTCTTGCCATTATTGCCAAGGCAGTATTTTGGCCGCTTCCTGCTTTAGGATGGGGGTTATATGTAAATGCGATATCCATCAAAGATGAATAACAATTCGAACACTATTAGATGTGTCCATTTGACTTCTGTTCATAAAAGGATAGATACCAGAATTTTTTTAAAGCAATGTTGTTCGTTGAATAAATTCGGATTTAATGTTTCTCTTGTAGTTTCTGATGGATTAGGAGATTCTGCTGAAAGTGGAGTCGGTGTATATGATGTTGGGGGTTATCTAGGGCGTTTTTCTCGTATGGTTTTTAATGTCAGGAAGATTTACAGTAAATCAATCGCGCTTGATGCTGACATTTATCATCTGCACGACCCGGAACTGATTCCGATTGGTCTGAAACTAAAAAAAAGAGGCAAGAAAGTCATTTTTGATGCCCATGAGGACCTACCCAAGCAGATACTGTCAAAGCCGTATTTGAATCCGCTGGCACGAAGGCTGTTGTCCCGTATTTTGGCCTTGTATGAAGCACGCGTGTGTGGGAGGTTCGATGCCATCGTCACGGCAACGCCGGCGATTCGAGACAAGTTTTTGCGCATGAATCCCCGCACTGTTGATATCAATAACTTTCCGATATGGGGGGAGCTTGCCGCCCCCATCTCATCTTGGAGAAACCGTAAACCTCATGTCTGCTATATTGGTGGCATTGCCGCTATGCGCGGCATACGGGAAATGGTTCGCGCCATGGAGCACGTTCGTTCGGATGTTAGGTTGCAGTTGGCGGGGAACTTTTCCGAACCTTTTGTGGAGGAAGAGGTCAGGACCTATCCGGGATGGAATCGCGTCGATACGCACGGTTTCGTTGACAGGGAAGGGGTCAAAAGAATCTTGTCCAAGGCTGTTGGGGGCATGGTGGTACTGCATCCCGCCAAGAATTTCCTCGATTCCCTCCCCATTAAAATGTTCGAATATATGAGTACAGGTATCCCTGTTATCGCTTCTGCTTTTCCTCTGTGGAAGGAAATTATCGATGGGCACCAGTGCGGTATCTGTGTTGATCCTCTCGATTCAGCGGCAATAGGTCGTGCGATCGACTCATTGCTGGAGCGGCCTGTTGAGGCTGAAGCCATGGGGGTGCGGGGAAAGGAAGCGGTTGCAGAGCGGTTTAATTGGAAATCAGAGGAAGCGAAGCTGATTGAACTCTACGATCACCTTTCACGGGCAAATTGATATCATGAAAATTCTAACCGTAATAGGTGCCCGTCCACAGTTCATCAAGGCATCCGTGGTGTCCCGCGAATTTGTTGCCCATGGAATTGTCGAGGAGGTCGTGCATACCGGCCAACACTTCGACGCCAATATGTCTGATGTGTTTTTTGCAGAGTTGGAGATGCCACGGCCGGCGCACCATCTTGGCATAGGCGGCGGCACTCATGGACAGAATACCGGAAGAATGATCGAGGCCATCGAAAAGGTCCTGATCGCCAGTCGGCCTGACTGGGTGCTTGTTTATGGCGATACCGATTCAACCCTCGCCGGCGCTCTTGCCGCAGTCAAACTGCACATCCCCGTCGCCCACGTGGAGGCGGGATTGCGCTCTTTCAACCGGGCCATGCCGGAGGAGATCAACCGGATCCTCACCGACCACAGCGCCAGCCTGTTGTTTGCCCCCACGGAAGGGGCGGTGCGCCATCTGGCCCGGGAGGGTATCGATGGGGCCAGGGTACAGCGCGTTGGCGATGTGATGTATGATGTTGCCCTGTTTTTTGGAAAAAAAGCTGAGCAGTGCAGCCGGATACTGGATGTAATCGAGTTGGAACCCCGGCAGTTTGTTCTCGCCACCATTCATCGTGCGGAAAACACGGATAACGAGGATCGACTCAAGGCCATTTTCGAAGGCTTTCATGAATTCGGTCAGCGGATAATCATGCCGCTTCATCCCCGGACAAGGGGACGTCTGGCTTCTTTCGCTATTCCGGTCCCTGTGAATGTGCAACTCGTTGATCCGGTGGGATATCTTGACATGGTTATGCTGGAAAAGAACGCTGCGCTTGTGGCCACTGATTCCGGCGGGGTGCAGAAAGAGGCCTTTTTTTACGAGGTGCCCTGTGTCACCCTGCGTGATGAAACAGAATGGGTCGAACTGGTGCAGGCGCACTGGAATGTCCTCGCGCCACCACGTCAAGGGGTCGATATTGCAGCACGAATGCGTCAATCCCTGGGGGGGCGCGGGCTGACAATTTCGCCTTATGGCAACGGCAGGGCTGCCTCCGCCATTCTTTCCGGTCTTCTCCGTTTTGCATGAAAATGAAACATGTGTGGATTTTAAATCATTATGCCCAGGAGCCGGGAGGTGCCGGCGGCACACGACATTTCAGCCTTGGCCAACATTTGCGCGCGTACGGTTGGGCGGCGACGATCATTGCCGCCAGTGTGGAACTCAACACGGGCCGTCAACGACTTGCGAGAAAGGAGAGGACCCGTTACAGCTTGTTCGAATCTGTCCCCTTTTTGTGGGTGCGAACACCGGGTTATACCGGAAACGGTATCGGCCGGCTGGTCAACATGCTGGCCTACAGTCTCCGGGTCCTGTTGCCCGGAACAACAGCACGGCTGAAGAGGCCGGATGTTGTCGTTGGTTCGAGCGTCCACCCCTTTGCGGCATGGTCGGGCGCTTTGCTGGCCAGAAGGTTCGGCGTCCCCTTTGTTTTCGAGGTGCGTGACCTTTGGCCACAGACGCTCGTAGATATGGGGAAATTGAAATCCACGGGGGTGGTGACCCGCCTGTTTCGCGCCCTTGAAAAATGGTTGTACCGGCAGGCGGACCGGATCGTCGTGCTGCTGCCCGGGGCTTCTGATTATATTGTCCCGCTGGGAATTCCGGCGGAAAAAATTGTCTGGATTCCGAACGGCGTCGAACTTGACGGGTACCCGGTACCGGATGAACCGGCTGCGCAGCCGACGTTCACCCTCATGTATTTTGGCGCCCATGGCCAGGCCAATGGCTTGGATTGTGTTTTGCGGGCCTTGGTGGAACTGCAACCCGAACCGGACATGCGCCATGTCCGTTTGCGGATGGTTGGAGATGGTCCGCTCAAGTCCCGACTGCAGCAGTTGGCGCTCGAGTTGCACCTCGACAACGTCGTGTTTGATCCCCCCGTCCCTAAACGCGAGATTCCGTCTCTGGCCGCTCGCGCCGATGCCTTTGTTTTCAATCTCATAGATGCCCCGGTTTTTAAATTCGGTGTCAGTTCCAACAAACTGTTTGATTTTCTCGCCGCTGCCCGGCCCATTATTTTCTGCTGCAACGCCTCGAACAATCCCGTCGAGGAAGCGGGTGCGGGGATGACGGTGCCTGCCGGCGATCCGGCGGCCATTGCTGCGGCTATACGCGTCATCGTTCATCTGGCGCCGGCACAACGCGCCGAGATGGGCCGGGCCGGCCGAGCCTATGTGGAGGAACATCATGCCTTCAGTTCGCTCGCGGCGAAATTCGCCTCAACACTCGACACGGTTGTCGCAAAACATGAAACGCTTGGCTGATATATTTTTCGCCTGTGTTGCTCTTGGCTTGTGCTGGCCGCTTCTGGTTTTCATCGCCTTGTGCATTCGCCGGAAGCTCGGGGCACCGGTATTCTTTCGCCAAACCCGTCCCGGTTTGCGTGGCCAACCGTTCGAGATTGTCAAATTTCGCACCATGCGGGATGCAATCGATGCCCAGGGTAACCCCCTGCCCGACGCCGAGCGGATGACGTCATTCGGCAGTTTTCTGCGTGCCACCAGCCTGGATGAACTGCCGGAACTGTTCAATGTGCTGAGAGGTGAAATGAGCCTTGTCGGCCCCCGGCCACTCCTGATGGAGTATCTGCCGCTGTATTCAGCCGAACAGGCCCGTCGCCACGAGGTGCGGCCCGGCATGACCGGGTGGGCGCAGGTCAACGGCCGCAATGCGCTGAGTTGGGAAGAAAAGTTCAGTATGGACGTTTGGTACGTGGACAACCGGTCGTTCTGGCTGGACCTGAAGATTCTTTTTCTGACCATTGCCAAGGTACTTGCGCGCGAAGGGATCAGTGCCCGCGGCGAGGCGACCATGCCGCGTTTTACAGGGTCGTCGGAGCCGAGTATATGAAGCCGTCACTGTTCGCTGTGTACGGAGCCAGCGGGTGCGGCCGGGGAGTCATGCCGCTGGCCAGAGAGCAGTTGCGACGGGAGGGCAGCGGAACGGACCGTCTTGTTTTTGTCGATGATCATCCCGCGGCACCCATGCTCAACGGCCAGCGGGTTCTCTCCTATGAGGAGTTTCTGGGCAGCCTCGCCGAAGAGCGATACGTGGCTCTGGCCATTGCCGACAGTCGTGTACGTGAACGCCTGGCAGCCCGCTGCCGGGCGGATGGCGTGCTGCCATGGTCCGTGCAGGCCGCCAGTGCCGTGGTCCTCGACATGGTGGAGGTGGGGGAGGGTGCCATTCTCTGCCCATTCGTGACTTTGACTTCCAACATCCGAATCGGCCGCCAGTTTCATGCCAACCTGTATAGTTATGTCGAACATGATTGTGTTGTCGGCGATTACGTCACCTTTGCCCCATCGGTGCGATGCAATGGCAATGTCGTCATCGAGGATCATGTCTACATTGGCACCGGCGCAATGATCAAACAGGGACGGCCCGGTTGTCCACTGGTGATCGGTCGTGGCGCTGTGATCGGCATGGGTGCGGTGGTAACCAAAGACGTACCGCCCGGTGTCACTGTGGTCGGCAACCCGGCGCGGCCCATGGTCAGGAGCAAACAATGCTGAACACCCCCTTGCCCCCGTGGCCGAATTTTACCGTTGAAGAAGCCGATGCGGTTCGGGCTGTCCTTCTTTCCAACCGGGTCAACTACTGGACCGGTGAGGAGGGGCGTCGCTTCGAAGAGGAGTTCGCCGCCTGGACCGGAGCGCGGTACGCCATCGCCCTGGCCAATGGCACCGTGGCCCTGGATGCGGCCCTGCAGGCACTCGGTATCGGTTCGGGCGACGAGGTGGTGGTCACGCCGCGCACCTTCCTTGCTTCCGCCTCAAGCATCGTCAATTGTGGCGCCATCCCGGTGTTTGCCGATGTGGACCGGGACTCGCAGAACATCACCGTGGAAACAATCAGTGCGGTGCTCACTGCGCGCACCCGGGCCATCGTCTGTGTGCACCTGGCCGGCTGGCCCTGCGACATGGACGCAATCATGGAATTGGCGACGGCTCGCGACCTTTTCGTCATCGAGGATTGCGCCCAGGCGCACGGGGCGCTCTGGCGGGGCCGGTCGGTGGGCACCTTCGGCCATGTCGGTGCCTGGTCGTTCTGCCAGGACAAGATCATGACCACGGGTGGCGAGGGCGGCATGGTGACCACCAACGATCCCGGTCTGTGGTCACGCATGTGGTCTTATAAGGATCACGGCAAAAGCTGGGAGGCAGTGTATGCGCGCGAACACCCGTCCGGCTTCCGCTGGCTGCACGAAAGTTTCGGCACCAACTGGCGGATGACCGAGATGCAGGCGGCCATAGGTCGGATCCAGTTGGGCCGGATGCATTCCTGGCATTCGGAAAGGTTGAGGAATGCTGCCGCTCTTTGGGATCGGGCTCGCCAGATGCCCGGATTGCGTGTGCCGGACATGCCTGCAACGATCGAGCATGCTGCCTATAAATGCTATGTGTTCGTCGATCCCTCAGTGCTGAAGCCGGATTGGCATCGTGACCGCATTCTGGAAGCGATTACGCGGCAGGGCGTTCCCTGTTATACAGGGTCCTGTTCCGAGGTGTACCTGGAAAAAGCTTTTGAGAGAACCGGATGGAGACCGGCGGAGCGACTGCCGGTTGCTCGCGAATTGGGAGAGACCAGTCTCATGTTTCTTGTCCATCCCGGCTTGACGAAAAGTGAGATCGATCGGACGGTTCAGATATTGGCGGCAGTGATGCAGGAGGCGGTCACCAAGTGAGGGGTGTTTGTGGTCGAACGGGTTTACGGTTGTAAATTGTCCTCTTTCCCGAAAAATACAACGCATTTCTGTAAAGGAAAATTTTTCAGCGCGACACGAGTGTTTGATTCTCTCCCGGCTGTTCTCAATGTATAGAATTCGTCCGTCCTGCCCATTCTTCTGCTCCAATGTCCAGTTTCGTCAGGTACCCAGGAAGACTCGTATCCGATAAGATTGATAACGCATGTAAAGTCTTGGGCAAGATCCTCCTTGGTCAGATAGATGTTCAAGAATCGCTTTGCCGGCAATGTGTTTGTTTCCATGTCCTCAATGGACAATGTAGGAATCCTGTGTCGAATTACATCCAGTACAGGAACCTTTCCGAAAACACCGCCAAGAATAGATCCGGTCACATAATCCGTGTAAACCGGAACATTGCCTCCGTTTCCAGTGCTTGTCACCAAGGCTTCCCAGTCTGGCCACCATGGTCTCCCGTTGAGCAGGAAAAAGTCAATTTTTCCGTAGACAGGATGTGAGCGTATTGTTGCCAGGCCAATGATGCCGGCGAGACAAACAAGCCAGAAACTGTTGCGCAACAGAAACGTTCTCACTGTGAAACTCGATCAGATTTTCGGTTTAAATGATGAACAATGTGTGTCTCGATTATGTATAAAAAGTAGGCGACAGTTATCCAGAACAACGAACTGTATGCTATGCGATAGTAAACAGGTATTTTAACAAAAGAAACCCATATATGATGCAAAAGAGGAGTGCAGAAAACAAGAAAAGGAACGATGCCGAGCGCAATGACTCTAATTTTCAAGAATTGTGAAATAATAGTTTTATTATTGAGCCAAATAATGGGACATAGAATAAGCGGAGCGAGGCCAATGACCCCTATCGTTTCAGGGACTCGGTAGAAGGGTATCCAAATTTTACCCATAATATGAATACCTTTCCAGTAGTAAACAAGATTTTGATTGTTTTCCCATAAATTTTGAATGGGAAGTAGCTGAAATATTTCCTGTGTCCATTGCATCTGTGGAAAAATAAAGAAAAATAAAAAAAGAGATGTAAGCCATAGAGACAGGTTTCTGCGTTTTTTTTCCGTTTTGTAAATTTTTTCTGTCAAAATAATCGTTATCCAGATGAATAAAATAAATAACAGAAAAGCAGATTCTTGGATGTGATTCACGGCCATTATGATCGCTAATGGAATGGACGTCAGTGCTCCAATGTATAGAGCTCTTCTTTTTCTTGAAAAGAAAAATTGGGTTATCCAGAGCCAGTATATACATATAGATGAAAAAGAGGGGCCGTATGAGTAATATCTGAAATAACTGAACTTGTCAGTCCCCATGAAAAAAGTGGCTGTCATGATGGAAAAAAAACACCATTTTTTAGGCAGGCCAGCGTTTCTTGATAGAAAATATAATATAGTTGATGAAAAAGATATAAATAAACCGTGCAGTGTATCTATATGCAATAATTTTTTTTCTGCTGGTATAACTTCTTTGCCCCTGTCGCATAGGAGCAGGCTATTCATGCTGTAATGCCAAAGTCCCCTGTTGAGTCGTTCTCCGGTATCAATATCTCGGCATCTTTCGTAAGTCCTGTAGAGGTGATCTATCTGGTCGCTTGCAGGTTCAAGATAGGCCTTTGAAAAAAAACCAAACAGGAAAAACGATAAAAAAATCAAGCAAAATTCCCTTTTATGCTGAAAGGCGATGCAGAGGGTGGAGGTGGCCAAGGTTGCCCATCCGATCCAGCCCAGCAAGGAAATGTCAAGTGTAAAATGGTCTCGAGGGGTTGTGATATATATAAGAGATATCCCCGCCATGATGGCAACAAGGAGAGCGGTTGCTGAAACGAAAAAAAATTTAATCGGTTGCTGTGGTGCTGGTAGGGAGGGCATAAAGGAGGTTTTGTGGTCGCGGAGGAGGGGGCGCTGCACAGAGGCGGTGATTGCGGACGAGGAATGCCTGCACAACCTCGGCAGCCACGAGTTGTTCCCCGTTGGCTGTGATTGCCCGGAGCATGGCGAGAAGATTCTATCTCTTTGCAAATTGTTATGGTAGTAGATGGGCTCTCTGCAACGCAACTCCTATCAGGCCATCCGGGGATCTCGTTCCACTTCTCTGCCCTTCTGTCCAGAGGTTATGCACTCTCTCCGGCTATGCCTGTCACGATCTGGGACGGATCGGACGGGCAGGCGTTTCTTTTTCCTTTTTCCGGTTCCATGTTTTCTTTTCAGCGGTCTGGAAGGTGATACCCGATGCTGTCCTTCTCTCTCTCCCCAAAGGAAATGATCGCCAGCTGCTGGCGCAATCGCTACCTGATCCGGAAATCTGTGCAGCGGGAGGTAGTGGGCCGCTACCGGGGATCTTTTCTCGGCATTCTTTGGTCTTTTTTCCATCCGCTGTTCATGCTCGCCGTGTATACCTTCGTCTTCAGCGTGGTTTTCAAGGCGCGCTGGCAGACGGCCGGTGATTCCAAAACCGAATTCGCCCTGATTCTTTTCTCCGGGCTGATGGTGTTCAACCTGTTCGCAGAGTGCATCAACCGCGCGCCCGGGTTGATTCTGGCCCACGCCAGCTATGTGAAGAAGGTGGTTTTTCCGCTGGAAATCCTGCCGCTGGTCACCATCGGCGGTGCGCTCTTCCACCTGGCGATCAGCTTTAGCGTCTGGCTGCTGGCCTATCTCGTGTTTTTCGGGGTACCGCACGCTACCATCCTGCTGCTGCCGGTGGTGCTGCTGCCCCTGCTCCTGTTCACCGCCGGCCTGTCGTGGGGGTTGGCGTCGTTGGGCGTGTATCTGCGCGACGTGGGTCAGGTGATCAACATCATGACCACGGCCCTGCTGTTCCTGTCACCTATTTTTTACTCGGCAAACTCAATACCGGAAAGATTCCGCGCGATCATGCACTGCAACCCGTTGACCCCGATCATCGAGCAGACCAGGGGGCTCCTGTTCTGGAACCAGCCACCTGACCCGGTGGTGATGGTGGCCTGCTATCTCGTTTCCGCTGTTGTCGCCTGCCTCGGTTTTGCCTGGTTCCAGAAGACGCGCAAGGGGTTCGCCGATGTCCTCTGAGTTCGCCGTCCGGGTCGACAACCTGGGCAAATGCTACCAGATCTACGAACGGCCCAGGGACCGACTCCTGCAGATGCTCATGCGCGGACATCGGCAGTACTACCGCGAGTTTTGGGCGCTGCGCGGCGTCTCCTTCGCGGTCCGCAGGGGGGAGACCATCGGCATCATCGGTCGTAACGGCAGCGGCAAGTCTACCCTGCTGCAGATGATCTGCGGCACCCTCAACCCGACCGAAGGCAGCATCCAGACCCGAGGCCGGATCACTGCGCTGCTGGAACTCGGTTCCGGCTTCAACCCGGAGTTCACCGGCGAGGAAAACATCTTCATGAACGGCGCGGTCCTCGGCCTGAGTGAGGCGGAGATGCACGCCTGTTTTGACGACATCGTGGACTTCGCCGACATCGGCGATTTCATCCGCCAGCCGGTGAAGACCTATTCCAGCGGCATGGCGGTGCGGTTGGCCTTTGCCGTGCAGGCGATGGTCGGGCCCGACATCCTGGTGGTGGACGAGGCCCTGGCAGTCGGTGACGCCAAATTTCAGGCCAAATGCTTCGATCGTCTCAACCAGTTGAAGCAGCGGGGCACGAGCATCCTGCTGGTCACCCATTCCGGGGAGCAGATCGTCACCCACTGCTCCCAGGCCATCCTGCTTGACAACGGCACGATGGTGGAGAAAGGGGAGCCCAAGCAGGTGGTCAACCGGTACATGGACATCCTCTTCGGCAAGGAGAGGAAGCCCACCGCTCCCGTGCAGCAGACGGAGAAGGTTCCCCTTGCGCCGGAAAAAATGGCCGACGGCGCCTATCCCCTGAATAACCTCGAGGATGTTTTTGCCACCCGGCCCGGCTACAATCCGCACGAATACCGCTGGGGCGATGGCGCGGCCATCATCCAGGATTTTTACCTGCTGGCCGACGACACCCCCTTTCCGTCGGCCGTGTCCACCGGCCAGCGCATCCGCCTGGTGGTGTCCATCCGCTTTTGCGAAGACCTGGTCCGGCCCATCCTGGGCGTCACTGTGAAAAGCAAAGAGGGGGTGACCCTCTACGGCACCAACTCCGAGACGCTCGCCATCGACGCTTTCCAGCAGTACGGTCACGCGGGGACGGTGATCAACGCGGTGGTCGAATTTTCTTGCGCCCTGGCCCAGGGCGACTATTTTCTATCACTCGGAATCGCCACCCGGATGGGGGAGGAGATTGTCCCCCATGACCGGCGTTACGATGCGATCCATCTCCAGGTGCGTCCCAACGCCTCCTTTTTCGGCCTGACCGATCTCGGCCTCAGGCTGTCCGCTCAACAACTGCACTGATTGCATGCCTTTTAC
>Ga0265295_1006822_pt1 | contig 13558 bp, 14 predicted proteins | sample Munlansysbiofilm_FD_192503 | JGI IMG/M metagenome (GOLD analysis project Ga0265295, IMG submission 192503) | Leachate microbial communities from a municipal landfill in Southern Ontario, Canada - Methane capture system biofilm | ecosystem: Engineered > Solid waste > Landfill > Unclassified ... | reverse complement strand
GCTGAATGAGCACAACACCTGTTCGGCATATCGGTGGAACTCTGCATCAACATCCAATCTGCGAGCAAGACCACCAGATTTTACTTCCGGTGTAATAATTACCAGTTTATGCATGAACCACTGATAGGCTGCTCTGGTATCCACCAGCTGTGCATTGTCAAGTTCGGAGAGTATTTTCAAACAAGTCTTGTTCTGTTTTATCAGGTTATTTTCTAAGATCCCTTTCAAGACTCGACCTTCCTCGCTCTTCAGAAACCCTTCGGAAAGCTGCAGAACTGTCTTGCCTTGATCATTGGTTAATCGTTCGAAAACAAGCTCATCTTCAAGCTTGCCCAATCCCGAAATATATAATTCCTCCTTATGAACCGATTGTTCACCGATTTCCACGGCGTAGATATAAGGAACTTCCTGATTAATGAATTCCACGGCCAACACCATCGGTCCCTCTGGAGAGTGGAAATGCTTCATCCTCCTCAGCTTCATTGGACTGGGAAGGTCACCTGAGACAACTATCTCCTTGAGAAACGAGAGAGAGCGGATCAGATTCGATTTGCCTGCCCCATTGGCACCATACAATGAAGCCAGTTTCAAGAGCTCAGTACCGTTCGTCTGATACTTGTGCTCTTTTAAACGAGTAAATCGAGGAGCTGGAATCATATTGAATTCCTTCTCGTCTCCAAATGAATAGATATTACGTAGCATGCATCTTATAAACATATACGTGATTTTATCACTTGATAATGATATTATCAAGAAAAATATTCCTTTTAAGCCAATTATATGCCATTATTAAGTAATTATTTCACGTTCATAGATACTATACTCAATATCTACTTGTGCTTCGCCGCCATATCAATTTCATTTGGATTTACTGCTGGCTGATCAACTTTTTATATTTCGTGTACTTTCACCACAGTGGTGAAAGTACCCCGTTTGGTGAAAGAAAGGTACTAGAAGGTTCTAATCATGAAAACCCTTCTCGTGCAGTCCGGAAACATACACGTCAATTGCAGATACAGAATACATAAAAACGAAAATATATTAAACTTTTTAGCAACATTATGAAATGAGTCATTATATGGCAATTTGTTCAAATCCATAATGAATCTTCTTAATGTCATACACTTTTATATTCTTGCACTCACTGATTTTTGCATCAAATACGTGATAAATGACCTGAATAATGAGGCTCCATCAATGGCAGCTGCATCGAGGTACGCATCCGGTATGTTCATCATCTGCTGACGCAGTATGAACACTGCAAAAGCCTTAAAGATATAGGGAAGAATCAGGACAAACAAGGTATCCACTAAACGCAGGTCGTTCATGATGCAGGCTTTCTGTTGTACTATCAGCAGGATTATTCTTTCCCTGTAGCAGACAAGGTTACTCTATCATATTCAGAATTCTTCTTGTCCTCCGGGTGAGGTTCGAGCCCTATTATGGTAATTTCCTGCTTGTCTGGGCCATATATCCAGAAAATCCTGCCGGCTCTGCTTGTTTTATTCTCAAGGTAAGATTCCCAGACTTTTATTCCATACCGCCGACTTAAAGCCTCAATTTCTTGACTATTAAGACCTGGACGCCTTGGGTTATTTACTAAAAGACACATGGCTTTTCCCATTTTCTTGTATAGGAGGTTTTCACTTACTGTAAGAGTGCCATTCTCTTTTCTCTGTAAAAGATATGTCCAAAAATCTTCCATTTCAGGAATCCCCAGCCTAATAGTAAACATTGACATAATACCTTATTCTGGGGAGAAGGATGAGAGATCAACCGGTTTTGAAACTCTACCCTGCTTGAGGCTTTTCACAGAGGAATCCATCATAGAGAGTGTGTTCTTGGAAATCTCAAAAGGAGAGACCAAAACTCTTGGTTCAAGAATGATCCGGCCATCCTCTAGTTCCTCTACATGGTAATGAGAATACTTACAGCCTCGCAAGGTAATTCGTTTTTTCATATCAACGGAGGCATCATATTTTGCTAATGTCTGCATTTGCATGCTCTCTTGTGGGATATCCCACAAACACAATGTAGGCAATCATGTCAATTTTTTCTAGTACTAGAGAATCAATAGATACCTATAGAAATAGATTAGAGCTGATTTGCTAAATACATTCTTTTTGGAGTTTCCATAAATTCTGGTCTATTAAGTCCTGCTTCCTTCTTCTACCCCATTAGATATCAGCATGCTGTACACTCTTTTGATACAAACCATTGGTTTCAAAGCTCCACCAAAAGTTCTATGGTCGTCTTGTCACGTAGGAAATCGAACAATTCCTTTTCATTTTCCTTCTTCGTGCATACCGAAACAAAGCTACCTGGTCAATCCAATACTGGGAGAACATCCTCTCGATCGCAGACAAGTAGTCACCTTTGGAGAGCATCAACTTCTTGTTTGCGAAAAGATCCACGATTAGCTTCTCCAAAGGTACTTCATACCTCTCTCCCTTTGATTTGGGAGCTTCCGTAACCAAACGGTCGATGATGGTCGCATCATCGGTACCATACTTCAGAATCTCTTGGGCTTTTGGACTGCGATATAAGCAAGCGTCTTAACTTCACCCCGTTCCTCTCGATTGTTGATTTGTGGATCATATCGGGTGTAAGGAAAAATCTTGGCTTCGATCGAATCTCTTAGCATGTACTCAACAGCTGTCAATTCAGAATCTTTATGTATGATAATCTGAGGAGGGGATTCATTTACCTTAGCTTGGATAAAGGCCTTTATATCCAGGGAAACCAACTCATCGTGGACCGCCTCGTGAATCGCTAGTTGTGGAAATGTTACAAAGATTGGGTCGAGCCAGCAGGTTTGAAATAGAGAAAATGGTATACCTTTGACCGAAGATATCTGACGATCCGGGGGAATGAGAAAATTCGCATCCAAGGTGATTACTTGATTCGGATCATTGAATAATGAAACCAAGCCAGGGCTCTTACTCGCAACATCAACCGTCATGATTCCATCCTTCAATGAAATCATGCATCTCATTCATATCATCCTGTGAGATGGAAATCTCGTAGCCATAATCGGAGGGACTCTTTTTGAATCTTCCTAGCAGTCTAACGAATGTATCTTCATCAATCAGGTTATCCTCGAAGTTTCGTAATATGGTCTCGATCGCCCTCGGTGAGGAACCGACTGTCTTGGTGGCTGTATTCAATTTGAGGAACACATCACTCTGCGTTGATCGACCAACCCTTCCGTACTCACCTTCCGAATCACGTTCATCAACGCCATAGAGCTCTTTATACTGCTCATCTGTTATGGCTTTAATCTCCCACAGCCGTTTCACCAACGAACGATATGGTAGCCACCATGTACAATGAAGTCTTGCAATGAACCGAAGCAGAACTTTCAGCTGTACTTTCGCCAGAGAGAAAGCTTTAAATTCCTCGAAGACCCGGCGTTTAAGCACTTCTTCGGGAAGCAGGAATTCGGCGGCAAACCAGTTTGCCTTGGCTTCTACAACATCCTCCTCTGGCCCATCCTGTCGACTTAGATGGGAACCAGTCTTAGTGAAAAAGTGATACAGTTCATGGGCGATCGCAAAAACCTGCTTATCGAAATAATCAGCGGTATTGAGCCCGATGAACACAAGACACTCTCCACCCTCCTCAGAGTACAACAGAGCAGCGGAGAATGAAGGCTTATTACTCTCTGCCTCAACAGGAATTTCGAGCAGGATAATCTCAAGCTTATCAAGAATCGTTTGGATATCGTTCGCTATCGGAGGATCATCAGAGAACCCGAGTGCAAACCGTTTATTTCTGGCTAATTCCCGAATTGATTCAATATCTTGAATGCTAAGCTTGATTTTCCGATTCATGCTCGAACTTTCTCCTCAGTAGGATCTGCTGACGTAACGCAAACATCATGCCGAGCAGAGTATCAACACCTTCCTTCTCAATCTCATTCATACTTTCGCTTCGAAGGGCAACGAAGGATCCCGAGTGTTCCTTCTCCATGAACATATCAGTGATTTCGAAACCAAGGACATCCGCCAAAGCTTGAAGCTGCACTATAGATGGGGTGAAGTCTTCCCGTTCAATACGTCCAATCATGATTCGATGAAGCCCTGTGCGTTCACCAAGCTCTGCCTGGGTCAGATTCATTTTACTTCGCAGTTCGTTTACCGTTTTGGACAGTCTAACTGCGGATAAGATTTTCATCCGCGGGCCTCCTTTGCCTATATTATACGTTATTTTACCGTAAAATGTAACTAATATTTGCAAAACTTTCAATATCTGCACATTTATTGGTAGATATGTAATTTATTATTACATCTTTAAAAATGCTCTAATTCCTCTTTCTTCCTTGTATTCATCCGATGCATTAATACTACGGCTCAACCACTGAAGATACCACAACTCTGTCTCACCTTCGACCGAGAAGAAGAATTGTTTTGAAAGTCTCATCCTTACCTACTCCTTATTGTTATCGTTCATCAAGGTTCGGATGATTGGTGCTAGATCAATACTCTTGATTGCCCCATAGCGGTCCACAAAATAGTTTTTCATATAGTCCTCACTCAAGCGAACACCCTTTGCACCTGCAGTACCAAAGTCGGACAAGGAATAATGTGTACTGCAATGAGTCTCATCATCACGATCCACGAACTTGATCTCGTCCCTTCTGAACAGATTTGAATTCAGGAAAATAGGATTGTGTGTATCGAACACCAACTGGGCATTGTGTGTGTTCAACTCATCATTATGGAACAGTGTGATGATATTCATCAATGCCATCGGATGGATGGAAGCATCAAACTCATCGACGACCAATATACCACCTTCCCTCAAGGTCCTGAGAACAAGTGGGAACAGGTTGATGAAACGGATAGTCCCGTATGATTCAAACAATTCCACAGGGATAGCAGCATGTTTGGAATTCCTGTTGAAGATTGAGCAAAGCTGAGCTTCTTCATGTTCTCCATCCAAGACATATCCCAAGGCATTGGAATTTACCCCGAACAATGCAGCTGCTTCATTCAATGTCTTTTCGATGAAGACCGACCGTTTCTTAGGTTCGGAAAACTTCCGAACCAACTGCATCGAATCAGAGCGGTAGATGACAACGAAGCTCTTATCCAGCCACTGGGTAATCGCTGAAGGGAGCTTTGCACTGAACATAGTCTTGAAACCATTGGCAAGGAATAACTCCTCATCATGGAGGCTACTCTCAGCCAAGGCTGCCGCACCTTTCGCATTTTGAATATACGCAGAAACCAAGTACGGTTCTACAACAGTCATGTCCCCAATTTCCAATGTTGCAGCCTCGCGGACAAAGAGGGTGGTATTGTTCACACGAAGAGTCTCTTTGAGAACTTTCCGCTCATGGTCTCGATCCAGGAATCGTCCAAGATCAAGGGACATTGCATACTCAAAGAGAAGCCCCCCATCAGTGAATGCGATGGACAGATCTACTGGCTCAACAGTATTTAGTGTATTGTTTGGAATCAGCTCAAGTGCGCTGGAGGCAGCATTGGGAGAATCTTTCACCTCAACATTTCGAATATTTCCGCGAAGCACGATATGCTTGAAGGTTTCCATTGCTCCGATGATGTTGGTCTTGCCTGAGGCGTTGGGACCGTAAATAACCGCCGAACTTACACCTTTATAGACATTCCTCCCGATTTTCTCAGAAAGGATACTGTAATCCAGACCCTTCTGTTTCGGGGCGACCTTCATGGAGAACACACATTCATCCTTGAAGGATTTGTAGTTCTTCATCTTAAATTCCAACAACATAGCAAAACCTCCATTTTGCAATATTTCTGCAAAATCATATACTATATATTCCACTTTATGCATCTATAGTCAAATCTTATAGATCTATTTTGCAGTTATTAGACAAAATTTAAAACAACCTAGTGAGCTCAGTATATGATACCAAGAACTATATCCGGATACTACATTGATTGGGCTTATGTTAGACGAGGCAGCAGTACTACTTGGATGTGTGATAGTCATTCCTAGCTCCAATACCCCGGGAGAGAATCCCCGAAGCATAGGACTTCCTTGTCTTGTTCGTGGCATCCTGCTTCCAAGACAAAAGAAGGGATACTCCCTCCCATCCCAAGACAAACAACATTGAAAAACATCCGTTAAGCCGTTATCCTATACTTAATGATTGATTACCGAAGAAAACAAAGTCGAAGAGGTTGTATTGTATGGTGAAAACAACATATCCCGTATCCCCTGCTGTGGTTGATTGGGTAATCAGCCAACTTGGGACACATACAACTCCAGTCGACTCTCTACCTCTCCTGAAGGATTGGCAAACAGGAGTCAAGACACCTACTTTCAGTGAAATTGAAACCGTAAGCAAGAAAACTCGCATACCCCTCGGTTATTTCTTCTTACAAACTCCTCCCAAAGAAGAAATCAAACTCATGGAATTTAGAACTATTGCTAGCACTGGTTCTAAGAATCCAAGCAGGGAATTGATCGATACAATCGAGGACATGGAACAGATTGTCGATTGGACACGAGAATATCTGATCACTGAGGGCTCTAAAGTTAATCCAATAGTTGGTAAGCTCAAGCATGAAACCAATATCGAAGTCATCACCAGCTATATCCGAAAAGTCCTTGGGTTATCCACCAACTGGTTTGAGACACAAGAACCCTCTTTCAACTATCTCAGAACCAGGATGAGTGAAGCCGGGATCATCGTGATGATGAATGGTGTCGTTAGAAACAATACCCACAGACCGCTCAACATCGATGAATTCCGTGCCTTTACAATCGTTGATACGTTCGCGCCATTGATTTTTATCAATGCGACTGACTCCAAGAGCGGAAGGTTGTTCTCTTTACTTCACGAGTTCGTTCATATCTGCCTTGGTGTAGACGACCTATTCAATGATAGGCACAGCACAGTAAAAGGCGTCAGTAAACTTGAGATTCTCTGCAATGCGGTAGCAGCGGAAATTCTTGTTCCAACCAATTTATTTTACAGCACATGGGAGAGCTTCATCTCTCGATCTAGTTCTGCCGAGGAGACCATCCATAAAGTTTCCCATTTTTTCAAGTGTGGAACTATCGTCGTTGCACGTAAGGCACTGGATACAGGAAAGATTAGTCATGTAACCTACGATACCATCGTACAGAATGCCTTAGAGCACTACATTGAAAATAGAAAGAGTAAAGATTCTGGGGGGAATTTTTACAATACGAAGGGAAGTCGCATAGATAAACGTTTCTTAACATTTGTCGTGGATAGTGTTTCTCGGGGAACAACCCTCTATAGCGAGGCATTCAGACTTACCGATACAAACAGGCATACATTTTCGAAACTAGTAGAAAGGATGAATGATTAATGCCTGGTGAAACCATCTACCTGATTGATACCAATTCCTTAGTCACACCAAAAGCAACTTACTATCCGTTGGATCTTGCCCCAACCTTTTGGGCTTCAATGGCTGAAAAAATCCAAGATGGTTCAATAGCAATCCTGGACCTTGTGAAGAAGGAAATCCTCAAGCCAAAAGAAAAGGATGACTTAGCCCTTTGGATTACTGAACTAAACATCGGACAATATATCAACCATAGACAACAAGAGATAGTCACCACCTACGCCAACGTTCTCCAATCAATCCAAGATGATCCCTGTTATTCGGAAAAAGCACTTCGTGCATGGGCTGACCAATCAGTTGCTGACCCTTGGTTGATTGCAACAGCAGCAGTGTATGGCTATACCATTGTCACATTTGAGAAATTTGTAAATGTTAATACAAGTAATCCAAGTGGAACTCCAAAGATACCAAACATCGCAGAGAAATTCCATGTAAGAACAACCGATTTATTCCATATGATCAGGGACTTGGGTGTCAGATTATAGAAATTGGTCAGCAACATCGACAACCATTCAGTAATCCTGAATTGCTTACTGCTAGCCAATGGACAGGTGATTGCTTTGACGACGAACCTTGTCATCTTAGCGTTCAATAGTGAATAGCTCTACATAGGGAAGATTACTGGTAAAGTACTTTCAGGAGTATAATTATTTGATAGTCCACCAAATAATTATAAATCTTCAAGGTTTCCTCTTCCTATCAATACATAGCTTTATACGTATAAATAATGCTATATATTATAGGTTGAATATATCCTACTATATGATTATTATTGAAGTATAGAATATTGGAGGTATTCAAGATGTTGATAGATATGAAGAACCTGGTATCCATCACTGAGGCTAATCGGAATTTCTCGAAGATTGCTCGGGCCGTCGATGAAAACGGATCCGTGGTGGTATTGAAGAACAATGCTCCCAAGTATGTGATCATTTCCTACGACCAGATTACGGCCGACGAACAAGTATCAGATGAACAGTTGCTTGCTATATCGAGAAAGTTGTTCAAGCGCCACGAGGCAGCTTATAAAGAACTCGCAAAATGATCCGCTTATCTATAGAACAAACCCTGCTCATCCATTCATACCTCATCGAAGTATCGGGAGGTTCAATAGGATTGAGAGATAAAGCTGCTTTAGAATCGGCACTCAGTACTCCTTTCCAAACCTTTGGAGGGGAAGATCTATATCCCGGGAAAGTACGAAAGGCTGCAGCACTGTGTTTTGGATTGATACAAAATCATCCTTTCATTGATGGTAACAAACGGATAGGAGTTCACCTCTGTGATGTTTTCCTTGAACTCAATGGAATCAGGCTGGACTATACAGATGATGATTTGGTAAAACTCGGGTTGTCTGTTGCAAACGGGTCTTGGAAAATTCCTGATATTCTTGCATGGATTGTACGGCACCAAGTCTTGTAATACCCCTCGACATGTCAAGCTTAGATTGAACAGTTGCTACATAGATGAAAGTAGATTTCACCATGCATGAAAATATCTGTTTGATCACGGCATACACAAATCATAGATGGAGAATCTTCCGGATGGGGAGATAAGAGGATTTAAAACGAGATTGTCTCAATCCTGCCAAAGAAGATGCCCCCCTCACGACTGCCAATAGTAAGAAAAACAAACAGACCTTACTAACCTTTGTTAGTGTTAGTTAGGTTTATTAGCGAATTTACGAGTTATGATTTATTAATTCTATACATAATGTATCGATTTATATTATCATATTGACTTTTTGGATAGGTCGTGACATCTTATATGTATAACTTGAAAGAAATGGAGGTGAGTCTATGAAATCGGCTTCTGTGAGAATTACTAACGTTACGATTCACAATCTAAAGAATGTGATGAACGGTTCATTGTCATTTGAAAATGGAAGGAAGAACTACAGAGCGAGCATTTTGGGCCTCTATGGACAGAATGGTTCAGGCAAGACTGCCTTGATAGATTCGTTGGAGCTTCTCAAGTATGCACTCTGCGGAAACACAATCCCAAAGAAATTTGCTGATTTCATCAACGTTGAATCAGAAGTTGCAACACTTTTCTATGAGTTCGAAGTGAAAACTCCCGAAGACACCACCAAAGCATCCTACCAATTCAGCATCAAATCGGTCTCAGATACTTCTGAGACAAATGTTGATTCTGTCCAATCTTATGAAACAAAGAAACGAGTTTGCATCTTCAATGAACTAATCAGGTGCCCAATTCTAAGTGACAAAAAAATAAGAATGGGCAAACTCATTGATACAGATACAACAGAGTTGTTCATTCCTCTTCCAAAGAAGCATCTACTCATTGGAGATACCAAGAAAACCAGCACTGATCTCCTTGTTGCCAAGAAGCTTGCAAGTACTCAATCCCGCTCCTTTGTATTTTCAAGGGATTTCCTGGATGCAGTCAGAAGTAATGTGAAATATTCTGTAAATCCTTACAAGGAGCTCGTCTACTATGCCAGCATCATTGAAAGCTTGGTAAACTTTGGGAACCATGAGCTCTTTATCATCAACACGACCAACTCAGGTCATATCAGTCTGAATGCACAACCATTGGTCTTTAAATTGTCAGAAGGGGGCATGGGAGCAATCAGTTCGATGATGATCCCTCTCAATGAGCCTGCAGTAATCCCACATAAGGCAAAGGACGTTGTCACAAAGGTTATCAGTAATATGAATGTGGTCCTTAAGAAAATAGTTCCAGGACTAACCATAAGTATCAAGGACCTAGGAACCCAGGTACTTGAGAACGGCGAGACGGGAAGCCGTGTCCAGCTTATATCACACAAGAACAACAAGGAGATACCACTCTGCTATGAATCTGAGGGAATCAAGAAAATTGTCTCAGTTCTCCAACTCCTCATCGTGGTTTATAATCAGCCATCTATCACATTGGCAATAGATGAACTTGATTCTGGAGTCTTCGAGTATCTTCTGGGAGAACTGCTCAGAATCATTTCAGAAAGAGGCAAGGGTCAGTTGATCTTCACATCACACAATCTTCGTCCACTTGAAACATTGGATCGCGGGTTCATTGCGTTCACGACAACGAATCCTCAAAACCGTTTTGTCCGCCTGATAAACGTCAAAGAGAACCACAATCTCCGAGACTTCTACTACAGAGACATTATGCTTGGTGAACAAAGTGAGGAATTATATGAGCAAACAAACAACTCTGAAATAGCACTTTCATTCAGGAAGGCTGGAGAGTACTGTGGCTCGTAGGAAAATAGTATTTGTGATTGTAGAGGGACCTGCAAGTAGGCCCCGTTACTCATGGATAGCCCACCTTTCAGGAGAATGTACCACTATAACCGAATTTAGAAGGCCATACCTCAACTTTCCTATCCAATATCATCTCGCATGTAGTTTATTACCCTTATTTTTATCATTCATGTTGCATTTTATACCCTTGCATTTAGCAACTTATACGATATGCTGAGAGTATGAAAAGAAAAGAAGAAGCATATCTATTGGAATGGTATAGGAATCCCTATCGCAAGCCCCTCTTAATCCAGGGTGCGAGACAAGTGGGAAAATCAACATTGGTCAGGATGTTCTGCCAGAAGAACAACCTCCAATTGGTTGAAGTCAACTTTGAGCAAAACCAAACATTGCAAACCCTCTTCGCATCCAATGATCCAATCAAGATCATTCAATCCTTGGAAATCCTGCAGAATGTGAAGATTGATGCAGAGAAAACAGTACTCTTCCTCGATGAGATTCAAGCCAATCCTGCTGCAATCCTTTCCTTGCGATATTTTTTTGAGAAGGTTCCCGCTCTTGCTGTTATTGCAGCAGGATCTCTCCTTGAATTTGCACTTGAACAGTATAAGCTGTCCATGCCTGTAGGAAGAATTGAATACTTCTTCATGGGACCCATGCATTTCGAGGAGTTCTTGGAGGCGGTGGGAGCCGACCAGCTCCTATCGTACCTACAAACCTATTCATTGGGAGAGGAGATTCCTCAAGTTATTCATGAGAAGGCTTTGGAACATCTTCGGACCTACTACCTATTGGGAGGAATGCCAGAGGTAATACGCGTATATAGGGAAACAAGATCATTGCGAGAAGCTAATAAAATCAAATACTCCATCCTCAACACCTATCGTGATGACTTTGCTAAATATCAGACACGGATAGATAATTCAAAACTACAGGAAGTGTTTGACAAACTGGGAAGCACTGTCGGGAAGAAAATCAAATATGTCGAGTTGCTCCCCCAGGACCGAAGCACGGTCACTGACAGGATACTGACCTTGTTCGAGTATGCAAGGATTTTGTATAGAACCTATCATTCGAGTGCAAACAATCTCCCCTTGAAGACAGAGATCAATCAGAAGTATTCCAAAGGCATTCTACTGGATATCGGCCTCTATCTGACACTGCAAGGATTATCAATCGCAGATATTGTCCAAGACAAGGGTCTGTTTTTCTCGTGCCAAGGAGCCTTGGCAGAGCAGTTCATCGGTCAGCACCTGCTCTACAGCCAGCCTGGCTACATGAACCCCGAACTCTATTATTGGAACCGGGAGAAAGCCCAGTCCAATGCAGAAGTTGATTTTCTCATCCAACAGGGTAATACCCTCCTTCCCATCGAGGTAAAATCCGGGAAAACAGGTACCTTGAAATCCTTGCATGTGTTCATGGAAACAAAACAATGTTCCATGGCTTTACGATTTTCCACCAATACCCCGGTAGTAGAGACGGTGAAATCTCCCCTACCAAAGTCCGACTACCGTTATACCTTGGTGACACTACCACTTTACCTGGTAGGACAGACCAGACGCCTCATGAAAACAGCATTGGGTAAGTGATGATAATGCTACTTGCATCCTGGTAGTCAAAATCAATATTTTGGTGTTTGTGCACAATCGCCCAATGAATGTATTTTTTCGTTTCACAAATATGGCAAAAGTGCCACTTTTATTAAGTGGAGCATATATGGAAATACCACCTCATTTATTCTAATTCTCTGGACAGTATCCAGTCCTGTGGACCACGACTCAGCCTTCTTGACCAATTGGATAGCATTGTAATCATGAGCTACCAAATATTGGAGGCATCTAACCACTGATGCTTTCCATGCTCACGTGTAAAACAGACAGGTTTCACCATACATCACCCCTGAACCATAAGTTCAATCGTCGTATTGTCTCTAAGAAAGTCAAACACAGTCTTCACCTTATTCCTCCTTCGTGCATAACGAAGCATTGAGACCTGGTCGATGCGGTATTTCGTGAACATCAGCTCGATTGCTGCGGGATAATCACCTTTGGAGAGCATCAGATTCTTGTTTGCAAACAGATCAACTATTAATTTTTCCAAAGGCACCTGATACCGCTCGCCATCAGACTTGGAAGCCTCTGTGACCAGATGGTTGATGATGATCCCATCATCAGTACCGTACCGCAGTATCTCTTGGGCTTTGGGTTTCAATAACACCTTGCCTGGGAATTTTTCTGTAAGCGTGGAGAACACAAAATCACCACCGCCCTTCTCCACTTCGAGGAAAATCTGATTATGTGCCAACTGGTGATTGAAGAACTCGTTTAGCCAGGACAACTCCCAAACCCTATAGGAAAGTAGTGGAAACTGCTTTTGCATATAATCGATCACCTGCTGGGCTGCATGAGAATATACCCCGGTGAAGATACTTTTCATCGCCTCTTTATCAACTTTCTTGTATTGATTGCGTCCAACCCTGACTATCAGTCTGGAATTGCGCAAGGTTTCTATTAAATATCTGAGCTGTGTCTCCTTGAATGAGGGCTCGATAATCCTAGCTGCACGTAGAATCTGCTGTCTCGTACACGTGCCATCAGGTAAATTTCGAATGATTGCATGCTTGTTCATACTCATCACCTCCTGAGCCATTTCGGCAAATATTCATTTTTTTGCCGTTCTGGCTTTTTTTGACAGAATTATCTGGGCTCTTCCTCGAATGCCTGATACAACCATGCCTCTATTATTACACTTGAAGCTAAACTGTAATTACATGTGTTAGTTCAAATGGAGGTCGTTGACAGGTTGAGTGTAATACGAAACATTATAGACACGTGTAAAGAATTTATGGACATATGATTGTCATCATCGTCCTTCGTTGCAAAGGGGGGCGTGTTCATCTTCAGGAGGATCAACCATGAGAAAAAAAGATTCCTTCACACCATGGGACAAGCTGTATCCCTATAA
>Ga0265295_1006821_pt1 | contig 13558 bp, 12 predicted proteins | sample Munlansysbiofilm_FD_192503 | JGI IMG/M metagenome (GOLD analysis project Ga0265295, IMG submission 192503) | Leachate microbial communities from a municipal landfill in Southern Ontario, Canada - Methane capture system biofilm | ecosystem: Engineered > Solid waste > Landfill > Unclassified ... | reverse complement strand
CGTTCTTTTTGTTTAGTTTCCTCTAACTCAGTTTTTCGCTTTTCAATTAAGGTTTTAACTTTTTCATTCATAATTATTATAATTTATACTCCTGCTCTTACGGCTTCACAGGGCTTGCCTAACGGTTCTCAGCTATACGCAGGCAGGGCTTTTTACCACTGAACTTCCTACGAAGGACTGAACTTTAAATTTATCACTTTCCTGTCCTACGAAGCTCGAAACCCCTGCTTGCGTATAGGTGATGTTACCGCCTAGTGCTTCTTTTTCGTTGTCCGTATGTATTTGTTTGTCAGTCGAATAAGTTTTATTTTTTTGAGAAGGAGAAGAATTTTTGTTTTTAATTTGTCGAGGGTTGGGATAAAAAATACTCTCTTGCAAACTTTGGATTGCGGGATGGCTTGGAGCGGTTTGCAAGTGTGTATTTTTGAGCGTTGGCATTTCTATACTTTTTCAGTTTCTAAAATCATATTCAAAAATGATGTCGGTTGAAGGAAGTAGTTTGGGTTTTCTTCCTGCTTTTCCTTTATCAGAAATAGCATATCATAGGTGTGGGATTCATTTTTTTTACAAATTCTCAATTGTATCTTCACCACCTTGCTCGTTAACAGCTTGTACTAAATCTAAAATAACATCTAAAAATCCTGTATTCTTATAAAAGTGATTAGGGATTTCTTTAGCTTTTTCTTCAATGTGATAAAACCCATAGTTGGCATATTCTTCCATTGTGCAAATTAAATAATCAACAGCTTTTCTATCAGTAATTTCTCCTTTTTCCAATGCTATTAAATCGAAATCATCAGTTTTAGCAATTAGGGCAGTAAAGATATAATCTCTCAATTTAGGATATGCCTTCCTAAATCTTTTAGAATCTAAGTTTCCCCAAAACTGAATAGGCTGCCCAAATTTATCTGTTTCTTCAGCTAACTTTTTTCTTTTGTTTGAGTATAAGCCTATAAAAAAAGCATAAATATAAATTTCATAACCTGCACTAAATATTTTTCCTTTACTTGTCATAGAATCAACTGATCCTCCACCATATTCTGTATATTGTTTTATTATGGTCTCCTTGAATTTTTTTTCAAATGTTGGGTTTCTTCTCGCCCAAACATCATATAAATTTTCTTTAGTCATAATTACCCCTTTATTAGTCTTAATTTGGTTTCAATAGTTGATAAATCTTTTTCATCGAAAGGTTTAACCTTTTCCATTCTATAAATCGTACCGTTCTGCTGTTCAATTTTATTATTATCTATTTCTCCACTTTCATTTAAAAAACTCTTAGTAACAATTATACATTGTTTGTCAATTCCCGCAATTACATTGAAAAAGTCGATTTCATTCTTTGCGGAAAATGAACTTGTTGGTGCGTCAAAAATTAGAGGATAGTCATTTTCACGTTTTATCGAAGTTAAATCTGAGACAGCAAATAGTACAGACATATACATAGTTGTTTTCAATTTTTGATTTGGATTGGATACTAACCTGCCATTACTATCTTCTAAGGCTATTCGAGCTGTGTTATCACTTGATTTAATTATTCTAATTATCCCATAAAAACCATCAACATTCAGTTTCTCTAAATAGACATTACTCCTCTTTTCTAATTGGTCAAGGAAATCTTGCGTGTTTTTTTCTTTTGCATTTTTAAATGCTTTTTTAATTCTGTCTAAAGCACTATGGATTTTACGTGAAGTATCTGCAATTGATCCTTTGGCCAAATTATTGTATTGCTCTTGAACTTGCTCTAATTCATATGTTTTTTCTTCTTCTTCCTTTTCGAGAAGTACAATTTCTTTTTCAGCTTGATTTTTATAATCCCACCAATTTTTTATATTTTCATATGCATTTTGTAGCTGTTCTTCAGTTAATCCGTCATTTTGGGCTAATAGTTTCCTTTTATTATCTTCTTCTATATTAATACTTTCCTGAATTTCATTAGCATCAACTTTTCGAGCATTATTAAATTCAATCCTATCCTTTATTGACTTTAATAAATTATTAATCTCTGATTGGTCATATTCTAAATTATTGCTTTTCCTTTCGAGTTCCTTCACATAATTATTTTGAAAAAGTGGTTTTTCCTCTTCTTTCTCAGTTTGTTGTTGGCTGTTTATTAAGTCTGCAAGTTTTTGTTTCATAAAATTATAGGCGTCAGAACCCTCTAGAGCTTCACGTCCACAAACTTTACAAAATTCATCTTGAATCATTTCTTCCATTGAAATTTTGTCAGGAATATTAGGCGACAAAGGAATAATCCCCTTAGCAATTTCCGTTGCCAATTCTTGCTTTCCTTTCAATTTATCTTCTTCACGTTCTAATTTTCGTTTAGTCTTACTAAAGGTGGAAACTCTTTCTTGAAACTCAGAAAAAATATTAGAAAACCCACATAAAATCCACATATCATCAAGAAGTTTAATTGAATAATCTTCATCAATATAACTTTCCATTTTACTTTTCTTCTCTTTTAAAGATTTTAAACGTTCATTTATACTCTTTAGCAAGTCACTTGCTTCTTTATTACTCTCAAGTTCATTTAGTTTAGTTGAATAGTTTGAAGCATTCGTTCTATTACTCTTCAATCTCTGCCTTATGTGTTGTAAATCTCTTCTTAAAAGATCCAACTTTAAACTTAATTCTCTTTCTTGCTGCGAATTTTTTTTGTCAGATTTCATTGCTTTTTCAAATGCCTTTCTTGACTGGTATTCGGCATAATCTGTAAAACCAGATTGATCTTCATCTGATGAATAATAAGGGTCAAACTGTCTTATATTTGAAAAGGTCTCAATCAAATAATTTAATGCATCAGGATTGTTAAATACATTTAAGTTTTCTTCGCCTTTAAATAAGCAATATTTACGTATTGCAGCCTCAAAACAGCGATCCAACAGCCTACCACCTTGTATAGGAATTCTTTGAGAGCCTTCATTTTCATATCCCTTAAATTGGAAATCACTTGTTTCTATTTCATTGTTAGCATTTTTAGTAAACGAAAATGATTTATCTACAATTTTTTCACCATCGTGGTCAAAAATCATTGAGACTCGAACAGTATCACTGTCAAATTCAGGCAATTCGGAGAGCCTTTTTTCTGAAATAAGACGGGAATCTATGTTTTGTTTTGAGGTGTCAAATAGCCATTCTAAAGCTTCAAACAATGTAGTTTTTCCATCACCATTATCGCCTATGAAAATCATTAAGCCATCTTTAAATTTTATTGGGTTTACACCATAATAACTTCTAAAGTTTTCTATGGTTAATTCTTTGATAATCATAATATATTTTGATTTAGATAGTTTATTATCTCATTATATATTTCTTTAAAAGTTCCTTTATCAGAACTTCCATTAACACCATCAATAATTTTAGCAACGGTTACTATGATAGGGTTTTCAGAATCAAGTGCATCTTGTATAGTTGGGTAATCCGCTGGATTATATTCGTAAAACCTAATAAGATTTTCATCAGAAAGCACCAATTGCAACATTTTATCCTTGTTATTCATTATTGTAAAGATTAAGATTATAGTAATTCATTGTATTTAAAAGTGTGTTTACTGTATGAGAACTATTTTCTGAAAGTAAAGCAAAGTTTTTAACTCTTTCTAATTCTTTTTTCACTAAACTTCTTTCCATATTATAACTTTCACTATTGGCATTAATTTCAGGAATAACAACTAAATCGTGTATGTAGGCAAACTGTTTGTCAGGATGTGTTCTAAGTATTCTACCACGCCTTTGAACAAATTGACGGGGGTTTCCTGTGCTTGCACAAAAAATAGCTAACTCCGAGCGTGGTACATCAACACCTTCATCTAAACATTTCATAGAAGTGAGCACATCTATTTCACCATCTGCAAATTGCTCCAATATCAAATCTTTTTCATTTGATCCTGATATAAATTGTCTGATAGTTATTCGTTCATCAATGTCTTTAACAGCTTGCGTAAAAATATCTATTAAACGCACAGCATCAGAATCAGTTTCTAATTCATCTACTCGCGAAAAACTATCTGTTTCAAAATAATCATTAGGATCGTTTCCTTCAGGAACATAAACCAATGTATATTTTAAGTTGCCGCTCTTTTGATATTGGTTTTGTATAATCTTACGAAAAACTGAAATCTTATTAAATGCTTTATGGATAATTCGTTTTCGTGCTAATAGTAGAGCAGTTAAAATTGGATTATTGTTAAAACTTTCTGATTCTTTACTATAATATTTTGAAATTTTAAGCGATAAATCTTTGTAATCTTTCATTTCAGATTCTGTGAGTGAAACTATGTAAGGGTAATAATAGTAACGACATAAAACCGCTTTATCAATAGCTTCTTTCATTGAATATTCGTAGGTGTATTTATTGCTACTATTAAAAAAAGAAAACAATTTTTTATTTCCTTCTTCATCAAACTGACGTTCAGGAGTTGCAGAAAGACCAATTCTTCTCTTGGCTTTCACTTTTGGTAATAATTTCAATATGGAATTTGAACCCATATTATGACATTCATCTGCGATAAGTAATGTTTTAGCAGATAATTGGTTGATTTCAGCAAAAGTATTTTCTCTTGCATATGAGGCATAGGTTGAAATTACAATAAATGAAACATCTTCCGTAGGCGATAATTTTTCACGAGTTAAAATATTAGACAAATCATTCTTCCATTTGCTTTTTGAACTTACTTTTACAATATTAGAAAAATTGAATTTTTTACATTCATTTTCCCATTGATTAACTAATGTTAATGTTGGTACAAGAACTAAGGCTTTGTAATATCCAGTCTTTTTATAGACTTCAAGTAGGCAATTTAATGAAGTTATAGTTTTCCCTGTTCCTGTTGCCATTGCAAACATGCCTTGCTGATTATTGTTTTTCCAATTTTCAAATGCTATTTGTTGATATTCTCTTGGTTCTTTGAATGGGAATTTTGGTGTTCGTCTTATTATCTCAATTTCACTAAAAAGCTTAAAAATTGTTTTTTTGAGATTAGGATTTGAAATCAAACTCTGCTTTTTTCTTAGCAATTGTTCTTCCTGAACCAACAATTCATTAATGTCTTTCTTTCCAAATCTATCTTTGAGAACAACTTCAATATTACTTACTGGTATATATTCTACATCTTCATCCTTTTCTGTAAAATAATCGTCAATAAGTTTTAGTTGCCTTTTAATCAATTTGTTCGACCTGCCATTTTCCCAACTAAGAAAAGCCTCTAATTCTTCAATATTTTCCGATAATCCGTAGTATGTGAAATTACAAGATGCTTTGTAGCCAACAGAATCCTGACCATCACTGAAAACGCCAGACTTGTAATGTGCTATTCCTTTTCCATTTTTCGGTTTGATAACTTTTATCTCAATTCTCTTTTCAGAAATGAGATAAGCCAAACATTCAAAAAAGTGTGTATCGTATTCATCAAGCACTCTTCCGAGTGATACCACATCCGTTAAATCAAATACTCTGATTTCATTTGGATTATCTTCTACTCGGGAAATTGCTTCTTTGTCCTTTGCGGAAAGCAAATGGTTGATAACCATTTTCATTTTCCCGCCTTTACTAATAAAAGTGGCAAAGCCAACAGAAAGCAGATTTATAGCGGAAGAACTGAAATAACCTAACAACAAACTAAACTCATTGCTATTGGCTAATCCGTCCAAATAGAATTGCAAGGGTTCGTTTTCTGAACCTGTTTTGTAATCTCTATCTATTGACCAATCGCAATCTTTAAGCATAGTTTAAATTTGGTTGTGTGAGTTCTTTAATTTTTTGAATTACGGTTTCTATATCTTCAATCGTATTGTATTTACCCAAAGAAAAACGCAAAGATGCAAACGCATCATCATCACTTAATCCCATAGCTTTCAAAACGTGTGAGGGTTCAATTACTGCTGAAGAACAAGCCGAGCCATTGGAAACTGCAATATTTTTCATTCTGCCTATTAAAACATTGGCATCTTGACCTTTGAAACAAATATTGGTCGTGTTGTAAATTCTGTTTTCTGAATCACCATTTAGTGAAGTATTTGGCAGTTTTAAAAATTCAGTTTCGAGTTTGTCTTTTAGTTCAGAAATGTTTCTTTTATTCAAATCCATTTCTTCACTAGCTATTTCACAAGCCTTTGCTAAGGCAATAATTCCAGGTACATTGAGTGTGCCGCTTCTCAGACCTTGTTCGTGACCACCTCCGTGAATTTGTGGGGAGAGTTTTGTTTTACTTCTTACATACAAGGCTCCGATTCCTTTTGAAGCGTACATTTTATGTCCACTAAAGCAAAGTAAATCAATACCTAAATCATTAACATCAATTTCAATTTTACCAACCGCTTGTGTAGCATCTGTCATAAACAAAGCTCCTTTTCCATGAGCTAGTTTTGCAATTTCTTTAATGGGTTGAATTACTCCTGTTTCGTTATTGACATACATCACTGAAACTAAAACAGTATCTGTTCTTAAAGCTTTTTGAAGTTCATCTAAATCAAGTAATCCATTAGTTTGGACTGGCAAATAAGTAACTTCAAAACCTTTTCTTTCTAAGTTTTTGCAAGTATCTAAAACCGCTTTGTGTTCGGTTGAAATGGTGACGATGTGTTTTCCTTTATTGGAAAAGCTTTCTGCAACACCTTTTATGGCAATATTGATGGCTTCGGTTGCTCCACTTGTAAAAATCAGCTCGTTGGGTTCTGCATTGATTAAATCCGCTATTTGCTCACGAGCTTGTTTTACCATTTCATTGATGCTTTGTCCAAAATGATGGGTGCTGCTTGGATTGGCAAAGTTGTCCTTTAAAAAAGGCAACATAACATCAAGCACCCTAGGGTCGATTGGGGTGGTGGAGTTGTAGTCGAGATATGATATTTGGATATTTAAACTCATAAATCAACTTTCTCTTTTATTTAGGTTTTCTAAATCCTCTTCCAGTCGATTTTTTCTTTCTTCTAACTTACTGACAAGTTCTCTCGGGTAAGTCAAATCTTTAAATTCATCAGAATTGCCTTTTAAATCACCCTTATAAGCCAATCTGATAAGTAAAAAATGTGTTGTTGCCCTTGGTAAAATTTCTAGCCTAAGTTGAGGATCATCTATTAAACCTGATTTTTCTTGTATCAATCTCTCGGAATCTTCGCCTAGTTGTATGATTTGCTCTAATAAAATCTTATCATTGCCTTCAAAATGATAATTGTTCAGGAGATATATTAGTGTCGAGAAATTTTCATCACTAGCTCGATATTTTGCACTGAACTTATCATAAAGTTTTGAGCTCTTAATTCTTTGTTGAATAAGAGGCCCATAAAACTCGTTTAACTTTTTTTGAATTGATTGTCGGGTTTCAATGTCCTTTTGAGCATTTAGGGTTTTTAAATTTTGGGCTGCTTGAGATTTTAAAGTTTTATTTGTTACCCATAATGTAGCGAGTACAGCGATTATAGAAACTACAGTTGGCCCCAAATCTTGGATAAACTTCCAAATATTTAATGTAGATTCAACATCATTAATATTACAGTGTAGAAATACCATTTCGTAGGTTTTTTAGGAAGTTTATACCGTCAGAAAAATTCTCAAATACTATCGAAGATGATTCCCGAACAATTTTAAATTTTTGAGCAAACAATTCATCTAAAGAAGACTTTTCATCTATCAATATTATTTGTTTACCTAAGGCTGCTGCATATCCAATTTCTAATGTAAGCCCAAATCCAGAAGGATTATCTTTTTGCATATAAGCAAATACAACGTCACAATTTTTAACATAAAATAAATCCCACATTGTATATTCCTTTGACTTTGACAAGAAATGTTCTCGTGGGTTAAAATAAATGTAACCATCTTTGCCAACCGAGTCTATAACCTCTTGTTGCCAGTTAGATTCATTCATTCCCCCTGATAAAAATACTTTAATATTCATATTCATTTATATAAAACAAGCCGCACATCCTTCGCCCTCAGCATCATCCAAGATGTCTACTAGGTAAGGTGATTTAGCTTTTGATTTTCTTTCCATTCTTTTTACATATTCTTCTTTGATGGCAGCCATTCTTTTAGGCTGAATGAGTTCTTCCAGGCTTTCGTGTTGTCCCCAGGTGTAGCCGTCTTTTTCGTACTCCATAGCTTTCTTGTACAAATCAGGGTGTTGTTCGTACAACCAAACCCATTCAATTTTTTGTTGGAAAAAGCAGAAGAAGCAACCAGAACGGCTTCTGGCATATTGTCCTGTTTTGCCATTGATTTCAAAATCAATCTTGTTATAATACGCAGGTACGCCAACTCCGCTTTCCTCTAGTATTCTAAAAATATCTTCTCGCACCAAAACTTCATCATTGTCCAAAAGTGGAAATGTAGTTTCAGTTGTTAGTGGATAGTCCGTTGTTTTCAGAAAATCAAAAACCAAGTGATTAAACGCCTTTACATTGGCGTCAAGCAGGATATTTAGCTTTTGGTCAATAGTAAAACTTGTATCGACTTTTCGAGATATCGTTTGAAATGCTTTTTCTTGATTCTTGCCAAAATCAATATTCTTTGACATTGCCATTAGTTGCTCCATATTTTGGTTGGCTAGCAATTTTGTGACGACATCTTGACTCCAAATATTCTTTCGGAAAGGAAAAATAGATTGGATATTCTTTTTGGTCGAAATATACCCTTCTCTTTCTTCATCACCTCTAATCCCTACATAAGAAACCACAGGGTCATTACCTACATAGTTTTCAAAGGGTTCTAACTTTAGTTTTTTAGTACACCAGCGAGCATTTGAAGAAGGCAGAAAACCTCCGTACATTTTTAAAAAATGGTCAAAGGGGGCTTCAGAACTGTTTTGTGCACCTTGCAAAAGCTCGATTTTAATCCCAAGATAAACCTCAAGGTTTTTTATCAATTGATAGGTTTCATCTAACTCTTTGCCAGTGTCGCAGGTATAGAATTCCAAATCAATAGAAGGGTATTTTGTTTTGACATAAATAGCCAAAGCAGCACTGTCTTTCCCTCCTGATATGCCTAATACGTGTCTTACTTTGCTCATTGTAATAATTCTTTAAGTAGGTTCAAGACAGCCGCAATGTTTGATGTATTGTCTTGGCCCAATTTGTTTTTCAATTCATTCTTCAACTGTTCAATTTCTTTACCCTTGTTCTTTGGTACTCGAACCACTTTGGGGTCTATTTTGCTGAAAAATGAATCGATTTTAACTCCTATAACTTCTTCCTTACTTTCGTCAATGTCAGATTTGGAAATTTTAGTCAAACTATCTAGTTCCAAAATCATTGACTTAAATCGTTCGTAAAGCAGGATCTCATCTTCGTCAGAAAATGCTTCTAAAGTTTTTCCAGTAACTGCTTGTACTATTGAATTCAACCAAGCCTTTCGATCATCAAGCGGTGAATCTAAACGCTGTACAAAAGTCTTTTGGTTACTTAAAAGCATATGTTTTTTCAGCTTTGAAAACCGCTTTTGAAGATATTCTTTGTACTCATCAAAGTCAGCAGTATTCCCAACAAACTCAATGCAAATGAAATCTTCGAAACGCTTCACTAACTCATCATAAGCAGTTCGTAGTTCTCTTACTCCATCCTGCAAACTCGTAGTAAAGTTTTGAAGTTTTGACTTGTCTTGCTGCAAAGAAGAAAGAGTAATTCCTAAAGCACTTGGAAATGCTTCAAAGAATGTTTCCTCTGGGTCTTTACTCGTGGCAATCGCTTTTCTAATCTTGATAGCTGAAGGTGAAAGTCTTTTTGTGTTCTTACTGTATTCTGGTAACTGTTTGTAAAAAACAATAAAAGGTTTGATGGTTTCTATAAACGAATTGTTGTCAAATTTTTGTTCGGTAGCAATATTCAAAAATGTTCGGTAGCTGTTGAAGATATCGAGCTTCACGCCCTCAATATCAAATGTTTTAATAGAATATTTTTCAGGGTATTTTGCTATCAATTCTAAATTTTCCTCTGAAAGGTTAGGGATGTAACTATCTTCACCGAATACCGCAAAATCATCACGCTTTAAAAACAAGAAGGTGGGAACCCAAAAATCAATCAAGCCTTGTTTGAGTTTAAATGGTCGCTTACTTAAAAGTTCAATTAGCTCTGAAACCTTCAGTTGCTCTGATTTAGCACTTTCTAAAAAGTCTTCTGATGCTCTCCAGAGTTTGAAAAAGCTTGATTTCTTATCAATTGAAATTGCGTCTGTTGCGTTTTCTCGAATGGGTGAAATCTCATTTTCTTTTAGCAATGAAAGATAAATGGTCTTTTCAGGTGGAAATTTCGAGTCTTCAAAACCTAGATTTTCTTTATCCCAATCATTGGCTAATGCTTTAAAATAATTGCGTTTAGCCGTATGGATAGAAGAAGATATTTTATGTTTGTTTACCAATTCATTTTTGAAAATAGGTGTGGCATCATACACTAGGCTACAAACCTGAGAAAGCAATTTGTTGAAGTCCTTTTTATCAGCAACGTTCTTTTCCTCTCCATTGAAAAACCACTTTACTTCTTTACTCCCTGAGTAAATGCTGTCAGTTATATAGTGATTGACTAATCGGGTTTGAGACTCAACTATATTTTCCAATTCTCTTTTAGCTACTTTATCATCCTTGTTTTCTTCAAGTACCTTTTGAATTTTTTCGATTTCAAATAACAAGTTCTTTATCTCAGCCGAATTTTTGAAGAAACAATAAATAATGGCTTCCTCCTGTAATTTCGATTTATTTTGAATATCGCTTTCTTTCAACTTGCTATTAAAAACAAGATTCACAATGCCATCAATTTCACCTTCTGGAATTTTTTTGGTTTCGGGATAGTCTGAAATAATAAATTCAAAATATCTCGGAGTTCCTGTTGCAAAGGAATATTGTTTGGCAAAAACTGGATTGAATTGAATATGTTTATTCAGAAGAGTTGTAATATCAACCACTTCCGAAATTTTATTTCCCGCTTCAATCAAAGCAGTTTGAATGTCTAAATCTGTTCCTTCAAAAAGAATAAATCGTTTTGAATGGGAACGGAAGCGGATAATATTCTTGGTTTCAAGATTTTTTATAATATCATTGGCATCTGAAACTCCACAAGCAGTTTTCAAATAATCAACAAAGAAATTCAAATCCAAGATTGAACCACTTGCTGAGAAGATATTCAAAAGCCCAATCGTTTTTACCGCTTTGATGTAATCATTGATATTTGAATCAAAAGCTCTTTCCACTTCTTCGATTGATGAACGAATGGAACTCCAAGCAGAAAAATCGGGGTTGTATTTTGAGGTTAAAAACGAATAGAAATTGAAATTTAGGTAATCATAAACATTGGACAGATTGTAAAATGGATTTTCCAGCTTGTTGAATTTAGCCAAACCGGTATGGTCAGACGATTCAAGAAACGAAAACAACGAACGTTCATTTTGTCCGTATCTCTGCAATGAAAGGGTCAGTATATTGGCAGAAAGAATATCTAAAGGATATAATTTTGAAGCAATTTCTTTAAGAAAATCTTTATTGAAACTGAAGGCTTTCGTTTCGGTAGTGAGCTTCAAACATTTTTCAATTTCTGATTTTGAAGTCTTAGTTTCAAAGTTTTCAGCAACATATTCTGAAGCTAAAAACAAAAGCTGTTCAACAGGTTCGTTAAAAGTAATTTCACGAAAACGCCCTTTTACCTTAGTCCATTCTTGTTGTTGCGTTTTACTTAGTGAATAAGCGTAAGATTCCAAACTTTGGTGAACAGTAGTAATTAAAACAATATTGTGCTTTGGATTATTACAAAACTCTGCCAATTGCTGAACAAAATAAAGCTCTTTTTCAGGATTGTGTTTACTTGCGTACTCCAAAAACTTACCAAATTCGTCAATCAGAATAAATAAAATTTTGTTCTCCTTTTCAATAGAATGATAACGATTGAATATTTCTGAAAGAATATTTTCTTGTTGATTCTTGTTAGTTTGAACTTCAAAAGTATCTGCAAATTGTTCGACAATAGAAGTGTATGAGCCAACAATTTTTACAAAATCGTACTTAGGTTTTACTAAGAAATTCGGTTCAAAATATCGTTTTGTTCCTTTAATGCTCTGCTCAAATGCTAATAAGAAAGACGACTTTCCTGTTCCATAAGTTCCAACAACATTAAATGAACGAATACCTTTCTTAAAGTCATTGACTATTTGGCTAACAACTTGCGTAGCATTAGGTGTTGGGATGTAATTGAAATCCCTATCAGTGTCCCTGATAATATTTACCGATGTTGTGAAATTATTTGCCATAATATGTATCTAAAATTGTGAAAGCATCTGATTTTTTCTTGAATTGCAACTCTTTAATCCCTGCTTGGTCAGTAAAAGTGATATCTTTAAACTCACTAACGATTTCAGAAATTTTATTCATCAAACCTGAGCGATTTAATGCGAAAATTGAACCCGGACTATTCAAGTCAAACTCCAAGGAATTCAGACTTATAGAGTTTCCGTAGTTTGAATTATCAAGTATTGTGAACAATACAACCGCTTCTGGGAGATTATCTCTTTCAGTATTTTCAATGTAAAATTGTTCTTCCTTTCCTTTCCCTGTTTTTCTTAAAAGCTCAATTTCAGACAGAATTCCTGAAAAGCTATCTTCAACATCTTTACTTTCAGGGTCGTTTTTATATAGATTGGCAAAAACGATAAAATCTTTAGCAACCGTATTTTCATTGAACTTCAAATCGGTATTACTCTCACCAATTCTCTTTACATAATTCACAAAGGTTTCTTTATTAAAAAACAGTTTCTCTTTTCTGAATTCATTAAAAATGATGGAGTAAATAGAAGCAAAACTATTTTTCACTAATTGATAATGCAGAAGCCAAAGGCTTCCTTCATCTTCCAAAAAAGGGTCGTATCCATTTTCATCATCAAATAATCGTTTGCCAAATTCAGTTGGAATGTCTTTATTATCAATAATATTGAAAGCTTTCAGCCAAAAACGAATGGATGAAACCATATTTTTACCAACGCCAAGTTGTACAACCGCATCTTCGTCATTAAAATTCTTGCCTTCTTGAACATAATCGTACCCCTTTTTCAGCCAAAGTTGTCGGCACTGAAAGGAGTCGTGTCCAGAGAAAGTATATTTTGTTATTTCTGTATTTTCCAATATCATCTTTTCTTATGAAAATCCATTTTTATAAGCTACAAAGTAACCAAATTATTGCCTTTTATCGAGTGAAAAACGACTTTACTTATTAACCTGTTATCCAAGAGCGTTGGCAATTTGGCTCTTTGACTTTTGCCCTGTCGCTTGGCTTGTGTGTTGGCGGGCAAAAGGCAATGTGCCAAATGAGCGTCAGGAATTAAAAACAAAAAATGCGGGTCGGCAAAAAATAAAACTTTTTCATATTCTTTACCTTGTCCAATTGTCAATTTCACAAACTGGTCAGTCACTCGGTTTATTATTCTCTCATATGTTCGTTTTTGCTCTGTCATTGTTCTGTTGCACTGTTTTTTTTTAGCATTGGCGGTAACTTGTTTTTATGACCCCTTTGTGTCTTTTAAATTTACCAGATCTGGTACATTATGTTTACATTTGCTCTTTTTCGTGATCATACTTTTTTCGTTTGTT